>Ga0209099_1003618_pt1 | contig 12408 bp, 8 predicted proteins | sample AD_JPNHW2_MetaG_FD_184430 | JGI IMG/M metagenome (GOLD analysis project Ga0209099, IMG submission 184430) | Active sludge microbial communities of municipal wastewater-treating anaerobic digesters from Japan - AD_JPNHW2_MetaG (SPAdes) (version 2) | ecosystem: Engineered > Bioreactor > Anaerobic >...
TGTTAATGCTGTCGGTTAAAGCCAGCCGGTGAAGTTGTTCTGTGGTTGCCGGTTCGGAGATGTCAACATAAAAACCAAAGATCTTTTGCCACTCAGCAGGAAGTGTCTTCCACCACTGCTGAAGCGCAACCGACTGGTTAACCAGTGAGGTGCCGGGATGACGTTTTAAAAAGTTCCGGACCTCAGCATCGGTAACCTTCGACTGGTCGCAATAAACTTTCTGAAGGCCTGTCAGGTCGTTCAAGGGATCGAGGCGGGAGACTTTCGTACTATCGCAAAACAGGATCCGAAGCTGGGTCATGTTTTTCAGTGATTCGAGGTCTTCTACCGGAGTGCCGGAAATATTGAGCATCTCCAGGTTGGTCAGTCCGCTGATGGGCGACAGATCTGCGATACCAGTATGCCGTAGTCGCAAATCCCTTATGGATTGCATCTCTCTGACCGGTTCCAGGGTCTTTGCTCCGGTTCCGCTGATGTCTAATGACTCCAACGCCGGAAACACAGGTAAAATATCCAACGTTTCAACGGAAGTACCTTTTAATTTGAGGGTACGGAGCTTGGTACAATACCTTAATGGTTCCAATGAAGAGACAGAAGTGTTGGAGATATCGAGCGATTCAAGTTTATTCAGGTTACGCAGGGGCATCAGGTCGCTTACCGGTGTACCGGCAACGTTGACCGATACAAGTTCAGAGAGTTTGCCCAATGGTTCAAGGTCAGAGATCAGAACATTTCCTGAAACATCGATGGAAGTTAATCGTGTAATCCCCGAGAGCAGGCTATAAAACTGTGATTTGTCGATAGTTATTGGTTTTCCCTCAACCATGGCCACAGTGTCGTTGTATTGACCAATGTTGGCCAGGCGCATGCCATTATCGAAGGTTTGTTCCTTTGCCAGGATATCTTTCCATCCCTGTGATAAGCCGTTCCACCAGCGGCGGAGATCGTCCTTTTCATTGAGCTTTGTCGTGTAAACACTGACGATCTTCATCTGTTGTTTCACCGAATCATAATTCAGCTCGATGTAGCGAACTTTATTGGAGTTGACGGAATCGCCGTTCAGGTTGATGGCTTTCAGGTTCCGGTTGGCGGTGACTTTGAAGTAGGTAAGCCCTTCCTGATTCGCCAACATGCTGACATCCTGCACTATATATTTGAATTTAGCCCCTTTGAAGAAAAAATCAACATCGCTCAGGTAGGCCGGCATATCCTTGTAGAGCGGAACCAGCCGGTTGTCGTCCAGGTCATCTTCTACCTGCACCTCTTCATCCCAGGTAAATTTCAGATAACTTTGGGTAATGATGATCTGTTTTTCGTTGACCGAGTTGCGGCGGTCAGCCAGGAAGTTCAGGGTACTTTCATAAAACTTCACCATGGGGGCTACCTGTGTTTTCAAGGTATCTACCTTGCTTTGAGGAATTTTCCCGGCTTTTACTTTCTGATTTTGTGCGTTAGTAGTGGTACTTTTTTTCTTTGTTCCGGTGTTGCTTTTCTGCTTGGTGGTGACGGGAGGCTTTTTCCCGGTAGTACTCTTTTTCTGTGCAGCGACCGGTTCTACGCTCAAGAAAGCGATCAGGATAATGAGGAAATAAATATTTTTCATCGAAATCAATTTGAACGTGAGTAATTCTCCATTAATTCCTTTTTTTCCTTCTCATTGACACGCAGTATATTGGATATCAACCATCCTGAATTCATTGAATTGCGGTTGAAGTAAGAGACTTCAAAATACCAGCCCGGGACTTGGAAAAAATGAAATTTCACCTGGTCAACCGAAACAAAGGTGAGGTTATTGTTTTTGGTTTCCATTACAAACAAAGCCAGCATATCCGGTTGATACTCGCTTTCCAGGTAATAATCTATATTGCCTGGTTCTCTGAAAATTTTATGCAGGTTCATGAAATCGAGTTCATGGCTCATCGGGTGGATGAAATACTTCAGGTTGGCGGTATCATTCACGTGGGTGAACCAGGAGGCAAACCGGTCGAAATAGACATTGGAGAACATCCATTTGTAGCCGCCGTTTTGTTTTTCAAGTTTCAGGTATAGGATCAGTGTCACTTTTTCCTTTTTATATTGAAAAGTGGCTGACACTTCCGCGAACCATAAATTGCCGTGAAAGTCGAGGAAAACCGGGTTTTTCTTATTCAATGCCTGTTCAATAAAGACAAATTTGGCATCGTCGCTGATTCCGGTATTGGTTTGGTCAAACAGCATGTTGATGTACCCTTTCCGGGCTTTTATCTCGTGGTAGCCGGCATCCCCCGGATAAAGACGTTTGCCCTGAAGGTCCTCCTCTCCGTTGAAGCGAAGGAAGAACTGGTTCATCTGTTTGGTCTGGGCGTAAAAAACAGTTTCATCGGGAGAAAAACTCCCGATGGAACCCTGTGATACGACCCATAAGGGTAAATGAAACAGAAGAGATAACAGTAACAAGGAATTCCTCATTCCCCGTTTATTTGGAAGTTTCTTTGACGCGGATATCGCCAAGCATTACATCCCAGAAACCGATGGTACGGCCCCCGATCTGTGTCTCTTTCCGCTTAACATAGACGGTGATATCCTTCTTGGTGGTATCTTCATAGACCAACCCTTTTTCTTTATCATAGCCCTGGAACCGCTGATAAATCGTGATCACCCCGACATAGGTGCCATCGGGTTGTCTTTCCAGATCACTGACGTACTGAATCTTGTACCAATCGATGGTCACCCGGCTGTAATTCAGTTGCATCAGGCGGTCAAAATATTCCCTGACTTTGTAATAATTCACATCCTGGCGGTTGAGGGAAGAGACTCCGATTTCGCTGTTTTCCATGAAAAGTTCCACCGCCCTTTCGATCACCCGTTGAGCATCAGACCACTGGGTTTCCTTGTCGCCGATGATGCTTATGTACTTGCTCAGGTCCCGGACCTTTTCGAGCGCGAGGCTGTCGATGGCCTGTTTGCGTTGGGGAGACAGATTATCCTGTGCAGTTGCCCGCTGGGAAAAGGATGACAAGGCGACGGCTATGATTACAAAAAGAAGTTTTCTCATGGTTTTACTTTTTGATTAAATCGAGTTCTTTGATTTTTCCGTTGGCATCGAGTTGCATGGCATCAATCTTGTTGTTGCTTGCTTTCTGATCTTTGATAAAGTTCAGGTACCGGTTGATGGTAGTCGGTTTGTCATAATCCACGATCGATCCTTCACGGCTGATGATGATCAATACGGGGACATCACCCGATGAAAAGAATTTCAGGGTATTTTGAATGGTGGCATCTGCATCCGGGAGGTTCCCGGAACGGGCTGCTTTCGCGATGTTTGAAAAAGCGTTTTCAACCTGGGTTTTTACCGGCAGGTTGGCTTCGGAGTTGAACGATCGCATGTCGCGAATCTTTTTCTCGAGCCGGGAGATCAGCTCGCTGATCTCCGCATCCTTCAGGTTTTGGGCTTTAATTGTATCGAGTTCTCTCTCCAGTTGGTCGGCGGTCAGGTCCTCCTTGTTCAGGATCAGGTCGAGAAGTTTAGCCCTTGCCGCGTCGATTTTCAGGGTGTTGGCTTTGGCCTGATCGGCATAAGCCTGTTTCAGTTTTTGCGATGCTTCGATCAATAACTGGTTCAGGGCAGGATCTTTATAATTCTTATTGGTAATGTCGGCGATGAGGCGGTCCTGTTCATCTAATGATAAGGTAGAGGTACCGTCGATGATCGTCTGAAGTTGTTTTTTAGCAGTTTCTATCTGGGCTTTTCTTTCTTTTTTTGTGAGTTTCCCTGTGGATTTACATCCTTCGGTTCCCAGAGCTAAAAGGCCGATCAGCATAATAAAAACTACATGCTGCCACCTGATTGTTTTCCATTTATCGAGAATTTCAGCCATAAAAAAGTGGTTTAAATTTGAAAACATGCAATGATCTGTTATTTGTTAAGTCCTTTGTAAAAGGGCAATTTTACAACTTTAGCCCGGAGGATCTTTTCCCGTATCCGGATATGGATTTCACTGCCTTCTTTAGCCAAAGCAGCAGGAACATAGCCCATTCCGACAGGGGTTTTAACAGAGGGGCCCATAGTACCCGATGTTACTTCTCCGATCTTGTTTCCGCCGGTATCAACAATCTCGTACTCGTGGCGGGGAATTCCTTTGTCCACCATTTCAAAACCCACCAGACGGCGGGTAACACCCTCCTGCTTTTGTTTGAGCAGCGCCGGTTTATTGATAAATTCTTTATAATCGGTAAATTTTGTGATCCAGCCCAGCCCGGCTTCGATCGGGGAGGTTGTATCGTTGATGTCATTCCCGTAAAGACAGAAACCCATCTCAAGACGCAGGGTATCGCGGGCGCCTAAGCCTACTGGTTTGATGCCGAATTCTGCTCCTGCTTCAAAAACAGCTTTCCAGATCCTGGGTGCATCTTCGTTGGCCATGTAGATCTCACATCCGCCTGATCCGGTATAACCGGTGGTAGAAAAGATCACGCCCGTAACACCGGCAAAGGTCAGCTTTTTAAAAGTATAATACTCCATGTCGGTAACGGGCGTATCGGTGAGTTTCTGCATCGCCTGGAGTGCTAACGGGCCCTGGATGGCCAGTTGGGCTATCTCATCGGATGCATTGTAAAGGGTAGCACCCATTTTGTTTTGCCGGTTACACCAGTTCCAGTCCTTTTCAATATTGGCAGCATTGACCACGAGCAGGTAATTGTCGTCGGCCATTTTGTAAACCAACAGGTCGTCAACAATTCCTCCTTTTTCATTGGGGAAACAGGAATATTGGACTTTTCCCGGAACGAGTTTGGAGGCATCGTTAGAGGTGACCCATTGAATAAAATCGAGGGCATAGGGCCCTTTCACCCAGAACTCTCCCATGTGAGATACATCAAACACTCCGAGGGAGGTGCGAACCGTTTCATGTTCTGCGTTGACTCCTTCGTACTGTAATGGCATGTTATAGCCGGCAAAAGGAACCATTTTAGCCCCGAGGGCTTCGTGAAAATGGGTAAATGCTGTATTTTTCATCGCTTTAAGATATATTGTGTAACGGTGCAAAAGTAGGAAAAATTGTTCCTTGGTTTTCCCGATGTTCATATTATAAAGGAAATGTTGATATGTTCATCTGGATTTTCATATTTTTGATCCATGGTAATATCAAGGGAAAATTCACCACGCTGGCTGATCTTTCTGATTGACGGAGTGATCGTTATTTCATCAGTTATCCTGGCTTATCTCTTACGTTTCAACTTCAACATTCCTCCGGTGGAGTTAAAACCCCTGCCGCAGATTTTTCTTTACATGGTTTTCATCCGGTCGGTCAGTTTCCTGATTGCCCGTTCTTATGCCGGCATTATCCGTTATACCAGTACCGGCGACACACTGAGAATCCTGGCAACCCTGTTGACAGGGAGTGTGATTTTCGCGCTCACCAATGTCGGAACCTACTTTTACAACCACTTTTTTTTCATCCCTTTCTCGATCATCATTATCGAACTGCTTTCCACTTCCTTCGGAATGGTATCGTTCCGGCTGCTCGTTAAACTGGCCTACCTTGAACTGCAACACCCGGTAAGAGCCAAAGCGGAAGTGGTGATTTACGGTGCCGGAGAAGCCGGAATTTCCGTCAAAAGAACCCTGGATCGCGATGCAGAGACTAAATTTAAGGTGGTTGCCTTTATTGATGATAATCCCAACAAACAAGGTAAGAAACTTGAAGGGGTGGGGATCGTCGCTCCTGATAAACTCCCGTCGCTCCTATCCCCCCGCCGGGTATCCCAGCTCATCCTCGCAGCCACATCTTTCGATTCTCACAAGAAACAAACCCTGGTTGATCAATGTCTGGAATATAATACCCGTGTACTTACCGTTCCGCCCATCTCACAATGGATCAACGGAGAATTGAGTTTCAGACAGATCCGCACCCTGAACATTGAAGAGTTGTTAGAAAGAGAACCCATCCGTCTTGACGAACAAAAGATAGCGGAAGACCACACCGGGAAGGTTGTTTTGGTGACCGGCGCTTCCGGATCCATCGGGAGCGAAATTGTTAGGCAGATCTCCGGTTATAACCCGGGAAAGCTGGTACTGATCGATCAGTCGGAGACCCCGTTGCACGCACTCACACTCGAATCATCTGAGTTTAGGAAAGGCGCTTCCATCGACTTCATCCTTTGCGATATCTGTAACGAAGCCAGGATGCGGAAAATATTCGAATCGTGTAAACCCGATCTGGTCTATCATGCTGCGGCCTACAAACATGTACCCATGATGGAGAACAATCCCGTGGAAGCAGTGATCACCAACGTGAAGGGAACCCGGATCGTGGCTGACCTTGCCCGTGAATTCGGAGTCAGAAAATTCATCATGATTTCCACCGATAAGGCGGTGAATCCTACCAACGTGATGGGCGCCTCGAAAAGGGTTGCCGAAATGTACGTACAGGCCATGAATGGGTCAGGCCCCACGCGGTTTATTACTACACGGTTTGGCAATGTACTGGGATCCAATGGATCAGTGATACCTTTGTTCAGAAGCCAGATTGAGAAAGGAGGACCCGTGACAGTTACTCACCCTGAGGTCACCCGGTATTTCATGACCATCCCTGAGGCCTGCCAACTGGTTTTGGAAGCGGGTTCCATCGGCAAGGGAGGGGAAATTTTCATCTTCGATATGGGTCAACCGGTCAAGATTTTAGACCTGGCACGGAAAATGATCCGGCTTTCAGGTTTTACACCGGAAAAAGAGATACCCATCCGGTTCACCGGACTGCGGCCCGGAGAAAAACTCTATGAAGAACTCCTTAATTCCGGAGAAAATACCCTTCCGACCCACCATCCGCTGATCATGATCGCCAAAGTCAGGGAATATTCCCCTGCAGAGGTTGTAGCTGCAGTAGATGGACTGGTCAAAAAGGCGGTTACCGGTTCCAATTTCGATCTCGTCCGGGCCATGAAAACGATTGTTCCGGAATTCAAGAGCCAGAACTCCGTTTACGAACAACTCGACCAATGATCACCATCCTCGGTCCGACGGCTACAGGTAAAACCGATTTGGCTGCCAGGGTAGCTTTTGAATTGAACGGAGAGGTCATTTCAGCTGATTCCAGGCAGGTTTACCGCGGTATGGACATCGGGACGGGAAAGGATCTCAGCACTTACGCCATCGAAAGTCAAAAGATTACATACCACCTGATTGACATTGCAGAACCGGGCACTGAATACAATATCTACAGGTACCAGCAGGATTTTTTTGCCGTGTACCGGGATATCGTTAAGCGGGGCAGACTCCCGGTACTTTGCGGGGGATCGGGCATGTACCTCGAGTCGGTGCTCGGAGGATACAGGTTGCAAGCCATCGAAAATGAGGGCAGCCTGAAAAGATCACTGGAGCAAAAGACAGATGCAGAGCTGGAAAAGACTCTTCGTTCCCTGAAAACATTGCACAATACGACAGATCTGGAAGACCGTGAACGAATGATCCGCGCCATTGAGATAGCATCGGTGTCGGGGGAAGCGACCCTTTCAAAAACTTTCCCGGAAATCCAAAGCACCCTTTTTGGTATCCGGTACCCACGCGGGTTGCAAAAAACAAGGATCACGGAACGGCTGAAGGCCAGGCTGAACGAAGGACTGGTGGAAGAGACAGAAGCGTTGCTCCGGAAGGGGATCGCTCCTGAACGGTTAATCCGTTACGGTCTTGAATACCGGTGGGTCACGAAGTACGTAACTGGTGAGATCCTTTATGATGAGATGTTCAACGCCCTCAACACGGCCATCCACCAATTTTCAAAAAGGCAGATGACCTGGTTTCGAAGAATGGAACGACAAGGTTTTACTATTCTTTGGTTGGATGGCAGATGGACTATTCAGGAAAAAATGGCCTTTATCAGGCACCATCACCACCTTGTTTGATGTTCAGTATTTCCCGGATTTTTGATACCAGGGTCTCTTTGTCGAAAGGTTTGGCTATGAACTGATCGAATCCGAAATGCATGATTCTCTCCCGTTCTTCGGGAGCAGCATAACCGGTGATGGCCACCACCGGGACGTCGTGATAATTATCCTGGATCCGGATGGCGCGGGTAGCTTCAATACCGTTCATCTCTGAGCTGAGATTGATATCCATCAGAATCAGGTCATATTGCCTGGCGATAGTGTGGCTGATGGCGGAATAGCCGTCGCTTACCTGGTCCACATGACAGAAGGAATCAAGGAAATACCCGATCAGGTCGGCATTGGCTTTGTTGTCCTCAACAATCAGAATCCAGGGCCTTTTAGCTTCTTCTGTTTCGATGTATGTAGTAGCAGGATATTGACTTTTGCCAGGTTTGGCCTCCCGGATTTCGCGTCGGACTATTCTCCGGGGAAAACGGATGGTAAAAACGGAGCCTTCGCCTGGTGTGCTTTCCATCGTGATGGTACCACCCATCAGGTCAACAAATTTCTTGCAGAGGGTCAATCCCAATCCTGTACCTTCATAAGTCCTGGCCAGCCCTTCGCTGCCCTGGCGGAAAGCCTCAAAGATATAGTGTGTTTGGTCAGGTTTGATCCCGATGCCGGTATCCACAACTTTAACCACAGCCAAAGGTTTGTTATTTGATGTTTCTGTTGTCACTTCGACTGTCACGGCCCCTTTTTGTGTGAATTTGATGGCATTGTCAACCAGGTGAAGCATCACATTGTAAAACAGTTTCCGGTCAATCTCTGCAAAAATTTGCTGTTTACTGAGATCCAGCAATCCGATGTTTTTTTTAGCAGCCAGATCGCGATAGTTTGCCATCACCTTAATGATCTCTTCGTCCAGGTCAACAATTTCAGGATGAAGGTGTGTCTGATCTGACTCCAGATGGGCAAGGTCAAGAATTGAATTAAGGGTGGCCATAAGCCGTTTTCCGGAAGTCAGAATGGTATCGGCCATATCGATATTTTCAGGAGTCGAATGGGCCTCTTTCAGGATCCGGGCAAAGCCCAATATCCCGTTCATCGGAGTCCGGAGTTCATGGTTAATGTTCATCAGCAGGGAGGATTTCAGCCGGCTCGATTCTTCTGCTTTTTCTTTGGCTGTGATTAGTTCTTCCTTGATCCGATTCCGTTCGGTGATATCGCGCAGGATGCCGACGGCGCACCATTTCCCTTTGATCATTACTGAAGACAGGGATAATTCGACAGGAAACTCGGTGCGGTTTTTATGGACAGCATGAAGTTCGAGGGTCCGGTTGATGGCTTCTCCTTGTCCTGAAGTTTGGAAATCGGTGAAAACCGCTTGATGTTTTTCCAAATACCTCAAGGGAACGATCAGTTGGTGAAGGTTTTTCCCGATGGCCTCCTCTTCTCGATAACCCAGGATGCGTGAGGCTGCATCGTTCCAGAAGGAGATATTGCCTTCATTGTCGATCAGGATGATAGCATCTTTCACGGAGGAGGCTATGGCAAGAAGGATCCCTTCCTGGTCGCGAATGGCATCTTCAGCCAGTTTGTGTTGCCGGCGGACCTTAAATTCACGCAACTCGCGCTCGATGGCCGGCACCAGGCGATGCAGGTTTTTTTTCATCACGTAATCGGTGGCGCCCATTTTCATGGCCATTACGGCAGTCGATTCTCCCATGACGCCGGAAACAAATATGAAAGGGATTTCGGTATCCCGTTCACGGACGATGGCCAATGCGATCAATCCTCCAAAACCGGGCATCTCGTAATCGGAAAGGATCAGATCCCAGTGTTTTTCATCCAGCGCTTTCAATAAGGTATCCTGTTGTTGTACCCGTTGCCAATCAGGGTCAAAATTTCCTTTGATCAATTCCTTGATTAAAAGATCGGTATCCTCTTTGGAATCTTCGATGAACAATACTTTTAACGGTTTGAGTGCCATACCGGTTTGTTAAGTATTTATATCTATTGAAACAAATATACGTCAAATTCGAGGATTTACATACAAAAGAATATAAATTGGATTTTTACTCATCGGATAACCTGAAACAAAAGAGGCTGCCCCGGTTGAGGCAGCCTCTTTGATCAAAAATGTGTAATCACTAATATTTCAGGAACTTCATGGTGTATGGAGCGCCTGATTCAGCATAGAAAGTAATAAAGTACAAACCATTGGAAAGTGCATTGAGGTCGATGGCTTTCCTTCCTGCAATCATGTTCGCTGAACGGTAAACTTCCTGTCCCACCGTGTTTGTGATGATAACTTTTGTAAGGTCAATGGAGGCGTTGATGTTCAGTACATCTTTTACAGGGTTAGGATAGGTTTGGATCTTGCCTGCCAGGGAAACTTCGCTGATTCCTTCCGGAAAAACTTTTCCCCATTTCAGGCTAAAGGTAGTATCCTGACGAACTTTGTAAACACGGTTTGGATCGCCAGTCCATTCACCACCATTCCATCCTTCACCTTTGAAGAATTTAAGTTGGTAGGTACCGATGGAATCGAGGGTCATCGTGATGGTATAGAGGGAGTCGGTGAGGGGTTCAACCGCCGTCAGCAGGTTGTTGAGATTGGTTCCCGGTTCGTTCCAGGTTCCATAGATTCCGCCGAAGTTACCCGCGATATAAATGGACTCGCCTGCCAGGCCGGAGCCTTTCACATCGACGTTGAAGGTTACCACGGCAGGTTTAACGCCCCATTTATAGGTCAGTTCTACGTCATTTTCGATGGTCACTTTCCGGTTCGGATCGCCGGTCCATTCGCCGCCATTCCATCCTGCTCCGATGAAGAATTTAAACTGATAATCAGCGGGGGGAACGATGATAGTAGCGGTATAGACCGAATCCCCGTCGAGGTCAACCATCTCGTTGTTGGCGTTGCTTCCGGGTTCATTCCATGTTCCGTAGATACCGCCAAAGTTACCGGCAAAGTAAACCTGCTCACCGGCTTGCAAACCGGAGCCGTGCATATCGACGTTAAGGATTACTTCGCTTGTGGGGATGATCGGGTTGGGATCGTTGTTGAGCAGGATGTCATCGAAATAGATGTGGATGTCATCCGTAAGGGTAACAGGATCCTCGAAATCGGGCATGAAGGCGATGACTGTCCATTCGCCGGTATAAGCTGAAAAATCAAAAACAATGTCTTCCCATCCTTCGGTAAGGGTTTGTTCGTTCATGGGATAGATTTCATGGTTGTCACCTGGTTTTTCGATTTTGAATTTCAGCGGGCTGATGATCGGTTTCCAGACTTTCACATGGATGTATTTGTTGGTGGTCACATCGATGGGAGCCGGAAGTGCAGACCAGAAGCCGCCCCAGGGAACGCCGTCTTTGTCACGCAGAAAATCCACCACGTAGTTGCTGGTATTGATGCCTGACGGGTCGGGGTTCGGTGCAACAACCATGGAGCTGAGATCAGTGGCAGGGTCATTGATCATCACGTTCAGTTTGATCAGTTCTTCGAAGTTTTCCATCACGTAAGCAGGTTCCGTGTTAGGCGTGGGATCGTTGTTGACCACGATGTCATCAAAATAGATGACAATATCCTCTGTAAGGGTGAGAGGGTCTTCAAAGTCGGGCATAAAGACGATGGTAGGATAGGTTCCGGTTTTTGAGGAAAAATCAAAAACCATGTCTTCCCATTGACCAGTAAGGGTTTGGGGATTCATGGAAGTAACTTCCAGGGTGCCTGCACTGCCACCTTCCAGTTTGAATTTAATGGGTGAAATACGGGGTTTCCAAACCTTAACATGGACATATTTATTAACGGTCACATCAACCGGTTCGGGTAACGGGCACCAGAAACCACACCATGCAACACCGTCTTTATCGCGTAAGAGTTTCCCTACCCAATTGCTGGTATTGATTCCGGTAGGATCAGGATTGGGAACAACCGTGATATTGCTCTGGTCGGCTTCTCCCCCCTGCATGACATTCATTTTGATAACCTCAAAATCAGCGATAACCTGTGCATGTACAAAACTGACCATGGTCAGCAACAGGACAAATAGGAGTAGATTTTTTTTCATAGTTTTTTAAATTTTAGTGATTAACTTTTTGGATGGTCAAATATAATAAGAAAATGCCTTTGTCAAGTTAATTTGTTGTTAAAATTATCAAAAATTATCCTCCTGACAAGTGATCGTTTTATCGAATGGGTTCATCACGTTGAAAATAACAAGGCAGCCGATAGCCGTTTATTTCGTTTTATCAGGGAAAGGAGGCATGGTCGGTAATTCACGGGGCCAGGATTTCAAGGCATCTTTCATGACTTCGATCGCTTTGTTAAGTTGTTGGTCTTCACCGGCATACTCTTTGGCCGGATCATTATCAATTTCAATGTCAGGATCGACACCATGACCTTCAATGATCCAGCTTTTGCCTTCGGTGTCGTACGATGCAAATTCAGGCCGCGTCAGGGAACCGCCATCAATAAAGGGTAAGGATCCGCGGATACCTACAACGCCGCCCCAGGTGCGTACGCCAATGGCTTTCCCGATTCCGAGTTTTTTGATT
>Ga0209099_1003619_pt1 | contig 12400 bp, 10 predicted proteins | sample AD_JPNHW2_MetaG_FD_184430 | JGI IMG/M metagenome (GOLD analysis project Ga0209099, IMG submission 184430) | Active sludge microbial communities of municipal wastewater-treating anaerobic digesters from Japan - AD_JPNHW2_MetaG (SPAdes) (version 2) | ecosystem: Engineered > Bioreactor > Anaerobic...
TTAAAATCAGATTTTACTCTAATTTTAACTGGCCGACTTTCGGGGGAGCTTACAGAAACACTTCATTATCTATCAGTTCAATTGCCTTAGATAAAATTGTTCCATCCATTAAGCAACCGTCTTTTCTTAACATGAAACTTATAATATAAGGAATGTTAGTTTCAGCCATAGCCCTTGCCATGCCAATAGCTTCATTTATTTCAGGCATTATTCCAGCAAATAAGAAATCAATGTCTTTACCTACAAATTGTGATGTTTGTTGTTTATGAAATGAATAAGCATCTTTTATCTCCAAAACTTTTTTACCACTGTAAGCATCTCCTTTGCAACCCAATAATCCCCCAACAAAAATCTTTTCTGAATATTTGTTATAACTTTTCTTTATTTGATTCAGAAAAGTACAAGAATCATCAAAAAGGTTTTTGCCATCGAACTGAGAACTTTTTAACGACTCAAAATTTACCTTTCGCGTTGGAGTCATAATCATTATTGGCAAATCATATTTCAATCCAATTTCAATATATTGTCTATATAATGATTCAAGTGATTCTGGATGAGTATAAATTAAGCCTGCATGATTAATCCAGTCATCCATTACAATATTAAACTCAGATTTCAGTCTTTCAACTAATGCTCCTTCTGTCAGGATAATACTAGAACTTTGATATATTTCTTCAAATGTCATATTCTATTAATTTAACTTGCTCGTATCTGGTGTATTGTGCACAACGCGCGGCCGCTAAACGCAGCAAAAGCTGACCCTTTAAAAAGCACTGTTAATGATGGTTTTGTTGCGATTTAGCGGCATGTCAGGTCACGTTAAAATTTTACAAATCGTGAAATAAAGCTATTCTTTGTAGTCTGTACTTTTGCTGTGTAAATGCCATTTGAGAATGATTCAATGAAAAGAGTCAGGCTACTTTCATTTACTTTTTCAGTAAATACGAGCCCGCCTAATGAATTATATATTTCGATAATTTTCAAAGAACCAGAATCATCATTAAATCCAATAGTAATGGCTGATTTTGCTGGATTCGGATAGAAATTTAGCGTCAACGCAGGTTTCTCATCTATTGCCGAAATGAGAGATAAATTAAGGAAAATATGACAATACTGCAAACCAACAGAAGTCTGAATTGCCATTGTACTATGTTTATAATCATTCAATGTTGATTTAATCCCACCCCAAGCCATTACTATAACAGAAACTGATTGTCCTGGATAAATCCAATGAGGCGTGTTTACGGACATTGAATCAACCTTCCAATACCAATTACCCACACATGCAAAACATTCCTGCTGGACGGACAATAAATTAATTGGTTGGTTTGAGTTGTTTGTCAATATCGTAGTATTGTAAATGGAATTATCATAAAATAGTGAGTCTGGTGAAATAGTCAAATCGGGTACTTGACTATACAGGAACAATGGCAAAATGCCAATTGTTAAGACTAAGAAAATTTTTTTCATATGGTTCATATTTTCGGGTTGTAATTTTCTTTTTAATGTGACCTAACTCACTTGTAGGAGCGTATAATGTGGTTTTGTTTTTGGATCCTGAGGATGTAAATTGGCGAATAAATGTTGTGTGTTGTTTTTGACGGGAGAAGTGGGGAAACCAGACCTCTGATAAAAGATTTATAAGTTGTAATATATTCTACTAAAATACATAATTAAGATTTAACAAAAGCAAGAAATCGAAATAAAATTTATGAACAATAGATATGTAATCCCTTTCGCTTCCTAAAGATCAAAGACGAAAGTCCGACCGACACTGTAACGCTACAAAACTACCTCAAAGAATTCCTTGGTTTCAAAAGTGCCGGGTTAAACATGGTAATTTGAAACCCCGGTCCCTCACCGACTAAAACATTCTCAGGAGATCCATCCAAGAATTTGAAAAGACCAATAAGAAGAAACTTCTATTGATGCCCATATAAAACCTGATCAATAGATACTTCTCTAAAATCTGTTATTACTGATTTTCAAAGCAACAGAAAAATTTATCGTTGAGAATAACCAAATGGTTGTTAGAAAATGGAAGCGTTATCTGTAGTGGAAAAATTCCACCAGTGGTCGTTGGTTCTATGGGTGTACCTTTATTGTTGGCTTCATCAATGTTTTTTTCTACGTTTTTATCTATTGCATGGTGATCTGAAAATCATTAACCTTGCATAAACAATAATAATTTAACCTGTCAGAAAATTCCCGGATCATGGTTGAAAATATCGATACCAAAACAATGTCGTTTTCCTTTGATGGAAAAAACGCTCGCGTTGACCTGTCTTCGCCGAAGTAACCTGATCACTTCATTTAATTGATTTCTAATATTCTGAGATGGTCAGCCAAAATCGGCGGATGGGGGTCAGTTTGACCGGTGCATCCAGACGAATCATAAACCTAAAATCATCGTTATGAAACCTTCAAAACTTATGTCCCTTGTTTTATTGCTGGGCTTATCGATCCCCCTATCGGCAAAGGACTACAAAGCATCTATGTTTGGTATTAAATCAGACGGCGTGACTTTAAATACAACATCCATTCAGAAAGGCATTGATTTTATTAGTGAAAACGGCGGCGGAAGGTTGGTTTTTTATGTGGGGCGCTATCTTACCGGTTCCATTTTCATGAAAGACAATGTCACCATACAACTGCAGGAAGGGGCCGTCATTGTTGGTTCTACCAATCCGTTCGATTATCAGAAAGCGTTAAAACAACCGGCGCTCATACTTGCCTACAATGTGAAGAATATCGGCATCACCGGCATGGGAGTCATTGACGGGCAAGGCTTCGCTCTGGCAAATAACATCATTGATATGGTCTATAAAGAGGTGATCATTGACAAACTTATTGACGACCGCCCCGGTGCCAGCCGACCGTTCGACATTTATTTCAGGGAATGCACCAATGTAACGCTCCGGGGGATCACATTCAAAGACCCATGCGCCTGGACACTCGTTACCGACCAATGTAAAAACGTTGTAATTGACAAAGTAACCCTTGACTCCAGGGCATACTGGAACAACGACGGAATTGATATCGTCGACTGCGACAGCGTGAGCATCAAAAACTCATATATTGATGCTTCCGACGACGGAATATGCCTGAAATCGCATGACACCAGCGCTGTTTGCCAGAATATTTACGTTTACAACAATACCGTACGTTCCAGCGCCAGCGGCATTAAATTCGGTACGGCTTCATACGGGGGATTTAAAAATATCAGGATCATAAAAAATGTCGTTTTCGACACCTATCGCTCTGCAATCACTATTTCTGCCGTTGACGGTGCAACCGTCGATAATATTCTTGTTGACAGTCTGAAGGCGATAAATACGGGAAATGCAATATTCCTCAGCATCGGTGAACGGCAAAAGGGACGAAAAGGCAAAATGAGCAATGTCAATATTTCAAACCTGTATGTCGAAATTCCTGCCACTAAGCCCGATGCCGGCTACCGTTACGAAGGGCCTGTGGAAGATATGCCGCGTAACATTTCTCCTGCCAGTATTGTTGGCATGCCCGATGCGAAGATTGAGAACGTTACTTTGAAAAATATTGAGATACATTATCCCGGAGGTGGCAATGCAAATTTTGCTAAAGTAGATCTTGATAAAATAGACTCCATCCCTGAAGTGAAAGGCAAATATCCGGAATTCTCGATGTTCAAAGAGCTCCCGGCATGGGGATTTTATATACGTCATGCAAATAATATAACTTTCACCCATGTTACGATGATATGCGATAAACCGGATTTCAGGATGCCGGTTGTGCTTAATGATGTTCAGGGTGCTACCTTTAAAACGCTTACAATAACTGAACCTGGCAGTAAAAAAGATCCTGTGTATTCACATAAATCGACAGGGGTGGTTGTTGAAAAATAATCTCAGGTATGTCAATCCACTAGTGCGAACTAAATATAGCATTTAAGACTTTTATCATGAAACAGTACATTGCATTAGACATTGGCGGCACAAAATTCATGGTCGCCTCCTTCACTGAAAATTTGCTGGAAATAAAACGTGTCAAATACAACACTCCCGAAGATTTTAATGAAGGGATCGATCTCCTTAAAAAAATGATAAACGAAGTTTCCAATAAAGATAGAATTGGCGGTATCGGAGCCGCGATCGGTGGTCCGCTCGATGCGGTCAGGGGTATTGTGTCGCCTTTGCATCAGCGCCAATGGCGGAATATTCCTCTTAAAGATATTATGGAAGAAAAATATGGATGCCCTTTTTATGTTGATGTTGATACCAATGTTGCAGCATTGGGCGAATATCATCTTGGAAAATACGATCATGAGAAGTTCCTTTATATCACGCTGAGCACAGGAATGGGAGGAGGATATATCATCGACGGTAAAGTTTACCGTGGCTTTAATGGGAATCATCCTGAAGTGGGACATCAAACCATCAACTTCAGGTGCAGATATCCCGAGAAAGTACAGTGTGAATGTGGTTCGCCCGACTGTATTGAAGCCCTGGTGTCGGGAAATGCAATAAAAAGAATATATGGCAAACCCGCTGAAGAGCTTAACGATAACGAATGGAGTGAGGTGATCTATAATCTCGGGCAGGGTTTACGGAATATTGCAATCATAATGACCCCCGATATTATTGTTTTCGGCGGAGGAATTGCTTTTGGCGCAGGCGAACCCTTTCTTCAAAAAATCGAAGCGGAAATGAAAAGACAATTAACCCTTGTAAAGCCTCCCCTACTCGCATTATCAAAGCTGGGATATGATACGGCCATTGCCGGAGCCGCTTACATTGCAAAGAATGGATTTTAAGTAAGTGCTCTTTTAATGATATATGATTGCGTTTTATGATCTTTCATGACCTCTCCCACTGCCCCTCCCCTTCAAGGGGAGGGGTGACGGGGTGGGGTCATCAGGTTTAATACCATTGATTGCTATGAAAAAAATCATATCGCTTCTCGCGATGTTCTTGTGCATACTCATCGCCCAAGCGCAAAAACCCGGTTCAGTCCCGACCGCGAAAAAAATCCGACAGCCTTCCTGTTATTGTTGCAATAGGTCATGCGCATATTGATCCCGTGTGGCGCTGGACCAAAGATGAAGGATATGCAGAAGTGTTTGCAACTTTTCGCTCGGCATTAGACAGGATGAAAGAATTTCCCGGTGTGTCGTTTATTGCAAGCTCTGCACAATTTTATGAATGGGTCGCGAAAACCGATACCGCCATGTTCAGCGAGATAAAATACAGAGTTGGTGAAGGTCGCTGGAATATTGTGGGAGGATGGTGGATAGAGCCTGATCTGAACTGCCCCTTAGGTGAATCGCTGTTGCGGCAGGGTTTATATGGACAACTTTATTTTCAGAAGAATTTTGGTAAAAAGGTAAAGATCGGTTTTAACCCTGATGCATTCGGTCATCCCTGGACATTACCGCAAATTTTGAATTTGCAGGAAATGCAATCCTATTGCTTCATGCGTCCAAATACAAATGATAACCCCGCGCTGCCTTCCCCTTTGTTCAACTGGAAGGGTCCTGACGGTTCCAGGGTGTTGGCCGTGCAGATTGCCGCCTCATACAATAATAGCAGAACCGGGAATTATGAAACTGTTATCGAACGATTGCGGCAACGTTATGCCAAAGATCTTCCCGGAATAAACACCTTCCCTTTCTTTTATGGAGTAGGCAATCACGGCGGCGGACCAACGATTGAAAATATTCAGAAAATAAAAGAATTAGAAGCAGGCAAATATCCCAATATGCACTTCGGCTCACTTGAAGACTTTGTCGACCGGATTAAACCGGTGCAAAATTCATTTCCAGTCATTGATGACGAATTACAACATCACGCACGCGGATGTTATTCTGCCTGCTCCGATATAAAGATGTGGAATCGTCAGGCGGAAATTGCGATGTTATCGGCCGAAAAAGTTTCATCACTCACAACAGCCATGTTCAGCTCAGCGAATCAGACTGCGCGGCTCAGTGAATCGTGGAAAAAAGTTTTGTTCAATCAGTTTCATGATATATTAGCCGGCTCGGCAATAGAGTCGGCATACACCGACGCACGTAACGACCTCGGCTATGCCATGTCGGAAGCCAGGGACATTCAGTCAACAGCCATGCAGCAATTAGTAACACAGGTAAATACTGCGGATACGGCATTTAAAAATTCCATTCCTTTCATCGTTTTTAATCCATGCGCATGGACAGTAAAAAAGTATATCCGCGTTGAGACGGAAAAAGAGGATTACAAAGTAACACCGGTACTTTACAATGATGAGGGAAAAGAAGTGATCTATCAGGAAGTGAGAACGGCGGGAGCTAAAGTAAGATGGAGAGCCACTGCATTATTTGAAGCCGAAATACCGGCTTTCGGTTATAAAATTTTCAGATTGGATTTCAGCAGCGCCAGGAAACCCCTGAAACCGGAGGCAAAAGTAATAGTCACAGAAAATTCGTTGGAAAATGATTTTGTGAAAATAATCTTTGATAAACAAACCGGCTATATCATTTCGTATTTCGATAAAAAAAGCAAGCGTGAATTATTACTGAAACCCGGCGCTGTCCCTTTAGTTTTAAAAGACTCCGGCGATACCTGGGGGCATGGTGTTGTTGCCTATAATAAAGTGATAGGGAAATTTGAAAAACCTGAATTTACCATCCTGGAAACAGGTCCCGAACAAGCTTCATTACAGGTGAAAAAGTATTATGGAAATTCATTTGTAATACAGAACTTTTCTTTATGCAAAAATTCAGGGGAACTGGATTGTATGGTTACCCTCGACTGGCATGAAATTCAAAAGATGCTTAAAATAAGTTTCCCGACAGTTTTGCCTAAAGGCACATTGACTTATTCCATCCCATATGGATTTATTGAACGAACGATGAACGGCGACGAAGAGCCCGGACAGACATGGGTTGATATAAGCGGGAACGACAGCAGCGGAACATTCGGAATATCGCTTCTCAACGACAGCAAATGCAGTTTCAGTGTGAAAGACGGAGATATGCAGATGACCATTTTGCACAGCACTGCATGGTCGGAGCATATTCCCGACACTGTTCAGGTGCGTGATGGTTACCGTTACATGGAACAGGGCATCCATGAGTTCACTTACAAACTCGTGCCTCATAACGGCGACTGGCGCGATGGAGCTATTGCCCGTAAAGCCGAGGAATATTTAATGAAACCCATCGTGTTCCTCACCAACAATCATCCGGGAACATTACCCAAAAAGAATTCTTTTATCACCCTCACAGGTGAAGGTATTTCCATTACGGCCGCCAAAATAGCGGAGAATAGCAGCGGGTGGATCCTTCGCTGTGTTGAACTTAACGGGAAAGCGACAAAAGCAGCGATTGAAATCAAATCCTTAAATAAGTCAGTTTATTTTACCATGAAACCCTGTGAAATAAAAACCTTCGTTGTACCGATGAATAAAACAGGTGGTGTGATAAAAGAAGTGAATGTGCTGGAGGAATAAGCATTCTTAATGAATTTGATATCGCAGGCCAACACGAAGCCTTATTTATTGGCAATAGTTATTTTTATTATCCTCTGTATTATTTCTATTCTAACAACTCATTATGTAAAGTTAAGATTAAAATGGAAAATTTACTTTTGTTATTTGCTTTGTCCATATTCTCTCCATTTGCAGATGTGTCATATAATTATTGCCAACGTGGGGCCATAACCGCAGCAAAGGCAGTAACTATGAAAAGCACTGTCAATGCTGGTTTTGTTGCGATTTAGCGGCATGTTAGGATGCGTGTTTATTTATCATAATGGTACCGACAGCTATATATATAAAGTTCCTTTTTGATCACTTGATATACAAGTCTATGATCTCTTTCAATACGTCTTGACCACAGACCGGAGAGATCATATTTTAATGGCTCAGGCTTTCCAATACCCTCATAAGGATTCCTTTGAATTTCTTTGATCAATGCATTAATTTTCTTCAGGATTTTTTTATCCTCTGACTGCCATGAAATATAGTCCTCCCAGGCATTTTGTGAAAATGTAATCCTCATTTTACATCAATTAATTCTTTTTCAAAGGATTCTCCCGATTTCATTTGTCGAATAGATTCGTACAATCTGTCAGCGTTAGCTTTTGAGCTAAGTAAATGAACCGTTTCTAAAATCGAATTAAACTCATCTAATGATAGTAATACAGCTCCATTACCCGAGCCTCTCTTAATGATCAGAGTCTCATTATTTTTTTCAACATCATCGAGATATTGTTTAAGCTTTGTCCGGAATTCTGTGAAATTTGCTGCTTTCATAGATTTGAATATTAAGTTACTTTATGAGTACAAATATAAGTACTTATACGGTAACTTTCACATTAGTTAAAATTTTTATATATGCGGCCTAACGGGCGGGCGGGAGCCGCCAGTTTTGAATACTGCGATTTTAATCCAAATATTTTATCAAACCAGAAAACTTAAAGGTTTTCAATGCCTCAACGGTCTTTAATACCTGGAATGAAGAATTTTCGTCTGTAAAATATAGATTTTCAGGATCGTTCTGCAAACCGAAATATTCAATTATTATCAATTGTGAATCAGTTCTTGGTTTTGATGGATCAAAATAGGCTTTATTTATTTTAACAATCTTTTTCATGGCGTCGCCCATTTGTTGCGGACTTGCACCAAAAGCATACTGATATGCAGGTTTATCAAGGTCTTCCTCCGAAAACTGCGCCATTTCTTCCTTTAATTTATCATAAAAGAATTGATAGGTTATCTTATCCTCGGGATGTTCTTTTATCATTTTTTGCTGATCCGCTAAAAGCGCATTATCATATTGCCTTACGGTCAATGGAATATAGAGCGGAACTCCGGGTTTTGAAATAACAATTGTGCGGTTATCGTAAAATACAACTCCATCCTTTTCCATTATCTTATCAGGTTCAAGGTTGATAAGTGAACCATCAGCATCATAAATATCACGTCCGGCTGGCGAAGCCTGACCATTGTATAAATAGTGCGGCAAATTGATATGTACAGAGAAACCGCCCGGAGCGCATCCCGCACATTTGTTATAGACTTTCCCACCTTCTGTAAACCAGGGATGGACTGCAACGTAGATTTCACTGGGAATGCTCTTTAACCAGGGGAATGTCGAAAAATTATCGACTAAGCACCCCGATGAAAAGATTTCAACACCTTTCAGATTATTAAAACCTTCGTTAGTCTGGATATATTTAATAATCGCTTCTGTTTTTGCTTTTATCTTTAAATCTTCTTCTTTGGTGTATTTATAATGGATATCACCGGTTGGGGCGTTATATATAAAATGAAACTGACCGGGGTGCTCTTTCAGGTTACCATCCTGACTATATGCATAAAAGCATATGATTGTGCTAAGGAATAGTATGAGTGGTTTTTTCATAGTTTGATGTTTAACTGATCTTCTACAGTTGTAATATATTCTACTAAAATACCTAATAAAGATTTAACCAAAGCAAGAAATTGAAATAAAATTTATAAACAATAGATATGATTGTGACTGCTTCTTGTCATGCAACTCCCTTCTATTCATCATCGACATGAATGGGAAGAAAACTTTTCAATTCTACCTGTACATTCGAGCCAACAGATCGGACCGGAATGATAAAGTTCCTTTTACCTTTGGATCATCTACACTGACGACGTATCCACTATGTCAGTCAGTCGCCGCCCCCCCAAATGATTGGGATGAACAGCGTGGAACGGTTTAGTAAAAACATCAGTGGCTGAAAATATTTATTCATTTCTTGACTCTTTCTTTTTTTCTTAGTATCTTTCCACAACTTTTCACTATTTTTCCGTATCAATGAATAGAAAGGACGATAATGAACTGGCTTATAAGACAATGGAAAAAAACGCTCGCATTGCCCAGTCTTCTCCGAAGTAACCTGATCACTTCATTTAATTGATTTCTAATATTCTAAGATGGTCAGCCAAAATCGGCGGATGGTGGTCAGTTTGACCATTGCGTCCAGGTTTATTGCATTTCAGTTATAAATTTGTTTCATATCTGTAAGAGGAATATATAAACAAAGAAAAAAATGGAAATAATTTCAGTCTAAAAGTTTAACAGTGATGAACCAAAAACAAGGAATACGGACCCTGAAGATCCTGGTTATTTTCATGGTCCTGGTAATTGTTGCCACTGTCAGCATCTTTCTTATAATCAGCGGGCACGAACAGTCAAAGTCAAATGATGCTCTTTCGGCGTTAAAAGAAGAGGATCCCAGGCTTAAATTAGTGGAGAACTGCTTCAGGCATCTTTCCGAAACTGATAATAGTTTCAGACTGTATGCGCTCTCCTATGATCCGGCTCAACTTTATAAATATAAGACAGGGATTGATTCTTTGGTATTAACGCTGGAATCGTTGAAGATCAGTTTCGAATCCGTCTCGCCAAAAGAAAATCTGGTAAGTCGTGCAGGAAATTCGATGATCAGGAAATTAAGTATTTCCGCAAACTTTATTCGGTTAAAGAGGCTTACCGACTCGCTGCTGCTGGTTGCCATATCTGCTGATTCACTAAAAATAGCATCGCAGAAAGGAAAATTGTTTTTTGTAAAACGCTACAAACCAAACATTTCAGACATCAGAATTGACACCCTGAGCGTTGTGACGACCACTGAAAAAAATAAAAAAGGGTTCTTCGGAAAAATAAAGAGTTTTTTTGTCGGTGAAAAGGAAAAATCTGCTACAAATCAACAGTTGCGGCTGGCTGAGAGCGGTACGGCTTCCATATCATCCGATTCCCTGTCTTTCCTTGAGCAGATCAATGAGACTATTGCAGACAATTCCTATAATTATTATCAAAAACAACTCAAAATCCAGAAAATCTTTCGCGAGAAGCTTGAAAGGCAGGAGCGACTTCTTATCCAGACTAATAATGAGCTGATGGACAACCTGAAACATATCCTGAACGAAATATATGTTCAGGAACAGAAACACGATCTGGATATTCAAAACCAGGCGATTAACATCGTTGGCCAGGCAACTAAAAAATTGAATCTTACCGGCATAATCAGCCTGGGGTTGATCATCATTTTGACCTCTCTGATTTTTATCTGCATCCGGAAAATCAATCTTTTTCACAAGATGGAAACTGATAAACTGATTAGGAACATCATAAATCTCAATGCAGAACTTGAGAACCGTGTATCAGAACGTACGGCGCAACTGGTTTCCGCCAATCAGGAACTTGAATTCACCAACCTGAAACTTGAAACCAGTAACCAGGAATTGGAAGCCTTCTCCTATTCAGTATCTCATGACCTCCGTGCCCCGGTGCGTCGTATTGAAGGGCTGTGTAGCATGCTTGGCGAGGATTATTCAACACTTTTTGATGAACAGGGTAAAGATCTCCTCAAACGTATTACCGATTCCTCCCTGCACATGAACCAGTTGATAGAGGACATGCTCAAACTGTCGAGAATAACTCGTCAGACGGTCTCTAAATCCCCTTGTAACCTGAGCGAAATGGCTGCACAGATAAGTGAGGAATTAAAATTTGCTTACACGGAACGCGATGTAGTCTGCAAGATCGAAGAGGGGATCATTGTTGATGCCGATCCCCACCTGCTTCAGATTGCCTTGCAGAACCTTCTCGACAATGCCTGGAAATACAGCAGTAAAGTTGAACACCCTGAAGTCACTGTCGGAAGTGAGATACGAGACAACAAACGAGTCATTTTTATAAAGGACAACGGCGTTGGTTTTGACATGAGCCAGGCCGGGAAACTATTCACCCCATTCCAGCGGCTTCACAGCGACGAACAGTTCAAAGGCACCGGAGTAGGCCTTGCCACTGTTAAAAGGATCATCGTGAAGCATGGCGGCAATATTACTGTCCAAAGCGAGCCGGGAAAGGGAACAACCTTCAGTTTTATTTTCGAATGATAATATCAACTATTCCGGATGTCGGAATTGTATTCTCGCAAAATGTCGTTTACTGGCATTCAAAGACCGCAAGATGAAGAACGATAAATTTGATAACAGGCGTAATATTGGCAACAATCAGCAAGCCAGGTATAACTAAGTTTCACTTGTTTTGGCCAGCGAAATCAACCCGCCCATGGCACCCAGGTTCATGGAGTCAAGTGCCGAACTGGGGACAATCACCATCGAGCCTTTTTCCTTCAGGCCTTCGAACAGCATATTCATCCCGCGGAGGTGGAGCGCCACCGGGTTGTCGCGGTACTGTTCGCTGGCTTTTGCGAATTTCTCAGAAATTTCGGTTTCGGCAGTACCAAGGATTACACGTGCCCGGCGCTCGCGTTCCGCCTGTGCTTCCTTGCTCATGGCATCGGCAAGTCCCTGTGGGATCACGATATCCTTGATCCCCACCGTCTGGCAGGTAATTCCCCAGGCGTTGGTGTTGCTGTCGAGGGCTGCCTGCAGGTCGTCGGCA
>Ga0209099_1003623_pt1 | contig 12396 bp, 6 predicted proteins | sample AD_JPNHW2_MetaG_FD_184430 | JGI IMG/M metagenome (GOLD analysis project Ga0209099, IMG submission 184430) | Active sludge microbial communities of municipal wastewater-treating anaerobic digesters from Japan - AD_JPNHW2_MetaG (SPAdes) (version 2) | ecosystem: Engineered > Bioreactor > Anaerobic >...
TTAATGAAAAGTTCAAAAATCTGTCGAGTTTAAGCAGGAACGAACACCTTGGCCTGATTTTCAACAGCAATTCGCCGGGACTGCACTCCCCTTTATCGCGCCAAAGCCTCGAGGTGCTCCGTAATTATTATACTGCTTACGGTTTCACCAATCTTTATATCGTTTCCTTTCGTTTCCAGCCACCCGGAATCGAGGTTGCCGATACCGTTGCCATGCATGGGATGACTGTCGAAATGTTGCATCAAATCAATTCGATCAGCAAAAAAGCAATGCCGGTTGACGAGGCCATCGTTTCCGATCTTTTCTTCAGCCATCCGACCGATTCGCTGCCCATCTGCCTTATCGCTCACAGAGTTTTATCTGACAATGGGGATGTGAGCGGAATTGTTATTTTCGAAATTTCATCAAAAGACATCAACAGGATCATGCTCCAGGACAACCGTCAGATGGGACTCGGCAATTCAGGCGAAACCTACCTGTTAGGCAGCGACCATATCATGCGCAGCGCTTCAAGGTTTATCAATGGAGCTGTTCTCAGGGTTCGTGGACAATCAAATGCCGTCGACAATGCCATTCACGGACTTACCGGGTCGATCGTAACCACCGATTACCGGGGCATCAAAGTCTTCAGCGCTTATGAACCCGTCAGGATCAAGGGATTACAATGGATCGTTCTGGCCGAAATTGATTACGCGGAAGCCATGATCCCGGTAACTTCACTAAGAAATGACATTGTGTTGGTTTCGCTGATCATTACGATCCTGATCCTTGGTTTTGCGCAAATCATCACGAAGATGATCACACAACCCCTGATTCAATTGAAAAAAGCTGCGACCCTGTTGGGAAATGGCGATTTCAGTCATGAAGTTAAAGTTACTTCAGGAGACGAAATCGGGTTACTTGCAGCGACTTTTAATACCATGACAGCCCGGATAAAAGAAGAACGCGAAAAAAGGATTCAGGCTCTGTTCGACGGCCAGGAGATGGAACGTCAGCGGTTTTCTCGCGAATTACACGATGGTCTCGGGCAAAAACTGATCGGGGCCAAACTACAACTTGAAAATTGCACTGAAACCGATATTACCAGTCTCAAAACAATCACCACCGATGTAAAGAACTCACTTCACAGCATCGTTGATGAATTAAGAAGGATTTCGAACGATCTTATGCCGGCAGCATTAGAAGAATTAGGAATGGAGACAGCATTGAAAAACCTGTGCAGCGATGTTGAACATCAAACCAATATTGAAGCAGAGTTTGATTCAGGCTTGTCAGCGCTTATCAAAGGAAAAACAGCCGTGTACATTTTCAGGATCGCTCAGGAAGGAATCCAGAACATCATCAAACATTCGCATGCAAGCCGGTTTTCTTTGCAGCTTATAAGGAATAAGGACGTTCTGATTCTGATCCTTGAAGATAACGGAGATGGGTTCGAAGTCGTCACACCTGCCAAAGGGAATGGCCTTTCCAACATGAAAGAAAGAGCATTATTGCTGGGCGGATCATTCACTATCGAATCAAAACCGGGAAAAGGAACCACAATCAGAGTAAAAATTCCATTGACAAATGACCCACCTCATTAAAATCATCATCGTTGATGATCATCAGATCATTCGCGACGGGCTTTCAAATATGATACAGGAAGCTGACGACATTATTCTTGCTGGATGTGCATCAGGTTATGATGAAGCCCTCCAACAGATCAAAATATCGAATCCCGATCTGGTTATCACCGATCTTTCAATGCCAGGAAAATCAGGAATCCAACTCATCGGAAAAATTCATGAACTGTACCCTCACATCAAAATACTGGTATTGTCGATGTATGTTACAGACGATTACATTTTTAACACACTGAAAGAGGGCGCTATGGGATACCTTCCCAAGCAGGATACCACAAAATCAGAGCTGTTAAAAGCCATCAGAACGGTTTATAAAGGACATCAGTATTTTTCAGACAGCATCGCCCAGCAAATTGCCATGTCGTATTCGAAGAAAGCAAAAAAATCAGCAGACATGGACTCGGCAGTACATTCGCACGATTTAACCAACCGCGAACGTGAAATTCTCAGATTATATGCCGATGGTTTTTCGAACCAGGAAATATCCGAAAAACTAACTATCAGCATCCGGACCGTCGAAACCCACAAAAACAATATCATGCAGAAGTTCAATTTCCGCAGTACCGTCGATATGGTGAAATTTGCTATAAGAAATAAACTTTCGGAAATCTAAGGGTTTTACACAGTAATATTTCAGTAATACCGCTATTCCGGGATCGGTTCGGAATTTCTTCCTTTGTTTGAAAATATTCATCCAATGAAGAAATTTCTGCTTTTCGTTCTTGTGGCGCTTTTCATCAGTACACAAACTACATTCAGTCAGAATTCAGAAAAATGGAGCGCTGATTTTCAAATAGGTTCCGATTTCCTGAGCAGGTATATCTGGAGAGGGATCAATCTTGGCGGAGCCGGTCCCAGCATCCAGCCCACCCTCAAACTCAATGTCGGGAATGCCGATCACCTTTTCTCCATTGGTGGTTGGGGCGCTTACACTTTCAGCGCGACTTCCAACCAGGAAGTTGATTTACTCCTCTCCTATACGTTTAAGGGGATGGTGACTTTGATGGTCACTGACTATTTCTTCCCCGGTCTTAATCAAGGCAGCCGTGACCAATATTTTTGTTACTCCAAAGACAGCACAGGGCATGTTTTCGAGGGTGCAATCATGTTTAATGGCACCAAAAAAATCCCGTTCACGTTGATGATCGCGACCAATTTTTATGGAAATGACGCCCGCAAAATGAAAATGGTCAACGATTCCACCTTTGTCGAAGATGGAATTCAATACTCAACCTATATTGAGCTTGGATTCAAGAAAAGCATCAAAGGATTCGACTTTAATGCTTTTATCGGAGGCACCATTAACTCGCCCGATTCCGACCTTCACGAAACAGGATATTATGCAAATACCAAAGCAGGATTGACCAACGTAGGGATCAAAGTGTCACGGGCTGTCCCGGTAACCGAGAAGTACTCAATTCCTGTACAGGCTTCATTGATCGCCAATCCGTTGGATAATAAATTCTATATCATTTTTGGATTTTCAATCTAAACATTAACCTTTTAAAAAGTAATTTATGTTAGAAACTGGTTCGACCGGATTTATGTTGCTTGCAAGTAGCCTGGTCATGCTTATGACACCCGGACTTGCACTGTTTTATGGAGGACTTGCCACCAAGAGAAATATCCTGGGCATTATGATCCAGAGTTTCGTTTCGCTGGGGTGGACAACGGTTTTATGGGTTATCTTCGGATACTCACTGTGTTTCAGCGGTGGTGAAGGTGGAATAATCGGGAATCTCGACAAAGCTTTCCTGAATGGAGTAGGCATCTCATCCATGTACTCCAATGGAAAAATTCCCGAGTTTGTCTTCATTTCTTACCAAATGATGTTTGCAATTATTACCCCTGCTTTGATAACAGGCGCTTTTGTCAATCGTGTCAATTTTAAAGCTTATTTCATTTTTCTGACCGTATGGCAAATCTTAGTGTACTATCCGTTTGTACACATGATCTGGGGTGGTGGTTTGCTTGCGCAATGGGGTGTTCTCGATTTTGCAGGCGGTATTGTGGTTCATGCCACAGCAGGGTTTGCTGCCTTAGCTTCCGTTTTTTATGTCGGGGCCAGAACAGACAAAAACTCAACTCCGAATTCCATTCCGTTGGTCGCCATTGGCAGTGGACTGCTGTGGTTCGGGTGGTATGGTTTTAATGCCGGAAGTGAGGTTGCCGTTGACACTGTCACCACGCTTGCTTTCCTGAATACCGATATTGCAGCCTCATTTGCAACAATGGCCTGGCTTTTTGTTGAATGGATCAGGGAAAAGAAACCCAAATTCGTTGGTTTGCTCACCGGTTCCATTGCAGGTCTGGCGACGATAACACCTTGTGCAGGTTTTGTCCCGCTCTGGGCTTCGCCATTGATCGGAATCGCCGCCGGATTGTTATGTTACCTGGCTGTTCAGTTTAAAAACCGTATGAAATGGGACGATGCGCTTGATGTTTGGGGAGTTCATGGCGTAGGCGGCGTATTAGGGACCATTCTGTTGGGAGTTTTCGCTTCAAAAGCGGTCAATGCTGCGGGTTCTGACGGATTAGTTCTCGGTGGAGGCGACTTTTTCTTCAAAGAGGTTATTGCTGTTATAGGTGCGGCGTTTTTTGCTTTTGTCTTCACTTATGTCATGCTCGTGATCATCAACTATATAACCCCGGTGAAAGTTTCTGAAAATGTAGAAAAAGAAGGTCTTGACGCTGCCGTTCACGGTGAGAAAGCATACGACGAAGGAGCTATTTAGAAAATCTTTCGTCGTTGATCAATGCCAGAGAGATATGCTCTCTCCCTCATGATTATTTCTCCCTTTTCTACTCTGCAAAAGGGATCGTTTCGGAGAAAATTGGTACTTTTATCCTGGGAAACGGATGAACAATCCCAATGTATTTTCACCTCCTCCCGAATCGTTTCTAAATCTTGATTGATATGGTCTTATCCGAAAAAACAACCCTGACTTCAATAAAGAAAACCTTTCTGCCGGAGGGTGTCGCTCTTTTGATCTTCCTGCTGTCAGGGTCGCTGGTCATGGCACAGCAAACGGCCATCCCCGACTGGGAAAACCCGCTGCTCACAGGCATCAACAATGAACCGCCTCATGCGACTTTTTTCCCTTTCGGGAGTGAAACAGCGGTGGTTCAAAACGATGTGGAACATTCACCCTGGGTCTTATCGCTGAATGGAACATGGAAATTCAACTGGGCGGAAAACCCGGCACAACGACCGGCGGAGTTTTACAAGGATGGATATGACCTCAGCGGATGGAAGGAGATTAAAGTGCCTTCTACCATCGAAATACAAGGCTACGGCTATCCCGTTTATGTGAATTCTCCTTATGAATTCAACCACCTCATGAAACCTGACCCTCCCAAAGTCCCTCAGGACTATAACCCGGTAGGGAGCTATTTCCGTGATTTTACCCTTCCCGAAAACTGGAAAGGAAGACAGGTCTTTCTGCACTTTGGAGCTGTGAAATCATTTTGCTATATCTACCTCAACGACAAACAGATAGGAATGGGAAAGGATGGAAAGACACCCATTGAGCTCAACATCACACCCTACCTTCGTGAAGGGAAAAACAACCTGGGTATTGAGGTTTTCAGATGGTCTGACGGTACTTACCTTGAATGTCAGGATATGTGGCGGATGAGCGGGATCAACCGGGATGTTTTTCTTTATTCAACACCCGTGACAAGAATCCGGGATTTCTTTGCCAAAGGAGAGCTGTTCGATAACTATACCCACGGATGGCTGAAGGTGACGACCTGCATCCGCCATCTTCTGCCAGATGCCGCAAAACAGCCTGACCATGAACTCTCCCTTGAGATTGCACTGTATGCTCCGGGTCATGGCGATCAGGCGGAATTCCGTCTATCAATGCCGCTGTATCTGTCAGAAAAAGAGGAGGATACCTTGTATTTCGAAAAAGCCATCCCGTTTCCAACAAAATGGAGCGCCGAGATCCCGGCCCTTTATCAACTTGTATTGACCTTGCGCCAGGGTGACGGTAAGATACTGGAAACCACCGGCTGCAAAGTGGGGTTCCGGACTTCGGAGGTGAAGGACGGACAATTCCTCATAAACGGGAAACCGGTTCTGATCAAAGGGGTGAACCGTCATGAAGCAGATCCCGTCACGGGTCATTTCATCAGCCGTGAAAGCATGATAAAGGACATCAAGCTGATGAAGGAGGCCAATATCAACACCGTGCGAACCTGCCACTACCCCGACGATCCTTACTGGTATGATCTCTGCGACGAATACGGTCTGTACGTGATCGACGAAGCCAACATCGAATCGCATGGCATGGGTTATCATCCCGACCGGACCCTTGGAAACAACCCGCTATGGAAAGAAGCACACCTGAACAGAACCGAACGGATGGTTGAACGCGATAAGAACCATCCCAGCGTGGTGATCTGGTCATTGGGCAACGAAGCAGGATACGGATGCAATTTCGAAGCCACTTACAACTGGGTCAAACACCGCGACAACAGCCGTCCGGTATGGTACGAGCGGGCTGAGATGGGCGCCTGTACTGACATTTTCTGCCCAATGTACTGGAGCCCCCAGGATCTGAAATGGTATGGTTACGCACGCCAGTCACGCCCGCTGATCCTTTGCGAATATGCCCATTCTATGGGGAACAGCACAGGGAATTTCCAGGATTACTGGGATGTGATCGAAAGGTATCCGCAACTCCAGGGCGGTTGCATCTGGGACTGGGTTGACCAGGGGCTGAAGGCGGTGGATCAGACCGGCAGAACTTACTGGACTTACGGCGGAGACTATGGTCCTGAGAATGTGCCCGGCGACGGCAACTTTATGTGCAACGGTATCGTATTTCCCGACCGGACTCCCCATCCTGCCTACTACGAAGTTAAGAAGGTCTATCAATACGTTCAATTCATCCCTTCCGGGCCATCTAACCTGATCATTGAGGTGAAAAACCGTTATGATTTCTACGATCTGGCCAACACTTTTATTGAATGGGAGATCACTGCCAATGGCGCCCGTATTGATCAGGGAAAAGTAACCCCTTTCACCCTGCTGCCTTCTGCCTCCAAAATAGTCGATCTCTCTCCCCGGATGCCCATGATGAAACCCGGAACCGAATACTTTCTGAACCTTTACCTCAAAACGACGGCTCCTTATGGTTTGCTTGAAACAGGGCATATCCTGGCTTCAGAACAGATCGCGATCCCTGTGAAATCCCTGCCCGGTGTGGAAGGAAGACCGGTCAGTGTTACCGCAGAACCGGTGACCGGCAAATTTCCCGTACTTCGCCCCGATTCTGTCAGTAACCCTGGCAAAATCAGCCTTTCGGGTAAAGATTTTTCGGTACAATTCGATCGCTCCACCGGCACCCTCTCCTCTTTGGTATATGGAGGAACGGAAATGATCCATCGCGGTCCCCTGCCTAACTTTCGCAGGGCCCCGACAGATAATGACGTCGGTAACCGACTGGCAGAACGTTCCAAGGTATGGTTCAATGCTTCAGAACAACGTACCGTGCTTTCTTCCGGGCTTGTGATGGTTGACCCGCGCACTGTGGAATTCCGGGTTACTTACAACTTCGCGGAGTTGACGGCCACCATGGAGGTCGTTTATAAAGTTTATTCCAATGGTGAAATCAAAGTTACGACAACGCTTTCCGGGGTAGATCCCAAACTGCCGGAGTTGCCGCGCTTTGGGATGAACCTTGAGATCAACCCGGACTTAAATAAGCTCCGTTGGTTTGGAAGAGGCCCCTGGGAAAACTACGAGGACCGCAAAACTTCTGCTTTTGTGGGTCTCTGGTCAGGTACTGTGAAAGAACAATTCACCCCTTATGTACGGCCTCAGGAAAACGGGTACAAAACCGAAGTGCGCTGGCTGACGCTTGGCAACGGAAAAACCGGAATGACCATTTCAGGCGAGCCGTTGGTCTGTTTCAGCGCTTTGCCTTATACTTACGATGATATGAAAGGGTTCAGGCAAGGGGGCAAACACCTCAACGACCTGCATGAAAATCCTTTCATCGATCTGAATGTTGACCTGCGGCAAATGGGGGTCGGCGGGGATGACAGTTGGGGCGCCCGCACCCATACTGAATATACCTTGCCGGCAAAGGATTATACCTACACTTTCCGCATCCGTCCCTTTAAAGAGGAACGTTGATCAGGAACCCCGCAGGATCATTTTTTCCGAGGTGCCAGAAAATGGTTGTAGAGCAGCAAACCGATGATGGTCAGAACCCCTATCATGCTGAATGTCAACCATAACATGGACGGTTTGTTCAACTTTTCGACATAGAGTACATATAGCCAGGCGCCTAAGATCCCTCCAACGCCGCTGCCAATCACGCCGTACAGGAAGGAATAGCCCTGGTAAAGCGCTTTTTTATCATCAGGGGCTATCATCCCGATGTAAGCAATAAACTTTGGGTGAGCGGTCATTTCGCCCAGGGTGAACACAAACATGGAAGCCACGAAGATCCATCCTTCGGGAGCGATGGCCAGCATGGCCATTCCGGCTGATCCCAAGGCAATTCCTGCAATCATGGTCGGCAAAGGTTTGGTGTTCCTGACCAGTCCCGAAACCAACAGTTGCAACAGGATGATCGCTCCCGCGTTCATCGCGGTGACATGTTCCGCTTCAAACTTCCATTGCGGGTTGCTGACAAACAAAGATAAAAAGGAATTCACGACCTTGTTGATGGGCGACATATCCACCTTTTCCGTCAGGTACCAGAGTACCGAATCATAGACCTGGAAGTACATGATCCAGAAACCCGAATAGATCACGATCATGAGAATGAACCGATAATCTTTGAGAACGCTGACCATTTCACCCAGGACCTGTCCAACCGGCTTCGATGTACCTGTACCCCGTGGTTCGCGGAAAACAAAAAAATTGAGTAGCAACAGCCATCCTGTACCAAGCGCTGCCATGAAAAAAATGTAATGATAGGCGATGGATTTAAGCCAGGGCACCAAAATGAGGGGGAATAAAAAAGCTCCCAGGTTGATCGACCAGTAATAGATACCAAAACCCAGAGAGGAGGTGGATTCATCCGTTACCCTGGACACGGTACCCACGATGAGCGGCTTGAAAAAACCGGCTCCCAGGGCCACCAGGATCATGCTGCTGAAGACGGTGACCCAGGTTTCGGAAAAACCTGCAAACAGGTAGCCCAGGCTCATGGTAAAAAAAGCAAAAAACAGCACTTTCCTGTAGCCATACCGGTCACCGATCGCGCCGGAAAGGATGGGCAGGAAATAAAGCAACGGGGTGATGGTGCTTTTGATGATCCCGACACCCTCTTTGGTGAAGCCCAATCCCCCGTTATCCTTAGATAAAACCAGGTAAACCGACAAGACCGACATCACGCCGTAATAGGATCCCCTTTCGAAAAATTCCATGGTCACCGCGGTCCGGAAATTTCGGGGAAAGGAGGTGAACCCTGTGCGGGTTGAAGTGTGCGACATAACATCCGATTTGGGTAACTGTGCGAAAGTACCGAAAAAACTTGTAATTTTGATCAGGATTAAGAACATGCCCAACATCGAGGAGATCACCGCACGTTTCAGAATTGAAGGCCGGTTTGTTTCAGCCAGGTTGCTGGGATCAGGTCATATCAACGATTCTTACCTGGTGACCACCGAACCGGGATTGGCTCCTGATTACGTGCTTCAGCGGATCAACGGAAACATTTTCACCAACATACCGGAACTTATCAACAACATCCTGAAGGTAACCTTTCACCTGAACCGGCGGCTGCAAACAGCCCCGCAGGAATACCGGACCTTCCAGGTGATCCGTTTGATCCAATCGGTCAACAACGCCTATTATTACCTCGACCGGGAAGAGCATTACTGGCGGATGTACGACCATGTTACCGACAGCATCAGCTATGATGTGATCAGTAATACTTCCATCGCTTTTGAAGCAGGCAGGGCTTTCGGGCTTTTTCAGTACCTCACCTCCGACATGGACCCCTCCGGGCTTTTTGAAGTATTGCCGGGATTTCATGATGCCCGATTGCGGTTGTCGAATTTCAGAAAATCGGTCGAAAGAGATGTGGTCGGGAGGCGTTCCGCTGTGACCGGGGAGATCCATTTTGCCCAGGCGCGTGCCGATGAGATGCAACAGATCAAGCGATTAGGCGATGAGGGGAAAATTCCCCTGCGGGTCACCCACAACGACACCAAATGTAACAATGTTCTGTTCAGCCCGGAGGACAAAGCCATTGCCATCGTTGATCTCGACACCATTATGCCCGGCTATTCATTGTACGACTTTGGCGATGCCATCCGCACCGGAACCAACACCGCTGGAGAGGATGAGCAGAATCTCGATAAAGTCGGCATCAACCTGGAGCTCTTTGAATCCTATACCGGCGGATATCTTTCTGTGGCACTGCCTTCATTGAACCAGGTTGAACTGGAACACCTGGCTTTTTCAGCCCGCTACATGACATGGCTCATCGGGCTGCGTTTTCTCACCGATTACCTCGACGGGGATGTTTATTATAAAACCTCCTTTCCTGAACACAACCTCCATCGGGCCAGGGTACAATTCAAATTGCTTGAAAGCATGGAGATGAATGCCCAAAAGATGGAAACGATCATTGTCAATCAGCAAACGAAATACATTCCTTCTCATGAAACGCCTTAACCTGCCGCGTGCTCTCTCCGTTCGACCACACTTTATTAACCCGTTAAAGAGGATTATGATCCCTCTTTTGATCTTGTGTTTACTTCCCATCCCGGAGGTCAGCGCCGGTCGGGGCGATGTGAATGGCCCGGCCCTTATCCCGAAACCTCTCCGGATGAAACCCGGCAAAGGCGTTTTCCGCCTTACCAAAGAGACGGTCCTCGAAATCCAGGGTGACGATGCAGAAGCAAAGCGGATTGCCTCCTTCCTGACCGACCGGATCCAGATGGCCGGGGGGCCGGTACTCTTTCCACAAAAAGAAGGGAGCATCGACAAAGTCGGGAATAAGGTGATCATCAACCTGGATCCTCAGAAAAAAGAGATGCCTCCCGAAAGCTATGAGTTGAAAGTCACTGCCAGACAAATAGAACTGAGGGCCGGATCAGGAGCCGGACTCTTTTACGGAATCCAGACCCTGCTTCAGCTCTTCCCACCGGAAGTTTTTGAAAAATCTCCCCAGGGGGCCAATGACAACTTTACCATTCCCTGCATTGAGATCCGGGATCAACCCAGGTACCCGTACCGTGGAATGCATCTGGATGTTTCCCGTCATTTCTTCCCGAAAGAATTTGTAAAAAAATATATCGATCTGATCGCCCTGTACAAGATAAACAGGTTCCATTGGCATCTGACCGACGACAATGGCTGGCGCATCGAGATTAAAAAATATCCGAAACTCACCACTATGGCTGCCTGGCGGGTTGACCATGAAGACAAACCCTGGAACGAACGTCCGGCTGCTCAACCTGGGGAACCGGCCACTTACGGAGGTTTCTACACACAAGAAGAGATACGGGAAGTGGTTCAATATGCCGCCGACCGATACATCACCGTCATCCCTGAAATAGAGATGCCAGCCCATTGTGTCGAGGTTTTATCAGCCTATCCCCAATTCTCCTGTAGCGGGAAACCGGTTCCGGTACCCACGGGTAGCTACTGGCCCAACCTTGATATCTATTGTGCCGGAAATGATTCCGTTTTCACCTTCTTGCAGGATGTAATGGATGAAGTGATGTCGCTCTTCCCATCGAAATATATCCATATCGGAGGAGATGAGGCTGATAAAACCAATTGGAAAACCTGTCCTAAATGCCAGCAACGGATAAAAAGTGAAGGACTCCGGGATGAAAATGAGCTCCAGAGCTATTTTATCAAGAGGATGGAAAAATATATTGTTTCGAAGGGTCGGAAAGTGATCGGCTGGGACGAGATACTGGAAGGAGGGTTAGCTCCTGAGGCTACCGTGATGTCGTGGCGGGGTGTTGAAGGCGCCATTGCTGCAGCCAGGCAAGGCCATGATGCCATCATGACTCCGACAGGTTTTTGCTATTTCGATTATTACCAGGCTGATCCTGAATTCGAGCCCAAATCGATCGGAGGATTGGTCACACTTAAAAAAGTTTACTCTTTCGACCCCACTCCACAGGAACTCAACCCGGGAGAGGCAAAACACATCCTGGGTGCCCAGGGAAATCTCTGGAGTGAGTTCATCGGTACAACCCGCCAAATGGAATACATGGCCTTCCCAAGGGCACTGGCGCTGGCTGAAGTGGTCTGGACACCTCAAAAATCAAGGGAATGGAACGATTTCAGAAAACGGTTGAACGAGCACTTCAAAAGACTGGAATTCCTCGACGTGAATTACAGCAAAGGTTCATTTAAAGCCGAAATCAACACGGTAACCGATCCTGAGACCGGGGTCACCGAGGTCGTCATCGGATCGGAACAGGTTGATGTCCCCATCCGTTATACCATCAACGGTGATGAAGTGAAAGCCACCTCCCCGCTTTATACCGGTCCTTTTGAGATTAGCCGTAACGGGATCATCCGGGCAGCGCTATTCGTAGAAGGACAAATGAAAGAAAAATCAGTTGACCTGCCTTTCCTTTATCACCAGGCGCTTGGCAGACCTCTAAAGTACGTTTCCGGCTATTCCTATCGTTATCCCTCCTCGGGTCCCGCTGCCCTTGTGGATGGACTGAGGGGTTCTTCCAGTCACCGCGACGGTTATTGGCAGGGATACTTTGGCAAAGACCTGGAAGTGATCATCGATCTGGGAAAAGAAATGCCCATCAACTCAGCCCAGAT
>Ga0209099_1003626_pt1 | contig 12390 bp, 3 predicted proteins | sample AD_JPNHW2_MetaG_FD_184430 | JGI IMG/M metagenome (GOLD analysis project Ga0209099, IMG submission 184430) | Active sludge microbial communities of municipal wastewater-treating anaerobic digesters from Japan - AD_JPNHW2_MetaG (SPAdes) (version 2) | ecosystem: Engineered > Bioreactor > Anaerobic >...
AAAAGATTGAGTTGGTAACCAGATTCTTCAATGAAAACGGGACGGCCTCACCCGGTATGGCTAAACAAGTTCTTGGTGAACAAATCACCTGGGGAGAATTAAGAATGATTATTGCCTATTTAAACAAGCAGCAGCAGCAATGATTCTGCTATCATAATACAAAACATTGTCATAGAGATAATTATAAAGAAGCCTATTTTTCAAAACCTGATCATAAGCGCTGCCTTCTGCAATGGTAATTTATGATTTCAAAATGGGACAAACAGGCTGCCATAAATACTTATCACTTTTATTATATATTTGATATTAAATGAATTACAATAAGAGGCATACAATTTGAAATGTAATAATTGCTCGTTGAAAATAATCATTTACTTGGTTAACCCTCATCAAAACTGACTTCCTGATTAAAGTAAAATACCGAATTTCTTTTTATCGTTAATACTCTGTGTATTAATGTGATAAAAGCAGAGACAAGACAATTTGATAAGCCGTCTTTTAGACTTGCACATAATTACCTAATCTCTATAACTAGTACTGACTTGATTACTCCCGGCTCAAATGAATCACTCATTTCATATCAATGACATGGCACTAGAGAAAGAACGTAGTCAAAGATCGATGTTCAGGATTTACCTGATATTGATGACTGGTTTTTTATATTTCACGACTTTACAATTAATGGAGGTCTTTGTTGATCCTTCAATTAAATATAATATTGAGTATCTGGTATTATTCTTATTGCTGATACCTGTAATGTATTTTGGACTCTCAAGAGCCAGTGTTGTGTTGCTAATGGTTACAAGAGTCAATCATTACAAACAAGTATTAAGACAAAGTATCATTTTCTCAGCTATTGCTGCAGGTGCTCTTTTCGCTGTAATTGCTGTATTAAGCTTGAACATTCCCAGGGAATTCATTCTGGTATTTACAATAATTGACTGGATCGGCATTCTTTTGTCTTATATCATTGTGAATCAATATTATATGGGTCAGCGACGCAAAGGTAATAACCTAATAAACATCATATTTATTGCTGACGAAGGTTGTGATAAGTTTATACAGAACATCGCCGATAACAGGGAATTAGGTTACAATATTTCACTCATCATTTCGGATTCAGAAAATATCCATCAGAGGTTCAAGCCCAGATTTAAAGTCTTACGCAAAATCGTTGATCTGCCTTGCTTGATAAAATCGCAAATTGTCGACGAAGTGTTTTATTGCAAAAAAGAATATAATCAGGAGGATATACAACGTATTATGTTTGCATGTGAAGAAATTGGCGTTGCCTTCAGGTATCATTCGCCGATGCTGGAAGCATCTTCTATGCCGGTTGAACTGGTTCATTTTAACAACGTTCCTTTTCTAACTTATAAAAACACGCCCAATAATCAGATTGCCTTAAGCTGGAAGTACGTGTTTGACTTCATATTCTCACTGATCGTAGTTACTTTGTGGATGCCGATTCTTGTTCTTGTTGGGATTGTGATAAAAGCAACCTCCAAAGGTCCGGTTATTTTCAAACAAAAAAGAGTTGGATTGCATGGACGTGAATTTGAGATTTACAAATTCAGAACAATGGTTCAGAATGCTGAACTTCTGAAAGCTGAGCTTATCAGCCAGAATGAAGCTGATGGCCCGGTATTCAAGATTAAAGATGATCCCCGGATTACCAGGATTGGAAAATTTCTCAGGAAGACAAATCTTGATGAATTTCCGCAGTTTTTTAATGTCTTGAAAGGAGATATGTCTCTTGTCGGGCCTCGCCCACCAATCATGAAAGAAGTAATGCAGTACAAGCCCTGGCAGCTTCGCAGGCTATCCATGCGTCCGGGCATCACCTGTTCATGGCAGATTATGCCACAGAAGAACAAAATTTCTTTTGAAGACTGGATGAAACTCGATTTACAGTATATCGATAACTGGTCATTCGAAAACGACCTTCTTTTAACGTTCAAAACCATTCGAACAATCCTGCTTGGGAGCGGGCAATAAGTATATCGTCTTGTTGGTTGACGGTTGGCATAACAACTTAGCGCTAATTTCTATTTAATTCTTGAGTTTTTCCTTTATGTAGTAGAGGGCAATAAACCATATATAAGGTGTTTATTCTTTAACAATTTATGCTAACACATTGTGGTTCATAATTTTTTTATAAAAGTGTTGAAGGCTTGTAATATTTAGTTTACATTTGTGCCTGAGAGTTAACCTGCAATGAACGATCCAATTATTTCTTCTGAGGCACTTAGTCTGAGAGTAACCTCTCGCTTTTTAGTGCTCACATTTCTGCTGATTGTTGTTTATACCTCTTTATTACTAATATAGAAGCAACTGCTTGTGCATTAGATACCTCTGTCGCCTTAGTTTGCTTAGGTCATCCGGTTGGTATTTAACCTTCTCATCAAAACGTTTGTAATCACCCAAAACATCGAAGGAAATTGCGACTGATGCATCTCTATGTTTAAATAATTGGTAAGATAATTTGACGAGCGTAATATCATAACCTCGAGCGCGAATAAGAAATCAATTAGCTCATGAATTTGGATTTCTTTCTTAATATCTTGATATAAAATTTCTTATCTAAGTTTCCACTTCAGTTTTCCCGGCAATACAAGGTCTGATTGGAAAATCTAAGGAATTTTAATCTTGAAAATATCATGTATTCTGTTTATATTATTGATCCCTGTGTTTATCGAACACAACTTCCTGATTGAACAATTTTTGGTCACTCAAAATAACAGAATTTCTATCTTCAATGGTATTACCTTAACTGTATAATAGTTATTAATCTACAACCTGCCATGTTACACTCATTAATACTCTTTACCACTTGGATACTAAAACGTCTCGTAGGATTATCGGGTGTTCTGTTTATACTCCTGACAAACAGCCACTTTCCGGCTTATTCACAGCAATAATCAGAAGTGTATTATCCGCTAAGGCTATCACACTTTTTATTCCCTGGCTCTTCTTACAGATATTATTATTCTCTTCAGAGAATGCTCTGGCAACAAAGTACTATCTGTCTCCATCCGGGAATGACAATAATAGCGGTACTTTTTCATCTCCGTTTTTTTCTCTGAACAAAGCCTGGACAGTTGTATCAGCCGGCGATACCGTTTACATGCGCGGTGGTACTTATTTATACACTTCGCAGCAGGTACTCACAGATAAAAATGGCACATCCGGGAATATGATCAAAGTATGGGCGTATCCGGGTGAAACACCGGTGATCACTAAATCATCATCGTATACTTATGATTATCCTGCGGGATTAATAGTCTTTTCTGGTAATTACATTCATTTTCTGTATATCGAAATTACCGGGAATGAGAATCTTAATGAGTGGGTATTTCCAGGTATTTGGGCGTATGATTGCAATAATAACGTTTTTGAAAAACTCAACCTGCATCATAACGGTCATGGTATGATGATACAGGGTTACTCCACTGGAAATACTATTAAATATTGTGACTTTCATCATAATCAAGATCCTTATACAAATTTCGGTAACGGTGATGGCTTACAAATAGCATTTATGGATGCCGGTACAACCAATACTGTTATTGGTTGCAGGTCTTGGTGGAATGTGGATGATGGTTTTGATTTCTACAACAACGAGGGAAATATTATCTTAGATAGTTGCTGGGCATTTTACAACGGATATTTCCCTGATACTTTCACGCCTGTAAACGGATCGTTAGGAAACGGACATGGATTCAAACTTGGAGATCAACAAATGAATCATAGCTCAGAAACACTGCGAACAGTAAAACATTGTCTGGCCTATAAAAACAGGACAAACGGCGTAGATGACAACGGTTCAACATGCAAAGTCACGCTATATCATAACACTCTTTATCTAAATGGAAATATTGGGGTACATTTAGGAAATTATGCAAATACCGTCAGAAACAATATTGGCTACGCTAATGAAAACATTGATTCTTATATACATACCAATAATGCCTATGATGACCATAACACATTTCAGGGAAATGGCAATACAAATCCCAATTACTCTGTTTCAGATTCTGACTTCCTAAGTCTTAATTCGACAGGTATAGATGGCTCAAGGCAAAACAATGGATGTTTACCTGCATTAAACTTTCTTAAACTTGTCACCGGATCTGATTTGATAAACACCGGCATTGATGTTGGGTTGCCTTATAACGGTATAGAACCTGATTTGGGATTTACAGAATATACCAGCGGAAGCAGCAATCAACCTCCCGTTATCCAAAACCAATCCTTCCAAATCAACGAAAACAGCCCTGATGGCACCCTTGTTGGAACCGTGATCGCTATTGATCCCAACGCAGGACAAACTCTGACTTATTCAATACTCTCCGGAAATACAAACAACGCTTTTACCATAAATTCCTCTACAGGGGCTCTTACTGTCAATAACTCCTCCGCTCTTAATTTTGAAGTAATACCATCTTTTGCCCTGATCATAAAAGTGCAGGATAATGGCACAGGCAACCTCAGCAGCCAGGCAACCATCACTGTCAATCTGGTTAATGTGAATGAACCTCCTGTAGCCTTTGACCAAACCTTTAACGTTTATGAAGCCTCGGCAAATGGAACAGTGGTGGGTTATGTTGGCGCTCTTGATCCGGATGCAGGTCAGATATTGACCTGGGCTATTCTTTCTGGTAACACCAACACTGCTTTCAGTATCAACACCTCAACAGGAGCTTTGTCTGTAAACAACTCATCCGCTATTAATTACCTTACTAATCCGGTTTTTAACCTGATCATCAGGGTGACAGAAGTGAATGGTGCCAACTTGTATGATGATGCCACAGTAACCATCAATGTTCTCCAGGGAACAAATCAGGCACCGGTGATCTTAAATCAATCATTCTCAATTGCCGAAAATTCTGCCAACGGAACCCTTGTTGGTACCGTGGTCGCTTCCGATCCCGATGCAGGACAAACTCTTACCTATTCCATCCTCTCGGGAAATACCGGCAGCGCTTTCGCCATCAACTCCTCCACAGGAGCGCTGACCGTTAACAATACTGCTGCCGTTAATTTCGAAGTAAATCCTTCCTTCGCCCTGGTTATCAAGGTGCAGGACAACGGAACCGGAAACCTCAGCAGCCAGGCAACCATCACCGTTTCCCTGCTCGATGTGAACGAAGTTCCCGTTATCAGTAACCAGGCATTCAGTATTCTGGAAAACTCACCAAATGGAACCTCCGTTGGTACTGTGGTCGCTTCCGATCCCGATGCAGGACAATCTCTTACCTATTCTATTCAGTCAGGAAACACCAGTAGTGCCTTTGTCATCAATCCTGCTACCGGGGAATTGTCGGTCGGCAATTCAGCCGCAGTTAATTTTCTTGTGAATCCTACTTTCACGCTCACCGTTAGAGTGACTGACAACGGAACTGGCAATCTTTTTGCTGAGGCTACCATTACAATCTCTGTCCTTCAGTCTCCCAATCAACCACCCGTTATCCTCAACCAACTATTTTCCGTTAATGAAAACTCATCCAACGGAACCCTCGTTGGTACCGTGGTCGCTTCCGATCCCGATGCAGGACAAACTCTTACCTATTCTATTCTCTCGGGAAATACCGGCAGCGCTTTCGCCATCAACTCCTCCTCAGGAGCGCTGACCGTTAACAATACTTCTGCCGTCGATTTCGAAGTGAATCCTTCCTTCGCCCTGGTCATCAAGGTGCAGGACAACGGAACCGGAAACCTCAGCAGCCAGGCAACTATCACCGTTACCCTGCTGGATATGAATGAAGCTCCCATCATCGGCAATCAGGCTTTTATAATCAATGAAAATATACCGAATGGTTCCATTGTAGGCAACGTTATCGCTTCAGATCCTGATGCCGGACAAATACTCATATATTCCATTCAATCAGGGAATAACTATAATGCATTCGCCATCAATTCCTTATCAGGTGTTCTTACAGTAAATAATGCCTCCGCAATTAACTATGAATTAAACCGCTCCTTTTCACTTGTAATTAAGGCACAGGATAATGGAGCCGGAAATCTCAGCAGTCAGGCCACTATGATAGTCTCTCTCATGAATCTTAATGAAGCTCCTGTGATCAGCAACCAGTCATTTACAGTCAATGAAAATCTGCCTAATGGTACTGCTGTTGGTACAGTTCTGGCATCTGATCCTGACGAAGGACAGGTACTTACATATTCTATTCAAGCTGGTAACACAAGTAATGCCTTTGTTATCAATTCTTCAACAGGTAATCTGTCAATCAATAATTCGGCAGCAATAAATTACCAGTTAAATCCCTTGTTCACATTAACCGTCAGAGTAACTGACAATGGTACGGGAAATCTTTTTAGTGAGGCGTCGATGACAATAACTGTAATCCAGTCATCAAACCTTTCTCCTGTTATAGTTAATCAGCAATTTTCAGTCAGTGAAAACTCAGTTAACGGTACCCTTGTTGGCACTGTGGTTGCTACCGATCCCAATGCAGGACAAACTCTTACCTACACAATCCTATCGGGAAACAATGACAGTACATTTCAATTGAATGACCAAACCGGTGAACTGTTTGTTGCTGATTCGACATTACTGGATTATGAAAACAATCCTTCTTTCGGATTAACTGTTCAGGTTCAGGATAACGGGAACGGCAATCTTTCATCACAAGCATTTATCCTGGTTACAGTTGATGATATTAACGAACCTCCTACAATTACTGATCCTGGTGCAACGGGAGTTCACATTTTAGTGTCTGGTCTTGATAATAATCATAACATCCCTGAAAACACGCCGAATGGAACAACTGTATTTCATGTGCTGGCCAGCGATCCTGACAGCGGGCAAATATTGAATTACGCAATCATTAGCGGCAACAATTTAAATGCTTTCGCCATCAACGGTGTTACCGGTGAAGTGACTGTATCGAATTCATCAGCTTTAAATTATGAAGCTGTACAAAACTTCGCTCTGATCATTCGGGTGACGGATAATGGTCAGCCTGAGCTTAGTTGCCAGGGTGTATTCAATATCAGTATCCTTGATGTGAATGAAGCACCGCTAATTTCAAATCAGTCCTTTGAATTAATTGAGAATGCCACTCCCGGTACTATTGTGGGTACAGTACAAGCAAGCGATCCTGATAATGGCCAGATACTCACTTATATGATAGAGGCTGGTAATGACGGTGGAACTTTTACCATAAACAGTCTGACTGGAGTATTGACAGTACAGAATTCAGCACTGTTGGTTCTTTCCATTCATCCTGTTTTTAACCTCATTGTAACGGTACTGGATAATGGTTCAACGCCATTGGCTGCATCAGCTGTGATGACAATCAACCTAAGACCGGATGGAAATAACAAAATCGTTTATATTGATCCCTCCATTTCCGGTGATGCCGGTGAAAACGGAACATTCAAGTATCCTTATAACTCATGGTATGATTTTACCTTCGCTGATGGTGTAACTTATCTTCAGAAAAGAGGAACCAGTTTTGAAGTTATTAATCCAATCATCATTGATCAGAAAACGAAAATTAATCTTGGTGCTTATGGCATTGGAAGTATGCCAGTTATTTATGGTAACCGTGCACAAATGAAAATTCTTGATCTTGAGAATTCTCAGAACTGCAACATCAGCGATCTGGAAATAAAATCTAATGGTAATGCATTGTCATGTATATACATCAGTGGAAACTCAAGCAGCGAAAATACTATTGAAAACTGTTTCCTCCATCATGCCCAAAATGGGATTATGTCAGTTGGCGTAAATGAAAACACAATCGTCAGGTACAACAAGATTTCCAATCATACGACTGGTGTTAATGCTGATGGATTAACCACTAAGATTTATTATAACCAGTTTGTAAGTAACAACACTGCCATCAAGGTTCAGAAGTACAGAAAATCTGATGTAACAAATAATACCTTCGTCGGCAATACACTATATGCGATCGAATCCATGCCTTCGACGGAGATTACCTTAATGAATAACATCTACTACCTGGATGCCTCTTGTACTAAAGTATACAAAGTCAGTGGCATCACATCATCTAATTACAATGTATTTAATATTGAGAAGCCGGGCTTTCTGAATGGTCACAATACTCTCCAATCGTGGCGGAAGAGTACGGGCCAGGATAAGAATTCCAAAGTGACTGACCCTAAATTTATCAATATCAACGGTGGAGATTTTAGGGTAAAGAACGGATCACCTTGTATAAACAGGGCATCAAATGCCAATCTTCATAAAGATTACTTTGGTACTGATGTTCCACAGGGAGGCATTCCTGATATTGGATTCTTTGAACTAATCCCTGCGATAGCTGACAATGGTTTTGGACCTGATTCCACTCAAATAATTGATTTCGATTCTGCGATGTTATTGAACAACACAGTTGAGATCACAGCCTATCCTAACCCAACGGCAGGTATCGTGCATATAAAAGTCAACAGAACTGATGAGAGTCCTGTTGATGTAAATGTTGTAGACCTCTTTGGGAAGCTGATATATTCTGTAAGGAACAGCACTGATGAAGAGATCGAGATCAATCTGGAAAATCAACTGACTGGTAACTACTTTGCCCTTATTAATGTAAACGGACAGACATTGTCGAAAAAACTGGTAGTTCAAAAGTAGACTTGAGAGTGTAATCCATTAATAGAGCTATCGGGGGAGGCAGGATTTCTGACTGATCATAGAGACTGACAAAAATCTCGGCAGATATTTACATTATGTAAGATTGAAATCAATGATCACACTGCTTAATTCTAAGAAAAACATGGTGATAGGAGAATGCTTCGCCCTGGAATGTTAATAACTTGTTGATAAGTTTTTGTCTCTCGTTAAATTATTGATAAATAAGCTTTTAACAGATATTCTGAATTGTGATTGTTTATCCAGACATTCGATTTGTCTCGAATTAAAATCTATTTCTTAAACAAAGAATAGCCAAAAAGACATACTGAATTGTAGAAGAATCGTAAAGTCCATTCATCCTTAATATCAAAACAATGATACAGGTAGTTTGAGTTTATTCTTAGATAATCTGCAATTTCATCAATTTTGACAACCTATCCTGCAACCGGAACTGAAGACAATTTAATAACTGATTTTGTACATGGAGATCAGTAATGTTGATTTGAATACGGATGTGATTAAACATTTTGAAACACATCTAAATTCAAGACTAGTCCCTTCCAACTTCATGAGTTTTAGATTTTGCAATGCGTTAACTAAACGCAACCTGCACCATTTTTTATGGGAGAATCCCATATATCATTTAACTATTGTTTGAGACATAATTTGACAGCTCTGCCTGAATACCAGCAATACAGGTATTATTGTGGGAAAATTAATCAACCGCAATTAATACGCCGAAGCATACCAGACAAGATACTCTCATTGTATAAGAAAGTATTCCTGGGATTATTGATATTTTTTTGTTCCAGCTTTTTTCTTAACGGATTATATGCAGCTACCTACTATATTTCTCCATCAGGTGATGATAATAACTCAGGCTCCATTTCATCCCCGTTTTTCTCACTGAACAAAGCCTGGACCGTTGTTGCAGCTGGTGACACGATTTATTTGAGAGGGGGCACTTATTCCTTCACCTCTCAGCAAGTGATGACTGGTAAAAGCGGAACATCTGAAAACATTATTAAAGTATTTGCTTATCCAAATGAGATACCTGTCATACAAAGGGGATATCCTTACACTTATAATAACGATTTTGGATATGGATGTTATCTCTCAGGAGATTATATTCATCTCAAAGGAATAGAAATCTCATACTTTACTCAATTAAATGAATATGTTTGGTCAGGATTAAAATGTGAAAATGTATCTAATTGTATATTCGAAAAGCTAGACATTCATCATAACGGTCATGGAATGATGATTGTTGGAAACAGCAACAATAACCTAATAATGAACTGTGACTTCCATCACAATTCAGATCCTCTTAGTCCGACAGCTTATAATAATGGTGATGGATTACAAATTGCATTTATTAGTTCAGGAACTTCTAATACAATTATAGGATGTAGATCTTGGTGGAACGTCGATGATGGATTTGATTTTTTTTATAATGAAGGAAACATAGTCTTAGATAGTTGTGTGGCGTTTTATAATGGATACTATCCCGATACTTTTATTCCAATTAACCAATCTTATGGAGATGGACATGGGTATAAGCTTGGAGATCAGCAATATAACCATAGCGCTGATAATCTAAGAACCATAAAAAACAGTGTAGCCTATAAGAACAGAACAAATGGTGTTGATGATAATCTATCAACATGCAGGGTGACAATGTACAGTAACACTCTTTATCTGAATGGTAATATTGGAGTACATTTAGGAAATTATGCTAATACCATCAGAAATAACATTGGGTATGCTAACGGAAATATTGATTCTTACATACAAACGAATAATGCGTTTGATGATCATAACACATTTCAGGGAAATGGCAATACAAATCCAAATTATTCGGTTTCAGATGCTGATTTTTTAAGTCTCGATCCAACGGGAATAGATGGTCCAAGACAGAGCAATGGCAAATTACCTGATTTGCCATTCCTCAAACTGGCAGCCGGATCGGATCTTATTGATACCGGCATAGATATCGGACTGCCATTCATCGGAGATGCCCCTGATCTTGGCGCCTATGAATTCGATACAGCAACCAATCAACTCCCCGTCATCCTTAATCAGATTTTTCAACTCAATGAAAATAGCCCTGATTTGACCCTGGTAGGAACTGTGGTAGCATCAGATCCTGATCCCGGTCAGATGCTTACATTTTCGATCATATCCGGCAATACTGGTGACGCCTTTGCCATCAATCCATCCACCGGTGATCTCACAGTTAATAATTCTGCCGCCATTAACTACGAAAGTCATCCCTCTTTTACACTGATTGTTAAAGTTCAGGATAATGGCAACCCTTCCTGGAGTTGTCAGGCTTCAATTACTGTTTCGATTCTTGATGTTAACGAACCGCCAATCGCTTATGATCAGACCTTTAATATAAGCGAATTTTTAGCTTTCGGTACAATTGTAGGTTATATTGACGCAACTGATCCCGACGCAGGTCAAACCCTTAACTGGTCTATTGTTTCAGGCAATACCAGCAATGCATTTAGCATCAACCTCACTTCAGGCGCTTTATCAGTAAATAATCCATCCGTACTTAATTACCTGATTAATCCTGTTTTTAACCTGATTGTCAGGATTACAGAAGCGAATGGAGCTGGTCTTTTTGATGATGCCGCAGTCATTATCAATGTAATCCAGGGAACAAATCAGGCACCGGTGATCTTAAATCAATCATTCTCAATTGCCGAAAATTCTGCCAACGGAACCCTCGTTGGTACCGTGGTCGCTTCCGATCCCGATGCAGGACAATCTCTTACCTTTTCCATCCTCTCGGGAAATACCGGCAGCGCTTTCGCCATCAACTCCTCCACAGGAGCTCTGACCGTTAATAATACTGCTGCTGTTAATTTCGAAGTGAATCCTTCCTTCGCCCTGGTCATCAAGGTGCAGGACAACGGAACCGGAAACCTCAGCAGTCAGGCAACCATCACCGTTTCCCTGCTCAATGTGAACGAAGTTCCCCTTATCAGTAACCAGGCATTCTCCATCAACGAAAACCTGGCCAATGGCTCTGCTGTTGGTACTGTGGTCGCTTCCGATCCCGATGCAGGACAAACTCTTACCTACTCCATCCTTTCAGGCAATACCGGCAGCGCTTTCGCCATCAACTCCTCCTCAGGAGCTCTGACCGTTAACAATACTGCTGCTGTTAATTTCGAAGTGAATCCTTCCTTCGCCCTGGTCATCAAGGCACAGGACAACGGAACCGGCAACCTCATCAGTCAGGCAACCATCACCGTTTCCCTGCTGAATGTGAACGAAGTTCCGCTTATCAGTAACCAGGCGTTCAGCATCAATGAAAACCTGGCCAATGGTTCTGCTGTTGGTACTGTGGTCGCTTCCGATCCCGATGCAGGACAATCTCTTACCTTTTCCATCCTCTCGGGTAACACCGGCAGCGCTTTCTCCATCAACTCCTCCACAGGAGCCCTGATCGTTAACAATACTTCCGCTTTGAACTTTGAGGTGAATCCCTCTTTCGCACTGGTCATCAAGGTGCAGGACAACGGAACCGGCAACCTCAGCAGCCAGGCAACTATCACCGTTTCTCTGCTGAATGTGAACGAAGTTCCCGTTATCAGTAACCAGGCATTCTCCATCAACGAAAACCTGGCCAATGGCTCTGCTGTTGGTACTGTGGTCGCTTCCGATCCCGATGCAGGACAAACTCTTACCTACTCCATCCTTTCAGGCAATACCGGCAGCGCTTTCGCGATCAACTCCTCCTCAGGAGCTCTGAC
>Ga0209099_1003627_pt1 | contig 12389 bp, 9 predicted proteins | sample AD_JPNHW2_MetaG_FD_184430 | JGI IMG/M metagenome (GOLD analysis project Ga0209099, IMG submission 184430) | Active sludge microbial communities of municipal wastewater-treating anaerobic digesters from Japan - AD_JPNHW2_MetaG (SPAdes) (version 2) | ecosystem: Engineered > Bioreactor > Anaerobic >...
GGTTAAACCTGAAGATTGCCGCGAAATAATCGAAGAACATATCATCAAAGGTAGAAAAGTAGCTCGATTATTATATCAAAATCCTGAAACAAAAGAACATGTGTCCGATTCTAAACACATGGGATTTTATAAAAAACAATTACGTATTGCTTTACGTAACTGTGGATTTATTAACCCTGAAAATATTGATGAATACATCGCTAGAGACGGTTATGCTGCTCTTGCTTCTGTATTAGAACAAAATAACCCAATGGTTACTATCGAAGCTATCAAAAAATCAGGCCTTCGCGGTCGTGGTGGTGGTGGTTTCCTTACCGGCCTTAAATGGGAATTAGCCAGCAAAAATGCTGCTGATCAAAAATATGTAGTTTGTAATGCAGATGAAGGTGACCCAGGTGCTTTCATGGATCGTTCTATCTTGGAAGGTGACCCACATACCGTTCTTGAAGCTATGGCTATCAATGGTTACTGTATTGGTGCCTCTAAAGGTTTAATTTATATCCGTGCTGAATATCCGTTGGCCATTGAACGTCTTAAAATCGCTATCAAACAAGCTATGGAATTTGGTGTGCTTGGTCAAAATATCTTCGGTTCCGATTTTAATTTCGAAATCGAATTGAGATATGGCGCTGGTGCATTCGTTTGTGGTGAAGAAACTGCTTTGATCCACTCTATGGAAGGATCTCGTGGTGAACCAACCTTCAAACCTCCTTTCCCTGCTCAGGAAGGTTACTTGAAAAAACCTACCAACGTGAACAACGTTGAAACTTTTGCCAATATTCCCGTTATCATCCTTAAAGGATGGGAATGGTTCTCCTCCATCGGTACTGAAAAATCTAAAGGAACTAAAGTTTTCGCTTTAGCCGGAAAAATCAACAACGTAGGTCTTATCGAAGTTCCTATGGGAATCACCCTTCGTGAAGTTATTTACGAAATCGGAGGCGGTATTAAAGATGGTAAAAAATTTAAAGCCGTTCAAACCGGTGGCCCTTCAGGTGGTTGCTTAACTGAAAAATTCTTAGACACTCCTATCGATTACGATAACCTTATCTCTGCAGGCTCTATGATGGGTTCAGGTGGTATGATCGTAATGGATGAAGATGACTGTATGGTTTCTGTTGCTAAATTCTACTTAGACTTTACCGTTGAAGAATCTTGCGGAAAATGTTCCCCTTGTAGAATTGGAAATAAGAGATTATATGAAATCCTAGAGAAAATTACCGAAGGTAAAGGTACTTTAGAGGATCTGGATCTTTTGAAAAACTTAAGTAAAGTAATTAAAGATACGGCTCTTTGTGGTCTTGGTCAAACTTCTCCAAACCCGGTTCTTTCTACTTTGGATAATTTCTGGGATGAATACGTTGCCCACGTAACAGATAAAAAATGTCCTGCCGGTCAATGTAAAGCATTAAAACAATATGTTATTGAACCAGATGCTTGTATCGGCTGTACAGCTTGTGCTCGCGTTTGTCCAGTTGGTGCGATTAAAGGAGAAAAGAAAATGGCTCACGAAATCAACCAAGAAACATGTATTAAATGCGGTGCTTGTTACGAAAAATGTAAATTTAACGCAATTTTTATTAAATAGAAAGGTAAGATATAATGGATCAAGTAAAATTAATTATAGATAATAGAGAAGTTATTGTACCTAAAGGTACAACTATCTTAAAGGCGGCAACTTCTACAGGTATACATATCCCAACTCTTTGTCATTTTGAACTCGAAGGGATGAACATTCATAATAAACCAGGTGGATGTCGTATTTGTGTTGTGGAAGTAGAAGGTCGTAAAAATTTAGCTCCTGCCTGCGTAACTGAAGTATATGAAGGTATGGTTGTTAAAACTAACTCAGTTAGAGTTTATAACTCAAGAAGAACCGTTCTTGAACTTATTTTGAGTGACCACCCATTCGATTGTTTGGTGTGTGCAAAAAGTGGAAGCTGCGAACTTCAAGATCTTTCTATAAGATTTGGTGTTCGTGAAATCCCTTTCAAAGGCGAAATGTCTCAATATCAAATAGAAACATCTACTTCTATCATTCGCGATAACAATAAATGTATCATGTGCCGCCGTTGTGAAACCGTTTGTAACGATTTCCAAACCGTAGGCGCTCTTTCAGCTATTGAAAGAGGTTTCCCTGCAGTAGTTTCTACTGCTTTTAACCAAAAAATGCACCACTCACCTTGTACTTTCTGTGGCCAATGTGTAGCAGTTTGTCCAGTTGGTGCTTTGGTTGAAATGGATAGCACTCCTAAAGTGATCCGCGCTATCGCTAATGAAAAGAAAACCGTTGTGGTTCAAGTGGCTCCTGCTGTTCGTGTTGCTATCGGCGAAGAATTCGGTATGAAACCGGGTACTATCGTGACTGGTAAACTTACTGCTGCTTTGAAACAATTAGGTTTTGACTACGTATTCGATACCGATTGGAGTGCCGACCTTACCATCATGGAAGAGGGTACTGAATTAATCGATCGTTTAACCAGACACTTAAATGGTGACAAAACTGTTAAACTTCCATTGTTAACCTCTTGCTGTCCTGCATGGGTTAACTTCTTCGAACACCAATTCCCTAATTTGAAAGAGATCCCTTCGACTGCAAAATCTCCTCAACAAATGTTTGGTGCCGTTGCTAAAACCTATTTTGCTGACAAAATCGGTGTGAAACGTGAAGATATGGTTGTGGTTTCTGTTATGCCTTGCTTAGCTAAAAAATATGAGTGTGACCGTGACGAATTTAAAGTTGATGGTAATCCGGATGTGGACTATTCAATCACAACACGTGAATTAGCTCATTTAATCAAACAAGCCAATATCGATTTCAATACTTTGGAAGATGCTCAATTTGACAGCCCACTTGGCGAATCTACAGGTGCAGGTGTGATCTTTGGTACTACCGGTGGTGTTATCGAAGCTGCTTGCCGTACTGCTGTTGAAGTGATCACTAAAAAACCACTTCCAAGAATTGACTTTACTGAACTTCGTGGTTTAGAAGGTGTTAGAGCAGCAACTATCGACGTAGACGGTTTGAAATTAAATATCGGAATTGCTCATGGTTTAAGCAACGCACGTAAATTATTGGAACAAATCGAAAGAGGCGAATCTCAATTCCATGCTATTGAAGTGATGGCTTGCCCAGGTGGTTGTATCGATGGTGGTGGCCAACCTCTACACCATGGTAATGCAGATATCATCAAAGCCCGTTGGGAAGCAATTTATGAAGCAGACAGATCAATGCCAATTCGTAAATCTCATGAAAATCCTTCCATTGTTACTATCTATAAAGAATTCTTAGGTGAACCTTGTGGTCATAAATCTCATGAGCTATTGCATACGCACTATTTCGATAAACAAAAAGTAATCGAAGTTAAAGTTGACTAACCCCATTCGTTAATTTATTAAAAGTTAGAAATCATGTCAAGTATAAAAATACAAATAAGTGAAAAAACCAGATTAAAGATTGAAGAAATTTGTAAATCTTTCGATAATCAACCGGGTGAACTCATCAACGTTTTGCATAAAACTCAAGAGTTTTTAGGATACCTTCCTGCTGAAGCTCAAGAAGTGATCGCAAAAGAATTAAAAGTGTCTACAGCTAAAGTTTATGGCGTAGTATCTTTCTATTCATTCTTTACCATGATCCCAAAAGGAAGATTCCCTGTATCCATTTGCATGGGAACAGCTTGTTATGTTCGTGGCGCTGAAAGAATCCTGGATGAATTCAAACATCAATTAGGTCTTAATGTTGGGGAAACTGCAGCTGACGGACTATTCTCATTAGCATCCCTACGTTGTGTAGGTGCTTGCGGACTAGCACCAGTTGTATTGGTTGGCGAAAAAGTTTACGGTCGTTTGGCTTCAGATGACGTAAAAGGGATCGTTGATGAATACAAAAACAACTCAGCAGCTGTTTAATCAATTCAGATTATAACCTTAAAAAGGGTGGTAACGTTAGTTATCACCCTTTTTTTTGTCAACGGACTACGGACCACGGACTACGGACTACGGACTACAGACTTCGGACTACAGACTAGGGACTAAAGACGGCAGTAGTCGGCAGACTTGCAAATAGCATAATATTAACCAATTAGCAAAACTATTCATTCTTGTTGGCATCGGACCTTTCAGGAGTTAAGGGGCGCTAGCCCTGACATCTTCGTAGCAAAAGGATATCCCAACAAAATCCAAAGGGGCGTTAGCCCTGGTGCTATATTGGTTCTGTAATGCATTTCCAAATAGTTTGTTTATATTTGCCACTGAAAATAAGAATCTTTAAAATGATAATTATTCACAAAAAACCTACAAAATATGAGAAATATTGTTTTGATCATAACGATTTTTGCATTAACTATTATCGCTTGTTCACAATATGACAGAACAAAAGCTGGTATTGAATATGCAAAACAAGAGTTGGAAAGCGCTTTGCATAATTCTTCTGAAACCCAAATACTTATGGATACCGTGATACTGACTGAAAAAGCTGCTATTAAATATGCCGAAACTGTTCTTTTTGAAATTTATGGACAAGAGAACATTGAGAAACAGAAACCCTATGAAGTATATAAAATAGATGGATATTGGGTTATTGGTGGAACATTACCAAAGGGAATGCGTGGAGGAACTTTTTTGATAATTTTAAATTCCAAAAATGGCGAAATTATTAAATTAACACATGGGAAATAATAAACGCTTAAACAAACTCCCAACTTGAAAAAGTATCATAAAATGAAACAAACAATATACTTCTTATCACTTTTAATGCTGATTTGTTTAATATCTTGTGAAACTTCTCAAAAACACAAGCTAACATCTATTACATCTGCTGATACTATAAAAAAAATCAGCAATATAACAAATCAAGACTCATTAAAACTAGCAGATTCCTTAAGATTAGAAAAATCTAAACAAAGATTGATGTTAAAATTTAAGAATATAAAATTTGTACCTGTATTCAATAAAAGATTATCTATCGTTGGAACTTTCTATGATTCATTACAAATAGATACATTGACAGAAAGTTATATCAGTTTGAAAACGCATAAAGAAACATGCAATAGTTATGATATTAAAAACATCAAATTGTCGGATAATTTTGATTTTGAAGATAATATGTTTATTATGGACACATTAATATCATTAATTTGTAATGCTGACCCAATGTTAATGCTTATTTCAAATAACCCATTCATTAAAACTTTGTATTTAAGCGATAAAAACTGCTGTCAAATTACCGGAATTTCATATCTGATCAATGTGGGTGATGTTAATTCTGATCATAAAGACGATATTGCTGTTGTAACTAGTTCTATTCGATATGCCGGGTGTACCGCTGTTTGTAGAATTTTTTCTTATAAAAATAATCATTGGAAAGAATTGCTATCATTTACTATTTATGATTGCTCTTATGAAGAGAAAAATGCAACCATCAAAATCCCTGGATATTTAGAACAGAAAAATGGCAAATGGTATTATCATGATCTTCATTGGCCGTTAGATTCTGAAAGAAGAGAATTAAAATTCAAATAACAATACCTAGGCACTTATTATCATTTCAAATATTTATCGGTATACATTTTGCTAAAATTCAAATTAGCTTATTATCAAATTAGCTTATTAGCTTATTAGCACATTACTCATCAATCTCCTTATACTTGGAATAACTCCTCCACTTATCCAATACCGTACTGAAGTCCATAGGTAATTCGGAATCAAAAAACAGATACTCTTCAGTTGTCGGGTGAATAAACCCTAATTGCTTGGCATGCAAAGATTGACGAGGTATGATCTCAAAACAATTCTTGATGTATTGTTTATATTTCGTGAATGTGGTCCCTTTTAGAATCTCATTGCCTCCGTAAGTGGCATCATTGAACAAAGGGTGTCCGATCGACTTCATGTGAACCCGAATCTGATGGGTTCTTCCGGTCTCTAATACACACTCTACCAATGTTACATATCCGAATCGCTCAACAACTTTCCAATGGGTAATGGCATGTCTTCCCTGATCTCCTTCCGGAAAAGTGGTCATAACCAAGCGGTCTTTTGGATTTCTACCAACATGAACATTGATTGTTCCTTCATCTTCCTTGAAATCACCCCATACTAAAGCGTAATATTTACGGTCAATCGTATGATTGAAAAACTGTTTTGCCAGATGAATCTGTGCCCACTCGTTCTTCGCTACAATGATAATCCCGGATGTGTTTTTGTCGATACGATGCACCAAATAGGGTTTCATTTCTTCTCCGCTTTTCGTTTTTTTGTCTTGAAAACGGTAGGTCAACGCATTAACCAAAGTGCCGGTGTAGTTTCCAAATCCCGGATGAACTACCAATCCTGCTTCTTTGTTTATCAAGATCACATCTTCATCTTCATAAACCACATTTAATGGAATATCTTCAGCTATAATCTCAATCTCACGAGGTGGATTCGGCATTAAAACCGAAATATTATCCAGTGGTTTTACTTTATAATTGGACTTTTCAGGTTTTCCGTTTACTAAAATACAATTAGCTTTAACTGCATTTTGAATTTTGTTTCTGGAAGTATTGGGAATCAGTCCCAATAAATATTTATCCATTCGGGTCAAACTCTGCCCTTTATCTACTGCAAAATTAAAATGTTCATACAGCTCATCTTTCTCGTCACTTCCGGAAAGGTCTTCAACTAAATCTTCTATCATTAAAAATTCTCTTTTTTGTGAATACTAAAAATGGGAATTTTAATAAATACCCTCTTTAATTATATCATGTAAGTGCAATACACCTAAATAAAATCCATTGTCATCAACAACAAAAATGCTGGTGATATTTTTCTTTTTCATTACTTCTAACGCTTCTACAGCCAAAACATCTTCTGTCAATGTTTTTGGATTAGCTGACATAACAGCTTCTGCTTTAAGCTTGGAATAGTCGGTGTGCTTTTCCAACATCCTTCTTAAGTCACCGTCGGTAATACAACCAACTACACGATTTTGATCTACAACTGCCGTAATTCCCAACCGTTTACCTGATATTTCAAGGATAACATCAGGCATTAAAGAGTCGAGATGCACAATAGGTTTCTCATTGAAACGGTATAGATCTTTCACTTTGGTATACAAACGTTTACCAAGCATTCCACCTGGATGGTATTTGGCAAAGTCCTGAGAAGTAAACCCTCTTAATTCAATTAAACAACTCGCTAATGCGTCGCCAATGACCAATTGGGCTGTTGAGCTGCAAGTTGGGGCAAGATTGTTAGGACATGCTTCTTTTTCAATCGAACAATCCAAAACATAATCAGCTTCTTTTCCTAAGAACGAATTGGTATCCCCAACAATTGCGATAATCTTGTTTCCACTCATCTTGAAAAAAGGCATCAAAACTGAGATCTCAGGGGTATTGCCACTCTTGGAAAGACAGAGTACCACATCATCCGGTTGGATGATGCCCAGGTCACCATGAATAGCCTCAGCGGCATGCATAAAGATAGCCGGAGTACCTGTGGAATTAAAAGTAGCTACAATCTTTTGTCCTATAATGGCACTTTTTCCGATCCCGGTTACAATAATTCTACCTTTTGCATTTAAGATGACATCTAAGCTCTTTTCGAAATCTTCGTTTATCAAATCCTTCATTCGAATGATAGCATCTGCCTCCTCCTGAAGTACTTGCTTTGCCCTTTCTATCATGTTTTTCATTGTTGTCTGTTTTTGATAAATTGTATCAATTTTTCATACCCTTTTGACCCTATGGATGTATGCTTAAAATAGTGATCAAACTGCTCTTTTGTTAGATTTTCAAAATCTGAATCTTCAAAGTGCAAAAATAGGGAAGAATTGGATACTGCCAACTCATGGATCACCGATTTTTTATTTTTAGGACAAACCTCCTGACAGATATCACATCCATAAATCCAGGGATGCTCTTTTACCAAGTCAAAATCGGGGTTTTTATTGGATAATGTCTGATAAGATAAACATTGTCGGGCATCCACAACAAAAGGTTTTACAATGGCTTTTGTTGGACAACTCTCGATACAAAAGGAACAATTTCCACAAAAATTGGAATTGTCCGGCAACGGTTGATCATATTGATCCACTTCTTGATCAATAAGTATAAGACCAATAAAGAAAAAACTTCCTTGAGGTGTTAAAAAAATTCCATTTTTACCATAATAACCCAATCCCGATTTAACCGCCCAGTTTTTTTCAGATATTCTACCGGAATCAACCGAAATACTATAGTTAAAATGGTTGTTATGTTGTTTTATAAGACTTACCATTTTCTCCAATTGTTCAGAAACTAATTGATGATAATCTCTTACAAATGCATATCTGGAAACTCTGTAATTTGAATTTAATGCTTTCCCGATATTGTAATTAAAGAGATTGACAATTACTGATTTACAATTGGGTAAAAGTGTATCAATCGCAAAACGTTCTTCAATATTTCTCTCCAAATAACCCATTTTGGCATGATACCCATTTTGAATGGACTCTTTAAAATTTTGTACTTCTTTAGAGAAATCAACTAAACTGGAGATTCCGCTAAATGAAAATCCTGCTTCAGAAGCACACTTTTTTATGGTTTCACTAGAAATTTTTAACATATTAATTGAATTCAATAACGCTGAAACTTTCAGGAATTGTAATTGATGTTGGCCCCGGAGTATTAAATTTGATATTTTTTAAATTTAATAGGATCGAAAATTCGGAGCTTTCAATAGTCATATTGTGAAAGTAGGACTTATCCTCTATAGGAAGATAATCGGAATAATTAATCATTATTTTTCTAAGAATAGATTTAATAGTGATCGAATTTTGAACCATTTGAGCAGATTGGTTCAAAGTTATTTTTTGAATTAGATTGAAAGTCCCTTGAAGATCGGTTCTATTCTGATGAAGCAAAATATACTGATTATCGTTTTCAGTAATAGTAAAATCCGTATTAAAATTGGGGAAATCCTTACCGTTCATGGTTGCCTGAAACATATTGAAATTGATTGAGATCCCTGCAATTTTGTTAAAAAATCGATAATCACCTTTATAATATGTTTTATTCAATTTATTGACATAAATCAGTTCATTGGGAAGTAAAACCATTCTGACCACTTCAATTCCGGAAAGATTGATGTTTATATAAATGATACTATCAATTTTATTTACGAAAAACAGGTTCAGTTCTCCGTCTTTCCCTTTAAATGTATAATTTGCTTTTCCTCTATAACTGATCCAATCATAGTCATATTGATACAAAGGTTTGAATTGAGTATAATGAAGTGGAATTATTGTGTCAATGAGTTCTCTATTTTCTATAATAACAGATGTGTCAGTCTGAGTGGGTTGAGGTGTTATGATTTGAGTTGATTTACAGCTAAATAAAGAAATCATCGCTATTGAAATAGCGATGATTTGAACTATTTTTATAAAATAATATTGTTTAGCCAGATTCAATTTTTCACAGTTTAACGAATCAGATTTACGCTACCTTCGTATCTTTTTGGATTTCCATCCATATCTTGAGTCGTGATTACATAGATATAAACACCGGAAGGAGCTTTAGAACCATCGCGATCTAGTCCATCCCAAGAATCAAATGGAGTTTTCGATCTAAATACAACGTTGCCATATTTGTTGTAGATGAGCATTTCGAAAAAGTCAGGGTCTATACCTTCACCGGCAGTGTAGAAAAGATCGTTAATTCCATCACTATTTGGAGTAAAAGCATTCGGAGCATAGAAGAAATAGGGTACTTCCACAACTACAAATTGGCTTATTGAATCTGAGCAACCTTGATCTGTTTCAACAGTTAGGGAAACTTTATATTTTCCGGATCTGGTGTAGATATGGATAGGGGTTTCCAAATCTGAAATATTATCACTTGGCAAGCAATAAGAATCATTAAAATTCCAACTGTAGAATTGAGCAAATTGAGAAAGGTTAACAAAGCTGATTGGGCCTTCTCCATTTTCAACGTAAACATGAGGAGGATTAGGGGTAAAAGCTGCAATTGGAGCTGTGTTTACATTTACCACGATACTATCTTTTGTAGTACAACCAATCTCAGTTGTAACACCAACTATATATTCTGTTGTACTGGAAGGAGATGCTACAATATTTTGAGTGGTTGCACCTGTACTCCATTCATAATTTCCTTGAGCATTTGTAATCATTAAAGTGGTACGTTCCCCTTCACAAATAACAGTATCACCTACAATAACAGGTTTATCTAAATCAGGTACCTGGATTGTAATAGTATCAGAGTTTTCACATTGATTTTGATATGTGATATAGGCAGTATATAATGTTGTTTCACCTGGATTTAAAGTTAAAGTTTTTGTATTCCCAACAACTGTTGAACCGTTTCTCCATTCTACGGAAGCGATTTGAGTACTATCATCAGGATTAACTGTTATTAAGGAGAGTTCAACTGGATCATTGGGGCAAACTGAAGGAACTGATGAAATAGCATCGATAGCAGGTAATTCTAAAATAGCCCTAGTTGTGTCGTAGAAAGTATAGGTTTGACCGCTTGATGTCTGATATTCCAAAACTGCTATGTAGTTGGTTGTTTCTGTAGGAGATACTGAAATATTTCTTTTATCTAGGTTCGCATTGGGGATTTCATTGGCAGGATTTACAATGTTTTTGTACCATTTAAGGGTATAATCAGGAGCAGCAATTGGTATAAAACGCCAAGCTTCATTGTGAGCAGTCCAAGGTCCTGAATTTCTACCTGGTGGAACAACTGCTTGGTTTCCGGCAGCATTTAACAATCCAACTAACCCACTTCCTGTGTTCCAATTTGCGCAAACAGTTCTGTCTTGAATATAAATATCGATAATATTACTACCTTCATATAAAACAATCTGATAGGTTGATAAATTATCAGAATTGCAACTGAATTGAGGTAATCTATAATAAGATAAAACAAATGTTCTACATGGGTATTCCCCTTGATGACCATAATAAACACCATAATTGGGAACTGATGCGACATGGGGGTCAGTATCTTGTAAAACACCAAATATGGAGTTTTTATAATTATAAGAACTAATAAAATTATATGAAGGACTTGCTGTATTTGGAATACTTTCTGTAAATTGCCACCCTGCTGGTCCGTATGGAATATTATTAAAAGTAATAAATCCATTAGTAGTAGGTACACAATAATCATAATTTACACCATAAAAGGCAAAACTAAATGGATTTGGAGAACCTACTGGTGTCAACGGTTTGGGCCCCAAATAATTATCATCAATACTTGATGGAACTTGTGTCATCCCCGCCCCATACCATGCAAAAGGAGGATTATAATCAATTGATTGAATCATATAGTCATTGGTCAATTTTCCAGGAGCATTGATATTTGCCCTTAAGATAGTAACAGGATTTAAACAATTGACTTCAAATTCATCAGTAGTGACAAAAGGACCTTCTGTGTATTGTCCTAATTCAACTTTTGGACAAGCTGATTCCGTAACACCCTGTTCATAGATTTCAGGGATACAACTAATGTTGAACTGAAAACCAATTCCGGTTGAAGTAGTAATAAACCTAAAAGTCATTGAATTTCCACTCGAAATTAGAATATTTGGTGGTATATAACCATCTTTAAAATATCCAATTCTTCTTGCATTTGCAGGATCTTGTTGAAAATCCCCATCAAATATCTCAAGAATATTGTTTGTTCCAACACTAAAAGAGATTCTTTCAGCTTTTATATGAGTCCCTAAATTTGATCTAAATACGATAATACTGTTATCATTGGCTGCAAAATTACTCGTTGGACCGCCGGAATCATACAAAATGGCATTACATGTCCTAATTTGCGTGAAAGGTAAACTACTTGAAAGGTTATAAGTATAGGGAGTCGTGAAATAAGGAGCAAAAGATGCTTTCCATCCTTCATTTAATCCATTTAAATCTGCGATCCCATCAGAATAAAAAACAAAAGTAACGGAAGTACTATCACTTGTAAACTGCCCCGGGCTATTAACGGAGTTGTATGCCCCAATTAATGGTCCATTGGTTGTTGGTCCATCATAAATAAATAAAGTATCACCTACTCCTAATGCAAAAAAAGTGAAGTTAAACTGTAAATGACTAACTACCCAACCAGAACCAAAGTTATTACTCATTTGAGATTGTATTGTTAGTATTGTATTTCCGGAAACTGTTGCCGTATAAGGGTTATTTTGGCCGCCTTCATCATAAAAATTACCAATATCGGTAATCGGTTGAGTCCCATTAAACATGGGGACATTAATTCCATATGTTTTGCCAACACTAATGAAAAATAGGAAGATGCAAATAATTGTAAATAAAACGGTTTTTTTCATAGTAAGTTAAACTTTTCTTATTCAGATGCAAAAATATGAAAAATGTTGCCTTAAAGACTAATTTTATG
>Ga0209099_1003629_pt1 | contig 12383 bp, 11 predicted proteins | sample AD_JPNHW2_MetaG_FD_184430 | JGI IMG/M metagenome (GOLD analysis project Ga0209099, IMG submission 184430) | Active sludge microbial communities of municipal wastewater-treating anaerobic digesters from Japan - AD_JPNHW2_MetaG (SPAdes) (version 2) | ecosystem: Engineered > Bioreactor > Anaerobic...
GAAGCATCAGGAGTACGCGGTCCCCCTTGTTGATGCCGTACTTCAGGAGGATATTTGCCGCCTTGTTGGAGAGGTTTGCCAGATCCAGAAAACTGTATTTTTTCTCTTCTCCCTTCTGGTTCACCCAGATAAGGGCAAGTTTGTTGCGATCCTTCTTCGCCCACGCATCGATCACATCGAATCCGAAGTTGTAGAACTCCGGGACCTCAATGGCGAAGCGTTCGCACATCTTTTCATAACTGTCTGTTCCATGCCCCGCTTTTTTCATAAAAATCCAAAATACTATTCTCTGTGGTTCTTTTTCAATCTGTCCTTCTGCATGGGACGGTTTTTTTATTCAAAAAAAACAGTGTGCGAAAGAGCCAAAAAACGGACCCGTTTTCGGCACCGGTTCCGACGGGAATTCCGGGCGTTGAAAGGCACCATAAAGGTTGTCCATTAGTATTATGATTGAAAGGATTTCATAGTACAGTGGATGGCAGAGAAAAAGTACGCATCATTGAAGATCGAGAACATCGTGGCGTCCGGCGTCATTGCCGAGTCCATCGATCTTGCCGAGGTCTCGAGCAGGATCAAGAGCTGCGAGCTCAACACGAAGCGGTTCCCGGGTGCAGTATTCCGCATCGAAAAACCCAAAATTGCATCCCTGATCTTCTCTTCAGGCAAGGTGGTACTGACGGGAATCCGTGACAATAAGGCGCTCAAGGATGGTCTTGCCATCATCATCAAATCCTTAAAGGAGGCCGGTGTCGATACCCTCCGGGAGCCTAAAGTTGCTGTCACCAATATTGTCTGTTCGTACGATATCGGGAAGTATATCAATCTCAATAAGGTTGTCATCACCCTGAACCTCGAGAACATCGAGTATGAACCCGAACAGTTCCCGGGTCTGGTCTACCGGATCAAGGATCCGAAGATCGTTGCCCTTCTCTTCTCCTCGGGAAAAATTATTCTCACCGGTGGCAAGACGATCGAGGACATCAAGAAAGGCCTCGATTTCCTTGAGAAGAAACTCGAAAGCATCATGTAATTTTTTTTTATTTTTTTTGTGCGTTCTTTGGTATTATGCCCAGTACCGGTGTGTCTGGACGAAGTTCCGTTCTGCCTTCAAAATCTCCCGGTAGAAGGCATCGTCATCCGTGAGCGTGGCAAGAATCCGGGACGCGGTCTCAGGCCCCACGCCCCGCCCGGATAACGCGATGATAGCCTTCTTCCCGCTGGACAGGACAATATTGGCGTTCTTCATCAGCCGCTGCTTAATGGCTCGTTCTTCAGCATTCAGCCGCGGTTTTTTTAAGAGGGCATACTGCTCTTCGTCAAACGGTTTGAGCGCAGCAATCAGCCGTGCACCGCACTTCGGGCACTGGGGATGCTCATCCACCCGGGATACCACGGTCCGGCTCTTCCAGTTGCCGCAGTTCATGCAGGCAAGGATCACATCATCCTGGCTGAGCCGGCGTTTGAGGGTCGATAAGACGACACTGTCTCCGCTGGGCGGGGGTATCTGGTCGCGGGAGGAGAGGAGGCCACCGGCTCCTATCAATGAGTGGGGGCCGAGTGCAATCTGGATCGACCCTTCCTGAACGAGCCGGACGATTGCTGCTGCGGTATCGATATCCATGTACTCCGAGAGCAGTTCCCGGTAGGCCTCCTGCTGGACAACGGTATTGTCAAAGAATTCCAGCAGGCGGTGGATGCTGATCTTCTCGTAATCCGCATCGGGATCGATCGCCCCGAACTTTTTTGCTATCTGCACGAGCTTCCATTTGAACAGGGCCGTCCGTTTCAGGGCAAGCCGGAGGATCCCGGACATATGTGCCGGGTCAAGTGAGGTGAGGACATCCCGGACATCCGCAGCCCGGATGGCTGATGGCAGCCGGAGGAGCATCCGGTAGGCGTCCAGTTCGAGCCCCACCGTAGTGCCATACCGGGCGGAGATGAGGATCGAGATGACACGCCCGAGCGCTTCATTCGCCTTGTGGCCGGCACAGACATTTAAGACCACGCCATCGCCGGTATTTTCGAGCGTAATGAGTGCATCGGTCGGGACAAGAGATCGGTTCTTGTCCATCTCGCGGAGGAATCCCTCCGCGTACTGGAGCCCATCCGCTTCCGGGGCATACGCACTGATCACCCGGGTCCGTCGCATCTCCCCGACTTCGTGCGCAACAGAGAACGGGACCGGGATCTGTTCGCCCTCCCACGAGGGCAGTTCGCCGATCGCTTTCTTGGCAGGTTCCACGGTCAGCCTGCCATCAGCAATCTCCAGGACACGCCAGAGCTGCCCCTTGGTGATGAAGACGACCCCCGTGTGAACCCAGCCCACGACAAAGGATTCATCGAGCGTTCCTACGGTGCGCCGCGAGACGATATCGAAGATCGGCACCTTCCGCTCATCATGGATCATGGAGAGATTCCCGGTCAGGTACCTCCGGGCACGGGCGGTGGTGACAATCCGGCTGCCGTCGATCCTGATGAGGCGGTGCTCTTCCATCTGGCGGCAGACGGAATCGAGCAGCGGGGCGCAGTCCGGGTAGAGTGCTGATCGCTCGCAGATCTCCTGAATTTTCGTTCGTTCGATCTCACCGTATTCAACGGCTATTGCAGCCACCTGGTTTGCGAGCACATCCGCGGCGTTCTTGTGCGGGGTCACCTGTTCGATCTCATTTGCCCGGGCCTTCTTGGCAATGACCAGCGACTCCAGCAGATCGTCAAAACCGGTAGCAAGGATGGTGCCGCGGGAGATGGTGTTCAGCTGGTGGCCGGCCCGGCCCACGCGCTGCACCAGCCGGGCCACCTCGCGGGGGGAACCAAACTGGATGACATGGTCGACCCGGCCGATATCGATCCCCAGTTCCATGGAGGAGGTGCAGATCAGGGTCCGGATCTCACCTCTCTTGAACCGCTCCTCCGCATCGATCCTGACATCTCTTGACAATGATCCGTGATGGACCTCGACATCGCCATGCGCGAACAAGGCATGCCCGAGGGCTTCGGCGGTCACCCGGGTGTTGACAAAGACAAGGGTTGATCCATCCCGCTTCAGCAGTTTTGCAAGAACGCGGGTCTGGTGCTGAAAATCATCGCCCACGTACTGGACTGACAGGTCCAGTTGTTTTGAGACCGGGACCTGCACGAGTGCATACGGGCGGGATCCGCACAGGTACTGCGCGATATCATCAGGATTTCCCACAGTCGCGGAGAGCCCGATCCTCTGGAACTCCCCGGCGTAGACATGCAGCCGCTCCAGGCCAACGGCAAGCTGGGCACCCCGTTTGCTGCCGGCCAGTTCATGGATCTCATCGATGATCACGTACCGGACATGGGTAAGGTGTGCGCGGAGCCGTTTTCCCATGAACATGGCCTGGAATGTCTCGGGAGTCGTGATCAGGAGATCGGGGGGAGACAGCGCCTGTTTCCGCCGCTCCGCCATCGGGGTATCCCCATGACGAACCCCCACCGTAAGGCCGAGTTCCGCACACCACCACTGCATCCGGGAGAGGATATCCCGGTTCAGGGATCGCAGGGGCGTGATATAGATGGCCTTGAACCCGCCCCCGGCTGGCAGCGAGAGCAGGTTGTGGAAGACCGGGAACATGGCACTCTCGGTCTTGCCGGTCCCGGTCGGGGCTATGAGAACGATGTGACTGCCGTCAAGGATGAGGGGTATTGCCTGTTTCTGCGCAGCGGAGAGGGCAGTAAAACCCCGTTTCTGTATACATGCCCGGACACGCGGGTCCAGCCGTTCAGTGGTCTTCATCGCGGTCAAGTGTGCTGACAGGGCCGATGAACGTCCCATCGGCCAGGATGATCTCTGCATCTGCGGTATTCATTCCCCGTGACAGAGGTGAGAACGGGTCCTTCACGATCCGGAGAATATCGTACCCGGCCAGTTCGTTGAACGCCGGCATGAATAATAACCGGGTCGTTCCCATTCCCCCATCGGATAATTCCTCATCAGGTGTTGTCAGCGTTGACCGTAAGTATGCCGGTTCCTGGAGAGCACATCCCACCTCATCATGCAGCAGGAGGAGGGGGTGATGGTGACCAAGAATGATCAGGTTGCCCAGCAGACCGGCGCCTGGGTTCATATGCCCGTGCAGGTACCCGACACCGTCAACGATTGCCCCGTCACGGGGCTTCAGTTCATCCAAGTGAACGAAGCGTTCAAGGCCGATATCATGATTGCCTGGGAAGATGATGAGGGGGACCCGGTCGCGCAGGGTTTTAAGGATGCCGGGCATCTCAGTGAACTCCTGGCGGGTCAGTGAGGGGATGCTGTGTTTGATATCCCCGAGCAGGATCAGGTTGTCGGGATCAGCCTGATCGATGGTCTGCACCAGGCGTTCAAGCCGCTCCTTCGTCCGGCTTCTGAAATGCAGGCCGCGGGAGACAAGATCCGCTTCGATCCCAAAATGCGTATCCGCAACAACAAGGTTGCGCTCATTGCCTTCTACCAGAAGTGCCGGGCCGTCGCGAATGAAGGTAAGGTTCATAACCGTTTGACATACCCCTTCTGGGGCTGGTAGCATTCATCTTCCTGAATCAGGAACGCAAGTGCCGCCAGCGTATCTTCTTTTGGAATACCGCGTAAGCCGAGCGTTTCGATCACGTCTTCAACTGCGATTCCCCGGGGGTCGGCAGCCATCTGCAACAGCTCCTGAACCTGAGCCTGGATGTCGGGTCGTTCCCCGGCATCCTGCGAATCGGAGGGCCTGACCGAACCAACGACTTCTTCCACCATGGTGGTAAGTTCGAGGAGGCTGGTGGTCGTCAGGGAATAATGACGGATTGCCGTCATCAGACGTTCATCGGTTGCAGTTCCCTTGAGTGCCCGGCAGAGGTCCTCAAGCCTGTGAAGGGTGTACTCTGCCGTGATCAGAAGAAGTTTATCACGTTCAGCGCGGTCAATGACCCGGATATGTTCGGGACGAACCGTGAGGGAGATCGCATTGTTCTTCTGGTAGATCTGGGCATTTCCGGTGATTGCAACAAAGGAGGGGACCGGGATCTTTTTTACGGTCCCGGTGAGTGCTGCATTCCGGCCGCCGATGACAATATCGAATGCACCCGAGGGATCGGCCACGCGGCACCGGCAGAGATCGCCCGCATCTCTGACTTCGGTGAGTGCTCCTGCAAGAACGATCCTGCGGCACCAGGCTCCGCCGGGTGTCACCACCCATCCCGGTGTATTCCTATCCTCATCAGGAATTCCCAGTGTTGACCGGGAAAATTCCCCGGCCAGCACCCTGACTGCCCCCTCCATGATCAGGTATACCGTTGTAATGCAGACCTATTCAAGATATAGCCCGTGACACCGGAGAGACCCCGTTATCGATGCCGGTATCGGGGTTTAGCCGAGGGGAGCGTAATTCCGTGAAGGTAGGCAGAAAAAAACCTGTTAAAAAGAGATATTCTGGATTGCTTGATCGCACGGAGAACAGCACAGGATTATCTGGTGCAACGCCAGCAGCATACCATCGCGATCAGGAGCGCACCGATCACAACTATCGGGGATAATGGGGTGCGGGTTGTTGTCGCCGGCTGCTGCTGAACCAGCTGAGCCGGTGTGGGACTCACAGATGGCATCGTTGTCACCGCGGTTCCCGTGATGGTCGTACTATAGGGGATAACTGGAATCGGGAGGGTGGGATCCAGGTTGTTGGCAACAACGTATGCTTCGTGTGCTTCATCCGCTTTTCCAAGTGCACGGAGTGCATCACCTTTACTGAAATAAGCAGCAGCGTACGTGTTCGGCATTTGCGTGTTATTGACTAAAATTACCATATCAGCGGCTTTTATCGCATCCTCATATCTTCCCAGTTGCACCAGAATCCCAGCCTCATTTGCCCATGCAATAGTAAAACTCTGGTTGATAGCGAGTGCTTTTTCATTTGCCTGCAACGCCGCGCTAAACTGCCCGGTGTTAGCAAGATCGACTGCTTGGTTGTACCAATACCAAGGATTTTCTGATTGGTTTGTTTCATCCACCGCAAGTACTGGTGAGATGAGCAGAAACGTAACAACAATGGTTAGGATGGTTGACCTGAAATGCATTGACTTACTCCTTGTATAATTTTAGATACCCATCTTATAATAACGTAAACAAAAGGAGGGACAAGGATGATTAATCCTTTTTCGCAAACAGGATGCCGGCAATGCCGAGACCCGCAATAATTACTGACCATGGCAGAGGGGCGTAGGTGGTTTTCGGCTCCGGGGTTGCCTGAGTTGGGATCGTAGTCACCGGAACCACTTCCGTGGGCGGGATGGTTGTGGGAACTGAGGTAATGCTGTTCTCGGGAGTCGTCTCGGGAGTGGGTGACAGGGATTCCCGCGGCAGGAACCGGACACTTGCGGATCCGGTTGTAATACCCGTGAGATCAGTGATTCCTGAAGAACGGTATAGTTCCTGCATGTGGTTGAGGTTCTGGGAAACGGTAAAGGTGTACACACCCGGGGGGTACATGAATCCCCCGCTGGCATCCCGGGACAGTCGGTTCCATGACGATCCCAGATTCTTTCCAAGATAGGTGGGGGTGGTGATGAAGGGATTCGTATCAAAGAACAGGATCTGGGTGTCTGCCCCCCCGACACTGCCCGTGTAGATGGTGGTTAACACTTTCCCGCTGGGATTGGCCATTTTTACCGTAAAGAAACTATCCGATGGATTCAGGTCTGTGCGGTTGGAATAACTCAGTACCTGGTTCAGGTTCGTATCAATCCGGTAGGTGACATTTGTCGTGAGGGGGACGGACTGTCCGGTCACATCCTTGTCATTATCAATATCCCATACCCTGAGCGAAAGAGTTGGTTCATTGACCCTCAGGATGAGAAATGTTGGCACTTTATCTTCACAGTACCAGTTACCGGTATACCCGGTGAAGATCTCCGGGCTGACATTGAAGTGCGCAACCTTGCCATTGGCCTCGTTCAGCTGTTTGAGGGTCAGGTTTCTGGCGGCCTTGCCGGTGATGTTTTGTTCATCCGGCCACCAGCCAATCACATGGCAGTCCTTTATGGCCGGAGTAATGTCAATATCACTTTCGCCGATAAAGATGGGGGCACCAGCGGGGATCTTATTGGTGAGGGCACAAACCGGTGAGAAAACAAGGAGCAGTACGAGTACGACCCCCCAAAAAAATGTATTATTCATAAAAGTACTTTTAAAACCCTTATGATAAACATTATGCCATCCAAACGGTTTGTGATAGCGGTGCTGGTTCGCCCGGATTATCATTTTCAAAACACAGACAATAATAGATAATAACCGTACATAACCTACAGTGACGGAATATTAGGAAGTGCACCCATGGATGAGGCCCATACGATCTGGATCGAGAAATACCGTCCGCAAAAACTCTCCGATATCGTAGGTCAGGATGAGATTGTCGAGCGGCTGTCATCCTATGTCCGGAGCGGCAACCTTCCCCACCTCCTTTTTACCGGCAGTGCCGGGGTGGGTAAGACCACGGCCGCGGTCACGCTGGCAAGGGAATTTTTTAAAGACAACTGGCAGCGGAATTTCAGGGAGATGAATGCCTCGGACGAGCGGGGAATCGACGTGGTCCGGAACCAGATCAAGGAGTTTGCCCGGACGGGAAGAGAAGGAGATGTGCCATTCAAGATCCTGTTCCTTGACGAAGCCGATGCCCTTACAACCGATGCGCAATCTGCCCTGCGCCGGACCATGGAGACCTATGCCCAGACCTGCCGGTTCATTCTTTCCTGCAACTATTCCTCAAAGATCATTGATCCCATCCAGAGCCGGTGCGCGATCTACCGGTTCAAGCCCCTGGGCCCGGAGGCAATCCGGGAAGAGATTGGCCGCATTGCTCAGCGCGAGGGGCTTACCATCTCCCCGGAGGCGATGGAGGCATTTGTGTACATAGCACAGGGAGATATGCGCAAGGCGATCAATGCCGTGCAGGGAGCAGCCATCATCAGCCCGACGATCGATGAGAAGCGGGTCTACTCGATCACGTCAACTGCCCGGCCGGACGAGATCGAAGACCTGCTCGCCTTGTCCCTGAAAGGCGATTTCGATGGTGCGGAAACCCTGCTTGCACAACTCCTCCACGAGCGGGGGATTGCTCCCAATGAACTGATCAACCAGTGTTACCGGGCACTGGTGAAACGAGATATGGATCGCGGGCTCAAGGTCCGTTTGATCGATCATCTTGGTGAGACGGATTTCCGCTTATCGGAAGGTGCGGACAGCGACATCCAGATGGAAGCCCTGATTGCCCGGTTCGTGCTCACCAGCCAGGATCACCAGTAACCGGAGTACTCCATGGAACACGACGCGGATCTTCACGAAGGCGACAGGACCGGGGACTGGAGCCGGCTGCTGAAGAGCAAGTACAAGAAAGAACTCGGCATGATCTCCCGGGAATACCCGCATAAGCGATCCCTCTATATCGATTACCGGGATGTCGAAAGGTCTGGCAAGGCGGGTATTGCACTTGCCGATGAACTTCTTGAGAATCCCGGCAAGGTGCTGGAGGATGTCTGGGAAGCGATAAAAGCCAGCCAGCTGATCCGGACAAAGGACGGCAAAGATCCCAAAGGGATCAATATCCGGTTCACCAACCTGCCAAAAAAGACCGCTATCCGTGAGATCCGGTCTGATGATATCAACCGGTTCGTATCTGCCGAGGGCATCCTGCGGAAGACCACGGAAGTAAGGCCCCGCATCATCGATGCCGTCTTCCGGTGCCCGGCCGGCCATTTCACCGAAAAACAACAGAAGTACGGGAAGTTCATCGAGCCGGAAGGATGTGCCACGGATGGCTGTACCTTCAAGAAACTTGAACTGGTTCCCAAACGGTCGAAGTTCGTAGACTCCCAGAAACTGCGGATCCAGGAATCCCCGGAGGGTCTGCGCGGTGGCGAGCAGCCCCAGACCCTCGATGTTGATGTAACCGATGACCTCTCCGGAACGGTAGCACCCGGCGACCGGGTGATCATCAACGGCATTCTCCGCTCAATGCAGCGGGTTGTCAAAGGTGAGAAGAGTACGGTCTTTGACATCTTCCTTGAATGCAATTCCATCGAGGTTGCAGAGAAGGAGTTCGAGGAGGTGGAGATTGACGAGAAGGCCGAGGATGAGATCCTGCGCCTGAGCAAGGACCCGATGATCTATCGCAAGATCACCCACTCCGTTGCTCCCACCATCTATGGCAGCGAAGATGTGAAGCAGGCCATCGCGCTCCAGTTGTTCGGGGGGATCGCAAAGGAAATGCCGGATGGCAGTCGCCTCCGGGGAGATATCCACGTTCTCTTGATCGGGGACCCCGGTATTGCAAAAAGTCAGCTTTTACGGTACGTGGTCAAACTCTCCCCCCGGGCCATCTACACCAGCGGCCAGTCATCCACGGCAGCAGGACTGACCGCAACCGCGGTCAAAGATGAATTCGGCGAGGGGCGGTGGACCCTTGAGGCCGGTGCGCTGGTTCTCGCCGATATGGGTGTCGCCGCAGTCGATGAGATGGATAAGATGGAGAAAGGGGACCGGTCAGCCCTGCACGAAGCCATGGAACAGCAGTCCATCAGCGTTGCCAAGGCAGGGATCACTGCCACCCTGAAATCCCGGTGTGCGCTTCTCGGGGCAGCCAACCCGAAGTACGGCAGGTTCGATATGTTCGGGGATATTTCCGAACAGATCAATATGCCCCCGTCGCTGCTCTCCCGCTTTGACTTGATCTTCATCATGACCGATCAGCCCGACCAGAAGAGGGATCTTGCCATTGCCGAGCACATCCTCAAGGCCCACAGTACCGGGGAACTGATCGCGCAGCACAAGAAGACCCCTATCCCGGGGGTCACGGATGAGTACATCCAGCAGCAGCTGGCTCCGGTCATGCCGGATATTGAGCCGGGCCTCTTCCGGAAGTACGTGGCATATGCAAAACGCTCCTGTTTTCCCATCATCTCGCAGGAGGCCCGCGAGGCACTTGTCACCTACTACCTGAAACTCAGGGGTATAGCCGAACCAAACAAACCGGTCCCGGTCACCGCCCGTCAGCTCGAAGCACTTGTCCGGCTGGCGGAAGCAAGCGCACGTATCCGCCTCTCCAACACCATTGAGCCCAGTGATGCAGAGCGCGTCATCCACATTGTCGATGCCTGTCTGCGCCAGATCGCCTATGATGCCAAGACCGGGAACTTTGATATCGACAAGATCGTGACCGGCATCTCGAAAGAGAAACGGGATATTGTCAGAGTGATCAAGGATACCATCCGCGAAATTGGCGGTGAAGGCCGGAGGGCCGGTATTGAGCAGGTGATCGAGTCCGTGAGCTCCAAAGGCTTCCCCCGGGAGAAGGTGAAGGAGGGCATTGACATGCTGCTCCGTCATGGTGAGGCCATGGAGCCGAAGTCTGGTATCATCCAGTTGATTTAAGGTGATGACCAATGGTTCGCGACAGGGAGCAGGCAATCTTTGAAGCGGCAATCAAGCTCGGCGCGCTCTACCACCAGTGGGTGGGAACGCCCATCTCACGCGCATCTGCGGCAAGTATTGAGACCGCGATCGAGCGTGCGGTGATCCTCCAGCCGTTTGTTGAGGAGATCACGGTCCTGCTTGACCGGGATCGCATGACCGAGAATACCTTCGGGTACAGTGAACTCTCCGGCCTGATGTTCAACGTGGAGATCATCACCCGCGTGGGGTTCTCTTATTGTAAGGCCCGCCTTGCAACGGAAGGCGGGTATCCCCTGATGAAGATAGTGGAATGCCATGATATCCCATCCGTACCCCGTCACTGACGACCATATCCATATCGATCCGGTCAATGGCCGGGGCATGGAGGCGGTCAGGGATTTTAACCGGGCCGGTGGCACACACCTCTTCCTCGTCTCCAAACCCTCGTGGTCCCTCGGGGTTCACCCGACATCCGGCAATGACTACCGGAAGGTCTTCGATGAGACCCTCAGGATCGCAGCACTGATTCAGGAGACCAATGTCACCGCGTACACCATTCTCGGCGTCCACCCGGCTGAGATCTCCCGGCTCACGGAACGGATGTCACTAGCAGAGGCCGTAACTGTTATGAAAGGCGGGATCGATTGTGCGGCCCGCTATGTCCAGGAGGGGACTGCCGTTGCCTTGAAAAGCGGGCGCCCGCATTATGACGTGAGCCCGGAACTGCTCGCGGCATCGAACGATGTGCTCTCCCATGCCCTTTCCTGTGCCGCCGATTGCGGCTGTGCTCTCCAGGTACATGCCGAGACCGGGCCATGTGCCGATATCGCCGAAATGGCGCGCAAGGTTGGCGTTCCGGTGGAACGGGTTGTGAAGCACTACGGGGCACCGGATACCCCGCTCCACCCCTCGCTGATCGCAAAACACGAGGCGATCCCGGATCTGATCCGGGCAAAAGCCCCCTTCACCATGGAGAGCGATTATATGGATGAGAATGCCCGACCGGGTGCCGTCATCGGCCCGAAGTCAGTACCCCGGTATACCAACAAACTCGTCTCTTCCGGTTGTATGACCTCTGAGGACTGTTTCCGTATCCATGCGGAGACCATTGGCCGGGTGTATGGCGTGACGATCCAGCTGAAGTGAAGATCCCTTCCCGCATGAACTCACCTTTTTTATTCCTGACCGACAATGGATGATCAATGTTTCTCAAGATTCACCGTTCCCCGGATGCGGGGGATGTGGTGGCAGTCTGCGATCGCGAACTGATCACCGCAACAATCAGCAACGGTACAATAACAGTACCGGTTGCTGTACTGGAAGCATTCTACGGGAATACGCCGGCTACGGAAGAGGAGGTGCGGGCGGCCCTGAAGTGTACGGGAAATGTGAACCTGATGGGAGAGCGGGCAGTCAGTATCGCCATCAGTATGGGACTTCTGACTCGATCCGAATGCATTATGATCAACACCGTGCCGCACGCACAGATCTACCGGCTATGAGTATCCGTGATAATTTCTGCCCGAAATGCGGCAAACCCTCTGATACCGACGGTTTGTGCCGGGAGTGCAGGATCGGGAATACTCCATGGTTCACCTGCGATACCCGGGTCACCAGCGTCCACTGCCCCAGCTGCGGTGCAATAAAACAGGTCAATACTTGGACCGACAATACCAGGAGCCGGGAAGACCTTGGACCGGAAATTGCCAAAGAAGCGGTACATTTTCATCCGGATGTGAAAAAACCCGAGATCTCTGGATCGATCGAAGACCTGACCGTGAACCGATCCCGAGCGTTCCTTGTCGTTAAGGGTACGTTGTACAAAAAACCGGTTGAAGGAACCTGCACAACAGAGATCATCTGGCACAAGGAGCAGTGTGACCGGTGCAACCGTATCAGCGGGAGTTATTACGAGGGGATCGTGCAGGTCAGGGCCGAGGGCCGTATTCCAAGCACC
>Ga0209099_1003630_pt1 | contig 12380 bp, 16 predicted proteins | sample AD_JPNHW2_MetaG_FD_184430 | JGI IMG/M metagenome (GOLD analysis project Ga0209099, IMG submission 184430) | Active sludge microbial communities of municipal wastewater-treating anaerobic digesters from Japan - AD_JPNHW2_MetaG (SPAdes) (version 2) | ecosystem: Engineered > Bioreactor > Anaerobic...
CATCGCCTCGCTCTCCGGCTGCGATCTCGTCGTGGTGGTCGTCGAGGCGAGCGTTTCGGGCATCAAGGATGCAGAGAGGCTCATCGAGCTCCTCGATTCGATGAAGAGGCCCGCCGTCGGCGTCATCAACAAGGCCGGCCTCAACGCGCCCATGGATACCCGCGCGAAGGCCGTCCTGGAAAGGGCCGGTCTCCCGCTCGCGGGCGAAATCCCCTTTGACCCGGCCCTCAGGTCAGTCGAGGAAGGCGGGAAGACCTGGAAGGATGTCAAGGGCGCGGCTGGAGACAGCGTCAGAAAGGCCCTCGCTTCGGTGAAGGGAGCGATGGCGGGCATCGCGAGAAAAACGGAACACGGACAGGGAAAGGAGTGAAGGACATGAAGTATGGCATACCCACGGATGATGGCAGGACGGTGAGCGCGGTATTCGGGAGAGCCCGGAGTTTTGCGATCTACGACGAGGCCATGCCCGGTTTCTCGGTCGTGGAGAACGAGGGCGCCAACTCCGAGCATGGCGCGGGCACGGGGGCCGCGGCCTTCCTTGCCGACAAGGGCGTAGGGATCGTGCTAGCGCCCGAGGTGGGGCCCAAGGCCGCCGAGGCTCTCAAGGCCGGCGGGATCGAAACGAGAAGCGCCAGTGCCGGTATGGAATTGGCTGCCTTGATTTCCGGCATTGGCACAAGCTGAGGCAACAAGCATCGTTCTATAAGGAGGCAATGATGGCGGGGAAAAAGCGGATCGTGGTGATCGGAGGATCGGCTGCAGGACCGAAGGCTGCTGCGAAGGCGAGGCGCCTCGACGAAGGCGCGGAGATCATCCTTCTCCAGAAGGGAGCCGATCTCTCGATGGCTTCGTGCGGATACCCCTACTACGTGGGCGGGACCTTCGATGACAGGAACCAGCTCCTCTGCACGCCCGCGGGCGTGGTCAGGAACCCGGCTTTTTATCTCAACGCGAAGGCCATAGATGCAAGGACGAACACCGAAGCCCTCGGACTGGACCGGAAATCCCACACCATCTCGTACCGGAACCTCCTCACGGGAGAGGAGGGCTCGCTTCCCTACGACAAGCTCATCCTCGCGACCGGCGCAACGCCGAAGATGCCGCCCATCCCCGGCATCGACCTCGAGGGAATCACCACCCTGCAATCCATGAAGGATGCGGACTTCCTCCGCAAGGTACGAGATGAAGGCAGGATCAAGAAGGCGGTGGTGGTGGGCGGAGGCCTCATCGGCATGGAAACCTGCGAAGCCCTCCACCTTGCCGGCATCGAGGTGACCGTAGTCGAGATGCTTCCCCAGATCCTCACCTTCCTCGACTGGGATATGGCCAGGCTTGTAGAGAACCATGTCCGCGCCAAGGGCGCCAATGTCATCGTCGGCAATGGAGTAGCCGAGTTCCTCGGACAGGACGGCAAGCTCTCCGGCATCAAGCTCAGGAACGGGACCGAGCTCGAGTGCGAACTCGCCGTCGTAGCGATCGGCGTTTCGCCCAACGTCGAACTTGCCAGGCAGGCGGGTCTCGCCATGGGCGCGACAGGCGGCATCGAGGTCGACGAGTACATGCGTACCTCCGATAAGGATGTCTATGCCATCGGCGACTGCGTGGAAATCAGGCAAAGGCAAACCGGGAAGAAGGTTCTCGCGCCTTTCGGCGACCTCGCCAACCTCGAAGGCCGAGTCGCGGGCGAGAACGCGATCCTGGGCGATACGGTTACCTTCCCGGGAACCATCCAGACCGGTATCTGCAAGGTCTTCGACTTCGCGGCCGGATCGACGGGGCTTTCCGAGTCCGTCGCGAGACAGAACGGCTTCCCCGAAGCGGTCTCTGTCGTCAACGCGAGTACCGACAAGCCTGGCTTCATGAAGGGCAAACTCGTCGTCACGAAGCTGGTCGCCGACCGAAAGACCGGCAAGATACTTGGAGCCCAGGTTGTCGGCCCCGGCGATGTCGCCAGGCAGGTGGCGCAATGGGCCATGGCGATCCTGGGCGGGATGGCTGTCGAGGATCTGGTCTGCGCCGATCTTCCCTACGCGCCGCCCTTTTCCCTCGCCATCGACCATTGCATCGCGACCGCTCACCTCATGCAGAACAAGCTGAAGGGACGCCTCAAGGGTATCTCGGCCATGGACGTCAAGCGCAAGCTTGATGCGGGAGAGAAACCCTTCCTCCTCGACGCCCGCGGACCGGACGAGTACGAAGCCATGCGGCTTGGCGTCGGCGAAACCCTCATCCCCCTCGGTGCGGTGCGCAAGCGCCTTGGAGAGTTGCCCCAGGACAAAGGCGCGGAGATCATCTGCTACTGCAAGATCTCCCTTCGCGGCTATGAGGCCGCACTTGCCATCGAGGCCAATGGCTGGACGAACGTCAAGGTGATGGAAGGCGGTATCATGGCCTGGCCCTATCCTAGGGAAAAGTAGGCGGCTCGAAACAACGGGCCCAGTTATGGACGGCGATACTCTCGCAGCACCCCATGAGCTTGGGGTGCTGCGGGTCTCTCTGGAGAGATGGCGCTCGCCTGTACCGGAGGCCCTCATCCGGGAGCCGGCCCGCTCGGGAAAGGCTGTCGAAGTCCTACGCGAGAACGTGTTTTTTCTGCGGCTCCATCGAGAGCCGCAGGAAGGAGCCTGTACATGAGTGACAAGAAAGCCGCGGCCTTTCGTTCGGTCCTCAATCCCAAGACGCCGGTACTGGTGTCCTGCCGCGGCAAGGACGGCAGGAACAACGCCCTCGTCGTGGTCTATGCATGTAACTGCAGCTACGATCCGCCCATGATCATGGTCGGCGTAGTGCCGAGCCGTTATTCCTACGGAATCATAAAGGAGACCGGAGTCTTCGTCGCGAATCTTGTATCAACCTCGATGCGCGAAACCTTCGATTATCTCGGTTCTCATTCGGGACGGGATGAGGACAAGTTCGAGAGCCTCGGGCTCAGGTACGCTGACGGCGTCAAGGTAAAGGCGCCTATACTGCTCGACAGTCCGGTCTCGATCGAATGCTCTGTCGTGGACTCGATCCGCACCGGATCCCACGAAATGCTCGTGGGCAAGATTGAGTATGTCCATGCGGATGAAAATCTTGTCGGCCCGGAGGGCAAGATCGACTGGAAGGGCATCGACTTCCTTAGTCTCTAGCATGAGCCCGGCCTCAGGACGCGAAGCTTAGGGTTGTTCGACGAGTCCTATCAGTTCCGCTTTCTTGATTTCGTCTACGATCCAGGCGCAGGCCTCGAAGCAGGGCTTCCTCGTCGGGGCCGATACGATCACGAGCAGTATGGACTCCCCGGCCTCGAGCCTGCCAAGGCGATGGACGATGAGGACCTGGCTCAGGCCGAAGTCCCTCTCTGCCCTACGCGCGATTTCTGCAAGACCTTCGTCGACACGGGCAACGAGGGCCTTGAGCTCGACCGTTGAGAAGGAAGCGAGCTGCTTGCCGGGCCTCTTCACCCTGCCATGGTGGAGGACAATGGTCCCGTTGCCGTCTCCCTCGCGCGAAAGGAATTCCTCGTAGAAGCGGACATTGTCGATGGCTCCTGCCGTCGTATACGCAGTGATCATGGGCTCGTGGATTCCTTCCAGGACTTCCGCTTCGCCTCGAAATCATCGATGGCGGCCTGCAAGGCCTTCACTCCGAGGAGGGAGCAGTGTTTCTTGTTTTCCGGAATGCCTCCGAGAGCGTTCACCACATCGTCGTCGGTGATGAGCTTCGCCTCCTCGATAGACTTCCCCTCCGCGAGGACGGTGAGCATGCTGCTCGTCGCGATAGCGCCGGGGCAGCCGAAGGACCTGAAGGTTATCCTGTCGATTCGCCCATCGCGAAGGCCCATCCACAGCTTCATCTCGTCGCCGCAGCCAGGGTCTCCGATGCAGGCGAAGCCGTCGGTTTCTTCCGGAGCGAGTTCCCCGACATTGCGGGGCGAGTTGAAATGGTCTATCACCGTGTCCGTGTAGTACAGTACCGGTCCTGAGTATGGGCTTGAAGCCGTATCGTCATCGTCCTTCATGTTTGTCTCCTTGTTTGTTGATATTAGCATATGACAATAAACGAGACTTGATCAACTAGCCCTACTTGCCCGTCCCCGTTGATGGCAGTACAGTGCTGGTGGGGACAACGCATGGAATCCATATCGCTATTCAGCATTGGTACAATACATACACCTTTTTCCCGGATCGAGGGCATGCCCATCCAGCCCAGCGGCGCCGAGGGCCTCGTGGGAGAGATCGTGATCGATGAGGGCTTCTTGCCGGGACTCCGGGATCTCGAGGGCTTCTCCCATCTCATCCTCATCTATTACCTCCATCGCATGGAGGGGCATTCCCTCGAGGTCAAGCCCTTCCTTGACACGGAAACCCACGGAATTTTCGCGACCCGCTCTCCCCGACGGCCCAACCACCTGGGGCTCTCGGTGGTGAGGCTCCTTTCTGTCGAAGGAAAGGGCATACGTTTCGCCAACCCGGACATGCTCGACGGCACGCCCCTCCTCGACATCAAGCCCTATGTCGCGGACTTCGACCGGAAGGATCCCGAGAGGGAAGGCTGGTTCTCGGGTAAGTCCCGGAACGCGCGTTCCCTGAAGTCGGACAACCGCTTCTCGCTGTGACATCCGGACCGTTTCTCGGGGCCTTCCCCGTGCTAGTACCTCGACAATGCCTGCCTGAAGGCCGAGAGGTGGTTTTTCGAGGCGTCGCGGAGCCGTACGAAAAGGGCACTGATCGTTGCATTTTCCGGAAGGCCGACGACGGCCGAGACCAGGAAGGAATCGTACATCGCGATGTTGTCGATCTCCGCCTGGATTCCCGCCTGCAGCGCATCTTTCACCGAGGACGGCACGGAAACGATCGATGTCGCCTTGTCTACCGGCACGGGGATTTCCCGGGCGGCGTAGATCTCCGCGAGCCAGGCTATATGGCTTTCCTCGGCCTTCACGACGTTCGAGAAGGGACGGGCTGCGCCGAAGCGTCCCATGATGGCAAGGTATTCCGCGCGGGCCAGGTACTCGTCTTCAATCGCGTAGCGGAGCATGTCCTCGATATCGGGAGCGCTGTCCAAGGCAGCGGCACGGGCGCCCCAGGCCGATGTGCCGGCTTCGGCGGAAAGCGGCATGGCGACCAGTGCTGTTGCGAAGAGGGCAAGGAGAGTCGTCCTCCATGTTCTTTGCCTTGTCATGGTATCCCTCCTACGGTATACAGCCTTAAAAGCAGTTTTCATGCCATGCCTACCGACGTTCTCTGGTCCTGCCTCCAGGCTCGTTGCCAATCCATTGTCCGGGAAGAAATAAGTCAGTCAGGTCAGGACTTCCGCGGGGGGCGCCGACCTCCTTGCTGTTTGTCTCGTGGTCCGATCAAGCCCCCTTCCCTCCGCGGCTAGGGGTATTTCCTTCCCGGACGGGATTCCCGGACGGGAAAGAAAGGGCTTGTCGAGCGCCAGGGGATCGGCCCGGGGACTCTATCTATCTCGGCCTCTCCGCCCGTACGAGGTGCAGCGGCGTGTGGAAGAGCTCCTTCCCGTCCATCTCGAGCTTCATCGTCACCACGCCTTCGCGCTTGAGCTCGACGTTCGAGATGTTCATCGAGAGGACGAGGGCGCTCGTCGAGGTGCGGAAATTCTCGATGTCCGCCTCCCCCCCTATCGAAGGGAAGTACTCCTTGCCATCCAGGTCCTGGAAGGTGAAGAGGAAGCGGTGTTTGCCGCGTTCCTGCAGCGAGAAGCGGATCTTGGCCGCGATGGAGAGGAGGGGATGAACGGCGGGGAAGGCCGGCACGAAGATGGTGTCGAAGCTTCCGACCACGGTGAGCTTGCCGCCGTTGTCCTGGGAAAAGTCGCAGAACGTAAGTACTTCCACGGTCATGCCTGCATTGTAGCAGCTGCGGCGCGAAAAGCCAGCTTCCGCGCCCGCTTTGACAGCCTGCGAGCGGCGGTGCTATGGTTTGTGGGCGTCGGCCTGCCCCCGCCTAGCCTCCGTCAAAGCCTTTCCCGAACGAGGTTGTTGTCCCATGCCTTCCCGTCCCGCCTGGAAGAAGACCCTCTATGCCGTATGGATCGCGGAATTCCTCGCGATATCCGGCTTTGCCACCTCGACGCCCATCCTGCCCTTCTTCATCCAGGATCTCGGCGTCCACGACCCGGCGCGGATCAGCCTCTTCACCGGCCTCCTTGCCGCCTTGCCGGCCTTCATGCTTGCGATCTTCGCGCCCATCTGGGGCAGCCTCGCGGACAATGTCGGCCGCAAGCCCATGCTCCTCCGGGCCATGATCGGCGGAGCCGTCATCCTCTGCCTCCAGGGCCTCGTCACCGATCCCTGGCAGCTCCTCGCCCTGAGGACCCTCCAGGGCTGCTTTACGGGCACGGTCGCCGCGGCCACGGTCCTTGTCGCCTCGGTATCGCCCCGGGAAGAAGCGGGTTACTCCCTCGGTCTCCTCCAGATGGCCATCTACCTCGGCTCTTCCTTCGGTCCCATGTTCGGCGGTTACGTCTCGAGCCTGTTCGGGCATCGCGTCAACTTCTTCGCCACCTCGGTCCTCCTCCTCGCCGCTGCCTGTATCGTCTGGCGACTCGCCGACGACGATTTCCGGCCCCCCGTCGTGAAAAAGTCCGTCTTCCGCAGCATGTTGCCCGACTTCAGCCCCCTCGCCAGGTCGGCATCGCTCTGGGCCCTCTTCGCCGTCGTGGTGGCCACCCAGATCTCGGGCTCCATCGCGAATCCCTTCATCCCCCTCTTCATCCAGTCCCTCTCGAACGATGCGGAAGCGGCGAGCTCCTGGACCGGTCTCATCCTGGGCTGCGGCGCCATGGCGAGCGCCGGTGCGGCCCTTGTCATGGGCAAGCTCAGCTGGAAGATCGGCTACCGGAGGAGCCTGGTGGTCTGCATGCTTGGCTCCGCCGTTTTCTGCATCCCCCAGGCCTTCGTCCATTCGCCCGGCCTCCTCCTTGCCCTCCGCATGGCAAGCTCCTTCTTCATAGGCGGCAACATGCCTGCAGCGAACGCCCTCATCGCCGAGAGGGCGGAGAAGGGCAAGCAAGGAGCCATCTATGGCCTCTCGAGTTCCTTCTCCTCGGGCGCCAACGCCCTCGGGCCCGTCCTGGGCACCGCCATCGTCACCCTTTCCTCGAGCTATGGCTCGGTCTTCCTCGGGACTGCCGCCATCCTGGCTGCAGCCGGTCTCTCCACGGCCCTCGTCCTAGGAAAGAGGCAGGAAGGCCGGCCCGCCTGAGTCTGCCGCGGTTGCGGCCTGCCGCGGCCGGCTACGACAGGCCGCAACGGGCCCGCGCCACCTCGCCATCTCGCCCCTCCGTCCCTTGGGCAGTATATTGAACCCATGCTTGATGCGGCCGCCTGCGGCCGGGAGGAGGCGAGATGATCGAAGTCGGAATGAAGGCTCCCGATTTCTCCTTGCCCGATGCCGATGGAGTCATCCATGGGCTTGGCGAGTTCTCCGGCAAATTCCTGGTCCTCTACTTCTATCCGCGGGATGACACTCCAGGTTGTACCGTCGAGGCCTGTGGAATCAGGGACCTCCATGGGGAGATTCGCGCCGCCGGAGCTGCCGTCGTGGGCATCAGCCCCGATCCTTCGGCGAGGCATGCCAGATTCCGGGACAAGTATGGCTTGCCCTTCCTCCTTCTCGCGGACGTCGAGAAGGATGCCATGGAGTCCTATGGCGTCTGGGGCGAGAAGAAGATGTACGGAAAGCTCGTCCACGGGGTCATCCGCTCGACCTTCATCATCGATGGCAAGGGCGTCGTGCGGAAGGTCTTTCCCAAGGTCTCGCCGGCAGGCCATGCGGCTGAGATCGTCGAGGCCCTTGCCGCCCTGCGCTGAAAGGCCTGTCGGGCAGCGCGGCGCATCCTGGGGCGTTCCTCCAGGTTTTTGGGGCCCTCTCCTTGACGAAAGGGAACAAAACCGATATAAAAGGCTTCGCTTTGTGCATGGCGGGATAGCTCAGATGGCAGAGCAAGCGGCTCATATCCGCTGGGTCGAGGGTTCAATCCCCCCTCCCGCTACCGAGAATCGGCCGGTATCCGTAAGGATGCCGGCCCTTTTTTTGCCATCGTGCGGCTGTCGGCCTTCCCCCGGATATCGACGCCGGCCCTCCCTCGCCCTCAGGTTTACACGGTCCTGAGCCGCCGGTATACTTCCCCTCCGGAGGTTCCCCCTTGTCCATGACCGATTGGCGGGATGCGAAGTACGACGAGGTGTTCCATGACACGCTTCGCAGTCTTGAGACGCGCCGACAGAACGACGCCGGCTTTTCGGTCGCGGATGCCGAGGGGGTCCTCAGGCATCTTTATATCCAGGACGGCAACGACTGGGGCGGGAGAGGCGAACTCCAGGACATCATCCTCTCCGCTACCATAGCCGCCCACGAAAGCTTCATCGCCGAATGGAAGGCCGCACCTCCGCGGCCCGGACAGGAGGAAAAGCAATGTCGGTAGAAATCCGTCGCGTCGAGACGAAACGCGATCTCAGGAAATTCATCAACTTCCCCTTCAAGGTCTTCAAGGGCAATCCCTGCTGGATCCCGCCCCTTTTCCTGGACGAGGTCAACACCCTCTCGAAGGAAAAAAACCCCGCCTTCGAATTCTGCGAGGCCGAATACTGGCTGGCCTACAAGGACGGCGAGGCCGTGGGCCGCATTGCCGCGCTGATCAACAACCGTTACATCGAAAAGTGGGGCAACAAGTACGGACGTTTCGGCTGGCTCGATTTCGTCGAGGACTTCGAGGTGGCCGAAGCCCTCGTGAAGACCGCCGAGGACTGGCTTCGCTCCAAGGGCATGGTGGGCATCAACGGTCCCCTCGGTTTCACTGACCTCGACAAGGAAGGCCTCCTCGTCGAGGGCTTCAACGAGCTCGGCACCATGCCCATGATCTACAACCACCCCTACTATCCCGAGTACCTCGAGCGCCTCGGCTACAAGAAGGACGTCGACTGGCTCGAGTACGAGGTCAAGGTCCCGAAGGAGATTCCCGAGAAGGTCGTCCGCGTCCAGAATCTCATTACCCAGAGGACAGGTCTCCACGTCTACGACTGGAAGAGGGCTTCGGAGCTCAAGGCCAAATTCGGCAACGAGATTTTCCGCCTCGTTGACGGGGCTTATGCCGACCTCTATGGCACGACCCCCCTTTCACAGCGCCAGGTCGAGGCTTATATCGCGCAGTACCTGGGCTTCGCGGATCCGCGTTTCGTGAAGATGGTCGTGGACAGGAACGACAAGCTCGTAGCCTTCGGCGTCTCCATCCCCAGCCTCTCGCGGGCCCTCCAGAAGTCGAAGGGACGCATCCTGCCCTTCGGCTGGGTCCATATCCTCCATGCCCTCAAGCACCCTAAGGGCATCGACATGCTCCTCATCGCCATCGACCCCAAGGAACAGTCCCTTGGCGCCGTCGCCTTCCTCATGACCTCGATCATCAAGAGCTGCCAGGAAGCGGGCGTCGTCTCGGCCGAGACCTCGGGCGAGCTCGAGACCAACCATGACGTCCAGCTCCTCTGGAAGGACTACGATCGCCGCCAGCACAAGAGGCGCCGCGCCTACCTCAAGATGCTCTAGCCGCAGCCGACCTGGAGGGCCGATAGGCACGAAGGGGAGGGCGAACCCGGGAAGGCAGCGCGATCGCGCACTTCCGCGAGACCCGCCCCCTTCGTGCTTTTTTTTTGCCGCAAAGCGCCGGTGCATGGCCGCGCGGCAGCAGCCCTGGAGGTCAGCTGTCCTGGTTCGTATCGAAGATGCGCCCGAAGTCCGGAGCCACGGCGGCAAAGACTTCGGTGAGCTCGGGATCGAAGTGCGTTCCCTTCTGTTCCACCATCTTGGTAACCGCCATGTCGTGCGTATAGGCGCTCTTGTAGCTCCGCTTCATCCGCAGGGCGTCGTAGACGTCGGCGATCGAGACGATGCGGGCCGCGAGGGGGATGTCGGCGCCCACGAGGTTGAAGGGATAGCCTGTGCCGTTCCACCACTCATGGTGCGAGAGGGCGATCTGCTTGGCCATCGGGTTGGGATTCTCGGACAGGATGAAGGCGCCGTTGATCGTGTGCTCCTGCATGATCTTCCACTCGGCTTCGGTGAGCGGGCCCTTCTTGTTCAGGATGTCGTCCGGCGTCCCTATCTTGCCGATGTCGTGCATCGCGGCAAGGAAGCCGATCTCCTCGATGTAGTCGACGTCCACCTCTGGCCAGCCGGGTATCCGGTAGAGCACCTCGGCGAGTCGCCTCGAATAGAGGTTGACCCTCTGGACGTGCTTGCCCGTGTCCCTGTCCTTCTTGAGCGAGGCCTTGAGGAGGGAGGTCAGGTTTTCCCTGAGGTAGACCTTGTTCTCCTCCGTGAAGTCGTCGAGGAAGATGGAGTAGGCGGTGGGGTGCCGGGCGTCCTCCTCGAGGGGCCAGAGCGGTTGCACGAAGACCCGCGTGAGCTTGGCCGGGCTGTCCTTGGCCTTGTGCTCGATCATCCCCTTCCACATGTAGCCCCTGGCCGGGTCGGCGAGCGAGGCGCGTATCTCGCGGGAGGTCTTCTCGTCGATGCTCTGGCCGAAGATCGCGGGGAAGGCCGCCGAGCTGTCCATCTGGTAGTCCCGCATGAGGGTCTTGAAGAAGGGGTTCTGGTAGACGAAGGCGAGGTCGAGGTCGAGGATGGCCCAGGTGGCCGCGTTCTTCTCGTAGCTTCGGGCGAGATCCCTGAGGAAGGCCGACTGGAGGAGGCTCGATTCGCTCGAGCACGCTTCTTCCTCGAGACCCTCCAGGTCCTCGATGGCTTCGAGGTCGTCGACGGCCTCCAGCTCCTCGATCGGCTCGGCCTCTTTTTGGGGCCTGAGTGAGTCGATCGACTCGATGTCGTCGATCGGTTCGAGATCCTCGATTTCGTCCTGGGGCAGCTGCCCTGAGCCTTTTTTCATACCCTGGTCTTCATCTCCCGCAGGCAAGAGCTAGCGACCGTCCTTGATGTCTGTCGCCGCGCCCGAGGCCGTCTCCTCCGCTTCGCTCGGCCTGAGGTAGAGCGGCCCCGTTTCCGGAGAGGCACCGCCTTCCCTTTGGTAGAGGGCGACCGCGAGCTCGGCAAGGGCCCGGGCCCGGGGGGCCCTCGCCCTTCCGTCTATCCGCAGCCCCGGCCTTTCCACCATGGTCGATTCCAGCAGGTCCGCATCGGGGCCGGTCACGAGGACTTCCGAATAAGTATCAAGCAGGGCCAGAAGCCGCGCAAGCGGGACATCGAGCCAATCCGACATCCTCTTCCCGCGGTGGTAGATGGCGCTGTATATCCTGCCCTTTTTCCCGTCTATCACCGGGACTACGGCTCCGTCGAAGCTCTCGAGGCCGCAGGCCAGGCAATCGAGGGTCGGCACTGCCACCCAGGGCTTCCCGAGGGCCAGGGCCATGCCCTTGACCGTCGAGATGCCTATCCTTAGGCCCGTGAAGGATCCGGGGCCCGCGGCGCAGGCGATGAGGTCGAGGTCGGCCGCAGCCATCCCCGCCCGCGTCAGGCAGGAATCCACGAGGTCAATGAGGCGCTCGGCATGCCGAAGGCCGAGGTCGAGGCTCGCCTCGGCCCAGCCCTCGTCCGTACCCAGGGCCACGGCGAGGACGTCGGTAGCCGTATCTATCGCGAGCACCTTCATCGTCCATCCTCCCTTGAAGCGGCCCGCTGGGAAGCGGCTCCCTGCCCGGGAGCCTCGTCCCCGCCGGCCGTCCTTTCGGCAAACTCGACGGCGATGGACTCGAGTATCCGGCCTTCAACGAGGGCCAGACGGCTGCCGTCGGCCTTGACGCGGAGCTCTATGGATTCTGCTGAAGAGGGGAGGGCCGCGCCTATGCGCTCGCTCCACTCGATGAGGGAGAGCCCGCCCGGGTCGGCAAGGATCTCCTCGCCCCCCACCTCGGCGAAGTCCTCGGGGCCGAGGAGCCTGTAGGCGTCCATGTGATGGAGGCGGAGCCGGCCTTCGTATTCCGAGAGGACGGTGAAGGTCGGGCTCGTCACCTCGTCCTCGATCCCGAGGCCGCGGCCGATGCCCTTGGCCATCACCGTCTTTCCGGCGCCAAGGTCGCCCCTGAAGGCTATGACGAGGCCGCCCGGCGCCGAACGGCCGATGGCCTCCCCGAAAGCCTCGGTATCCTCCCGGTCTTGCAGGAATAGCTCGGTCAGGGCAGGTCCCCCTTCCTGTCCAGGTCCAGGATCATTTCCTTGAGGGAGCGGATGAGGGGGAGGAGGGGCCAGTCCGGTTCCTCGAGAAAGCGGACGCTGATCTCCGGCTGGCCCACCGGCTTCTTCTCAATGGTGAAGGCCAGGGGGACGTCGCGGCGGCCGGTGCCGCCTTCCAGCGTGGCCGTCGCGTGGAACTCCCGTATGTAATGGAGGGGAGTTTCCTTGCGCGAGAGGTCCTTGAGCTCTGATACC
>Ga0209099_1003632_pt1 | contig 12375 bp, 13 predicted proteins | sample AD_JPNHW2_MetaG_FD_184430 | JGI IMG/M metagenome (GOLD analysis project Ga0209099, IMG submission 184430) | Active sludge microbial communities of municipal wastewater-treating anaerobic digesters from Japan - AD_JPNHW2_MetaG (SPAdes) (version 2) | ecosystem: Engineered > Bioreactor > Anaerobic...
ATCTTTTTTTGTCATATTATTTTTATTAATTTATAGCCGGCTAAAAAGTTTTAGCCGTTCGGGGTTAAATATACCGCTTAATGAGTTTAAAGCTCATAGCGGGGCATTTTAAGCCTCTAATCTCGCCAATAATTAAGTTTTTTGTCAATTATTGGCGATCAAGGGGTTTAATTGATTTCTTGTAATTCGTCCATTAAGTCGCTGAACATTCGTTCGCATTCGTTCCATTCATTGACAACGGCAATAAAAGTTTTTTCTGCTGTTTTGCTGTCCTCGTCATAGCCATAGCAAGAACAAAAAACGCTAAAAGTTCCGGGATTGTATTTTGTAATACAAGCTAAAATGTCATAACTTGACGGGGAAAATTCGCCCGCTTTTTTATCAGCTACACTCCCCCAAAAATTAAATTTCCAATCTCTTTTGCCTTCTCTTTTAATTGTTATGTTATACATATACCCGTAGTCCTCGCCGTCTTTATGCCATAAAGGATCTTGTTGTCGTTCTGCTTTTTTTATTTCTATTGTTGCGTTGGCTTTTTTTAAAAAGTCGTCCGCTTGTTTTTTGTAGTCGTTCATATTGTTATTATTTAATTATTAAATCAAGCAAGCTATCAATCCCCATAACTAAGAAAGCAAGGAAAAGGAAAGCAAGCAATAAAAAGGTTGAGTAAATAGCTTTACCGACCTTTAAAGCTATTTTTTCATTTCTTTTTTGTTTTTTTGCCTTTTCTCTATTTAATAGAAAGGGGCAAGTTGTTTTTAATTTCATTTTTTTAATTTTAATTTTTAAAACTATTTATATTTTAGCAAAAAAAAAACTACCTGTCAAGTATTTTTTATTGTATATAATAGCTATATTTTATAGTAAAAAATACTTGATATTTAAAAATAAAAAATTAAAATTAAAAAAAATTATTAAAGTTATCCACAGGATAATTTTAATTTTTTATTTTTTTTACTATAAAATGTAAATATTGTAAAGATATTGACAAAATAATAAAAAAATTGGCTTCTGCGTGGTGCGTGGCTTCTGCGTGGTTATTGCGAACCATATTGAAAACATTGGTCAAAGTTGATAAAAAGCCATACAACCATACATTTTATATAAATTTATATAGAAATTTTTTTCTATTGACAAATCTTTTAAATTATGTTTAAAAAAAAAATTTTATATAAATTTTGCTTTTTGCGTGGCTGCGTGGCTTTTTTAAACTTTCGTCAATGTTTACAGGTGGTTCACAGCGTGCCACACAGAAGCCACACACCACACAGAAAAAAATAATAAAAGTTCAAAATGGTAAAAAATTAAAAAAATTACTAAAATTTAAATATCAAAAAATGAATAAAGTTTAAAGTTCAAAAAATGAATAAAGTTTAAAGATCAAAAAATGAATAAAGTTTAAAGATCAAAAAATGAATAAAGTTTAAAGGTTAAAAAATGAATAAAGTTTAAAGGTTAAAAAATGGGGTTTTAGTAAATAAATATACTCTAAAAAGTAAAACAATATGACAATTATAATTATATATTGTCAATAGTAGCATTTTTATTTATAAAATATGTGTTTTTATTGGCATTTTTTAACAAAAGTACTTCGCATAACATATATTAAGAGAAGTAAAAACAACCACGAACGACTATAACTTGTCAATAGATAATCTTATAATTTTTAAAATATGTGTTTTTGTTGGTGTTTTTTGTGTTTTTTGTGTTTTTTCTAAATATGCTAAGGGGTGGGGGTGGGCCCCAATCTCCCATACTTATATATATAATTGCCACCTCCCCGGAGAATTCTAAAATAAACGAAACTATTGACAAAATACATTTTATATGTTAATCTATTGACAAAATAATTTTAATTTGTTATTATGTTATTATAAAATAAGTAAAAGAATTATATTTAATTTATTTTGTCTGCTTGTATTAACCTTATTAATTCTTTTGACAAATTGTTGGAAGAAATAGGGGTGTCCGGCACACAAGCTATAAGAATGTATTATTTAAAAGATAATTTTACAAAATTATATACAAGCCGGACAAAATAAATTAAATCTTGAATAAAATGAATAAAGATTTACCTATTAATAATTGTCAATTAGTAAAAGAAAAAATTGCAAAAGATCTTGCTGAATTACGAGAAAAAAAAATAGAAACTGATTTAGTAAATGGAAGAACTAAAACATATATTACTGATAGAATTTATAAATTTAGAAAAGAATGGTGGGAAAAATGGTATGAGATGTTAAATTCTGAAGATTCTAGCGAAAAAAAAACTGCTCTTATAGAATATAATAAATTACAACAACGAGTTTTACCTACACAGTTAGAAGGTGGAGGTAATTCTACTGTTCAGGTTAATATTTTAAACGGAGTTGGTGTTGATAATATATCTGATGATAATACTATTGAAGCCGAAGTAGTAGAATAATATTATGCAAATAACATTACCTAAAAATTTTGTCCCTAGACCATACCAATCTGAACTACTACAGGATCAAAGAAGATTCAAAGTCGCTGTATTTCATCGCCGTGGTGGAAAAACTAAAACTGTTTTAAATCAACAAATAATAAGAACACAATTAAAATATTCAAAGTCCCTTGAAAAATGGTTATCACCAAATGACCCAAGATTAACAGAAGCAGAAAGAACAAATGTTAATGTTTTCTATTACTTCCTACCAACCTACAAACAAGCTAAAGGTGTTATATGGGATCAATTAGTAAAAGAACATGTACCGATGGAACTAGTTGATAAAATGAATGAAAGTGAATTGGCAATTTATTATAAGAATGGTTCTATACAAAGATTTGCTGGTTGTGATGATATTGATAAACATCGTGGTATTAATCCTATAGATGTAGTTCTAGATGAATTTTCTGAAGAGAGTCCTGAATTATGGACAGCTATTATTCAGCCTGTACTTCGTGAAAATCATGGAACAGCTACTTTTATTTTTTGTGTGACTGGTGATACATTAGTTCTTTCACAAAATGGTTTTAAAAGAATAGGAAATGGAGAAAAAAAATCTGGTTATAGAAAAACAAATGATAGTTTATTCGGACTTAATGGATTTCATAAGGCTTCAGACTTTTATGTTGGCGGTATGTGTCCTATAATAAAAATAACAACTAGCCATGGATATGAAATAAAATGTACCCCAGAACACAAATTATGGAATGGAGAAAAATGGATATTAGCTAAAGATATAAAAATTAATGATAATACCGTTATTCAAAGAAACCAACAGGTATTTGGAGAAAAAATTGATTTTAGTGATTGGAATTTTAAAGGAAGTAGAAAATTAAAAAGAAATTTTGTACCTATTATAAACGAAGATTTATTTTATGTATTAGGATTAATATTAGCGGAAGGAAGTTGGGATAAAAATACTGTTACAATAACAAATACTGACGAAGAAATAATAGAATTTTTAGAAAAATTTGGTTTTAAAAGATATGATGAAGTTCATTTAAAGTATTGTAGTCAAGCTTTTTCAAATTTTGTAACATGGTTTGGTATAAAAAGTGGAGCAAAAAATAAAGATATTCCTGATAAAGTTTTATCATTGCCTAAAAAATTTCAATCAGCATTTTTATCTGGATATTTTGATGGTGATGGATCAGCTGGAAAAAATGGAAGAGTAACTTGCACTTCTTCTAGTGAGAAATTGATAAGAGAGTTGCAAATTATTTTATTAAATTATGGTATATGTTCTTTCAAGACATGCGTAATTACTCCGCCTACAAAAAAATCTAAAGTATTTTCAACTGGATACAGATTAGAAATAGGTGGATATAATGCTAGATTGTTTTTTGATCAAATAGGATTTAGATTAAAAAGAAAACAAGAAAGACAGAAATTTTTAAAAGGAAAAAGAAATGAATATTGGAATGATGTTCCAGTGATGGATATTGATAAAGTTAAAGATGTTCTTAAAAATAATAAAATATTGGCTGGGAGAAAAAGTTTTAAACCTACATATCATACAATGTCGAAAAGATTTAAAATAAATGACGATTATTTTAACAAAATTTTAGAAGATAATTATTATTATGATAAAATAAAAAAGATAGAATATGGTGATGATTATGTTTATGATTATGTAATACCAGAAACACATTCGTTCTTTTCAAATGGGTTTGTTAGCCATAATACACCTAAAGGGCATAATCATTCATGGGAAATTTATGAATACGGAAAGCAACATCCTAAACAATGGTTTGTATCTTTAAAAACTGTAGATGATACTAATGGATTAAGTAAAAAAGAAATTGAAGAAGCTAAGATGGCAACACCTGAAGCATTATTTCAACAAGAATATTATTGCTCGTTTCTTGAAGATGCTGGTGCATTTTTTAGAGGAATTAAAGAATGTTTGTATGAAGCTGATGATGATGTTAATCCAAAGCATTTTTATAATTTAGGAGTTGATCTTGCTAAATATAACGACTGGACCGTACTTACACCTTTCGATTTATATTCATTCAAAGCTAAAAAGCAAGAAAGATTTAATCAGGTTGATTGGAATTTTCAAAAAATGTTAGTTGAGGCTAAGGCTAGAAAGTATAATAATGCTCAATTGAAAATTGATAGAACCGGTGTTGGTGATCCCGTTGTTGAAGATTTAGTTAGAGTAGGTTTAAATATTGGTGATGATGGTGCGATTGTTTTTACATCAAAGACTAGAAGAGATATGTTAGATAATCTTGCTATTCTATTACAACAAAAGAAAATTAAAATACCGAACGATCCAGAATTAGTGGCTGAATTAGAGGCTTTTCAATATAGTTTAAATAGTAAAGGAAAAATTGAAGTTAAGTCTCGCAAAGGTCTCCATGATGATAGAGTAATGTCATTGGCTCTCGCTGTTTATGGGGTAGAAAATCCTATAATGAATAATGCTGATGATTTCTATGATGATGATGAGATACAAAATAAAAATTTTGATAGGTTCGCTATAATATAAAATAATAATATGAAAAAAATAAAAGATGAAGTAATTATTAATTTACAACCTGATTATTCAGAAGAAGAGATTGCTTATAGACAAGATTTAATACAAAAATTAACAACAGCTGACATAGCAAAGAGTTCTAGTCATCGAGAATTAAATGATATGTCACATCAGGAATATTATGATAGTAATGTTAAGGCTGCTAATTCGTATATTCCACCTAAAAAAAATCCTGAAGATACTAGAATAGTAACAGGAACAACAGAAGAAAAAGGAAATACTTTAATTTCTTCTATTTTAAATTACAATTTAGAAGCAAATGTTTTAGCATTTGATAAGGATATGTTAGAGGTTGATGAACTTGGTAGAAATATGGAGGATATGATTAAAAAATCTAGAGAGTTGGAAAACTATGATGAGAAAAGAGTTTTAATTTACAAAGAGCTTATGGATCAAGGCTCTTGTTTTGTTGAAGAGCAATGGGTTGAAGAAAGTAAAATTACTAAAAAGTTAAAGAATATTAATTGGGGTGATGAAATACAAGTTAAAAAGATTTCTTGGGAAGAAAAAATAGAACAAGGATTTTCTGGATGTCAAACAAGACTTATTCGTGGTGATAAAGTTTATCTTGGTAATATAAAAGAGTTTCAAATTTCTAGACAACCATATTTATTTACTGTTGATATTATTAGTTATGCTGAAGCTAAAGCTATTTATGGAAAATGGGATAGATTTAAATATGTTCCTAAAAAGGTAGTTAGAGCATATCCAACAGATAACTCTACTTATAGAGATTGGACATTGGAAATTGTACAAGAAAATTTTGTTGAGGTTATTAAATATCAAAATAAATGGTCTAATGAATACATGATTATGTTAAATGGTGTTATGATGCTTCCTTGTGGCTTCCCATTAGAGGTTGTGAGCCCCTCTGGTGAATATACTTTGGCTAAGGGTGATATTTATCCTATTTCACAGTTTTTTGCTTATAGCAAGTCAATTCCAGCTAAAACTAAGGTAGATCAAGAGGTATTAGATGAAATGTTAAAGTTAATAGTATTAAAAACAAAAAAATCTTTTATGCCACCACTTGCTAATAATACCGGAAGAGTTTTATCAAGGAAGATAATGAATGCTGGAGAAATAACAAATCAAATTGATCCAACTAAAATACAAATTATTGGTGATGCTAATGGAGTAAGTCAATCAGAGTTTGCTTCTTTTGAATTTATAAAGAATTTAGTTGATCAGAAATCAGTATCTCCTGCTTATTCTGGAGATGCTACTTCAGGCCGACAAACAGCTACAGAAATATTAGAGTTAAAAAAACAGCAAATGATGAAATTAGGCATGGTTATATTTGGAATTATGTCTTTTGAAAAGCAGTTAGCTTGGCTTAGAATTTATAATATTTTGGCTAATTGGACTAAAGTTCAAGATAAAAAATATAACAATATAACAAAAAAACTAGAAGATGTTTATAAGACAATTGAAGTTGATACTGAAATGGAGGATACACAAAGTGGTAAAAAAATAATTGAATTTACTCCAAATGTTAATCAATATTCACCTGAACAAATAATGGAAGAGGAAGAACAATTATCTCAAGTTATGAGAAAACCTGTTAGAAAAACTTATATGAGTCCAGATATTTCCAAGATGAAATATTTTTGGTATATTACTATAAATCCAACTGAAAAAAATAGTAGTGATTTAGAACGGGTTATGTTTAAAACTGATATTGCTGATGCTATCCAAATATTTGGTCCTCAAACATTAAATTATTCTTATTTAATGAAAAGATATGCAGTACTTAGTAAACAAAACCCAGATAAATTTTTCGTTAAAGATGTTCCAGCACAACCAACAGAAGCACAGATAAAGGGTGGAGATAATGGTGGACTTGGAGCACAGCTTAACAGAGGGTTGAGTACAAGCATGATGCAACAATAGTATGAAAATATGTTCAAAGTGTAAAAGGATATTAGATGAAACAAACTTTTTCGCTGATAATAGAAAATCTGATAAATTAAGATGTCAATGTAAGGATTGTTGTAAGGAATATTCTAAATCAGAGAATAGAAAAATATCATTATCGAAATATAATAAATCTGATAAGGGAAAAGCTTCATTAAAGAAATATAGATCAAGCGATAAATTTAAAATATTTATTAGTAAATATAAAGATACTGAAGTTTATAAAAATGTTAAGAAAAAATATAGACAATCAGAAAATGGAAAAATTAGTAAAAGAAAGTATGATAGTTCTTTAAAGGGAAAATTATCTTTTGTAAGATATTATAAATCAGATAAATGGAAGCAAAAATGGAAATTTAGATATTATAATGATATACAATTTAGATTATCATCTAAACATTCTGCTTATATAAAAAGGTCATTAAAGTCTAAAAAAAATGGAGCTAAGTGGCAAGAAATAGTTGGATATAATGTTTCTGATTTAATATCTCATTTAGAGAAACAATTTGACAGTAAGATGAGTTGGGAAAATTATGGAAAATATTGGCATATAGATCATATAAAACCAATTAGCTTATTTAAGTTTAATAGTCCAACTGATAAAGAATTTATAGAATGTTGGTCTCTTAAAAATTTACAACCGCTAGAGGCCAAAGAGAATATAAGAAAAAGTAATAAGTATTAAAATAAAAATATGAGTGAAGAAATAAAAAAAGTAGTTTCAATGTTTTCTTTTCAACAAGATGAATTATTAGAAAATTTATCAGAGAATGATAAAAAAGATTTACTATCTTTTTGTAGTGTTACATTTACAAATAGTTTATTTGAAAAATTATTTAATGAAATTTATACTAAGCAAGTAATTGAGACAATATCTAATATTGAAAATAATGATTTATCAAAAGAGAATAAAGGAAAACTTTTAGGGATAGCAGGTGTTAAAGAAATGTTTCAAAATTTACATTCACAATATTTAGATATAATAAAAAAAGAAGAAGACTTTGATAAAAACGAAGTAATTTAATAATTAATAAAAAAATTATGCCATTCGAAGTGTTTGACAATGATGGTAATCCAATTGAAGGGGTTTTACCACCAGAAGAAATTAAATCTCTTCAACAACAATTAGAAGAGACTAATCAGAAACTTTCTAAACTTGAAAACAAGGATTTCAATTTTAGAAAATTAGAAGAAATGACAGAAGCAGAAAAAGAAAAATTATCTGCTGCTGAATTAGCATTGAAAAAACAGCAAGAAGAGTTAGAGGAAAAACAAAGAAGTTTTGAAACAAATTTTGTTACTGATATTAAAAATGATTTATTAAATGACATGGCTGGTGATGATGAAGAACTTAGAAAGAAGATTGAAGCTAATTATAATCGTCTTTCTGATTCTGCTAACGCTAAAAGCAGAGATCAAATTAGATCATTATTAACTGATGCTTATGCTATGTCAGCCGGGAAAGTATTTGTTAATCCTATTTTAAATGCTAATAATACTTCTGGTAATTCACCTGTTAAAGGTTCTAAATTATCTGGTAGTGTTTTAGAAGTTGGTAAAATGTTAGGTTTATCTGAAGAAGATTTATCTAAAATTAAAAATTAATTTTAATATTATGTCACAAGAAAAAAAACAAAACATTTCAGATGATATTTTAAATGTTATAGAACCAAAAGTATTGAAAGAAGAAAAAGTATTAGATCCAGTATCAACAGAAGAAACTATTACTATGAAAAAATCACAATTAGATGAAATTATGTTTAAAATAACCAGACTTGAAGCAGCTGCTGATAAAGCTCGTATCGCAAATTACGATGAAAGAAATAAAACTACTGTTGGAAAAACAGTTAAACTAAGAGCTATGGATGGAAAGGTTGTTATCTCTTGGGAAAATATGATTTCTAATTTAGTAGAAAAAAATCCACAGAATGGAGCTTGGAGAGAAGATCAAAAAATAAAAGTAAATTATTCTGATGATAGTAGTGAAGAAATGGAATTAGTAACATTTAATAGAAGATTTGAATATATTAAAGCTGATGTTGTAAAAGAATCAACTGATAATGTAGGAACATCTGCGGAGACAACAATTTATTTTGTTAAAACTGAAGATGGAAAAGAATATACAGTTGATAAGAAATTTATTAATTAATTTTTAAACTATGTTTATTGGATCAAAAAAAATAGAAGGAACATTTGACTTAGAAAATAACATGGTTAAAGTTGAGTTCGATGATAGTTCTTCTACTGAAATGAATAAAGATTTGTTATCTTTAATACAGCATGAAGAAAAAGGAGAAGGAACTATTACTGATGCTGTTAATCATTATTTTGCTACTAAGTTTGTAGCCGAACTTGCTATGTACGATTTAGGGTTTTATTTTACAACTGGAACAGGAACAGCTATGCAAGTATTAGCTCATAATTTAAGAGAACAGTTAATCAGAAAAACATTTAATTGTACAGGTGGAGATGACATCAATTTAAAGCTATTGACAAAATTAGATTAGTATTGTAATCTATTGACAAATTAATTTTAATTTGTTATAATGGTAATATAAAATCCTGCTCCCAAAGTATTTTCATAGGTTAGTCATAAATTGCCTATTTAGAAATAAGTAGGCAGTAATGAAAAACTTACGAAGGACAAAACCTGCGTCAAAAAAATACATATTCCTCTCGGATTGAAACCGAGTTACCAAACACGAATATTATACAAAAGTCGTGTTTTTTTTGTATAATAGGGTTTAAAAAAAATTTTAATTCTGAAAAACTATGTTTATTAGAAAACAAGGAAAGACTAAAATAATGTACTTCCCTGTAGCTGCTTCCGCTGGTGCTATGGCCGAAGGTAGTGTAGTAGCTTTATCAAGTGGTACTCTTATTTTAGCAACAAACACTACACCTAGTTATTACTGCGTTGGTGTTTTAAGAAAAACTGTTACTACTGCTGATAGTGACTATGCAACTGCTCGTTTACTTCCAGTTGAAGTACCAGTAGAAAAGAATGTTGTTTGGGAAGCCGATGTAAAAGTTGGTACTTTAGCAACAACTTCAGTAGGTTTGTACTTCGATTTAACAACTGCAGACGATGGTTCTGGCGTTGATCAAAGTGCTTCTACTTACGATATTGCTTTCTGTACTAAATTTATTAGTACTACAAAAGGTGAATTCATCTTGAACATTGGTCCAGATGGAATTGCAAAAGCTTAAATTAATAATTAATTAATATCTCCTAGGAACGGCGAGTGAGCTAAATAATCAGTCTCACGGCAGAGAGATATACAAATAAGATGGAATTAAATTCTATTGCATTATCAGATTTCGTCAAATTGGCTGATGTTATCTGGGGTAAGGCTTTCATGTCTATTCCTCAAACAATGAGAACTTCTGGTTTAGTTAAGGAATATCCTATTCCTGCTAACTCTGGAAATACTCGTGAATTCAGCGAAATTGACAATGAAGAGTACGCAAAGGTTAAAGGACAAGGTGACCAAGCTGAAAGAGCTAAGGTCCAACAAGGTTATACAAAAATTATGACCGCTTATCGTGTTGCTATGGATATTGGCATCACTTATGAAATGAGAACTCAAAATAAATATCCTGAAGTAACTCAAAGATTAACAAGTTTAGCAACACAAGTAGCTAAGAGAATGGATTTAGATCTATCTCATAGAATTACTTTCGCTACAGCTACATCTTACACAGATATGGATGATAGAACCATCGATACTACTGTTGGAGATACAAAAGCATTAGCTGCTACTGACCACACAGTTAAGGGTTCTTCTACTACATATCGTAACATTTTAGCTAATAACCCAAGGTTATCTAAGGGTGCTTTAGAAGGAATGGAAAGATTAGTAGCTGAAGAGACTATTAACCAATTTGGTCAAAAAATGGCAATGTCTTTTGACATTCTTTGGACAACTGATGATGCTAATACTGTAAATACTGCTAAAGAATATTTACAATCAACTGCTGATATTACTAGCCCTAACGCAGGAGTAAAAAATGTTTATATGTCAAAATATAGACATGTAATTTTACCTCGTGTTGCTACTGATAAAAATGGTGCTGTAGATGCTACAAAGCGTTATTACTGGGGTCTTGCTTCAAGTGAGAATTCAACTATGTACTTAGGTATTTGGGAAGAACCACGCTTGAAAACACCTGCTGCTTTAAATGCTGGTGAAGAATTTAGTACTGATGATTGGAATTTTGGTGCAAGGGGAGGCTACGGAATTGTAACTGTAAGTGCTGCTTGGATAAAACTTAGCCAAGGAAACGGAAATGCTTAATAATGGCGTAATTTAGATAAGTTGTTTAGTAAAGTGGGGGGGGGATTAATTTCTCCCCTCTGATCCAACTAAAAATTAATTAAATAAATGTCTATGAGATTTATCTCTAGGTGGAAGGTGGGGCATTTATTAATAAGACTATGAATTATAACTTGAATAGTTCTTATGGCCTAGCAGAGTCAATTAGACTTAACTTAGGTCTAACAACTATGGGAAGATTATTAATTGTTTGTCCATCAACAGATGCAAATTATGATAGACTATCACAATTAATGATCAATGACCCAGAAGGTAATGTTCGTTTATTCACAACTGTAAAAGCTGCTTATGATGCTGCTGTTACAAATTCACATGATGTAATTGCTTTGGCCGGAAACGGTGTTCATGCAGTAACAGCTATGTTAGATGTTTCAAAAAACAGAATCCATTTCATTGGATTATCAGGTCGTGTAAGAAATAACTCTTATGGTATGGGAGCTCGTTCTCGTATTACTATGGGTGTTACAACTGCTGCTACTGATATTGCTGTCATTAAAAATACTGGTGTTGGTAATACATTCACAAGTATTAAATTTGATAGTTCTAATACTAAGGATGAAAGTCTTTATGCTGTAGCTGAAGGTGGTGAATACACAATTTATGATAATTGTGAATTCTATAAATCAACAGATTTGGATGAAAGTGCTGCTGCTGAAGTATTAAACAATGGTGATAGTGTTCAATGGTTAAATTGTGTATTTGGTTCATCTGCAAATATCGTTGCTGATAATTGTATTAGACCAAACATGCTTTTAACTGCAACATTGTCAGGAAAAAAATGTAGAGATAATATTGTTTCACATTGTTTATTCTTAGTTAAAGCTGGTGGTACTGAACCAGTTCGCATCTATGGAGCTAACGCTACAGATGTTGAGAGAATGTTACTTGTAGAGAATTCAGTATTTATGAGTAACAAATTAGGTGCTGCTACTCCAGCTCATGCTGTAGGATTTGGTGCTGCTCAAACTGAAGGTTCAATTATATTAAAGAATTGTACATCAGTAGATCATACTGTTATGGCTCAAGCTGCTGTTGGCATTTATGTCGATGGTGCTGTTCCAACATTTGCTACTGCAGGTGTTTCAGTTGCTTCTTAATAGTTAGTTTAG
>Ga0209099_1003636_pt1 | contig 12367 bp, 7 predicted proteins | sample AD_JPNHW2_MetaG_FD_184430 | JGI IMG/M metagenome (GOLD analysis project Ga0209099, IMG submission 184430) | Active sludge microbial communities of municipal wastewater-treating anaerobic digesters from Japan - AD_JPNHW2_MetaG (SPAdes) (version 2) | ecosystem: Engineered > Bioreactor > Anaerobic >...
ACGGTAAAACCATTAAAAAAGCTTGTTGACAGCGGCGCATTGGGTTGGCCTCTTAAGGTAACTGTCAGTGGAATAACAGGTTATGACTGGAAGTTTTACTGGAGCGGTGAGCATAATCTGAAACCGGCTCCCGTACCCGCAGAGCTTGATTACGATTTCTGGCTCGGGCCTGCCCCATACAAACCATATAATCCGGAAAGGGTTCATTCAAAGTTCAGGGGATACTGGGATTATGACGGAGGAGGCCTTGGAGATATGGGACAGCATTACCTCGATCCAGTTCAGTATATGCTGGGAAAAGATGACACAAGTCCTGTCTCAGTTGAAATAGATGCTCCGCAGCAGCATTATGATGCAGTCGGTTCATGGAGGAGGATTACCTATACCTATGCTGATGGCTGCCAGATAATCCTTGACGGCGAAAACCGTGATAAGGATGCCGCTTATATTGAAGGTCCAAACGGTAAGGTTTACAAGGGATTCAGATCAACAATCCCGGATCTGGAGAAACTGATTAACTCACTTCCTGACCCGGAACCACAGATAGGAACTTTCTCAGAATCAGTAAGGACCCGTCAGAAATTTGCCCTCAATGAATCAAACGGCCACAGGTCATGTACAATTGTTAATATGGGTATTGTAGCACTCAGACTGGGAAGAAATCTCAGATATGATCCTGTAAAACAGCAGTTTATTGATGACGAGGGAGCTAACAGGCTTATTAACCAGCCAATGCGCGGGCCCTGGAAGATCTGATTTTGAAATAGCTAGTTCTGAATTACTTAAAAAAGCATGATATGAAAATCACAAAATATATACTTACAGCTCTAATGTTGTTAATCGTATCCACTGCATCCTTCAGCCAGGATAAGCGGACAATTGAAACAAAAGTGGCTGACCTGCTGGCACGTTTTCCGGCAAATGATCTTCAGCTGACAAACAGGCTGATGGACGACATGCTCTCAATGGGAGAACCAGGATGGAAACTTATATGCGATAAAATTGTTCCGGCTGGTACAGGTGATGATACTCCCCAGCGCTTTGGAATTGAAACAATGTCGCGATTCCTGTCTCAGAAGGGAAGGGAACAGGAAAGACTTAAATGGGAGGACCTTTGCCTCGCTTACGTTAAAAATTCAAATGATAATGGCGTAAAGGACTTCTTCATGAAACAGCTTCAGATAGCCGGAGGATCAAAATCAGCTGAGGCAATGAAGGTTTATCTTATAGACAAAGATTTATGTGAACCCGCTGCAGCTGTAATTGCCAAATCAGATCCTGTTCTTAGTCAGAGCATCTTTGCCGAAGCACTTAAAAATAAAGACCTGCCATGTGCTGCTACTCTTATGAACCATCTTGCAATTTCTGGTTCGGAGAAGGCTGTAAATGAATATGCTGCATGGGCTTCATCTGCCGATCAGGGTGTAAGGACTGCTGCATATAATGCTCTCGCTATGAGCGGAAACAAAATTGCTGAGCCTGTTCTGCTTGCAGCAGCAAAGGCAGCCTCATACAAGTGGGAACCAACTGCTGCAGTTGAAGCCTTGCTGAATTATGCAGATGCTGCAGCCGGAAAAGGTAATTTAAAAGGCTCTGATAAAATCACAAAGCTTGTAATGGCAAGCTGTGATGATCCATCAAATATTCATTACAAAACAAAAGCTCTTGAAATATATACAAGGTACCATGGTATTGCTGCAATGAAAATGCTTCAGAACGCAGCTGCTCACCAGGATAAAAAATACAGGACTGCTGCAATGATGATCTCTCTGGAGATTCCAAACAAAGAGGCAATTAAGTCGTGGGTGGCATACTATCCGAAAGCCAATGCTGCCGCAAAACCAGAACTGATTTCATTCCTGGGAAAGAATGGTGATGCCTCTGCTATCCAGCTTGTTACATCGGCTCTTGAAGATCAGGACCCGCTTGTACGCAAAGAAGCTGCAGCTGCCATTGCAAAGCTAAACGGTAAGAAAGCTGTTCCTGCGCTTGCCTCTTATATTTCTAATTTCAGCGATATGGCTGATCAGGATGCCGGAAAAGCAGCGCTTATGACTGTCCTCGACAATTCAGGCGTCAGTGAGCTTCTTCCTGTCCTGAAGGATGGAAACAATGCTGCAAAAGCAACAGTAATTGACCTTATCGGATGGAATAGTGATAACAGGTATTTTTCACTTGTTTTGCAATATGTATCTGCCTCAGAACCAGGAGTTCGTATGTCAGCAATAAGGGCACTTAAAAACCTGGCTTCTCCCGAAAACCAGGAACAGATTATGACAGTGCTTAACAGGGAATCTGAACCTGTGGTGCTTGCTGAGCTTCAGGCTGCTCTTTCTGCTGCAGCTCTCAGGAACACTGATGCCGGAAAACGCTCAGAAGTTATCCTGAAAACAGCCGGTACAACAGGTTCAGCAGACTTCAGGAAGAAGATACTTCCTGTGCTTGCAAAAACAGGAGGTCGTGAAGCCCTTGAACTCGTTTCAGCAGACTTTAAAAACGGAAATAGTGAGATGAAGAGCATTGCTTTCAATTCTCTTATTAACTGGAATGATCATTCTGCATCTTCTTCGCTTTTTGATATAATTGCTTCCGGATCAGGAAATTATGTGGATCCGGCATTTGAAGGTTATGTAAGACAGATTCGCAATGCCCGTATTACTGATGATCAGAAGCTGCTTCTGCTGAGGAAAATTATGCCTTTTGCTGATACTCCTGACAAAAAGAAAAAGATTTTTGATGAAACAGGCAGAATAAAAACCTACCCTGCATTATTCTATGTCGGTACTTTCCTTGATGATCAGGCAGTTTCAGCGGATGCAGCACGGGCAGCAATGAATATTGCATTACCAGCCACAGGCAGTTCAGCAGGATTGTACGGCACGATTGTGAGGACTGTGCTTCAGAAAGCCGCAGTAAAGCTGAAAGGCGCTGAAAGTGATTATGAGAAGGAAATGATAAACAAATATCTGGCTTCCATGCCTGCCGATGAAGGTTTTGTTTCTATGTTTAACGGAAAAGACCTCAGCGGATGGCAGGGACTTGTTGAAAACCCGGTGACAAGGGCTAAGATGAAACCTGCAGTGCTTGCAAAAAAACAGCTTGAAGCCAATAAAAAGGTTCCGCTCAACTGGAGCGTAAAGGACGGAATGATATGTTTCTCCGGTAACGGCGACAACCTCTGCTCAATAAAGGAATATGTTGATTTTGAGATGTATGTCGACTGGAAGATATCAAAAGACGGTGACAGCGGTATCTATCTCCGCGGTACGCCACAGGTTCAGATATGGGATACCTCAAGAACAGATGTTGGCGCACAGGTAGGCAGCGGAGGATTATACAACAACCAGAAGAATCCTGCAAAACCTCTTAAAGTGGCTGATAATCCTATTGGTGAGTGGAATACCTTCAGGATAATCATGACAGGCGAGAAGGTATCAGTCTGGCTGAACGGAGAGCTTGTAGCTGATAATGTAACTCTGGAGAACTACTGGGACAGGAATATTCCTATTTTCCCGAAGGGCGCTATTGAACTGCAGGCACACGGAACAGATCTTGCATTCAGGGATATATATGTACGTGAGATAAGCGACAGTGAATACAACCTCACACCCGAGGAAAAGGCAGAAGGCTTTGTTACGCTTTTCAATGGTAAGAACCTGAATGGATGGACAGGTAACAAGAGCGGTTATGTTGTGGAAGATGGAAATATTATTGTGAAGCCGGGTGACGGCTCAGGAGGTAACCTCTACACGGAAAAGGAATATGCTGATTTCATATTCCGCTTCGAGTTTCAGCTGACTCCCGGAGCCAATAACGGTCTGGGTATAAGGGCTCCTCTAACAGGTGATGCTGCATATCAGGGGATGGAACTGCAGATACTTGATGATACTGCGCCTGTTTATGCAGAACTTCAGCCATATCAGTACCATGGTTCAGTTTATGGAGTTATTCCGGCAAAGAAGGGACATCAGAAACCGGTGGGTGAATGGAATTATGAGGAAGTTAGGGCTGTTGGATCAAGGATTACAATTACGCTTAACGGTACTGTAATTGTTGACGGTGACATCTCAGGACCAAGGGATAATGGCACAATGGACCATAAAGATCATCCCGGACTGAAGAACACTACAGGCCACATCGGTTTCCTGGGACATGGCTCAGAACTGAAATTCAGGAATATAAGGATTAAAAACCTTTCAAAATAGTTAGAAAAATTAACCACTGAGAACACAGAGGAATACACAAAGTTCACAAAGAATAAAATAGCATGATAATTTTCTTTGTGTGCTCTGTGTAATCCGGAGCGACAGCGAAGGACTCAGTGTTCTTTGTGGTTAAAATATTTAAATAGTGTGTATTATTAATAATTCTATTCTGGTTGAAAATGAGAAAAAAATTCCCCTTTTACCTGATTTTGTTATTACTGTTTTCCTGCAAACAGGTATCTCCTCCTGAACCTTATGGTCCTGTACCTTCAGAAAGACAGCTTGCCTGGCATCAGATGGAGTATTACATGTTCGTGCATTTTACTGTTAATACTTTCACAGATAAAGAGTGGGGCTATGGTGATGAGAAGGAAACAATTTTTAACCCGACAGCCCTCGATTGCCGTCAATGGGCAAAGACTGCAAAGGATGCAGGTATGAAGGGCATCATAATCACTGCCAAGCACCATGATGGTTTTTGCCTGTGGCCTTCACAATACACAGAGCACTCGGTTAAGAACTCACCTTTCCGTGACGGAAAAGGTGATATTCTGAAAGAACTCAGGGCAGCATGTGATGAATATGGGCTGAAAATGGGTATTTATCTCTCCCCCTGGGACAGAAACAGCAGTGTTTATGCCACACCTGAATACCTGACATATTACAGGAAGCAGCTTAATGAACTGCTCACTCAGTATGGTGACATCTTTGAGGTCTGGTTCGATGGAGCAAACGGTGGTGACGGCTATTATGGAGGGAAAAGGGAAACCAGGAAGATTGACAATAAAACATATTATGACTGGCCAAATACTCATAAGATAGTCAGGGAGTTACAGCCTGAAGCTGTAATGTTCAGTGATGCAGGTCCTGATATCCGCTGGGTGGGAAATGAAAGCGGTATGGGCAGCCTGACAAACTGGTGCCTGCTTAACAGGGATCAGATGTATCCGGGAGGTGATTTTGCAAAAATTCTGGGTGAAGGACATGAAGACGGATCTTATTGGGTGCCTGCAGAGGTAGATGTATCAATACGTCCTGGGTGGTTCTATCACCAGACACAGGATTCTCTTGTTAGAACTCCTGAGAACCTGATGGATTTATATTATTCCTCAGTGGGCAGAAACAGCAACCTGCTTCTCAATATACCACCTGACCGCAGGGGCTTGCTTAATGAAAGAGATGTTGAGTCACTGCTTGCTTTCAGAGAGCTGAGGGAGAAAGAATTTTCTGCAGAACTGGCTAAGGGTAAGAAGATTACAGCATCCGACTGCAGGGGGAAAGGGTTTCATTCATCGAATATAAATGACGGCAATCCTCAAACATACTGGGCAACAGATGATGATAAGCTGACAGCTGATATTGTTATTGATCTTGGCGGAGCAACTGAGGTGAACAGGATTCTGATCCAGGAATATATTAAGCTTGGGCAGCGGATTCAGGAGTTTAGTGTAGAGGCACTTGTTGACGGCAAATGGCAGAAAGTAGTTGACGGAACAACAATCGGCTATAAGGTTATACGGAAATTCCCGGTTGTAACTGCAAGTAAAATACGCTTGAATTTCCTTAAATCGAAAGCGTGCCCGGTTATTTCAAATGTTGAGCTTTTCAGGGCTCCGGGAGCTTAAAGATTTTCTCGTAAAGAACAAAGGCGCAAAGAGGACAATTTTTCATCTTTGCGCCTTTGCTACTTAGCGGTTTAGCTACTTAGCGGTTTAGCGATTTAGCGTCTTTGTGGCTTTGCGATAGACTATTACTTCTTGGGATGACCTACGGTCTGAGCCAGGATGATATACTGATTTGATTTCAATCCCATTTCGAGAGCCAGTTTTTCTTTTGGAATGGAGCCTCTTACAATGCATCCCAGTTCTGCAGATGCACAATACAGATAAACATTCTGTGCAATAAGCGCTGCATTCGCATAAGACATGAAGAGGTCAGAATCATCAATTTTCACACCCTCTCTTTTGCCAGCTTTGCCCATATCTGCAACGAAGACCAGGTTAAGGGCAGCATTATTGACATAGCCCTGGGTTCCTGTGGTTTTCCTGAGGTCTTTGTTGTTAATCATTTTAAGTGAATGAGATTCTGCAATGTAGAGGTAAAGCCCTGTTGGCAGAGCCACATACATGTCAATTTCCTGGTAGTTCATTGCCGAGGCAGCTGTTCTTTTTTTCTGATCCGTCCTGTTTATTCCCCAGGCAGCCCAGAGCAAATCAGACATCTGTTGCTTTGTAAGACCTTCATCAGTATATGAACGGAAAGACTGTCTTTCGTTAAGCGCCTGCATAAGGGGTTTTCCTCCCTTTCTGTCAGGTGCGGGGAGAGTTATATCCTGAGCTTTAAGAGTACCGGAAATTGATGCCAGTACAAGACAAAAAATCAATAACTTTTTCATATGAATACAGTTATGGTTTTACCTTTATTCTGTTTGTACAAATATATTCAATCAGCTTTACAATAAAAGTGTTCATATTGTTCATTTAATGTTATTTAACAAAAGAAAACCAAAATAGCACAAGCACCAGGGGGAAGGTATTTCAAACATCCTTCCGCCTTCCGCCATCCGCCTTCCGCCTTTTTTTCTATCTTAGCAGCACATACTGTAATTATGGTACTGAACTATATCTGGATCGCCTTTTTTCTGATAGGTTTTGCTGTTGCACTTTTTCAGTTGATTTTTGCAGGTAATACGCAGATATTCAATGAGCTGGTGAATGCTGTTTTTGCAAATGCAAAGACGGGATTTGAGATTTCTCTTGGACTGACAGGAGCTCTTACATTATGGATGGGCTTGTTGAAAGTAGGTGAGAAGGGTGGGGTTGTTGCAATACTTGGAAAACTCATCGGTCCTCTGTTCCAGAAGCTGTTTCCCGGTTTGCCCAAAGGTCATCCTGCATACGGGTCGATGATACTTAACATTTCGGCAAACATGCTTGGTCTTGACAATGCTGCCACTCCTATGGGACTGAAGGCAATGAAGGAGATGCATGAGGTCAATCCTGATAAGGAGAGTGCCTCAAATGCACAGATTATGTTTCTTGTGCTGAATGCAGCAGGCCTTACAATAATACCCGTGAGCATAATTGTATACCGGACACAGCTTGGTGCTGTAAACCCTGCCGACGTCTTTATCCCCCTGCTTATTTCAACCTTTGCCGCATCACTTACAGGGATGATCAGTGTCGCAATTGTTCAGAAAATAAATCTGTTCGACAGGGTGATTATGGCCTATCTGGGAGGCCTGCTGGCAATTGTAGCCGGAATAATTTTCTATTTCACCACGCTGCCAAAAGAGCAGATATCTTCGCTTTCAACCTTCGCGGCAAATTTCATACTTCTGTCAATAATTGTATTGTTTATTGTTTTGGCGATGGTGAAAAAGGTAAATGTTTATGATGCTTTCGTTGAGGGTGCAAAGGAAGGTTTCAATACTGCAATAAAGATAATTCCCTTCCTGGTTGCAATACTTGTTGCTATTGGGATATTCAGGGCATCAGGTGCAATGGATTATCTTGTTGCCGGGATTGCCGGATTTTTCAGATGGCTTGGCATTGACACTGAATTTACAGGCGCACTCCCGGTTGCGTTCATGAAGCCACTGAGCGGAAGCGGTGCAAGAGGACTTATGATTGATGCGATGACAACTCACGGCCCCGATTCTTTTATAGGCCGGCTTGCATGTACCCTGCAGGGAACCACTGACACAACATTCTATATAGTAGCTGTTTATTTTGGTTCAGTGGGCATAAAAAACACAAGGCACATGATAGGCTGCAGCCTGCTTGCTGATCTTGCAGGATTCACAACAGCAGTATTTATGGCTTACCTGTTTTTCAAATGAACAGAAGGGAAATAGCAGAGCAGATCTTTCTTGCAGGAGTAAAGAGCGTCCTGCCCGATGTCCTTGTCTCGGGGACTGTCAGACTTGTTGACAATGCACTTATATTCGATGAAGAAAAGATTGAGCTGAAGGAGGCAGGCAGGATCTTTGTTATAGGTGCAGGAAAAGCCAGTGCACTTATGGCTTCCGAGCTTGAAAGAACCCTTGGGAACAGGATCACAGAAGGCCATATAGTTGTTAAATACGGACATACAGCCGATCTGAAAATTATCAAAGTTACTGAAGCTGGTCATCCGGGTCCTGATGAAAACGGACTTACGGCAACAAGGGCTATCATGAAGATTGCCCGGAAAGCCGGAAAGGATGATCTTGTTATCTGCCTACTTTCAGGCGGAGGCTCCTCCCTTTTATGGGACTGCCCTGATGGTTTTACTCCTGAAGAGATCATTCAGGTGAATAAGCTTCTTGTAAACTCAGGTGCAACAATCCATGAGATCAATGCAGTCAGAAAACATCTGTCCGATGTTAAAGGAGGAAGGCTTGCACGACTTGTTCAGCCTGCACGGCTTGTCAGCCTTATGCTGTCAGATGTTATTGGTGATCGGCCTGATGTTATTGCTTCAGGGCCTACAGTTCCTGATCCGACTACTTTTGTTGATGCAATCGAGGTTATCGATGGCTACGGCCTGAGAAAAAATCTTCCTGCAAAAGTGACAGAATACCTTTATGCCGGAGCAACAGGTAAAATGGAAGAATCACCAAAGCCTGATGATGAAATATTCAGGAATACTCATAATATTATTATAGGTTCCAACAGGATTGCCCTCGAAAATGCTGGGAAAAAAGCTAATGAGTATTACCTGAATGCCATAGTGACAAGTGATCAGCTTCAGGGCGATGTTGCAACTGTTTCAGAATTTCTGGTGGATACGGCGCTTAAACTCCGGAATGACGTAAATGAAACAAAACCGGTTTGTGTGCTTTTCGGAGGGGAAACCACGGTTAAAATGACAGGCAGGGGAGAAGGAGGAAGAAATCAGCACCTTGCAATGCTTTGCGCAAGGCTGCTTGAGGAAAAGCCCGGCATCACAATTCTTTGCGGAGGAACTGACGGATCAGATGGCCCGACAAGGGCTGCAGGGGCAGTTGTTGATTCAGATACAATTGTGTCTGCTTATCATAAAGATGTTGATATTCAGGAGTATATAGCTGAATTTAATTCGTATAATTTCTTCAGGAAAGTATCCGGACATATAATTACAGGACCCACAATGACCAATGTTATGGATATTGTTGTACTGATTGTTGATTAATAATGCTTTGATTATGAACAAGATCAGATTTGGAGGAAATTTAAAGGGCTTAACATTGCTGACCGGCTCCATGCTTCCTTTGCTGAATGGTTGTGGTACCAATAAGGAAGAAACAAAAAGACCTAACATCATTATGTTCATGGTTGATGATATGGGCTGGCAGGATACATCATTACCTTTCTGGAAGGAAACTACCCCCTTCAACCGCCGGTATAAAACTCCAAACATGGAAAGGCTGGCGAGCCAGGGAATGATGTTCTCCCATGCTTATGCCTGCAGTGTAAGTTCACCAACACGCGTAAGCCTTATGACAGGCATGAATGCTGCCAGGCATCGTGTTACAAACTGGACACTTGAAAGAAATGCGTCAGTTGACGGCAAGAGTGATATACTGTCCTATCCTGACTGGAATGTAAATGGTGTTCAGCCTTGTGACACAGTTCCACGTTCAGTTTATGCAACCCTTCTGCCTCAGGTTCTGAAAGATAACGGATATTTTACAATACATTGTGGCAAAGCCCATTACGGAGCAATTTCAACACCTTCATCCAATCCGCTTAACTGTGGCTTTGATGTTAATATTGCCGGTCATGCTGCAGGAGGCCTTGGAAGTTATCTTGGTACAGAAAATTTCGGCAACGCAGAGAAGGGAGTCCATACATTGCCCTGGGGAGTACCCGGACTTGAACAGTACCATGGAGACACAATCTTTGTTACAGAGGCACTTACCAGGGAGGCCATTAAAGCTGTCGATGCTTCCCGCAACACAGGAAAGCCTTTTTATCTGTACATGGCTCACTATGCCGTTCATATTCCCCTTTATGCCGATAGGCGCTTTTACCAGAAATATATCGATGCCGGTCTGGGCGATTATGAAGCACGCTATGCTTCAATGATCGAAGGCATGGATAAGAGTCTGGGAGACCTTATGGACTACCTCGATAAGAACAACCTTGCAGATAATACTATAATACTCTTCATGTCGGATAATGGTGGTTTCAGTCTTCGTCCCAGGGAGGGAGAACTGCATACTCACAACAAACCACTTAACAGCGGCAAAGGCTCTGCTTACGAGGGCGGAATACGGGAGCCTATGATAGTTAAATGGCCCGGTAAGGTAAAGGCAGCAACAAAATGCAATGATTATCTTATTATTGAGGACTTCTATCCGACTATTCTTGAGATGGCTGGTGTTAAGGGCTATTCTACAGTACAGACAGTTGATGGAAAGAGCTTTGTGCCTATGCTTACTCAGTCAGGCACGTCTTCAGCAGGCCGTAAATTATTCTGGCATTTCCCAAATAACTGGGGACCGACAGGACCGGGAATCGGTGCCTCAAGCACAATCCGCGATGGGGACTGGAAACTTATCTATTTTTATGAGGATAAGCGTTATGAACTCTATAATATAAGCGACGATATCGGTGAACTTAATAACCTTGCAGCAGTCAATCCTGAAAAGGTACATGAGATGTCAAAAGACCTTGGAACTTATCTCAGGAGCATTGAGGCACAGCGCCCGGTTTACAAAGCAAGCGGTAAGAATGCGGAGTGGCCTGATGAAGCCGTTATGGCTCAGTAAATGCATTCTTTAGCAGCTTCTGCCATCAGCCTTATATTATCAACAGGAGTGTTAAAGAAATGGTCGGAGCAGGCACAGATATACCCTCCGTCATAACCGACTTTTTCAAATAATGTCTTTATAGTTTTACTAATAAGGTCCGGAGATCCGTCAGTCAATACATTGAACTGATCCACTCCCCCGATAAGTGAGATCCTCTTTCCGACTTTGGCCTTCAGCTCCCAGGGTTCCTGGTTTCCGCCAATGCTTACAGGAGCCAGTGTTTCAGAGCAATCAGCCCCGTTTGCAATAATATGTTCCTCAATCCCATAAGTACCGCCGCAGGTGTGATAGGTGATCTTAAAGCCAAGTTCGTGCAGCGCGTCATGCATTCTTTTATCGTATGGGAGGCAGAATTCCCTGTGCATATCAGGTGAAATAAGAGTTGAGGAAGCCGATCCTCCACCGGTTTCAATGAGATCGAATTTAGCACCCTTCATCGATTCAATGAACTGTAGCTTTTTTTGAAGAAGTATCTCCATAAGTTCATGCACCCATTCAGGGCTGGTCATAGCCCTTATTATCAGTTCATTGATGTCCATCAGACAGGCAGCATGTTGCCAGCATCCCGCCTGATCGCCCCATACAAAGCCCCTTACAATACCTTCATCACCAACCTCATTGTACACTTTTTCAAGAGGCTTGCGGTCGAGCATGGGCACAGGCATATATTTACTGATAAGATCAATATCCTCGTCCTTTTTGATAAGGTACTCAGTTATCCAGGTTGTTTTCCTGTTGCCAGCACTCTTGTATGTCAGCACTCCTCCGGGTGTAGTTATTGTATGATGATATATCCTGTTGTCGGGATGACTGTTAACTACAATGGCTTCATCTTTCCACTCCGGAGTTGAAAATTTTGCAAAATCAGCATCTACGAGCCAGAATTGTCCCATATCAGCGAAATACTGGATTGCAGCATCCATACCAACCAGCCTGAAGGCTTCAAGCGGTGTGATGCCTTTCATATAAGTATCCAGATGATATCCCTGCCACTGGTGCACGGTAACAGGAAGCCTGTCGGGTTTCTCACCGTTAATGGCGCACATCATTCTTTCTTTTGAATTCATGAAATTGAGATAAAATTGAATATTGATTATAAATGTATAAAAAATCAATTTAACCACAGAGACCACAGAGGAGATTCACAGAGTTCACAAAGAAATAATAATCATGATTTTACCTCTGTGTCCTTTGTGTGAACTTTGTGTCCTTTGTGGTTAAAATTAGTCCCATTACTTGAGCCTATTCCATTGCTGGAGCCAATTTGAACAGGTGTTTGTTACATACTTTTTTCCATGAGAAATATCAGTATTATAATAAGTTAATGCACTAATTTTGGTATCCGGAATTTAATAATCAGGGATATGTACAAAGTCTTTACCTT
>Ga0209099_1003637_pt1 | contig 12365 bp, 8 predicted proteins | sample AD_JPNHW2_MetaG_FD_184430 | JGI IMG/M metagenome (GOLD analysis project Ga0209099, IMG submission 184430) | Active sludge microbial communities of municipal wastewater-treating anaerobic digesters from Japan - AD_JPNHW2_MetaG (SPAdes) (version 2) | ecosystem: Engineered > Bioreactor > Anaerobic >...
ATCCGGCGTAATCGAAATTAAGGGTCGGTCAATTCCTGAGAACTCGATTGAGTTCTATAAGCCTATTGTTGATTGGCTTGAGGAATACAATAATGGACCAGCAGCTAAAACAGTTGTTAACGTTCAACTTGAATACTTTAATACAAGTTCATCAAAGTGCATTCTTGATGTTTTCAAAAAACTTGAAAATATTAAGAAGAACCAAAAAGATGTGATTATTAATTGGTACTACGAAGAAGATGATGAGGACATGTTAGAAGCAGGCGAAGATTACGAGTCCATTATTAAGGTTCCTTTTAAGATGATTCAGATTGTTGATTAGAAGTTTTACTATCATATTAAAATAAAAAGGGGCTATTGCCCCTTTTTTTATTTTAATGCTAGTCCGAATCTGTGTTGCCTGTGAATTTTTCGAGAAAGTCTAGTCCCCGTTTTAAAAGTCTATAATATAGGATTAAGTAAAGCATTACACTGGAGACCCAAATAACAAGTATATTAATCCAGAATGTACTTAAGAAGACGCCAAAGAATTGCTTTGCTGGCGCGTAAAAATGTGATCGTACAAGTTTAGAATCGGAATACAAATAAATAGGATCAACTTTTTGAATAAGATTCCCGTTATATTCAATTATTCGATCTACCTCTCCTGAATTACGAACTAAATCCGAAAGGCTTTCGTTATAATAGCTTCGTTTTAGTTTTAAAAAGGCTTCTCTACTTTGATCAGTTTGTTGTTGGTTTGATATTAGCAAATCCTTTTCGTTACTTGCTTTATTATATAGTTTGATGTAGTATTTACGAAGTAATTCCAAGTAATCCTTTATATCGCCAAGAAGTTGTTCTGATGGTTTACCCTTTTTCAGCTGATCAATTCTAGTAAACTTAATCTTTGATCCGGTAACGGAGAACATCTCTTTGTTTATCTCATTTTTTATTACTTTAAAGGCTCGTTTTACCTGATCTGCTTTCTCAGGCTTCTTAAGGTATCTCTCACACAAATCAACCTTATTATTGAGCGTTTTTAGCCAGTAATTTCTTTTATAATCAGAGATACTCATTGCCTCGTCGTACTTAAAGAATTGCCTTTGGTATTTGTTCTCCTTATACTGGTATACAGCTAATGCTTCGTATGCCCAACGGGCAAGAATAATTTCGCCATAAACAGGTATACTACTTGGAGAGGATATGGTTGGGTTTAGTTTTTCGTACTTAACAATTATTCCACTTAGAATAATCTGAGGAATGACAAGGAATGGAATGAGAATATATATGGTAACAACAGTCTTAAAGCTATCAGAAATAACTAAACCAAGTAAACTCGACGATACCCATGTACTAAATAGAACTAGCCAGTATGCAAAGTACATACCTTTAATTTCGAGTACAGTATTCCCAATTAGAACAAATAGCAAGGCCTGAAATGCAGAAAGTGCTAAAAGTATCACTACTTTAGACATTAAATAGCTTGACCAGCTTAGGTTTAGAAAGGCTTCACGTTTTAATATCTTCCTATCTTTTATAATCTCCTCAGCGCTTACAGTTAACCCAATGAAGATGGCTACAATTACAGACATGAAGAGGTATACTGGAAGGTTATCATTATCAAGTAGTGTGTACCCAGCTTCGTTGGCAATATCAACGTTATAAAATTTAATTATATATGATAGGAGTAGAGCCAAAATGGGTGTCTCAAGTACATTGATGATCATGTACTGAGTGTTTGCCACTTTGGATAGTACATCGCGCTGAATAAATACTTTTAGCTGCTTAGCCCACTTTGGTATTTTAAATTGGATTTTGGGCAGATTTTCGGGTATAAACGTTGGCTTTTCTTCAACAGTAGAAAAGTTCTTAAAGTGCTCAGTCCATTCTGTAGGATGTGTTTTTCTTGATCGAGTTGGATTTCCATACTCATCTAACACATTTGCTTCAACAATATTGAATATTTGCTCAGGGTTGACATTCCCGCAAAGTGTACATTCGCTTTCGTTCCAGTTAGCCTGCTGTACTCTTGATTTAAAGTAGATAATTGATTCGATGGGATCTCCATCGTAGATAAGGTAGCCGCCAGTATCGAGAATAAGAAGCTTATCAAACATCTTAAAGATGTCCGATGATGGTTGGTGGATTACAACAAAAACCAATTTACCCTTTAGGGTTAACTCTTTTAGTAAGTCTAATATGTTTTCAGAATCTCTAGAGCTTAACCCCGATGTTGGTTCGTCGAGGAAAAGGATTGCTGGTTCCCTGATCAGCTCAAGAGCAATGTTTAATCTTTTGCGTTGACCACCGCTTATCTTTTTGTTTAACGGAGAACCAACTTTCATATCCTTAATCTCAAATAGACCAAGGCTCATAAGCATCTTTTCGACAACTTCAACAATTTGGGTTTCGGTATAGTTATCAAAACAAAGCTTAGCATTGTAGTATAGATTCTGAAATACAGTTAGTTCTTCAATTAGCAGGTCATCCTGTGATACAAATCCGATAAGCCCCTCAACAATATCTTTTTGGTGATGAATATCGCATCCATTTATAAGAACATTACCATGAGAGGGTTTTTCGGTACCATTTAGGACATTGAGAAGAGTCGATTTTCCAGCACCCGAGGCGCCCATTATTCCAATTAGCTGCCCCGATTCCTGTTTAAAGTTTATATTGTGTAAACCAATCTTTCCCCCTGGGAATTTGAACTCAACATCTTTAACCTCAAAAAGTATTTTTTCCTTTATTCGGTCAATGGCAAACGTACTTACAATATTGCTGTAGTAAATAGGTTTGATCTTGTTGTTTCGAATCGATGATCCGGTATTCAGTACATAAATCTTATCCTTTTGCAGGAGATGTCCATTAAGGTACATTTCATGCTCACCGAAGTATCGCAGGAAAAGGATATTTGCAGATTTTATGTTGATTACCTTAAGTTCGCCCTGAAACGATTCGGAGTAGATATGTCGAATTCCTTTAATAAAATAATCTCGCTGATTATTAATAACGAGAATACTATCGTTCAGAGAGATTTTATCGAAAGGGGCAAGTACGTAATCGCTTATAATTGAGAATTCATCCTCAGGAACATGGAATGTTTCGGAAACAGTAGATATGAAAGCCATTTCCTGTTCTGTTACATCACCATCAGAACTCTTTACAAATTCAAGTAATCGGAATAAAACAACTATTTTTTGCTGTTGGGTTAATTCCTCATTGATTTGAGCACAAATTTTAAGTACTCTTACCGAGCTTGAAGATGTTCTTTTTTTTGTTTTGCTTTTCTCGCTCTGTTTTTCCTGATGCAGGTTGTAGTAGTAGTCAAATACTTTTAGGTATTCCCTAACAAGTTCTTGGTTCAGCTGGTTTTTAAGAAAGTTTTCAACAACAGAACGTCGATCGCTATCCCCGCCTTCTTCATCATCCTCGGGGTGTGCAATAATTGCAAATAGTTGCATTAGTGCTTTTAAGATCGACTCACTCATGCATTAACGATTAGATTGTGATTCAAAAACTGAATTTATGGTTTGTAGCCAATAAGAAGCATTACAAACCCGGGTGTAAATTTTATGTTTTTAACATCAACTTGAATTATACATGTAATTGTTGATGCGAATTTAAAGTCCCAGTATTGTGAATAATTGTAGCTGGCATTCGAAAAAAGAAGATTCTTTTCGGTATCGAATACAGTAAAAACGAGATCGCCTTTCTTTAAATTTGTACAAGCAACAATACGATAGGTATTATCGCCATAGAAAGTAGTTCTAAATTCAACCTTTTGATCAGGTTTTAGCGATGCAAAGTACTCTTGCCCATCCGATATGTATTCAGGAGAAAAATATAACGAACAGATATTCTGCAACTGTTCAACCTGTGCGCTAGCCGGTCTTGATAAGAATAAAAGTGAAGAGGCGATTAAGATAAAGTATGTGAGTTTTATTTTCATGTTCAAACAAGATTCGACCGGTTAACCAATAATTTGATTTCGTATTGCCTCAATTTTTTTGCTTATTGTTTCGAGATGGTACTCGGAAAGAACAACCCTAGACTCACTATTTATATAAATGATCTTTTTCTCAACATCAATTTTGGGCTCTTTGTAAGAGTATGAATAGATAACACCATCAAACTCGTAAGCCAAATCAATCAGTCCATCAATGAGGGTTGAAAACTCTTGTGATTTATAGTAGTAAGGAGTAAGTATCTCAATTAAATTATCAAGAGGATGTTTTTGCTCGCCAATTCGGTTCACAATCTCACGGTCACTATCAACTTTACTGATTTTTGTGAGAATATAAAGGCTTTCAACCCATCCTCCTGCAAGTATTAAGGCACCAATATTTTTACGATCATTTACCCGTAAATAAGAGTCAGTATTTCTGTATGTTTTTGAAAGGAGAACCAAGATTGAATCCTTATTGTTAATGTTTTTTTCAACCGAAGAAAAAAATGATTCGTCAAAGGATGCCGAGATGCCAAGCTGATCGCTAAGGTTTTTTATTACGCTTAAATAACTTATTGATTCAGGAGTACGGTCATAAATATTCAAGTAGCTTAAATCGGTACCATAAATACCTAAGTTTAAGGCTTTTTTAAAGGCAGTACTAAAGTTCTTATAGTTATCGAGAGGACTGGCAATATTTTCATCGAAAGGAAGGTTCTTTTTCTTAATAAGTGTGGCTGCTTGATAGGGGGATGGAAGTGGGAAAAGAGAGTTTTCAAACTTAACAAGCATCGATAATGTATCGGGTTGAGAGTTATCTTTTAATTCCAATACATTTTCTTTATTACTTCGACTACCGCACCCGTAAACTAAGAATAATGCTGCAAATATGATGAATATTAATTTGTAAGAGTGTTTAGAGTTAATTCTTGAATGCATTCTTTAAACCTTTTTTTTGGCTTATGCAAGTAATAAAAAAAACATGAATATTCAAAGGATTTAAAGGTTATCATTAGTATTGGGGTTATTTATAGATAAGAAATATGACATTTTTTTAAATAAACCCTTTGTACAAATGGTTAGTCTAATCCAATTGAACCATCTTTATAAGCTTAATATTGATAATTTAAAAATTCTTAAATATCTGATTATGAACAGAAAATTATTGCTAGTGCTATTTTTTGTAGCAACTCTAACTCAAGTTTTCTCTCAAAGCAAAGAGCTAACGCTTAAACAAGCCGTATTGGGTCAGCGTAGAGAATTTGGTGCTTCAACACTGCGAAATCTTACATGGCGACCAGAGAAAACTGCTTATACTTTTATTAAGGATAATAACCTTGTTGAAGTAGATATTAAAACTCAAAAAGAATCAATTTTACTTTCTCTTGCTGAGTTGAATAGTGGCTTAACTCAAAGCGGGATTCCAACCGTTCAAAATTTTGTATGGATCGAATGGCTAACAAATTCCCTTGTAAAGTTTAATGTAGAATCAAATCTTATAATATTTGATGTTTTAGCAAAAAAAGTTACATCATCTTTAAATTATGAAAAAGATGCTGAAAATATTGAAATAAGTCCAGATAATCAGAAGGTTGCCTATACAATTGCGAACAACCTTTTTGTTGGTAAGGGTAATGGTAAATTTAATCAGGTTACAAACGATACAGATTTAGGTATAGTAAACGGGCAATCAGTTCATCGCAATGAATTTGGAATAAATGGCGGAATTTTCTGGTCGCCTAAAGCAGATTTATTAGCATTCTACAGAATGGATGAGACTATGGTAACCAATTACCCTTTGGTTGATGTTACTACACGTATAGCTACAGTAAAGAATGTGAGGTATCCAATGGCTGGTATGAAAAGCCATGAGGTTACGCTTGGTATTTATAACATTCAATCGGGTAATACTATATTTCTTAAAACAGGCGAACCAAAGGAGCAATTTCTAACCAATATTGCTTGGAGTCCCGATGAAAAGTCGATTTATATTGCTGTTCTAAACAGAGAGCAAAACCACATGAAATTAAACCAGTACAATGCTGAAACTGGCGATTTTGTTAAAACACTTTTTGAGGAGAAAAGCGATAAATATGTTGAACCACTAGAACCAATGGTATTCCTTAAAACCAACCCCGCTCAGTTTATATGGCAGAGCAAACGTGATGGTTGGAATCAAGTATATTTATATAATACTGACGGAACTTTGGTTAAGCAGCTTACTAAGGGGAGTTGGGATGTTGTAAGAGTAATTGGATTTGATAAGACTGAGAAAAACTTTTACTATATATCAACTGAGCAGAATCCTCTCGAAAGGCATTTATATTGTATAGATGTCAAGAAAGGTGTTGAAACAAAATTAACTTCAATTCACGGAACACATAATCCTATAATATCTTTTGAACAGGGTTACTTTTTGGACATGTTTACAAGTATCGAAAACCCAAATCAAATTGATTTATGTACTCTTAAAGGAAAATTTGTTAAGAATATTTTAAAAGCTGAAAACCCTTACAAGGAATATAACATGGCTAAACTTGAGATGGTAACTCTCAAAACCCATAATGGGAAATACGATTTATATGGAAGAATATTAAAACCTGCCAATTTCGATCCAAATAAGAAATATCCTGTTGTAGTATATGTGTATGGTGGTCCACATTCACAGCTTGTTACTGATGATTGGATGGGAGGAGCAAGGCTTTGGGAGTACTACATGGCTAATAAAGGGTATATTCTTTTTACACTTGATGGCAGAGGTACTTCTAATCGCGGATTTGAATTTGAAAATGTTATTCATAGAAATTTAGGGGTTAATGAGATTGATGATCAGATGGTTGGAGTTGAGTACTTAAAATCACTACCTTATGTTGATGTTAATCGGATGGGTGTTCATGGCTGGAGCTTTGGAGGGTTTATGACTGTATCACTTATGCTAAAAGAAGCTGATGTTTTCAAAGTAGGAGTTGCTGGAGGACCCGTTATTGATTGGAAATTCTACGAGGTGATGTACGGTGAACGTTATATGGATTTGCCCGAGGAAAACCCTGATGGTTATAAAAATGCCGATCTTAAAAATTATGTAACTAACTTAAAGGGTAAACTACTAATCATCCACGATGATATGGATCAAACTGTAGTTCCGCAAAACAGCATTACATTCTTACACGAATGTATAAAGAATAATGTACAGGTTGATTTCTTTATGTACCCACAGCATGAGCATAATGTTGCTGGGAAGGACAGGGTTCATCTAATCGATAAGATTATTCGCTACTTTGATCAAAACCTTTAATTGAATAAAAAAAAGCAGGACTGGTTCCTGCTTTTTTTTGAAAAATGTTTATAGAATGGCTTTTATTTGTATAGAGAATTCAATAAAAAAGGTAATTCCATCATTTATTCTCATTGTATTTTTCGTTTATTACTGATTCTAATATGCCCCTACCGGCTTTGAATAATTCATCATCAAATCTCACACCTCTCGTTCTTTGCCTACTATATGTTGATTTGTTCTCAATTTCATCTAATGTATTGGTTAGCCAAATTGAGTCTTTTAATCTTTTTTCAACTAGTACGCACACTCTTTTGATATACTCAAAATCCTGTTCTGAAAGATTCCCTGTGTTTGCTTGACTTTGATTGGTTGGGTTTACACCCAAGTCTACCTCAGATTCAAATTGAGCAATTCTGATAACCTTACGAAGTAATGCCTCATCATTTTGCAATGCTTCAAGTCTTAATTGGTTTAATGCAGATTGTTCATCACTAAATGTATTCATAAGGTAAAGTAATCATTTATGTTACTAAGGTTATACTGGTTAATCATCATAAATTTAATAATAATTTATGTACCTCTGCTTAGGATAGAATAAAAACATCTTACTCATTTTATTTAAAAAACTATTTTTGTCTTACTTTTTAAAAAGAATACCTGAAAACATCAATTTCATATCGAAGGGTTTGGGAGATCGCTTTCCCAATTATGATAGGTAGCGTTGCGCAGAATGTGATTAACGTTACCGATACGGCTTTTCTTGGACGACTAGGTGATGTTGCTTTAGGAGGAGGAGCAATTGGTGGGTTATTTTACCTTGCAATAATAATGCTTGGTTGGGGTGTTGGTATTGGTTCTCAAATTATTGTTGCTCGTCGATTTGGCGAAGGGGATTATAAAAAGATTGGACCAATAATTGAGCACACACAGTACCTCCTTTTTTTAATAGCCATATTACTTGTCATTCTTTTTGAATTTTTTGGGAAAACAATACTTTTTCACATTGTTAGATCGGAGAATATTTTTAATGCGAGCTATTCATTTTTAAGATACAGGATATGGGGGCTTTTCTTTGCTTTTATCTATTTCGCGTATAGGGCTTTTTATGTTGGAATTGGCAAAACAAAGGTTATTACCTATACCACTTTGATTATGGTATTGGTAAATGTTTTCTTTGGATACTCATTGGTTTTTGGTCATTTTGGTTTTCCTCGAATGGGGATAAGTGGAGCCGGATTGGCATCTGTTATTGCTGAGTTCTCAGGTACACTTGCTTTTGTGGTATACACCATTATGAATAAAAACATAAAACAGTATAATCTATTTCGCTATACTCGTTATAATTCAGAATTGATGTCGCGTTTATTTAATATCTCTTTGCCTTTGATGCTTCAAAATTTCTTTTCATTCTCAATTTGGTTTGTATTTTTCCTAATTATCGAGAAGATGGGTGAAATGGAGCTGGCTGTTTCAAATATTATAAGAAGTATATATGTTGTACTCCTAATCCCAATAATGGGCTTTTCAACAGCAGCGAACACACTTGTAAGTTTTGTTATTGGCCAAGGACGCTCAAATGAAGTTCTCTCACTTACATGGCGGATTGCTTTGGTATCAGGGGGATTTTCAGCTATACTATCACTAATTTGTAGTTTATTTCCTGGGTTGATATTGCAAATTTATACTAGTGACCAGTCAATAATAGCAATAGGATTGCCAATTATGCATATTATTACTGTTGCATCCATTATTCTTGCTATGGCTTCGGCAATATTCAATGGGGTTTCCGGAACTGGCAAAACGAATATCTCGTTGATTCTTGAAGTGGGTATTCTTTTAGTATATGTTATAGCCGCGTTTGTTCTTGCAATAGTACTTAAGCAATCGCTCACATGGGTATGGACCGTAGAAATTATTTATGGAGTTCTACTGGCATTGATTTCTTTTATTTACCTGAGATCAAACCATTGGGTTGGAAAATCAATCTAGTTGAATCTTACTCTAATTTCTACTTACAAAACTTCTGAATAATTGAGTAAGCCTGATTTTGTCCAAGTTCGCCTGACTTACTAATATCGAGGCATCCATTTTGTTTATCACCCTTTATTAGTCTCGCTAAACCTCTGTTAAACCAAGCCTCAGCAAAGCGAGGTTCCAAATGAATAGCTTTACTAAACTGAGCAATTGCCGTATCAAGATCCTCCTTTAAGAGATAGGTATTTCCAATATTATATGGTATTACAGCAAGATCTGGAAGATCAATTTCAACATCTTTAAGCTTGTTTATGGATTCTTGGTAAGAGTAATTGGTTGATTTGTTTTCTTCTTTATTAGTAGCATTTAAACTACCTAGCTTAAAGGATAATGTATTTGGATCGCTGCTAAACTGGTCAATAAACTTGGTCATCTCGATTCTTTCTACAGCAAGATTCAATGCGATTATTTGATTTTTATGATCACCTTTTTGTGCAATTTCGTACTCTGTCACAGCTTGACTGTACTTTTTATTTGATGATTGCTTAAGGGCTTTAAAGAAATGGGTAATGCTATTTGTTAATGAAGAAGTATCTAGTCCATAACTTGACTTATTGATCAGGTCGTTTTGATCATTTGATTGTGCATATGCAAACTGAAGTCCTTTATTTAATTTTGTGTTTAGAACATCAATGAAGTTATTTTTATAATCTCTAAAAGGGGTTTTAACCTTTTCTTCCACTACTTGTAGTTTAAAGAATGGCAAGAAACCTGTTGGTAGACTAATATCATTCTTAAGATTAATTGATGCGAAACCTTCACTGAAATCGGTATCAAATTCCATCAAACTATTGAACTTTTTGCTGGTATCAGCCATTGCTAGGTATGCTTCTTGTGACGATGTTCTATATTTTTTTACTTTCTCATTCGCAGTGTTATAATCTTGTTCTGCTCCCTTTAAGTTTCCTATTCTTGTTTTTGCAACTGAACGATTGTAGTATGCATTTGCAAAATCGGGGAAAAGGTTAATTGCGCTTGAATAATCAATTATTGCATTATTATACTTTTCTAACTCAAAGTAAACGGATGCTCTATTGTAGAAAACAAGAACATTATTGGGGTTTAGTCTTGCTAATATGTCGTAATCTTCAATTGCTGAGTTTAAAGCTCCGGTTTGTGATTTTATTAGAGCTCGGTTGTAAAGTGAAAGCGAATTCTTAGGATCAATTGCAAGTACTTTATCAAAGTCCTTTATTGCTTTGTTGTAACTTTTCATTGAGTTGAATATCAGCCCTCTTATAAAGAAGTTCATGGTTGAAGTTGAATCGAGATCAATGGCTTGATTAATATCTGAAAGAGCTAATGGGTACTCTTTTCTCTCGAAGTATACTCTACTTCGTTTGTTGTAGGATTCAGAATAGAAAGGGTTTAGTTTAATAGCATGGCTAAAATCATCAATTGCTCCAATAGTATCGCGAACACAAAGTCGGGCAATACCACGATTTATCCAAGAATCGATGTAGCTTGGAGATGACTTAATTACTCTTGTGTAGTCTTGGATTGCTTTATCGTACTGCATCGTTTGAATGTAGGTTCCTCCCCGGGTAAAAAGAATTTCCTGATCATCGGGGCGTAGCTCAAGAGCAAACTCAAGGTCTTTGAACGCATCGTTATATCGGGTTAGCCGGTTATTTACAATTGCCCTATAATGATATGCTTGTGTAAATAGAGGGTTTTTATTTATTGATTTACTTATATCTTGTAATGATCCATGCAAATCGTTAAGATAGTATTTGGCAACCCCTCTTAGGAACCATCCTTCAGCAATAGTTGAATCAACATCTATAAGTTTATTAAGATAAACTATTGATTCGGTAAACTTATTTTGGGTAATTAGACGTTGTCCTTGGTAAAAGAAATATGCTTTATTCAGCTGAGCTGAAACAGAAAGTGTAATGGCTACTAAACAGAAGGTTAGTAAGCTTGAAATTTTTCTTTTCAATCTATCTACGTTTTTGTTTATTCTTTTTTAAAACCTTGCTATCACTATTTAACGAATCAAAGTCTACAGAAATTATGGTACTCATACCCCAAAGTACTCTTTCCTGGTAACGATACATATAGCTACTAGGATTCGAGGGGTTTCTGACTGAAGGTCTAGGGAGAACAGTTGTTAACATTGCCGACTCGTAACGATTGAGTCTGATTGCACTTTTCTTATAAAACTTTTGTGCTGCACCTTCAACACCATAAACCCCTTGACCAAACTCAACAATATTGAGGTATACCTCCATTATTCGTTTTTTTGTCCACAAGCCTTCCATGATTACAGTAAAATAAGCTTCAAACCCCTTTCTTATCCATGAACGTTTTGGCCACAGAAAGATGTTTTTTGCTGTTTGTTGAGATATTGTGCTTGCTCCTTTAATTCGTTTACTTCGCTGGTTGTGTTTCATCGCTTCTTTAATCAACTCGAAGTCGAACCCCCAGTGTGTAAGAAATTTGCTGTCCTCAGCAGCAACTGCAGCAAGAACCATGTTAGAAGAAATATCATTAATGCTAACCCAATTCTTTTGAATGCTTGCATCTTTTCCATCAAAAAGGTTTTCGTAATGTCTTATTACCATTAACATGGAAAGGTTCGGGTTTACCCAACGATAGATGAAAACACCAAGAACACTGGTAATAATAAAAGCAAATACAAAAAGAGTAAATCCCTTTATAAGCAGATTTTTCTTAGAGTATTCTGCAATTGACTTATGTTTTAGCTTACCTATTGGCATCGAACTTTAAAATCCAAGGCTAAAATAATTATTTTTAACCTAGTAATGTTGCATTGAGTGTTAACAAAATAAAAAAATCTCAACTTTTAAATAAGTTGAGATTTTTCAAAATAAGTATTTACGTAACTAAATTTTCGCTAAAGCTTGATCTAAGTCAGCAATAATGTCCTTTAAATCCTCAATACCAACAGAGAAACGAACAAGACCATCTGAAATACCTGCTTTTTCTTTTGCTTCCTTTGACATTTTTGAGTGGGTCATTGATGCAGGATGCTGAATTAGGGTTTCGATACCTCCTAATGATACGGCAAGCATTGCTAATTTTACGTTATCCATAAGAACTTTTCCGGCTTTTAATCCACCCTTTAGCTCAAAGCTAATCATAGCACCAGGGCCATCC
>Ga0209099_1003639_pt1 | contig 12361 bp, 9 predicted proteins | sample AD_JPNHW2_MetaG_FD_184430 | JGI IMG/M metagenome (GOLD analysis project Ga0209099, IMG submission 184430) | Active sludge microbial communities of municipal wastewater-treating anaerobic digesters from Japan - AD_JPNHW2_MetaG (SPAdes) (version 2) | ecosystem: Engineered > Bioreactor > Anaerobic >...
CGCAGTCTGCTGCCGCTAATCTGTCTGTGTCATCCATCCTGTCTCCGGAGTCATGAAGAACTTTAAGTATTGAATAAAGTCTGAACCTGTCCATTCCCCAGAATGACGAAGAAAGCTGATCATTATGCCCTGCATATCTCGTTATCAGTTTTTCATTTATCAGCCCGATCTCTTCAAAAGGGGTTATCCTTAGCCAAAGATCATAGTCTTCACATGCCGGGAGTTTTTCATCGAAGAGACCATATTTATCGAAAACGTCCCTTGAAATACAAACTGATGATGGGCTTATCATACATAGAGCCAGTGATGGGATAAATATTTTGCCCTGAACTTTAAGATGCTTTGTTCCGGGGTTTACTCTTTTCCCGTTTCTTATCCAGATGTCCTCTGTCTGGTGAATGGAAATTTTCGTATTGTTTTTTATAAAATTCCGGTGCTGAGTCAGTTTATTTTTATGCCAGGTGTCATCGGAATCAAGGAAAGTTATATTCGGAGAATTTGAAGATGTAATCCCTCTATTACGTGCTGCGCTTACTCCTGAATTTTTCTGGAATATATAAGTGATTCTGCCGCTATATTCATCAGCAAGATCAGATGTACCGTCATCTGATCCGTCATCAACAATGATAAGTTCAAAATCTTTTTCGTTCTGGGCAAGCACAGAGTCTATGGCATTTTTTAATTGCTGTTTCCTGTTATAGGAAGGGATTATTATACTGAAAAAAGGCATTTATAAATAGTAAAGTTCCTTATCGGAAATTATTGTAAAGCCTGCTTCTTTCAGAAGTTTTTCAGTTAATGGAACGTCTTCAACCTGGAAAACGAACACTGCCTGATTTTTTTCGCGAATAGTAAAACCATAGGCATCTTCAACATTTATATTGCTGTTCGACAGGAGTGACGCCGCTTTGTGCAGCCCGCCGGGGGAGTCGTCAATGATTATCGCAACAATATCCTTCAATGTCGAGGTAATCCCTTCGTTTTTAAGGCATTCATTTCCCTCTGCAGGTTTATCGAGAAGAAGTTTTATAATGCCGTAATCACCTGAGTCGGATATAGTAATTGCACGTATGTTAATGTTATTTCTGCTTAATACTTCGGTTACCCGGCTGATTTTACCCGGTTTGTTTTCTGCGAATACAGATACCTGATGCGGCATACCATCCTCCTATATTATCCTTTTATCTATTACTCTTTTTGCTTTTCCTTCACTCGGAGGAAGAGAGCCTGGTTCCATGAATTCAATTTTCGGATTGATTACAATAAGGGCGCGGAGTTTTTCAACAATTTCTTTGTTCAGTTTTTTCAGTGCATTAAGGTCACCCTTGAAGAGTTTTGAATATAATTCAACCTGTATATTCATTTTGTCCAGTCCATCTACCCTATCAAGAACTATAACATAATTATTCCCTACCTCGGGAACATTCATAAGAACGGATTCAATCTGTGAAGGAAATACGTTTACCCCTCCGACAATAAGCAGGTCGTCAGTTCGGCCTTTAATTCTTTCAATTCTTCTGTGAGTTTTTCCGCATTTACATTGTTCGGGAATAATCCGGGTCCGGTCTCTTGTGCGGTATCTGATTATCGGCATTGCATCTCTGTTTATGTGAGTAAGTACCAGCTCTCCCTCTTCGCCATCGGGCAGCTGTTCGCAGGTTTCAGGATCAATTATTTCCGCGATATAGTAATCTTCGGCAATGTGCATGCCCCCCTTGTAGATACAGTCTGCCGCGACTCCGGGACCATTCATTTCAGAGAGCCCGTACATGTTATAAGCATCAAGTCCCCAAAGGTTTTCAAGCTTTTCTTTCGTAGCTTCAGAGTATGGTTCGGCGCCGAAGAAAGCTTTTTTTATAGACAGATCATGCGGATTTATTCCATGTTCTTTTATAATTTCAACAAGATGAAGCGCATAACTTGGTGTAATATGAATTACCGTTGAGTTGAAATCCTGCAGCAGCTGAATCTGCCTCAGGCTGTTTCCGGTTGAAGACGGTATAACCATGCATCCGAGTCTTTCAGCTCCATAGTGCAGCCCCAGTCCTCCTGTAAACAATCCATAACCCATCATATTCTGGAAGACATCCTCTCTTCTTACTCCGGCGCTATACAGGGCTCGTGCAACCTGGTCGGCCCATTTGTTAATATCATTCTGGGTATGAAATATTACAGTGGACTTTCCCGTTGTGCCTGATGACGCATGGAGTCTTACAATATCGGATTTGGAAACCGCCACCATGCCGTCGGGATAGCTTAGGCGGAGATCATTTTTTGTGGTAAACGGAAGATCTTTTATGTGATCTAGTGTTTTGATTTTAGAGATATCAATTTTATTTTCTGCAAAAAGTTTGTTGTAATATGGAGTTTGTGAAGCAGCAGTAACTGCTTTATTAAATCTCTCCAGTTGTAGAGCCTCAAGTTCTTTCCGGGGGAGAGTTTCAATTTTTTCATGTAGATACATTTATTTTACCCTGCGATCAGATATTCATAATTAATTATTTTTTTTATTCTGATTATATGTCAATAACAACTCCGTCAAGAAGGTTTTTTTTAAATTAAATACCCTTGAAAGATGATTTTACCGCAGCATGACGAATTTGTTTAATATTTCATTGTTCTTTTATGAGTGCCATTCTGGCTATTTATATCCACCGCTGCCTGTTTTGTGGGAGCCGGAGAGGTTTTATCTGTTTTTTATGCGGCATTCCAGGGGGGAAGGAAATTCAAAATTGGCTTTACAATAAAATGCCGGTTTTTGATAATGATAAAAAAAAATAATCCTGGAGGATTAAATGAATATTTTAATTTTCGGTCCTAATGGGAGCGGCAAAGGGACTCAGGGAGCAATTGTTCAGAAGATGTATAATGTTACGCATGTGGAATCGGGAGGATTGTTCAGGGACAATATTAAGGGCGGCACTGAGCTTGGCAAAAAAGCGAAAGAGTTTATTGACAGAGGTGACCTTGTTCCTGACAGCATAACAATACCGATGATACTTGACAGGCTGAAAAAAGATGACTGTAAAAACGGATGGCTTCTTGACGGATTTCCGAGAAATCCTGAACAGGCTGAAGCATTGAAAAAGTCTCTTGATGCTGAATCAATAAAAATTGATTATGTTATTGAGATATCTCTTGATAGAGAAATAGCTAAAAAGAGAATAATGGGAAGAAGGTTATGCGAAAATGACAATAACCATCCTAATAATATCTTTATAGATGCGATAAAACCGAAAGAGAGTAATGGAGAGTTTATCTGCCGTGTCTGCGGAGGAAAACTTTCTACAAGAGCGGATGATCAGGATGAGAATGCAATAAACAAGAGACATGAAATTTATTATGATACAGCACAGGGTACTATGGCTGCAGTAAAATATTTTAAAAAAATTTCAAGAGAAAGTAAAGGGATAAAATTTATCGAGCTGGACGGGACTCCCGGTGTCGGTGAAGTAAGTGATTCTCTGAAGAAGCAATTAATCTGACTGCAATAAAAAAGTTACACAACCAGGTAACTGTATATAAAGCTTGTTTCGTAATAATAATGCCCGCTGAAAGCGGGCATTATTATTACGTATAATTACAATATATCCGGTTTATGGAAGGCCTTTTAAATTCTGTTTATAAGATGTTCTCTGGACCGGTCTGCATCTGCAATTACATAAAGGCAGTCAGGATGGCAGCGCATAATAACCGCTTCAAATTTCTGACCGGTGATTGCAAATCGGCATCATGCTATTGATCTTTATTTATCTGCTCCATGATTTATAGGTGTATTTTATTTGACATTGAAAAAAAAATATGTACATTTGACTGAATTATAAATAAAAGGTGTGCGCAATGGAAAAGAAATATAAGGTGGCGGTTGCCTTAAATGCAGTGCCGGCAATAGTCAATATCGCGGTTTTAGGATATGGCTTTTTTCATTTTACAGGGCTTCAATTTTCAGGATATTTGATTGGCACTATTCTTGGTATTTTACTTTCCGCAATGTGGCTGTTACAGGTAAAGAAAGCTCTTGGAACTCATGCTATAAAACTTCTTCAGCTTACATTTAAAGGATTTTTTATAAAATTTATCGTCTTTGTTGTTTTTATTATCGGCGTTTACTCTCTTGTTAATTTCAGCAGAACATTTTTTGCGGCCTCTTTTTTCATAGCATTGTTTATGAGTGCAGTTATTGAATTATGGTTCTATGCATCTCTCATCAAAGAAAATAATTGATGATAGTATAAAATATAAAACAGGGATTACATATGGATATAGACAATCTTAAAAAGTTAGAACGGGAAGAATTAATTCAGATTATTGAAAAACTTAATCAGCAGTATGAAATTAATTTTGACAGTACAAGTTTTAAATCTCTGGATTTCAGTTCAATAGTTGAAGCAGCTTATGATATAATCTTTGTTATAGATAAGGAACTCCGTATTCAATATATGAATAAAGCATGGAAAGATGCTTTCCCCACAAGAGATTCAATACCCGGTAAAAACTACAGAGATTACCTTCAGGAAATTGAAGTTGAAAGAGGAACATTTGTTGTAGATTCTGTATTAAACAATGGGCAGGTTTTTAGAAATGAACTTCTTAGAATATTTGAAAATGGTAATCCGTATTATTTTGTAACAAACTTTTCTCCTATCAAGGCAAAAAGCGGCGAGATCGTAGCATTGATCGGTGTGATGAGGAATTATACCGAACAGTATCAGATACAGAAAAAATTAAAAGAGAATACAATCATCCTCGAACAGAAAGTTCAGGAACAGATAAAGCAGGCTGAGGAATTAAAAAATCTCCGTGACCTTAATGAGGATATTATAAACAATGCACCTATGGGGATGTTTATGGTAGACCCGTCAGGTATAGTGATTAATGAGAACCCTATGCTGAGCCAGATAATGGCAAGGGACCCTAACTCTCTTATAGGGGTAAATATAATAAAGTATAAAGGTTTTGTTGATTCCGGTTTTACTGCAATTTTTAATCAGGTGCTCGAGATTAAAAAAACCATTAAAGCAAACGAAAAAAAATATACCCCAATATCCGGGCTTAAAGATCTTGTCGTTAATGTAACCTTTGATCCGATATTAAACCGTTTAGGAGCTGTTGAACGTGTTTTAATTATGATAGAGGATGTAACTGAACAGGCGGAGATTAGAAACAAGGTAAGCAGATCTGAAAAAATGAGTGCGCTTGGCCTCCTTGCTTCCGGGGTTGCTTCTGAACTTAAAAGCCATATAAATAAAATGGTTATGGATTTGAATTTCATTGATACGAATGTCGACGAGTATAGCCCCGCAGTAGAATATATTGATTCACTGAAAAAGGAACTGGAGAGGATAAAAAATATTTCTGAACAGCTTCTCAGCCTTGCAATTATTGATGAAAGAGATAAAGAAAAATGTGAATTGAATAAGGTTATAACAAGCCATCCGGTTGATGTATTTATAAGTAAGATAAGAAATGATGGCCATGAAGTTGATGTAATACTCCCCGAGGTAAGCCCGGAAGTTTTTGCAACACATAATCAGATTCAGCAGATGCTTATTCAGTTTTTAGAAAATGCTGAGGATGCCCTTATAGACGGAGGGAAAATTACACTCAAAATTGAAACAGTTAAAACTGATGAAAATTCATATGCGGCTATTACACTGACAGACACAGGTGTGGGTATTCCTAAAGAGAATATAAATAAAATTTTTCAGCCGTTCTTTACTACTAAAGGTAAAAAAGGAACAGGGCTTGGAATGATGATAGCCACTAACATTATAAGTAATATCGGCGGATCAATCGGAGTAAAGAGTAATCCCGGAGAAGGGACTTCAATAAAAGTAATTCTGCCGCAGATTAATTAAAGGGGAACTGAATAATATGATCAGTAATCGAATTGATGTAATAAAGATTTTTGAGAGTGAAGGTTACGATATCATAACTCCCGAAAAAAAGCCGGATCAGCCGCCGGTGGCTAATGAGCTTAATGAAGATGTATCCCGGGAAAATATTCAGCCAAATCAGGCTTTTGAGTATAAAGAGAATATAAGAAAAAATGTTCCTCATTCAGTTTCACCTGTGCTCAAAATGATACCGGAAGGGGAGTATGATATCCCGACTATTGTTGAATATCTTAACTGGCACATGGGTAATGTCGGAGAGATTGTTATTGGAAGGGGCGAAATAATCCGGCAGGCGATTTATGCTATTTTAACAGGAGAACATATGCTTCTTCTCAGCAGGACCGGTATGGCTAAATCATATCTGGCGACTTCGATATTTAATATTTTTGAAGGAGCGAGAATTTTTGCAGCTCAGGCAAGTAAAGACCAGACACCTGATAACTATTTCGGGCCGTATAATATTGATGAGTTCCGAAAAGGGAGAATAAGGCACAATATAAAAGGATCGGTCATTGAAGCTAATCTTGTTTTTCTCGATGAATTTTTTGATGCCAGTGATGTAGTTCTCAGATCGCTGCTTTCAGTATTGAATGAAAGAAAATTCATCAATGGTACTGAACAGATCGATGCCGCAGTCCATACAACTATTGCAACTGCAAACTATATGAGGATGAATGAAGTAACAGAAGCAGTTCTTGATCGATTTACGTATAAGTCAATAATTCCTGAAGATAATAATGTATATAATCAGCTGCTTATAGACCAGACATACACAATCAGCAGAGGGAAACCTACCGAGCCTGATAAAAAGATTTTTTTCAATCAGATACTTTTTCTGCATGATATTATTACTAATAAAAACCGTGACATAAAGGTTGAAGTTCCGGAATTCATATATTTTATGAAAAATGTTTTTGTTACCAAATTCGTAAGTGAAATGAGAAAGAACGACCAGAATTTTTTCATCAGCCCGAGGAAACAGGCCAAGCTTAGTGACTTTTTACGCGCTTCTGCGATTGTTAATAATCGTTTTACTGCAAACATGGATGATATCAGGGATATGTATCTCGCGCTGTGTACATTAAACAGTTATACTTCAATTAAAAATCTGGATAAATCAGAGAAGGATTTGTATCTCGATGTTTATCAGAAAACTATGAATCATTTTAAAGCTAATGGTGCGCTATCTCAAATTGAATTTCTTTTAGGGATAAGAACTATTTTTGAAGAGATCAAGAATGATCCTGAAAAAAGAGATCTCATCCTTAAAAAAAGCTCCCTGCTTGATAATCTCAAAAATCTTTTTAAACTTGTTTTCACGGGGAAACGAAAGGATGACGAGGATGAGGTTACTCTTGATTCTCTGAAAAAAAGCGTATTTGATGTAGCTTCTTCTGTTGAAGAGGTTAATGAGCTGAAAAATGGTATTCTGAAGGAATACAGAGAACTTACATAGGATATTTGAAATGATCTCTCAGAATAAAGGGGACGATTTTTTCGGATATTGGGATTCGCTCGGTTTTTTTGAAAATATCCAGGTAATTATACCTCCTCAATTTATGCTGTTGTTCGAAATAGCCCGGACCCTGTTTACCGACCGGAGTTCGCTAGATGCATTAAATGCCATTGAGGAGATTTCTACAGAAGAACAGATTCATATACCTGACAGAAAAGAGAGCATATCGATTAATCGAATTGAACGCCAATCGCCACTTAGCGACAAGATGGAGATTGAAACATACAAGAGCATAATTGATTTAAAACGGACTCTTCCCCGCGAACTGGCACAGGATGACGATATCTTCAATGCGAAGCTTTTTACTAAAACATTAATGGTTCAGAAGTTTTATGAGTCCGAAAGCGATAACTTTAAACCTGTTTCTACAATGAAAAATGACAAAGGGAGAGAGGCCAATAAATTTGATCAGCTCTTCTATATCCTTCTCGATACTTCACGGTCGATGGATATGCATATGAGAGGATTCTACGCCAAGTGCATAGTTTCTGAATTTCTAAGGCGTAAGCATGACAGCAACGCGAAACTTTTTTTCAGAACGTTCGATACGAATGTCGGTGACCTTTATAAAATTGAAAAAAAGGAGGATTATCCCTACCTGATTGAGAAGGTTCTCCTCGCAACAACCGGCGGAGTGAGTACAAATCTTCAGAAGGCTGTATTCCAGGCGGTGAGTGATATAAACTATACAAAGGATATGACTAACGCGGAAATTCTTGTTGTGACTGACGGTGTAAGTAAAATTGATGTTCATGAAATGGTTGAAAAACTCGGCAAGGTAAAACTCCATATTTTAAAAATTGGCGATGATCTTCCTGAACCGGATTTCTATGACATGAAACTTGAGTTTGCTAATGAGAGGGTTGATTTTGACCCATCTTCCATCAATATAAAACAGATCAGAAACCGGATGCAGAATCCTAAGGAAGACGACAGGCCTCTTACAACGACTGAACGCAGAATTTACAGCCTGATGCTTGATAATTCAAATAGCATCTTTAAAGATCTGAAAAAAGTAGCAAAGAATTATATCGAAGTTGGAGATATAAAGAACGAGAAATTATATGATGTATCATATGAAAATCTGGAGAATATTTTTCACTGGATAAAAAAACTTGAGAACGTTGATCTTAAGTATATGAAAATAGATGATAAAGAGCGTATCTACAAACAGGCATATTTTTTAGGTCAATATATCAAGATGCTCCATGATCAGGGATCAAGAAGTAAGGCTGAATTAAAAGCTTTCCTCGACCGTATTGCTAAAATTAAAACTAAACTCATGGAAGATAACGAACTCTTTCTTCTTGTAGTCAGATCCGGCAAATATCATGAAGATAAAAAGAAACTGAAGCTTGACCGAAAAGAAGCCCGTAAACTGATGAAGCAGATGTCTCTGAAGAACGAGAAGATTACTATTAAAGACATGAAGCGCGCACAGCTGACTTTCAGTTTTCAACCCGGAGAAGGGAGCGCAGGCAAACTTTTTCTGCTGCTTTTTATAAAACTTGGTCAGTTTATCGGAGGCATAATCACTTATCCTTTTAGCAGATCGAAAAAGAGAGAAGATGAGAAATATTCAGGGATTGAATACAGGGATGAAAAAAAGAAATTGTAGTATTGTAATATTTAAAAGAAAAGGCTGACATTTTATTGTCAGCCTTTTTCGTATCAGTTCACTTTGTTTTTGTACCAGTCTACGGTCTCTGACAAAATATCAAGATTATCTTTTTTAGGCGACCAGCCTGTAATGGTTTTTAATCTATGGCTGTCCAGGTATACGCTATAGAAAATGAAAAGAAAATGTTCTTTTGTAAAATAATTAACTTTGGACGGTTTAAATAGAATGGAATAAAATCTTGCTTTCATTTTGGTAATATGCTTAACCGCGAAGTCGAGTTTTTTCTTTTCTTTTATTTTAACAATCTGTTCCATCTGTGTCGGGACATTATCAGATCCTACATTGAATGAAAGGCCATGAGCTTTCGCACCTGCTTTGTATACTTTGTAGAATGCGTCAGCAGCATCATCAGGGGAGAGCAGCTGAAATCTTGTATCACCGTCTCCTGATATATACATGACGTTATCAATTCCGAGTCCCATAGCCATATAAAGCGTTATTAGAATGGATGAATTTTTTACATTTGGGCCGGTTATTACAGCCGGTCTCAATACAGAGAGATTAATTTTGTTTTTCTTGGCAAAAGCTTCACATAAAATTTCAGCTTTCAGTTTGTCTTTGCCGTAGGCAGTGTATGGTTTTTTTCTATCGTCCTCTTTAAGCGGGAAAGATTTTGTTTTTCCATATACCGCATATGTTGAAAGGAATATGAACCTGGTGATTTTAAATTTTTTTGCTGACTTAAGCAGATTCTGAGTTCCTGCTATATTGATTTTTTTCATTTTTTTGCGCCCGACTTTCTGCGCTCTGTTTTTATCCATGAGATGAATTATTGTATCAACCCCTTTACAGGCCAGATTAAGGCGTTTCATGGTAAACAGATCACCTTGAATGAATTCAACTCCATCAGGAATCACTTCAGGTTTGTACTGATCGTAGCATCTTACTTTTTCACCATTCTGAGTAAATTTTTCAATTACAGCTTTACCCAGCAGGGAGTTTGAACCTGTGATGAGTACCATAAGCAGCCTCCATAAAATCAGTAATTATTAATAACAGGAAATCTTAAAATATAGAGTTAAATCTGAAAGTCAAGACAGTATTTATACGTAAAAATTTTTAATGCAAATTTTTTTATTAGGGAATTTATTTTCTGACTTTTTTATGAGCAAAAATGATCTATTGTAAACGTCTGCGAAGCGAGGGAGCATTAAATAATACTTATTTTTTTGTACTGTATGCAACGCTGAATTTTTAAAAAGTACCCTGAAGGAAAAGGTCATTCAGAAAACCGGAATGGTTTTATTAAAATTATCATTCTCTTGTATGAGAAGAGCAGGCCTTCCATTCTTCCATATATATTTTCGTTTTTAACTGTTACAAATCCGGTAATATTATTGCGGTCATCCGGCGCGGCAAAGTATTCATCATTCTTTAAAGTAATCTCCATGCTGTACTTATCTTTTTTTTGTATTACCGGATATTTTAAGCCGTCATTGATCTCTGAAATTACATCAAAATCTGTCAGAGAGAACTGTTTCAGCTCATCCTCAGTGAAAATGGATTGAAATAGTTCTGAACCCTGATTCGAAAAACGCCCTTTACTGTATGCAACATCTTCTCCCGGCAAAGCGATGATTCTTGTAAAACTAAAATTTTCATCTTTTAAAACTATCAATTCACCTTTTTTGTAAATAGAGTTCCCGATTTTTTTTATGACAGCAATGTCGCCGTTTTCAATAATCGGCGGGTAACTATGATTCACTCTTATGATCGAAAAAAAAGAGAAAAAAACTGCAGCCGAGGTAAGAGTAAACACTGTACTACAGATCATAAACAACACAATAAATTTCGCGGAATGAAATTTTAATACTACAATCTTCTTTTTTCTATAACTCAGAAAGAAAGCATTAAACGGTGAAAAGAGTGTAACAGATATAAAAAATAAGAGTGAAAAGAATATTTCCGTAAGGTGGGAACTTTTAACATTTGTCATTGAGTAGAAAGGGATTGCCAGAGCAGATGCTCCCCTCAAGAGGGCAAGCGTGACACCTCTCTGGGTAAATCCTGAATATATCTCACCCATCCCTGTAACTAAGAATGACATGATAAATGAGAGGTACGGTTTTAGAATTCTCTCCCGTCCTGACATGATTATTTGTTTACTCAAAGTATTTTTTTCTCCATTACATTACTTCTTTTGAACAATTAAAAACAGCTGATATTTTGCATCTCGCTTTCATTGGGATGTGAGCTGCAGGCTGTTGGCATTTTTTATAGATTAAGCTATTGTATTCTGAAGGTCAAACAGATTTTATATTTCTGAATATTAGTTGACTTGACTGTATTCTGCTTTATCATTTGATAATCTGTTCAAGAGAGTTTCCGGAGGCTTGAAGTTGAAAATGAATAAAATCAGTAAAACCATATATATAAGTGCGGTATTAATTATAATAACGCTTTCCTCCGCGCATGTGTCCGACGCGCAGAATGCTATATCCCTGAATAGAGACGGTTGGGTAAGTTTTAAAAAAACAGAATATGACCGGGCTCTTTTCAGCTTTACCAACTCTCTCCGGTTAAACAGCAGATATTCCGATTCAATGATCGGGGCCGGAAAATCATACTATGCGCTTGGTGTATATGACAGGGCCCTGGAGATGTTTTCTGACGCGCTGAAGATGGACGGGAATTCTGTTGATGCTCTTAACGGCATAGGAATGGTGCTCTCGGAGACTGGAAGATTTACAGACGCAATCGGTTATTTTGAAAAAGCAGTTAAAATATCCGGCGACTCCATCGACTCGGAGTACGGAATCGCCTATGTTTATTATAAAATGGATAAAAGGCTCTGGGCAAAAAGAAAGCTCGAGAATATATTTAAAAGTAATCCCTACCATTTCCAGTCTCTGCTTCTAATGGCTGATATAAAAACAGATGAAGGAAGGCTTAAAGAGGCGAGAGAGTATGTTGAGAAAGCAATAGATTCGGCAGGAGAATCTCCAGACGGGCACATTAAGTACGGAAGCATTCTTTTTAAAAACTATATGATTACAGGTGATGCTGATTCACTTGATGAAGCCCGTGAGTCATACAACAGGGCCCTTGCGATAAATCCTTCAAACTTCAGAGCAAACATGGATATGGGATTGATCTCTCTGATGGAGATTGAGGATTATAATTTTAACAGCGCACTTACCGGCGGCGGGAGTGCTGATATCATAAAAGGCAAGAGAGATGCTGCTGTCTCATATATTCTCAAAGCAGCTGAAGTTAACAAAAGCAGGCCGGTTTTATATAGTCTCTCCCTTGCTTACGATATGTCAG
>Ga0209099_1003644_pt1 | contig 12352 bp, 9 predicted proteins | sample AD_JPNHW2_MetaG_FD_184430 | JGI IMG/M metagenome (GOLD analysis project Ga0209099, IMG submission 184430) | Active sludge microbial communities of municipal wastewater-treating anaerobic digesters from Japan - AD_JPNHW2_MetaG (SPAdes) (version 2) | ecosystem: Engineered > Bioreactor > Anaerobic >...
CCCTCCATGAGCTCGAGGGCCACGGCCAAGTGGAGGATCGAGCAGGAGATGAAGGCGGCGCTCGGCTCGGGTTCCTTCCGCAACGTCTACCAGCCCATCCTCGACTCCTCGGGCCGGGTCTGCGGCATGGAGGCCCTCCTCCGCTGGAACAGCCAGTCGGGCGAGACCGTGCCCCCCTCGACCTTCATCCCGATAGCCGAGGAGAACGGGCTCATCGTGGGCCTCGGCGACCTCGTGCTCAGGCGGGCCTGCTACGACGCGCGCCGCCTGCACAGCCTCGGCTACGAGGACATCTATGTTTCAGTCAACGTCTCGGGCAAGCAGTTCGAGCGCCCCGGCTTCACGGACGGGCTCGTGGACATCGTGACGAGGTCCGGCCTCCCCCCCTCGACGCTCAAGCTCGAGCTCACCGAGACCGCGATCATGCACGACACGAAGGACGCCATCGAGCGCATCAAGGAGATCAAGCGGAGGCTCCCCGGCATCTCCGTCATGGTCGACGACTTCGGCACGGGCTACTCCTCCCTGTCCTACCTCTCCAGGCTGCCCGTGGACGCGCTCAAGATCGACATCTCCTTCGTCATGAACCTGGCGGAGAAGCAGAACGAGAAGGTCGTGAACGCCATCATCAATCTCGGGCACAGCCTGGAGCTCGACATCGTGGCCGAGGGCATCGAGACGATGGAGCAGTGGAAGTACTTCTCGGACCGGGACTGCGGCTACATGCAGGGCTACTACTTCCTGAAGCCTGCCTCCCTCGAGGAGGTTGCCGAGCTCCTCGCGGTTCCGCGGGAAGGCCCCGACACGAAGAAGGACACATGACCCCCGGGCGGCCCCGGGGCCGCCCCGTCCCGCCGAGACCCGGCATTCCGCCGTCTTCGCGTCGCGCCGGAGCCGTTTTGGCGCTATACTGTCCATCCTGGAAGGTGCGACGCAGTGAAACCACGGGCCCTCAAGCTGTATGACAGGATAGTCGAAACCCTGAGCTTCTCGGGGGAACTCTACAAGCTCCGCCGCGAGCTCAACGCCCGCATCGACCAGCCGGAGGCCATCGAGCCCGATCCCCGCTCCCATCCCCTCGGCGTGGCGCGCTGGTTCAAGAAGCGCCGCATCAGCATAGCGGAAGCCTACCTCATGGTCGTGAAGGACCTCGATTCGCGGCATGCGAAATCGCGGCTCAGGGCCCTGAGGACCATGGTCGAAGCCTCCTTCCACAGCCAGGCCCTCGACATGCCCCTTAACACGGCCCGCGTCCAGATGGCCCTGATCAAGGAGGCGGTCAAGGCTAGGGACGACAGGAGGAGGCAGCTCGAGCTCCTCCAGGACTTCTCGGTCTCGACCTACGGCCAGGCCCAGGTCATCCGCAGGCTCCTCGACCGCCTCAACCTGATCGAGCTGCCCGAGACCGGCGGCAAGCTCAGGGACCTGCCCGGCGCGGGGGCGGATTCCCATATCCACGACACGGCCACCTCGGGCCGCAAGAATCCCACGCAGATCCTCATCGACGCCTTCATCAAGGGCATGGGCGAGCTCACGATAGCGTACAACGGCATAACCGCGGTCGAGATGATGGAGGAGGCCGTGGAGGCCGGGCGGATCGTGGGCATCAAGGTGAGCATCGGCATCGAGGTCGGCCTCGACTTCGAGGGCGAGCGCTTCCACTTCATGGCCCTCCTCCCGGAGATGCGCCGAGGCGAGGATCTCCGCGCCTTCTTCGACGGGAACCGCAAGCTCCTGAAGCCGCTCCGCCTCGGGCTGGAGGAGGACCAGGAAGGTCGCGTAGAGGCCATAAAGCGAAGCCTAGCGGCCTTCAACGGGAGCCCGAGGGAGGAGCTCAACGAGGGCTTCCCCGACAAGGCCGCCTATCGCGTCCCGAAGCTCAGGATGAAGGACCTCGCGCGCTTCGTGCCCCTCACGAGCGCGAACCGCGCCCACCTCGGGGAATTCCTCTGGCAGTCCTACCGGCCGGTCATGTTCAACCGTGTCCTCTACCTGAAGGCCATGCGCGGGAAGGCGCTCCGCGACCGCAGGAACGGCCTCATCTCGGACTGGGACTCAGGCCTCATCGAGTCGCGCTACGCGAGGGTCCGCGCCGAATTCAGGACCATGAACCCCGAGGCCCTCAGGCGCCGATTCTTCCCCGATCCCTCGGACGCCGAGCATGATTCCGCCTTCGACGACATCACCCGCCTGCGCCGGACCCTCTCGCAGGCCGGCTGCAGGCTTCGCTTCATCCAGCCCCTCGAGCATGGCTACTCGAAGGCCGCGCGGGTCCTCGAGGCGGGCCGGGGGCTCGTCGACCAGGTCGAGATCTACAACATCCGCGATTCGGTAAAGCGGGGCCCCGACGAGATCCAGAGGCTCTGCCGCCTCGTCGAGGAGCTCAACGAGCGAAGCGTCCAGGACGGCTCCGCCCCCTTCGTGCCGGTCTGCGGCAGCGACGCGACGGGCCGGAGTCCCGACATACCGGGCATGGGCTTCGTCCGCTCCGACGCCCTCACGGGCAAGTACTCAGGTCGGTGGGCCAGGCGCCACATCAAGCTGCCGGGGGTGGTCTCAGCCCTCATCCTGGGAGGTGGAACGGGAGCCGGGACCTGGACGGCGACGGACGCGTTGCCCGATTCCGCTAGCGCTCCCGCCGCGGGCCCAGGCGCCGGGAAGGCCCGCTCCCGGGGCCTGCGCCGGACGGGCGGCACGAGGGCGGCCGGGACGGCGAGGCCCGGGACGGTCGACATCATCTGCATGGGCAAGATCTCCGAGGGCATCGAGAACCGGCTCGGCGACGAGGAGGACGGAGGAGGCTCCTCGGTCCCGCCCCTCCGCGCCCTGCGGTACATCAACCCCGTCATCGCGAACCTCGTCCTCCCCGCCATCGGCTTCTCGGTGGCCAACCTCGTCGTCGGTCCCGCCTACGCCTGCCTCTGGCTCGGCATCACCGCGGTCAGGGTCTCGATCGCCGACCTCGTGGCCTTCCGCGGGGCGCGCATCAGGCAATGGAACGCCAAGAGCGTGAACTGGGGCAACGTGGCCCAGGCGCTTTTCTGGACGGGCTTCTCCGTCCCCATCATGGCCTTCATCAAGTCGCGCTTCGACTCGCTCTGGCCGCTCGCCGCCTCGGGACTCCTCTACAACGCCGTCAAGTTCTTCTTCATCGCCTTCGCGAACGGCCTCTACATCGCCAGCCATAACAAGCTCCGCGGCTTCGACCGCAAGGTCATCCGCGCAAACCTCTTCAGGACCATCATCTCCTGGCCCTTCGCCACGGTCTTCGCGCCGCTGGGCTCCGGCCTCGGCATCCCGAGCATCGTCCAGTCCAAGATCTGGTCGGACATCGTGGCGGCCTTCATCGAGGGCTCCGGCAAGTACTTCAAGACCCTGAGGCTCAGGAAGAGGGACGTGGAGGAGATGGTGCCCAGGATCATCGAGGGCAGGAAGGAGGACAGGGCTATCGCCGTCCTCGACCTCCTCTACCTCTTCCGCGAGGAGCCGAGGACGAGGAACTCCCTCAAGGCGGCCCTTAGGCCGACGCCCTCGCCATGGAGCCTCGTCCTGCCGCGCAGGGCCAAGGGCAAGGCCGGCGCGGCACAGGCCACGGAAGCGGCCGCGCGCAGGCTCGACCGGCTCGCGGCGATCTTCATGGACGACAGGCTCGACCGACTCCTCGTGGACTATGCCCTCTCGCGGCACGCAAGGGAGATGGCCGTGGACCTCGTCCGCCTCGTCTCCGAGACCCTTCCGGAATTCCGCGACTGGCTGGCCGCGATCACGAAGGGTCGCCGCCCTTCCTTCGATGCAGGAGGCCCTCGACCCAGCCCTCGATCCTCTCCTTGAAGGCGAGGCCCAGGACGAAAAGGATGGAGGCGATGCCGAGCATGACCAGGGCGCCCCGGTAGCCTCCAGCCTGGGTGGCGGAGCCCATGTACGAGGAGCCGAGGATGCCGGGAAGGCGGCCGGCCATGGAAACGGCCAGGAAGGCGGGCAGGGACAGGCGCGCCATGCCCGCGACGTAGCAGAGGGCGTCCTTGGGAATGCCGGGCACGAGGAAGAAGATGAAGAAGCCCGCCTCGCCCTTGCCCGAGGCGGCTATGCGCTCGAGCCTTCCCACCTTCTCCGCGCCGAAGACGGACTCCACGAAGGGCCTGCCGAGGACCCGGCCCACCCCGAAGTTGACGAGGGAGCCGAGGGTGATGCCCACGAGGGAGAGGACGCTGCCGATCCAGAGGCCAAAGGCGTAGCCGCCGGCCACCTGGACTATCTCGCCCGGAAGCATGAAGAGGATGACCTGGAGGGCCTGGATGCCGATGAAGGCGAGCATGCCCCATGCGCCGCGGGCCAGGACCCACGAACGGATGGCCTCGCGGTCGCGGAAAGCCTCCACGAAGTCCTTCCGGAAGACCCAGATGAGGGCCAGGACGGCGGCAATGAAGAGGGGAAAGGCCACGTAGGATAGCCAGCGCGGGGCTTTCATCGACCCACTCTAGCCCGCCCCGGGCAGGCTGGCAAGCCGGTTTGACTTTTGCCTCGATTTCAGGTATCATCCTCCACCATGGATAAGGCTCGTCGAACGGAATATGTGGCTGACCAGCGCATCGTCTACCCCAGCCAGGGCGTGGGCAGGATCATGGAGATCCGTGAGAAGGCCTTCAAGGACAGCACGGTCCTCTACTACATCATCTACCTGGAATTCTCCGACATGACGGTGATGGTGCCGGTGGACAAGGCAGCGGAGCTCGGCATCCGCGCCATCGTCCCCAAGGCAGAGGCGGAGAAGGCCCTCACCTTCATCTCCGAGGAATACGCCCCCATCCCCTCCGACTGGAAGCTCCGCTACCAGATGAACCTCGACCTCCTCAAGAAGGGTTCCGTCCTCGACATAGCCTCCGTGGTGCGCTCCCTCTACCACCGCTCCAAGATCAAGGAGCTGCCCATCCTCGAGCGCAAGCTCTATGATTCGGCCCTCAACCTCCTCCAGGACGAGATCTCCTTCTCGCTCAACAAGCCCAAGGAAGAGATCGCGGAGCTCATCCGCGCCAGGCTCGAAAGCTAGGCGGAGACCATGGTCGCCGTAGTCGTCACGGCGGCGGGCCGGAGCGAGCGCTTCGGCGGCAGCAAGAAAGAATATGCCGATCTCGGAGGCCGCAGCGTCCTCGACGCCGCGGTTTCGCCATTCCTCGACCTTCCCGGACTCTCGGCCCTCGTCATAACAGCGCCCCAGGGCGGCCTCGAGGCGGCCCGCACTGCCCTTTCGGCCGCAACGCTCGCGGCGCTGGGAGCGAAGCTCGCGATCATCGAGGGCGGCGCCACACGGCGCGACTCGGTGCGACTGGGCCTCGAGCGCGCGGCTGAAGCCCTTCGTCGCGCGGCCGGCCTTGCATCGGATGCCAGCCTTCCTTCTTCGGACATCGTCCTCATCCACGACGGCGCAAGGCCCTGGGCCTCGGCTGAACTCGCGAAGCGTGTCATGGAAGCTACCTTGGCGCACGGCGCCGCGGTTCCCGTCGTCCCCCTCACCGACACGCCCAAGCGGATCGCCCCCGCCACGGCCGGTGCGGCCGGTGCGACCGCGGCACAGCCCAGGGGCGGCCTCATCCTCGAGCATCCTGCCCGCTCGAGCCTCGGCGGAGCACAGACGCCACAGGGCTTCCGCCTCGGCCCCATCCTCGACATGCATCGCCGCGCCGAGAAAGAAGGCGTGGACTGCACCGACGACGGCGAGCTCTGGGCGCGCTACGCAGCGACAACTGCCGGCGTTTCGCAGGGCGAGGCCCTCGTGGCCTGGGTCGAGGGCGAAACGGACAACCGGAAGGTGACCTTCAGGACCGACTTGGCCGCGGTCCATGACGCCGTCGGCCGCGCGGCCGGCGCGGCGACCGCGACCTGCCCCTTCCGCATCGGCCAGGGCTGGGACCTCCACCGCCTCGTCGAGGGACGCAGGCTCATGCTCGGCGGCATCGAGGTGCCTTCCGACAAGGGCGAAGAGGCCCACTCGGACGGCGACGTCCTCCTCCACGCCATCATCGACGCCCTCCTCGGTGCGGCGGCCCTGGGCGACATCGGGAGCCACTTCCCGCCCTCGGACCAGCGCTGGAAGGACGCGGACTCGAAGGCGCTCGCGGCCGCTGCCGCGGCCCTCGTCCGCGAGGCGGGCTACGAGCCCGTCAACCTCGACTGCACGGTGGTCCTCGAAAGGCCGCGCCTCGGGCACTGGAAGGACGCGATGCGCGATTCCATAGCCCGCGTCCTCGGCATGGACGCGAGAGTCATCTCGGTCAAGGCCAAGACGAACGAAGGCGTGGACGCAGTCGGAGAGGGCCGGGCCATCGAGGCCCACGCCGCAGTCATCCTTTCCGCGAGATCATGAGGATGGAGAGGGCGATGGCTGCGAAGGCCGCCGCCTGCAGGGCATCGAAGGCCGAGCCCAAGACCGCGTAGGACGCGAGGGCGGGCCAGAGCACCTGCATGCCGTAGAAGGCGGGCGAGACCGTACCCATGCTGCCGTCCCTGTAGGCGAGCTGGACCGTGACGAAGGACAGGATCCCCCCGAGCATGTAGAGGTAGAGGTAGGGCGTGGACAGCCAGCGGACGAAGTCGTTGCCCGCCGCGAGCTGCAGCGCCCGCATCGTGAGCACCATGTAGCCGCCGAAGGCTCCGGCCACGCAGGCGAATACCACTGCAAGCTTCCCATGGAGCGGCTTCGCGCCGCCGGCCGCCCCCGCGCCGGCGGCGGCTCCGGAGGCTTCGGTCGGAGCAGCGCAGGCCGGGGCCGCAGCGGCCGCAAGGCGCCACCTGGCCAGGAGGGCTACGAGGCCCACGGCAATCGGCAGGACATAGAACAGCAGGTAGGGAGGGACGGAGAAGCCCGAAGAGGGAGAGCCGCCCCGGAAGCCTGCCAGACCGAGGGCTGCGAAGAGGACAGCGGTCCATGCGATCTCGGCCCCGCCGAGCCTCTCCTTGAGGAAGAAGGCTACGAGGAGGGCCGTGAATGCCACGTCGGCGCCGATGAGGGCCGACACCACGTTGGCTGCGAGACCGAGGAGGGCGAAGTAGTTGGTTACCGGAGCGATGTTCATGAGGAGGAAGCCCAGGAGCCAGCCGAGGAGGTCCCGCCTGAAGGCGGCATCCCGCTGCCCCTTGCGGCCCATCCAGGAGACATGACGCTTCTGGAGGACCATGCCGAGGGAAAGAAGGAAGTTACCTGAAAGACCAATGATGATGGCGGGGACGGGGCTCATGCATCCTCCAGCGGGAACCTGGAACGGGCAGGTTGCCGGTTCAGGATTACACTACCTTCCAGGGGGCTCCTTCATCTAGCGTGCCGCGCAGGGGCCTAGATACGCCTTGCAGTCTTCCGGATCGAATCGAAGAGGGGGGCAAAGGTCGAGCGAGCGCGGTAGAAGACGGCAGGACAGCCCATGGGCGTCTCCACCGTCACGAGACCGCCGCGGAAACAGCGCGAGCTCCAGAGATGCACCCATTCATCGTCGGGGAGGAAAAGCTCCGTGAGATCCTTTCCCGCGCCGGTGGTCGGCGCCACAAGGAGGTCGGGACCGTAGAGATACTGGTTCTCGCGGCCCTCGAGGCCGCGGCAGCCCTCGTAGTGGAGGTAGGGATGCCTGATCTCGGGAAGGCCCTTTCCGAGGTATTCCTCGGCCACGAAGAGATGGTAGGACTTGAGGGCGGCGAAGATTTGCGACATGCGCGCGAGCTGGGCAAGATAGGCGGCATCGGCATGGAGCCTCGTCCTTTCCTCGACCGGAGCCATCGCCCTCGTGCGGAAAAGAGGGGAAAAGGCCGCCATCTCCATCCAGCGCAGGATGGCCTCTGCCGTCCTGGGGCCATGGGACAGGGGCTGGGACCCGCCGACCTCGGAATGGAAGGAGCCGAGGCCCGAGAGCCCCAGGGAGAGGGCTGCGGGCACAATCGAGGGAAGGCCATCGTCGATGGCGAAGGAGGCTGTCCTGCCGTTCGCGAAGGCGGCGGGAAGGAGCTTCCCCGAACCGAGCCAGCCGGAACGCATGAGGAAGACCGCATCGCCCTGACGCTTCGCTTCGGACAGGACCTCGGACGAGAGCCCGGCCCAGAGAAGGGGCCAGCGGTTGTGGAGGAGGCGGGGATCCTCGCCGGAAGCGGGCCGACAGTCGGCCGGAAGCCTTCCGCCCGAATCGGCGACCCAGCCTGCGGCGCCCGAGCCTACGAGGAAGCCGGAGATAAGGCCCTTTAGCCAGGCCCTCGCATCGGGATTGGTCAGGTCCACGAGGGCAAGGTTGCCGCCTGCGGAAGGGATGAGGCAGGGCGAGCCCTCCTCGTTGAGGACGAGGTAGCGGGCTGATTCGGCTTCCTTGAAGAGGGGGCCGGCCGGATCGATATAGGGATCGGCCCACCCCAGGTAACGGATGCCATGGTCCCGCCACCTCGCGATCTGGGCTCCGAGTTCGCCGACCATGGCCCTGCCCGCAGCGGAATCCCAGATCGGCCTGCGACATGGGGCACCGTGCCTCTTCTCGAGCATGCCGTCGGTCCAGACGGCCGCAATCCTGGCTCCCGCGGCAAGACAGGACTCGACACCGGCCACCATGCCCGCCACCCCGCCCTGGCCTGCCTCGACGCCGAGCCAGACGCCGTCGTAACTCCAGGAGGGCAGGCTGGGCTGACGGCCCGCTACCGCGCCGAGATCGGCCAACGTGGCCAGGGCGTTCTTCCTCACGCCGATGACGATCTCCCGCGGCACCGACCAGGACTCGAGGAGGGTCGAGGATCGCCTGCGGAAATCGAAGGCCGCGAAGGACGCGGTATCCATCGTGCACCAGTAGTTCCGCGAGGAGACGAAGGTGCTCAAGGGGAAGGACGAGCCGCGGGCCGCGGCCGCCTTGCTCCCGAACTGTGCCGCGAGGTAGCCGCGGTCGCCCTCGAAGACCCCTCCCCTCTCGGAGACCCAGAGGCGGTGCCTGCGGCCCTTGAGGTCTATGCGCGATGCGCGCTCTCCAAGGCCGTAGATGGCCTCGGACGGATGGGCCTGGATGCGGAGGCGGAAGAGGTTCACGGCAGGGTCGTTCGTGACGAAGGAAAGGCGGAGGAAATCGCTCTCGCGGCTGAAACGCATGCGGATCTGGCCGCCGAAGTCGATGACCGTTTCCTCGGGCGTGTTCGTTGCGACGGAAAAGTCGCGCAGGACGGTCCAGGTCGTCCGCCTGCGCCTTGCGACCACGGAGCCCCCGACGCGTCGGATCGAGATTTCGGCGCGACCGATCTCGATGCAGGGAGAACGCCGTGAATGGACGATGACCTTCTCGCCGCCGACGAGGACGACGAAACCGTCGCGAGCCGCCTCAATGCTGATCACGCCTGGGCCTCCGGAAGCCCACGATACACGACGCAGCAACCGGGCGCAACCGCAAAGCGCGGCTCAGCGCGACTTATGCGGCATCAGGACGCGAGAGTTCCGGAATCGGGGCCGCGAGCGGGACCCGCTGCAGATGCGCCTGCTTCCGGCCCTGTCCCCTCTCCGCGTTTCCTTCCGAGACCGCCCTCGGGCAGGCCCTCGAAGAGGGCGACGAGATCGGGCTTCCTGAAGAGGGCGACGTACTTCCGGGCCGAGAAACCGAGCTTGTCCGCAATGTCCGGATTGGCGCCGCCCTCGACGAGGCGGCGCGAGACCTCGATGTCGTTTCGCCCCACGGCCACCACGAGGGCGGTCTGGCCGTCCTTGCTCTGGAGGTCGGGGTTGGCGCCGCGGTCGAGGAAGAGGTTCACGAGCTCGGGGACTCCGGCGAGGACGGCGTCCATGAGTGCGGAGTAGCCCCTGTCCTCGCCCTGGAGGTCTATGTCGGCGCCGAATTCCAGGAGGAGTTCGGCCACGGCCTTGTGCTTGCCGCGGGCCGCGAGGCAGAGGAGGGGCACGCCGTGCTTGTTGCGGGAGTTGGCGTGGAAGCCCGCCTTGAGGAAGAGCTCCACCGCCTTGAGGTCCCCGTCGCTGACGCAGTGGGCGAGCGAGTCGGCATGGAAGGAGATTCCTATCTCGAGGAGACGGGACCTGGCCTGCTGCCGCTCTTCCTGGAGGGCCCACTCGCCGTGCTCGATGTGGTAGTAGTCTCCGAGCTCCGCATCGTTGTCGATGACGGGAACGCGGGCGAGATAGGAGGGAGGATCCCAGGCCGGCTCGAGCCGGTAGAGGGCCAGGCGGACGGTCTTTCCGAGGCAGTAGCCGCAGACGAAGAGGAACCATGGTTTCGCCGCTTCGCGTCTGGAGGACAGGACGAGGACATGCGAAGCGCGCGCGATGCGCGACACGAGACTCTGGCCGGACTTCTCGTCCCAGTTGTCCCGGATCTTGAGGCCGAAGGAGGGTATGCCAAGGTCCCTGAGTATGCCGAGAATGCCGACAAGTTCCCTGACATCCTCGGGCGAGGCAAGGACGGCAACTGTCATGTCTTGCTTGTTCCCATCGGCCGAGCGCCGTTCCTATCCACTCGTCTCTCCCTGGCCAGGGCAGCCACCATGGCGCGGTCGCCCAATGATACGACCATTGTTTTCAATTATCGGCAGGATGTCTTCGTCGCATTATGGCGAGCGTTTGCTCGCCACAGCCGAAACGCCTCACGAGGCGCCTTGACGACCCGCGTTTTCGCGCTATTGACTTTTTTGGAGTTTTTTAATAATTTAAAAACACATCATGATCGACTACCTGAGCGATGGTCAGGGTCCCCTCCCGGGACCATCGCCCGGACTGCGAGAGTCGAACGACCCGCCGGACTTGCCTACGTCCGTGGTCACAGGGCCCTTGGGTTAGCCTCCTTAACCAAGGGCCTTTTTTTTATTTTTGACGTCACTACTGGCCCAGGGGCATCGCGCCGGTCGGCGCCATAGCCATGGACTTCCGCGAAGCCTCGGCATTCCTCGACAGGAAAGCGTAGATCTCCGGCCAGTTTTCCCTCGTCACGACGAAACGCGGCAGATCGTAGGGATCGTTGAGGGAGGCATTGGCATATACGAATCCCAGCCGCACCGAGAAACCGTTCGAGTAGCCAGCCTTGGCCACTTCCGAAAGGGTGATCGGAGAAGTCACGCCAAAGGGATAGGCATAGAGGAGCGTCGAGGCCCGGACGATGGCCTCTACCTTGGCCTTGGCCAGGTAGATCTCCTTGTCGAACATCGCGCGGTCCGAACGATAGAGGGCTTCGTTCACCCTGAGGTGGTGATAGCCATGGGCCCCGATACGGCAGCCCTCGGCCTCGAGCCGCCTGACCGTCGCATCGTCCATCGAATAGGACATGGTTCCGATCACCGACGGATATATGAAGAGCGCAGGCCTGATGCCCCTCGGAAGGAAGACCGATTCGACCGCTTTGGAAACGCTCTGGTGTCCGTCGTCTATCGTGGCTACGAGGTTCATCGCTCCGCTCACCCTCCCCGCGAGGAGGTCGTCGAGGTCGACGAAGCCGTACCCCAGGGCCTTGAGCGCGTCGAGCTGGGCCCGCAGGTCGGACAGCGAGAAGTCGGTCGGAATGGTCGGGTCGCCGAGGAAGGTGTGCCAGCAGAGGATGAGGGACCGATCAGAGAAACCTGCCACGGGAGCGGGTGGATTCAGGCGGGTAGCCGCACCAGCAAGGACGATGGGTTCGGAGTTGAGGGAGTCCGCATCACCGCTTTCAGCGAAGGCTGGCAGGGGCGGCTCGAGGGCCTTGGCGCCCAGGACCGCAAGCAGGGCGAGTACACAGGTGATGACCTGTCGTGCAGGACGCCGGGGAATGCGGAAGGGCCTACGTTTTGGGAAATGCATTTATCTTTGTGTAGCAGAACAGGGGGCCCTTCTGCAAGACCTTGGGGCCTTCGGCGGCTCAGGGCCCAGGCGCCGACATGAAGAAAGGCCGCCCTCGCGGGCGGCCTCCAGGGGCCGCAATGACGGCCCGTCCTGTTCCGGATCAGCGACTAGATGAGGTCGACGAGGGCATCGCCCGTGTTGACGGCGGCGCCGGCGGCGACCCTGAGCGATGCGACCTTGCCGTCCGCGGGGGCGACGATCTCGTTCTCCATCTTCATGGCCTCGAGAAGGAGGATGACGTCGCCGCGCTTCACTTCCTGGCCGACGGCGACCTTGAAGGAGAGGACGGTGCCGGGCATGGGGGCCTTCACGCTGGTGGCGCCGGCGACGGCGGCTCCGGCGGGAGCCACGGGCGGCGTAGCCTCGACGAGGGGCTCGGCGGCCGCGGGGGCGGAGGGAGCCGGGCTCGGGACATATGCGGGCACGGCCGCGGGGGCGTGGGAGGCGGTGCCGCCGGCCACTTCCTCGACGGCCACGTCGTAGCTCTGGCCATTCACGGTGATGCGATATCTCTTCATGGTTTCCTCCTATCTG
>Ga0209099_1003645_pt1 | contig 12350 bp, 10 predicted proteins | sample AD_JPNHW2_MetaG_FD_184430 | JGI IMG/M metagenome (GOLD analysis project Ga0209099, IMG submission 184430) | Active sludge microbial communities of municipal wastewater-treating anaerobic digesters from Japan - AD_JPNHW2_MetaG (SPAdes) (version 2) | ecosystem: Engineered > Bioreactor > Anaerobic...
GTTCGGGTCATGGGACGGGGTTTCGCCTGGCTCGACACGGGGACCTGCGCCTCCCTGTTGGACGCCACGCTCTTCGTGAAGACCATCGAAGAGCGACAGGGGCTCCAGATCGCTTGCCTCGAAGAGATCGCCTTCCGTCAGGGTTGGATCGGAGTGGACCAAGTGAAGGCGACCGCGGAGAGCATGGGCAAGAGCCTCTACGGGGCTTATCTGAAAACGATTTGCGTGGAAAAGGAGTCTTAAATGACCTTCAAAATCTCTCCCCTCGCCGTCCCGGGCCTCCTCGTCTTGGATCCTCTTGTCCACGAAGACCACAGGGGCCTCTTCTGGGAGACCTTCAAGGCCTCGGAGTTCCGTGACGCGGGGCTCCCCGACCAGTTCTGTCAGGACAACCACTCCCTCTCCCGCAGAGGCGTCGTCCGAGGGCTCCACTACCAACTCCCCCCCCACGGTCAGGCCAAACTTGTCCGTTGCCTCAGCGGGGAGATCTTCGATGTCGCCGTAGACGTGCGCAAGGGGTCGGAGACCTTCGGCCGCTGGGCCGCCCTCGTCCTCTCGGCGGAGAACAAGAGGATGTTCTACATTCCCGAGGGCTTCGCCCATGGCTTTTGCGCCTTGAGCGAAACCGCTGAGGTCCACTACAAGGCGACCGGGGAGTACTGCCAAGAGGCGGAGAGAGGCGTCTGCTGGAACGACCAGGTTCTGGGGATTCTCTGGCCCGTGGAGGAGCCCCTGACCTCTGAGAAGGACAGCCTCTTCCCTCCCCTCCGGCTCGCCGAGGTCTACCCATGATCTGGCTCACCGGAGCCCAGGGGATGCTGGGGAGGGAGCTCGCCCTCCTTTTCGAGGAGGCTGGCTGGGAGTTCGTCGGTTCCGACCGGGAGAGGGACATCGCCGACGGGGTCTCCACCGCCGCCTTCCTCGACCAGGTCCGGCCCCAGTGGATCGTCAACGCCGCCGCCTACACCGCCGTGGACCGCGCGGAAAAGGAGAAGGCCGAGGCCTTCAACGTGAACGACCGGGGCCCCGAAATCTTGGCTCAGGAGGCCGCAAAGAGGGGAATCTCTCTGGTCCACTTCTCCACCGACTACGTCTTCAACGGAGAGGGGACCGAACCCTACGGGGAGGACGATCCCACGGGCCCGATTCAGGTCTACGGCAAGAGCAAACTGGCCGGGGAGAGGAAGGTCTTGGAGAGCTGTTCCCACGCTCTGGTCCTGAGAATCTCGTGGCTCTACGGTCTCTACGGGCAGAACTTCGTCGCCAAGATCCTTCAGCTGGCCCGGGAGAGGGACTCCCTCTCCGTCGTGTCAGACCAGTGGGGTTCTCCCACCTGGGCTAGGACTCTGGCCGAGAGCGTGGTCTGGAGAATCGCCCTTCCCAAGGGCCCCTGGGGCCTCTTCCACCTCTCCGACGAGGGGGCGATCTCTTGGCACCACTTCGCCGAAACCATCGTCCAGATGGCTTGGGAGAAGGGGCTCATCGACGAGAAAAAACCGGTCAGGCCGGTTTCCACGGAGAAGTACCCCACTCAGGCCCGCCGCCCCCGCTACTCGGTCCTGGACAAGGGGAAGGCGAAAGCGGCGGGTTTTCAGGTCCACCCCTGGCGAAACAACCTGGGCTGTTACCTGGACGCGCTGAAGGAAAAGGAAGGTTGCCGGTGAACGATCGGGAGCGTACGTTGAGGCGGATTCTTGTCACCGGAGGGTGCGGTTTCATCGGAACCAACTTTATCCGTTACCTTTTTGAGAAGACGGAGTTCTCAGGCAAGGTCATCAACCTGGACAAGCTGACTTACGCGGGGAACCCCAAGAACCTGGAGGGGTTGGCCGAACAGTACGGGGCCGGGAGGTACAGGTTCCTCCGAGGGGAGATCGGAGACGCCGCCCTGGTGGAGAAGATTCTCCGAGAGGAGGAGGTGGACACGGTCGTCCACTTCGCCGCCGAGAGCCATGTGGACCGTTCCATACGGGGCCCCGAAGAGTTCGTTCGGACCAACGTTCTGGGGACCTTCACCCTCCTTGAGACGGCCCGAAGGGTCTGGCAATCCTCAAAGGGAAAGATTTTTCACCATGTCTCCACCGACGAGGTCTTCGGAAGCCTCGGTCCGGTGGGGTTTTTCACGGAGCGGAGCCCCTACGACCCCAGGAGCCCCTACTCCGCCTCCAAGGCCTCCTCGGACCATCTGGTCCGGGCCTACTTTTACACCTACCGTCTTCCGGTGATGGTCTCCAACTGTTCCAACAACTACGGCCCCTACCAGTTTCCTGAAAAGATGATCCCCCTGATGGTTCTGAACGCCCTGGAGGGGAAGCCTCTGCCCGTCTACGGGGAGGGAACGAACGTTCGGGACTGGCTCCATGTGGAGGACCACTGCTCGGCTCTCTGGGCGATTCTCAACCGGGGGCGCCTGGGAGAGACCTACGCCGTAGGGGGGCGTTCGGAGACCACTAACCTTCGCCTTGTGGAGAGCCTCTGCGACATCCTGGAGACAAAAGCCCCCGAGAGCCGTCCCCAGGGTGGCTTCCGCTCTCTCATCACCTTCGTGAAGGACCGTCCCGGCCATGATCAGCGTTACGCCATCGATTGCCGAAAGATCGAAGAGGAGTTGGGATGGAAGAGAAGGTTTACCTTGGCTCAAGGGTTGGAGGAGACCCTCCTTTGGTACCTTCGTAACCGGGCCTGGTGCGATGAAGTGCGGAGAGGGGAGTACGCGGAGTGGATTCAGACCCACTACGGTTCAGGGGAGAGAGAATGAAGATACTCGTTACCGGAGCGGCCGGGTTCATCGGCCATTTTGCCGCCCTTCGGTTCTTGAGGGAGGGTTGGGAGGTGGTGGGCGTCGATTCCGTCAACGACTACTACACGCCGAACCTGAAGTGGGACCGCTTGCGGGAAGCGGGAATCGAGGGCCCCTGCGGGTTGGGGGAGAGGAGGGAGAGCGCCCTCCACGGGGGGTACCGGTTCCTCCGCCTCGATTTGACAGATAAGGAGGAACTTCTCTCCCTCTTCCGACAGGAGAAGTTTGAGAGGGTCTGCCACCTGGCCGCCCAGGCGGGAGTCCGCTACTCCCTCGTCAACCCCGACAGCTACCTGAAGAGCAACCTGGAAGGGTTTCTCAACCTCCTGGAGTGCTGCCGTCACAACCCGGTCGCGCACCTGGTCTACGCGAGCAGTTCCTCGGTTTACGGCTTCAACAAGAAGATGCCCTTCTCCGAGGAGGACAACGTCGACCATCCGGTGAGCCTCTACGCGGCCACAAAGAAGAGCAACGAACTGCTGGCCCATGCCTACAGTCACCTCTACCACATTCCGACCACGGGGCTCCGGTTCTTTACCGTCTACGGCCCCCTGGGCAGGCCGGACATGGCCCCGATCCTCTTCGCCAAGGCGATCGCCGAGGGGAAGGCGATCCGGGTCTTCAACTTCGGGAAGATGAAGCGGGATTTCACCTATATCGACGACATCGTGGAGGGGGTGAAGCGGGTTTTGGACAAGCCGCCCTCCCCGGCGGAGGGTTCCGACGGTTTCTCCTCCCCCGCTCCCTACCGAATCTTCAACATCGGACGGGGAGAGCCCGTGGACCTGATGGAGTTCATCCTTGTCCTGGAGAGAGTCCTGGGGAGAGAGGCGATCAAGGAGTTCGTCCCCATCCAGCCGGGAGACGTGGAGGCGACCTGGGCCGACACGACCCAACTGAGGGAGACGGTGGGTTACGCGCCCTCCACCCCTCTCGCCGAGGGAGTGGAGCGTTTCGCCCGGTGGTTCAAGGGTTACTCCTGGAGGTGAGTCTTTGCCCCGTTTCGCGCGCCTTTATAACCGCTCTAGGAGCGGTATTTCCTATCTTGATTCCCCGCGGGCATAGGGAGGGACACTTGCCTCCCTTTATGAAGGGAGCCTTTCTCGGGGGGCTTCCTCCCTTTTCCAAAGGGGGAAAAATGGTTTATACTCATTGACTATGAGAAGAGCCAAGAGGAGAGAGCGATGAAACTGACCGTTGTCGGAACCGGGTACGTTGGCCTCGTGACGGGAGTCTGCTTCGCCGAAATGGGGAATGAGGTCTGGTGCGTCGATGTCGATAAAGAGAAGATCCAGGGGCTGAACCAGGGGAAGATCCCCATCTACGAGCCGGGCCTGGAAGACATGGTGAAACGGAATATGGAGGCCGGCAGGCTCCACTTCACGACCCGTCTGGAAGAGGGGCTCTCACTCTCTCTCTTCCTCTTTATCGCCGTGGGAACCCCTCCCGGTGAAGACGGCTCGGCGGACCTCAACTACGTGCTCTCTGTGGCCCGGGAAGTGGGCCGGAAGATGGAGAAGTACGTCGTTATCGTGGACAAGTCCACGGTTCCCGTCGGAACCGCCGACAAGGTGAGGGAGGCCGTGGCGGAGGAACTCAAGGCGAGAGGGAGGAGTGGCTTGGAGTTCGATGTCGTCTCCAACCCCGAGTTTCTCAAGGAGGGGGCCGCCATCGACGATGTGATGAAACCGGACCGGATCATCGTGGGAACCGACAACGTCAGGACCGCCGAGTTGATGAAGGAGCTCTACTCCCCCTTCGTTAGAAACGGTCATCCCATCCTTCTGATGGATATCCACTCCGCCGAATTGGCCAAGTATGCCGCCAATGCCATGCTGGCCACGAGGATCAGCTTCATGAACGAACTGGCCGCTCTCTGCGAGAAGGTGGGTGCCGATATCGAACAGGTGCGCATGGGGATCGGCTCGGACCGGAGAATCGGTAACTCCTTCCTCTACGCCGGGCTTGGCTACGGAGGCTCCTGCTTCCCCAAGGATGTCAAGGCCCTGATCCACTCTTCCCGGGAGGAGGGGCTCAAACCGACCATCCTGGAGGCGGTGGAGGAGGTCAACAAACGCCAGCGTCAGATCTTCGTGGAGCGGATCAAGGGCTACTTCGGCTCTCTGAGGGGGAAGAAACTGGCTCTCTGGGGCCTCTCCTTCAAGCCCCAGACCGATGACATGCGGGAAGCCCCCTCTGTGACCATCGCTGAAAGGCTCTTGCAGGAAGGTGCCCTTCTGACCGCCTACGATCCGGTCGCCGTCGAGGTCGCCCGCCTTCTTCTCCCCTCCGAGGGGATCACCTTTACCAAGGACGCCTACGAGGGGCTGAAGGACGCCGACGCCCTCCTCCTGATCACGGAGTGGCATCAGTTTCGCAACCCCGACTTCGAGAGGATCAAGAGCCTGATGAAGGCTCCGGTGATCTTCGACGGAAGGAACCAGTACGATCCCAAGGTTCTGAGATCCTACGGCTACGCCTACTTCTGTCTCGGTCGCCGCCAATGCATCTGAAAAAGCGTGTCCTGGTCACCGGCGGGGCCGGGTTCATCGGCTCCCATCTCTGTGAACGGCTTCTGAAGGAGGGTTGCGAGGTCCTTTGCCTGGACAACCTCTTCACCGGTGAGTTCAAGAACATCCAGCACCTGGTAGGCCGGTCGGGCTTCGAGTTCATCCGGCACGACATTATCCAGCCGATCCTCTTGGAGGTGGACGAGGTCTACAACCTCGCATGTCCCGCCTCTCCCGTCCACTACCAGTTCAACCCCGTCAAGACCGTGAAAACCAGCGTCATGGGGGCCATTAACATGCTGGGCCTGGCCAAGCGTGTCAAGGCGAGGATCTTGCAGGCTTCGACGAGCGAAGTCTACGGCGACCCCCAGGTCCACCCTCAGAATGAGGAGTACTGGGGCCACGTCAATCCCATCGGAATTCGCTCCTGCTACGACGAGGGGAAACGGTGCGCCGAAACGCTCTTCTTCGACTACCATCGTCAGCACAACCTCCCCATCAAGGTGGCCAGAATCTTCAACACCTACGGCCCTAGGATGCACCCAGAGGATGGGCGGGTAGTGAGCAACTTCATCGTTCAGGCCCTTCGGGGACGGCCGCTGAGCCTCTACGGCGAGGGCGGCCAGACCAGAAGCTTCTGCTTCGTGGACGACATGGTGGAGGGGCTCATCCGCCTCATGGCTTCGCCGGAGGAGTTCACCGGGCCCGTGAACCTGGGAAACCCCGTGGAAACCTCGGTTCGGGAGCTTGCCGAGAGGATACTCAAGCTGACCGGGTCAAGCTCCCCCCTGGAGTTTCTCCCCCTTCCTCCGGACGATCCCGGTCGGAGGCGACCGGAGATCTCCCTCGCCAGGAGGGCGCTCTCCTGGGAACCCCGGGTCGACCTCGACGAAGGCCTGGAGCGAACGATCTCCTACTTCCGAACCCTTCTGGCCTGACCTCCTCCGAGACTTCTTCCAGAGCCGCGTCAAAAGAGGAAGTTTCTTATACCGAGAAAGCTTAGAGACACTGGTGTCTCTCTTCTGCGAAGGGGACGTGTCGGCGGGAGTCCACGAGGGGCAGCGCGGAGGAGAAACTCTCCAGGGGCCGTTGTTCTTGCATTGTTTCCGCTCCGGCGGTAAACTTAACCAAAGTTTCCTTTTTGAGAAATTGTCGGCTCTTTGCGGAGGGAGAGAAGGGATGGCCTGGCCTTGGTTGCGGCGATTTTCTGAGAGAAGTCCGTGCCTCGTCGTTGTCGGTCTCTTTCCCGGAGTGTGGTTTCTTCAGGGTGGAAACGTTGAATCTTGACATAAGAGTTGATATGATGACCGAGACGTTGGTGGCGTCGCCGAGGATGATGGGCGAGGTGTTCTCCGTTCTGCGGCCGATGAGAGGAACCTGTGTGCGGCATAGTCGGAATTCTTCATAAAAGCGGCAAAGAGGTCGGCTTTGAGCTCCTCGATGCCCTTAAGATGTTGGAGTACCGTGGTTATGACTCTTCGGGGCTCGCGGTGGAGGAGCCCGACGGTCGGCTGAAGCTCATGAAGCGGATCGGAAAGATCCGCGAGCTGGAAAGAGAGGTGGTGACCTCGCCGCCAAAAGGATGGGTCGGTTTAGCCCATACCCGGTGGGCTACCCATGGAGCCCCTTCGGACAGGAACTCCCATCCCCACAGCGACTGTTCCGGTAGGATCGTCCTGGCCCATAACGGGATCATCGAGAACTACGCCTCCCTCAAGGAGGGTCTCCTTGCCCGGGGGCACCGCTTCACCTCCGAGACCGACTCGGAGGTGGTCGTTCACCTGCTGGAGGAGATGGCGGGGGAGGGGGGGATGCTTTCCGCTCTGGAGCGTCTCGGCACCATCCTGGAAGGGAGCTACGCCCTGGTGGTCCTCTCCCTGAACGAGTCCGGTCGGCTCTTCTTCCTCCGGAAAGACAGCCCCCTGATCATCGGGGTAGGCGAGGACTCCCTCTACCTGGCCTCGGACATCCCCGCCTTCCTTGCCTGGACCAACCGTGTCGTCACCCTGGAAAACGGGGATTACGGCGAACTCTCCCGGCAGGGGCTCCGTCTCTTCCATGGGGGACGCGCCCTGGCGCGCCCTCCCGTCGAAGTCCGATGGAACCGCCTGCAGGCCGAGAAAGAGGGTTACAAACACTTCATGCTCAAGGAGATCCGGGAGCAACCCCGCGCCGTTTCGGACACCCTCACGGGCAACCGCTTCCTCTTCGACGAAGAGGACGTGGCGAGGATTCAGGGGGCCGAGAAGGTTCACCTCCTGGGGTGCGGAACCTCCTACCATGCCGGCTTGATCGGAAAACTCCTGATCGAGGCCTTCGCCGGGATTCCCGCCGAAGTCCACTACGCCTCGGAGTTCCGCTACGCCGAGCCTCCCATGACCTTGCGTCACTTGGCCTTCGCCGTCAGCCAATCCGGGGAGACCGCCGATACTTTGGCTTCCACCCGCCTTGTCCGGGAGAGGGGACTTCCGGTATGGTCCATCTGCAACGTTCTGGGCAGTACCCTCAGCAGGGAGAGCGACCGGACCTTCTACACCTACGCCGGTCCGGAGATCTCCGTGGCCTCCACGAAAGCCTTCACGACCCAGACTGCCCTCCTGGCCCTTCTGGCCATACGCCTGGCGGAGGTGAGGAAGGGCTCCGCCGATAAGGGTCTGCGTCGCCTTGAGGAGGCCTTGCGCCGGGTTCCCCAGAAGATGGCGGAGTTTCTGGACCGGGGAGCCGCCTCCCTTCCCGGACTGGCTCAGAAGTATGCCGGTTTCAGGGATATGCTCTTCCTCGGTCGTACCTACAATTTCCCCATAGCCCTAGAGGGGGCCCTGAAACTCAAGGAGATCAGCTACATCCACGCCGACGGCTATCCCGCCGGTGAGATGAAGCACGGCCCCATCGCCTTGGTGAGCGAGGCCACCCCTTCGGTCTTTCTCGCCACCCAGGGAAGGGTCAAGGGCAAGGTCGTTTCCAACCTTCAGGAGGTCCGTTCCCGAAAGGGAAAGGTGATCGCTCTGGTCTCCGAGGGGGATTCCTCCCTCGACTCCCTGGCCGACGACTCTATCCCCCTTCCCGTGGTTGAAGAGGAGTTCTCTCCTCTGGTCAACGTCTTACCCCTTCAGCTTTTTGCCTATCATATCGCCGACTTCCTGGGCCTGGACGTGGACCAACCCCGGAACCTGGCCAAGAGCGTTACCGTCGAATGAGGAGAGGAAAATGAGCTTAGAGTACGAAAAGACGCCCCTGGCGAACAACAACGGAGACGACGATGGGTCCGTCGATCTGAAGCCCTACATCCAAACCTTGAGAGCCCACCGCAAGACGGCGTTTCGCTTCCTGCTTGCCGCGGCAGCCCTTTTCATCGCCCTCTCTCTCTTCTTTCTCCTTCTCTCCCCCAAGGAGAGGGTGATTGAGTCGAGGGTACGCTTTCTCTTCGAGGGGGCCGAGGAGGGGAAGTACCCCAACGGGGATCTCTTTTCGCCCCTGGAGCCGATCTCCACGGTTGTTCTCCAAGAGGTCTACGTAACGAACGACCTGAAGCGGTTCCTGCCCTACGAAGAGTTCAAGAAGGGCTTCACCGTTCTTCAGAGGAACCTGGAGAGGGAACAGCTGGAGGCGGACTACAAGGCTCGCCTCGGGGATCCTAAGATGACCTCCGTGGAGAGGGACAGGCTCATCCGGGAGTACCGGGAGAGGGTGGCCGCCCTGAGGAGCGCCGAATACAGCCTGATCTACTCCCAGGAGTATGCCCTCTCGACGATCCCCTCGGAGACGCTCCGCAAGGTGATGGTCGACGTCCTCTCGGTCTGGGCGCGGAACGCGGACCTGAGGAAGGGGGCTCTCTCCTACCGGATCTCGGTCTTCTCTCCCAAGATGGTCGCCGCCCAGCTGGCGGTCAAAGGCGGCGATCCCGTCATCGCTCTGGACATTCTCCGCAACCACGTTCAGAAGGTTGTGCGCAACATCGACCAGATCATGGACCTGCCCGGAGCGGCTTTCGTCGAGGACGACAAGGAGGGGGAGAAGCTTATCGATATCCGCAACAGGCTGGTGGAGATGGAGCGGTTTCAGATCAACCCCCTCATCGGAAGGGTCAGGAGCCAGGGTATCACAAGGGACCCCGCGGGTACGATTAGCTACCTGGAGAACCAGCTCTTTCAGCTGAACCTTCAGAGACGGGCCGCCCAGGAGAGGGTCAAACTCCTGGAATCCTCCCTGAAGAGCTATCTCCAGGAGAGGGGAAGCGTCTCCCAGGGGAGGGGCTCCGCTTCCGGGAACCTCTCCGCGGTGATCCCCCAGGTCAACGCGGATTTCTTCGACAAGGTTATGGAGATCGGGCAGAAGACCTCGGACCTGGAGTACCGCAAGAGCATCACCGAAAGGATCATTCGGGCCGGGGAAGAGCTGGTTTTCCTCGAAAAGGACGCTCGTTACTACGAGGAGTTCCTCCGCCTCTTCCAGAGGAGGGGGCTCTCCCGGGCCGGGGAGGCCCAAATCGCCTCCTGCGAGGCCAAGTACAGGGAGATTGCCTCCCAACTTTTCCGCTCCATTCAGGAGATCAACACGATCTACGGGGTGATCGCCAAACAGAACCTCAACCCTGACTCCCTTCTCTACACGGTCGTCGCCCCTCCCTTCTCGACGACCCGCTACGCCCTTTCCAAGGGAAAGGTCTTGGCTCTGTGTTTTCTCTACTGGGTTCTTGCCGTTCTGATGGGGATGCTGTGGGTATGGGTGAAAACCAAACAAGGAGATGCTGAGTGACAGAGACAGGGAACTATAAGCAAGCGCTTCTCGAGAAGCTGGAAAAGAAAGAGGCCCTGATCGGTATCCTCGGTCTCGGCTATGTCGGTTTACCCCTGGCCAGGGAGTTTCTCAAGGCCGGGTACAGGGTTCTCGGATTCGACGTGGACAAGCGGCGCGTGGATATGGTCAACGCCGGAGAGAGCCCGATCAAGCACTTGGAGAACGGGTTCTTCCAGAGCTTCGTTCAGGAGAAGAGAACCTTCTCGGCCACCGCCGATTTTTCCCGAATGGTCGAGCCGGACGCCCTCTTGGTCTGCGTCCCCACACCCCTGGGGAACCACATGGAGCCCGACCTCACCATGGTCCTCGACGCGACCAAGAGCATCGCCGCCGCCCTCAGGCCGGGGCAGGTTGTCGTTCTGGAGAGCTCCACCTTCCCGGGAACCACCGAGGAGGAGATGCTCCCCCTTCTCGAAAAACGGGGGCTCGCGCTGGGACGGGAGTACTTCGTCGGTTACTCCCCCGAGCGGGAGGATCCTGGCAACAAGGAGTTCCCCACCGGGAAGATCCCCAAGGTCGTGAGCGGGGTGACTTCGGATTGCCTTGAGGTGATCGAGAGTCTCTACAAGAGAATCGTCAAGGCCATCCCCGTCAGCAACCCCAGGACGGCGGAGATGGCGAAGATTCTGGAGAACACCTACCGGGCCGTGAACATCGCCTTGGTGAACGAACTGAAGATGCTCTGTCTGCGGATGGACATCGACATCGTCGAAGTGATCGAGGCGGCCAAGACAAAGCCTTTCGGCTTCCAGGCCTTCTACCCCGGCCCCGGACTGGGCGGACACTGCATTCCCATCGACCCCTTCTACCTCACCTGGAAGGCCAAGGAGTACGATTTCCGCACCCACTTCATCGAGTTGGCCGGAGAGGTGAACACCAACCAGCCCTACTTCGTCGTCTCCCGGGCTTACACGGCCCTGGAGAGCCAGGGGAAGATCGTCAACGGGAGCAAGATTCTGATCCTGGGCGTGGCCTATAAGAAAGACATCGACGATGTTCGGGAGAGCCCGGCCCTGAAGGTCTACGAACTCCTCATGAAGAGGGGTGCCAAGGTGGATTTCAACGACCCCCACATCCCCGAGATCACCCTTCACAACAACGGCAAGGGCGAGGTCCACCGTTCCGTCGAAATCACCCCGGAGAGAGTGAGAGAGTACGATCTGGTGGTTCTCATCACAGACCACACGCTCTACCCTTACGACGAGATTCTCCGTGAGGCGAAGCTGATCCTGGATACGCGCCACAAGTTCCCCAACCACCAGAAGGTGGTGAGGGGATAAAATTTACCATCCATGGCGCCGGAGGCTCTCCCGGCCTCCGGCGCCACGAGAGGGTCTGAGCCCCGCCGCCGTCCCGGGAAGCGGTCGACGGCGGTGTTTTGCACCTTTTGGGTCGGGGAGGGAGAGATGATCGGCAAGAGTTCTTTCGTTCATCCTTCGAGTTACATCGACGAGGGAGTCACCATCGGAGAGGGGACCAAGATCTGGTGCTTCTGCCATGTTCAGAGAGGCGCCAGGATCGGGAAGAACTGTTCTCTCGGGCAGAACGTCAACGTCGGGAACAACGTCCAGCTGGGGAACAACGTCAAGGTTCAGAACAACGTCTCCCTCTTCGAGGGAACCGTGGTGGAGGACGATGTTTTCCTCGGTCCTTCCTGCGTCTTGACCAACGTGACCAACCCCCGCTCTCAGATCGTCCGGCATGGCCTCTACGAGAAGACCCTTCTCCGGCGAGGGTGCACCCTGGGGGCCAACTGCACCGTCCTGTCGGACATCACCATAGGCCGTTACGCCTTTATCGCCGCCGGGGCGGTGGTCACCCGGAGCGTTCCCGACTACGCCTTCATGGTGGGGGTTCCGGCCCGGCAGAACGGGTGGATGAGCCGCCACGGTCATCCCCTGCGGGAGATTCGGGAGGGCGGTGTCTATGTCTGTCCGGAATCGGGGTTTCACTACCGGGAGGTGGAGCCGGGAGTCCTCAGGTGTTTGGACTGGGATGAGGAACAACCCCTCCCCGGGGAGTTGAGCCAGGGAGTGAAGGGGTACAGGGATTGGAAGAAGAGGTAATTTTATGGATTTGACAAAGCCCTCTGAAACTTAACGGGAACCTCCGTTGGATCTCTCCTTTCAGCCCTGGCGCGGAAATTTTGAAGGAATTGACTGGAACTCGACGGGAAGAGGTGCTATCTTAGTGGAAAAAGAGAGGAGGAAACGATGGTGGAACCGGTTTCGAAGACACCCCGA
>Ga0209099_1003647_pt1 | contig 12345 bp, 7 predicted proteins | sample AD_JPNHW2_MetaG_FD_184430 | JGI IMG/M metagenome (GOLD analysis project Ga0209099, IMG submission 184430) | Active sludge microbial communities of municipal wastewater-treating anaerobic digesters from Japan - AD_JPNHW2_MetaG (SPAdes) (version 2) | ecosystem: Engineered > Bioreactor > Anaerobic >...
GCTTTCCAGCAGTTTTTCTTTTCCCTCGATCTTAATTGTTTTTACAGTTTTGAGAATTGGAATTTGTGTTCCGTCAGCTTTAATTAATATCTTGTCTGAATTGTCAACTGTCTGATTTTTATCGCAAATAGGACAACTATTCTCCATTGCATGACAAACAAACAAATGACATTTTCTTCCAATGATATTTTTTTCATCATCACCGATCATTTCGGATGCAAACCTGTTCACTATTTCGATCTGCCGGGTATATGGATCTATTATCATAACTCCAACTGAAAGGTTTTCCAGCAATGAACGCTGGAACTGTTCACTTTCTTGAATCTTTTTCTGACTTTCCTTCAGTACTGCTTGAGATATTGTGATAAAAAGCATCAGCATCAGCAGGATTAAAACAATAATGGTCAGCATAACAGGAAGAGCAGACCGTTCTATTATCTCGCTTTTCCAGTCACTGGCATCAACATCCATTCCAATAACAGCCATGATTTTTCCAGTATCGGGATCTTTAACCGGAACTAGTGCTGATATCCAGTTTCCCCATCTATCTTTTATCGGACCTTCAACCAGTTCCTGTCCGGAATTAAAAACAGATTTAAGATCTTCAGAAGCTTCTTCATACAGCTGTCCAGGAGGCGAATAATCTTTTGAATCCGGCGATTCATTGTCCAGAAAATAAAATATTTCGTTTTCAGCGTTGCGACCGGTCAAATAGACAAAACGGTATTTTTCATTAGATCTTTTTATTTCTGCAAACTGTTTTTTCAGAGCTATATAATTCTGATTTTTCAAGTCAGATGTGTTACCGGAAAGAGATTGAAATTGTGAATAGTTCAGTGAAACAAGGGACAGTCGGGTCTGCTGCAGAAGATTTTTACGCATTTCAGAATCGACCTGCTGCATCTTCCATCTGGTAAAGATTGTAGAAGCCATCAACGAGACACAAACTGCAACGGCAACTAAAAGGATGATCCTTCTATTTACTTTCAACAGTTGTATGAATCTATTCTTTATCATATATTTTCTCCGGAAATTGGTTTGCTGTGGCATTTTATAGGGAAAGCAGAATGGAGTCAAAAAAACCTTTGGAGAAAGAAAGATTTTGTCTGATGACGACACAATTATGTCCGTTTGTTGAAAATTGTCTTTTTTCTGCTACAATAAATCAATAAATTTGGAACAGGTGTCTAAATGAATAAATTCTTGAAAATATTTTCGCCGGTTTTCTCAAATGTTTTTGAAAACTTGCAAGATCCCGTTTCCATTCTTGAGGATGGCGTGTTCGTCGAATGCAATTATGCGACACTGAAAATGCTCGGAATGAAAAATAAAGATGAAATCATCGGGAAAACTCCATTGCAGATATCTCCGGAATTCCAGTCCGATAAAATCAGCTCTGAGGAAAAAGTACAGCTTCAGATAAAAAGATGTATTGAATCAGGTTCCAATAAGTTTGAATGGTGCCATGTTCGTGCAGATGGAGAACTTTTTTTTGCGGAAATTAATTTGACCAGAATTTCAGGAATAGATGAAAGAACGATATTCGTTTTGTGGAGAGATATTTCAGACAAAGTTAAGGCGAAAAGGCTGGCTGATGAAATGGAAAATAAATTCAAAATGGTCACAGATTTCGCTCCGGCGGCTATTCTTGTCCACAAGGGCGGAAGATGGATATATGTCAACAATGCCGTTTCTGAAGTTTTCGGTTTGCAGCCTTCTGATTTGTTAGGAGAAAATTTTCTGAAATATATTCATCCTGAGCATGTCTCAAAAATATCGGAATATGCAAAAAGAAGACTTGAGGGTGATGATGCCGAAGACAGATATGATACTTGTATTCTGACAAAGGACGGGACTGAAAGATGGGCGGATATCAAGGTTTCATTGATAGATATTGATGGCGGGAAAGCCATAATTGTCAATGCTATTGATATTACGAAAAGAGTTGAAGCTGAAAGAAAAATGAAGGAAAGCAACGAGAAGCTGAGAACAACTCTTAATTCAATAGGTGACGGTGTTATATCTACTGATTCCAAGGGCAATATAGTCATGATGAATCCTGTCGCTGAAAAACTTACCGGATGGATGCTGGCTGATGCGACAGGACAGCCGCTTGATAAGGTGTTTAAAATAGTAAATGCTTTTACGAGAGAACAGGTTGAAAATCCTGTTTCGAAGGTGTTGAAAGAAGGTGGTGTGATAGGTCTTGCAAATCACACAGTATTGATAGGAAAGAACGGAAAGGAGTTCCAGATAGCAGATAGCGGTGCTCCAATAACAGATGATTCAGGAGCGATAAACGGAGTTGTTCTTGTGTTCAGGGATGTGACAGAAAAATATCTTCTTGAGGAACAGTTGAAGCAGACACAGAAAATGGAAGCTATCGGACAGCTTGCAAGCGGTCTTGCGCATGATTTTGGAAATATGATAAGCGGAATAATCGGAAATGCTGAATTATTAAGCGGTTTTGTCAATGATAACTATGAAGCCGAATGTTATATCGAAAGAATTAAAGAAGCTTCAATGCGTGCTTTTAATATGACCAGAAGGCTTCTCGATTTTTCCAGAAAAAGCAATGGAGAGCTTGTTAAATTTGATATTAACGAACTGATTGTGAAAACGCTTGATCTTGCAACTCCCGGAATCGATAAAAAAATAAAGATAACTAAAAATTTTAAGGTTGTCCGTCCTATGATAAAAGGTGACCCTGACCAGTTGCAGAATGCTTTGATCAATCTTATGTTTAATGCGAGAGATGCCATGTCTGAGGATGGAAAACTTGAACTTGCAACTTCAGAATATTTTGTTCCGGCAGATACTGTCAATCCGATGCTGCTTACTCCGGGAAAATATATTAAGATCAGTGTTAAAGATAACGGGTCCGGTATAAGTGAAGATATTCAGGATAAGGTTTTTGAACCTTTTTTCACAACTAAAAAACCTGGAACGGGGACTGGTCTTGGACTGACTTCAGTCTTTAAGGCTTTAAAAGACCACCGTGGAGCCGTTTCACTGAAGTCTAAACCGGGTGCAGGAACTGAATTTGATCTGTTTCTGCCGTTTGATAATAAGCCGCCTGAATAGAAAACATGGAGAATGTTAATGGAAAAAGGTAAGATCTTTGTTGCACTTGATGTCAACACAAAAGCGGAAGCACTTGAAATTGTTAATGAATTGCAGAGTCTCGGTGCATGTTTTAAAATAGGGAAACAGCTTTTTACAGCTGAAGGACCTGAACTTGTCAGAGAAATTGTAAAAATGGGAGAGGATGTTTTTCTTGACCTTAAATATCACGATATTCCAAACACTGTCGCAATGGCAGGCGCTGCAGCGGCAAAACTGGGAGTGAAGGTTTTCAATGTCCATGCCGGCGGCGGAAGAAAAATGATGGAGGCTGTCAGGGCGGAAATGAATAAACTTCAAAATCCTCCGATGGTGCTTGCTGTAACAGTTCTGACCAGTATGGCTGAAGAGGATCTGAAGGAAACCGGTATTTCTGTAAGCCCGGCGGAACAGGTGAAGCGGCTTGCACTGCTTGCAAAAGCATCTGGCATGGACGGTGTTGTTGCCAGCCCTCTTGAAGTTGAGATGATACGGAATGCCTGCGGTCCAGATTTTAAAATACTTACTCCCGGTATTCGTCCTGCATCAAGCTCGGCGGATGACCAGAAAAGAATTGCAACTCCGGCATCGGCATTAAGATCGGGAAGTGATTATCTGGTGATCGGGAGACCGATAACTGGTGCCAAAGACAGAAGAAAAGCTTTTATTGAGATATTGAAGGAGATTCAGGATTCTCAATAGATTTTCTTAATGATCCCCATTCATCTTTAATATTTTTCAACAATGCTGAAATAATCTCAGGTTCATAATTTTCAGTATTTTCAAGAGTTTTTGCCAAGAGTCCCAGCTTGTTGAATCGTATATTTAAAGCAGCACCTTTCAAAGCGTGGGCCGTTCTTTTTATTTTTTCAGTTTCGTTGTCTGATATGATCTTGTCCAGACTGTCAACATATTCATCAATAACTTCTATTGCTTCTATCAGGAATTCGTCCAGAAGTTTTTCTTTTCCGTTGAATTCTTTTAGCAAAGTCTCCCTGTCAAACTGAACTGGTTCTGAAGTTTCTTTGACCTGAACCGGTTTTTCAGGTGATCTTTTATTGGAAAGATATTTAATAATTGTGACAGAAAGCTCATCAATATTGATAGGTTTTGTGAGAAAATGATCCATTCCGGCTTCAATGCACCGTTCTTTTTCGCCTTTTATTGCACCTGCAGTCAATGCGATTATAGGACATCGTTTCCCGGAATTTAATTCAATATCTCTTATTTCTTTTGCGGCTGTATATCCATCTTTTCCAGGCATCTGAATATCCATAAGAATAATGTCGGGATGATATTCAGAATATTTTTCAACTGCTTCAAATCCGTCTGTAGCTTCAATAAATTCAGCATGTTGAAATGTTTCAGACAGAAGAGTTTTTACAAGACTCATGTTCAGTGCAACATCTTCAACGATCATGATCCTTGGATTTTCAGGTTTATTATTTTGATTCGTTTCCGTTTTTTGCTCGTTATTTTTTGTAAGACCATTGAAATCGGGGTTTTTTAAATTACTCAGCAGTCTGAAGAGTTCACCCAGCTTGATAGGTTTTGTGAGTTTGTGTCTTACATTAAGTTTCTGACATTCTGAATGGATATATGCATCATCGGAAGAACTGTGCAGAAGAATAATATCCATGTCATAATGCAATTCTCTGATCATGGAAATCAGCTCAATTCCGTTCATTCCAGGCATAAGGTAATCAACAATAACAACATCAAACGATCCGGATCTAGCAATTATATTGAGCCCTTCAGCAGCGCTTGATGCAGTTTCAGAATGGATTTTCCAGATTTCAAGGGTGTGTTTAAGGATCATCTGATTGTTTGAATTATCATCTATAATTAAAACATTGCCGATATTCTGAATATTTCCGGGTTGAAGCGGATCACCATATTCATATGTTTTTTCGATAGTAAAAGAAAAAGTACTTCCTTTTTCCAGAATACTTTCGACAACAAACGCACCTCCCATTTTTTGCAGAAGTTTGTTAGATATCGTCAAACCGAGTCCTGTTCCGCCAAATCTTCTTGTTGTTGATGCATCAGCCTGTGAAAAAGCATAAAAAAGATTTTTCTGCTGTTCAGCCGTGATCCCGATTCCGGTGTCTCTGACTGAAAAGAAGAATTTGCCATAGTTTTCGACATCTGTTTTTTTGAAATTCAGTTTTATTTCGACTTCGCCTTTTTCGGTGAATTTAACAGCATTGCCGAGAAGATTGATCATGATCTGTTTTAATCTCAGTGGATCTACCGTTGCAAATCTCGGAAGTTCAGGGTCTATATTGAGAAGTATCTCTATATTTTTCAAAGATGCGTTGTATTTGACAATATCTGCGGCCTGTTCCACAAGCTCAATAATATTGGTCTTTATTTCATCTATTTCGAGTTTTCCTGCCTCAATTTTTGAGAAATCAAGAATATCATTAATGATTCCGAGCAGAGAGTGTGCTGAAGCATAAGAATTCGCAGCGTATTCTTTCTGCACCGGATCAAGGTTCGAATTTCTGAGAAGTTCCGTAAACCCGATAACACCATTGAGCGGTGTTCTGATCTCGTGACTCATGTTTGCGAGAAATTCAGACTTGAATCTGCTGGCATTTTCAGCAATCTTTTTTGCATTTATAAGTTCATTTTCAGCAATTTTTCTGGAGGTTATATTATGCATGATCTCAACCAGCATTGTTATATTTCTATTCTGGTCAAATATAGGAATAGTTGTCGCATCAAACCAGACATCCATTTCAGGAAGATATTTTTCTACAGAAACAGGAATTTTTAACTGTAATGCTCTTTCTGAGGGGCATAAATTGCATTTTTTTCCATGTCCCATAATTTCGTAACATTTTTTTCCATCAACTTCAGAAGGTTCTTTGCCGATAAAGTCATATCCGGCCTGATTATATGAGATAACTGTATTGTCAGGTCGTTGAAGCGATATGATGTCTGGAATTCCGTTCAGAATGGTCTTAAGCAGAAGCTTTTCTCTCATTAACTCAGTCTCGGTAATTTTATGTTCTGAAATATCTTTTGCTGAAGCATAGATCAGTCCATCGGAAAGCTGCCAGCTCCACTCGATCATTCTGTATCCTCCTACTTTACAGGCACACAGATTGATGAAGTTCTTGATATTTCTACCATTTTTTATTTCTTCAAGAGCTGTTTTTGTCGATTCAATATCTTTCGGATGGGCAATATCAAGAAAACTTTTATTTTCCAGTTCATTTTTCGAAAAACCGAGAAGATTTTCCCATGCACTGTTCACTTTAATAAAATTGCCATCAATGGTTGTAATACAAAGAAGATCCAGATCAAGGGAGAAAAATTTCTCAATATTGTTCTGTTCCAGCTTTTTATCTGTTATATCAATGAACATAGTTACAAAATAATGCTTCATGGGAGAATAGACGCTGACCTTGAACCATTTTCCCAAAGGGAGTGAATACTGCTCAAAAGAGTATTCTCCGTTATTGAGAGCGACTTCGCCGAAGATCCTGATTCTGTTGCTTATTTCAGCGTTTTTTACTGATATGATTGATGTAATTGTTTTTCCTACTGTGGAGTTTTTCGTGAATCCGGTGATTTTCTCATATGTTCTGTTCAGGTCAATGAATTCATAATCACATGGGAATCCTGTTCGATCAAGAATTATTTTGAAAAGTGCAAATCCGAAAGGTGACCGTTGAATAAGAGACTCATAAAAAATATCCTCTTTTCTCCTCTCCATTTTCTCTCTCCTGAAAAACATTCACAAATATTTTAACCAGTAGCGTGATTTGTGCAATTTTAATGACTTTAGGATGATTTTGAGATATAAATCACCTGAAAAACCTTAAATTCGAGGGGTGATTTTGAAAGAACGGTATCTTGAGCTTGTAAATCTTTTAAACAGGGCATCATCTGCATATTATCGGGACGATTCCCCTTTTATGAGCGATGCGGAATATGATGTGCTTTACCGTGAGCTTGTTGATATTGAAACAGCAGATCCTTCCATCAGAGTTCAGTATTCGCCTACGATGCGAGTCGGTTCGGTTGTCAGAGAAGGTTTCAGAAAAGTTGTTCATTCAGAAAAGATGATGTCGCTTGACGATGCTTTTGAAGTTGAAGAAGTTGAATCTTTTTTCAACAGGCTTGAGTTCAGTCCTGAGTCGGGTTTTGTCGTTGAACACAAGATAGACGGTCTTGCCGTCAACATAATCTATCATAATGGCAGATATTTTAAAGCGGCGACAAGAGGTGACGGTGAAACAGGTGAAGATGTCACTGAAAATGTTGCAACTGTCAAGGATGTTCCGCTGGAAATTGCAGAATTCAGTGAAATCGAAAAGATTGAAATACGCGGAGAAGTATATCTGCCTGTAAAAAGTTTTAATGATTTAAATGAAAAAAAATTGAAAAACAGTGAAAAACCGTTTGCCAATCCCAGAAATGCCGCGGCAGGATCTCTGCGCCAGCTTGATCCCAGGATAACAGCTTCAAGAAATCTCAAGTTTTTTGCTTACGGCATAACCGGGTTGACGGCTCTGCCGGTTGAAACTCAGGAAAAGTTCCATTCATTTCTGCGGGCGATAGGATTTAAAACCCCTGATTTCAGTATAATTGTGAAAATTGAAGATATAGAGTCGATAATAAGCCACATACTTAATGTCAGAGCGGATCTTCCGTATGATATTGACGGACTGGTTGTCAAGCTGAACAGTTTTGAAGAACAGAAAAGGGCGGGAGTTCTTACAAAATCACCCAGATGGGCTATTGCCTATAAGCTTCCTGCAATCGAAAAAACCACTAAAATCAATGAGATAACATGGCAGGTCGGTAGAACTGGAGTTGTTACCCCTGTTGCAGAACTTGATGCTGTCGAAATCGGCGGAGTTGTTGTGAAAAGAGCGACTTTGCATAATATTGATGAGATCAGAAGAAAAGGGCTGATGGTGGGAGACACCGTTTTTATAAGAAGGGCCGGAGATGTCATTCCTGAAGTCATAGCGCCTGTCGAACAGATGAGAACCGGTGATGAAGTGACAGTGCTTGCGCCTTACAATTGTCCGGTCTGCGATTCTCTGCTTGTTAAAGATGAAGATAAGATAGCGCTTAAATGTCCCAACATTAACTGTTCTGCAAAAGTAACCGGATCTATTGAACATTTTGCTTCAAGAAAAGGTCTTGATATCGACGGATTGGGTGAAAAGCAGATTGAATTCCTGTACGGGAAGGGCTGGCTTAAATCGGTTGCCGACATATATAAATTGAAGAATTTCTCGATGTTCCTCAGTGCAGAAAAAGGATGGGGTGAAAAAAGTGTCAATAATCTGCTCGAAGCGATAATCAGAAGCAAAGAAGTGAAATTTCAGAATTTCCTTTATGCACTCGGGATCGACAGCGTCGGAGAGTTTCTGGCAGGGGAACTTGCAAAAAACTTCACAATTCAAGAACTTATGACCGCTGAAACCGGAATGCTTACAGCCATTGACGGAATAGGTGAAACAGTCGCACAGTCAATTAAAAATTTCTTTTCAAACCCTCAAAATAAAGAAGCTGTTGACAGACTTTTAAAAGAATTGACAATTGTATATCCCGAAAAAAGTGATCTTACTACCAAAATACTTTCCGGAAAAACATTTGTAATTACTGGGGAATTATCACAATTAAGAGAAGTTTTTGCTGAAAAAATAAAAGCACTTGGTGGAAAAGTTTCATCATCAGTCAGTAAAAAGACACACTATCTTCTTGCCGGAAGTAACGCCGGAAGTAAACTTGCAAAAGCAACAGAACTTGGCGTCAAAGTTATAAACGAAGAAGAATTCAAACAACTTATTGGAGGATAAAATGGGAACAGTTAACAAACCGGTAGTCGAAGGAAAGAACATTCAGCTTAGAATTAAAAATGATGATGTCGCAGCTGGTAACTATGCAAATTCATTCGCCATTACATTTAACGAGAACGAGTTTCTGATCGATTTTATTATGATGCAGCCGCAAGCTCAGGTTGGTCTTGTGACCGACCGTATTGTTGTCACTCCGAGAAAGGCGGCTGAATTTGCAAAAGCGCTTGGTGAAGCTGTGAAAGCCTATGAAAATATGCTCAAGAATAAAAACACCAACATCCAGTAAAATCTTTGGAATTAGTTGATTTTCAATGACTTCTGGATTTCAAGAACTTTTTCGAGTGGAAGTCCGGTGATTTTTGCAACCATTTCAGAAGAGATTCCATTCATCAAAGCATTTCTACAAGTTTCTATGGCTTTGGCGAAAGCACCTTCCTTTATTCCTTCCCGTATTCCTTCCTGCCTTCCTTTCTGCAATATCTGATTTCCAAGTGACGGCATGATCTCCTCCGTTTCTTCACCAAGTTCGGTTTTCATTATATCCACAAGTTCTTTTTCTTCAACCTGATTTGTGAAATAGATATATCTCATCAGGATAATCAGGTTTTCGTGTTCTTTAACAAGTCCGCTTCTTTTAAAATACCGGAAAATTGTTTCAAGCTTTTCAGGATTCATTCTGCCATTGTCTTTCAAAAGTGACAGCACACTCATAAGATATGCATTCTTTCCGAAACGATCTTCAATTGTCAAATCAAAATCCTTAGTGTCAAAAAGAATGTATTCAAAATTCAGTGCGTATTTCTTCAGGTATTCCGGGATGTTAATAGATTCTGAAAAGCTTGCAGAAACTTTCCACTTTCCCCTGCCGTGATAAAAAACAACCGGGATGATCGTCCTGAATTTTCGTTTTGTATTGTTATCTTCTTCAAACATCAAATATTGATATTTCAGCAACTGCCAGAGAATTTTTTCGTCCATGTAAGATTTGTGTTCAAACAAAAGATAAAGGTCAACCGTTCTTTTTTTGTCACGGGCTTTAAGTTTTATCACAAGGTCGGAAAGATGACTGGAAAGAGAATCTTCAACGAAACTTGTCGGTTCAACATAGGCAGAATCGGCATCAATGTTTTTTACAATTTCAGGAGGCAGCGCTCCTGAAATGAAATCTTTCACATTGGTAATGTCTGAAAAAGTCTTTACAAACAGGTTGTTATGGAAATTTCTAACTTCTTTCATCAGTTGCTCCCGAAGTTTTAAAAACAAAATTAGCGGTCTTGAAAGTATAATTGCAGAAACAAATAGTCAAATTAAAATTTGATAAATTAATTCAATAGACTAAAATAAGCTGTTTCTTGTTATGGAGGATTCAAAATGAGAGCAGTTGTTATTTTTGCCGTTTTATGTTTTGTCGTGTCCTGCGGTAATGAAGCTTCTGAGGGTTTTAACCTGCCGGAAAGCTGTGACAGTAAATGTTTTGTTGCAAATGACATGAATTCACTTAGAGATGCAATCGTAAATTCTTCTGCACAGTTTTCAAATTGCATCTGTCTTGAAAGCGGTTTGACAAAAGGGGATATAACAATTTCCAAGTCCTTGAATATTATCGGGAAAAGCGATGGCGGATCAAGACTCGAAAGATTGGTGATCTCAAAAGCGCAGAATGTTAATATCTCGAATGTGGCGTTTTCAGGAGTGGCTGCTGCTGATGCGGCAGTGAATATTTATGAAAGCTCGGTTAAACTCCAAAATGTCACGATCTCAAATATCAGTGCAGGTTCTCTTTACGGCGGACGAGGGCTGATAATATCAGGAAAAAAGTCAATCGTTGAACTTTCAGGTGTCAATATTGACAATACTGACGGAACTGGACTGCTGATAAACGGATCGCATGATGTAACTGTCAGAAACAGTAAGGTTTCTGATTGCGGATTTGCCGGAATATGGGCGCAGAATCAAGAACTTAGTAATGGTAAACTGACAATTGAAAACAGTTCATTTATTAATAATGCGGCTGTCGGAGTACAGATTCTCGGCAACAGCATGCTGAGTGTTGATAAATCAATAATAAATGGAATTGATCCGAGAGAAATAACACAGAATTTTGTAAGTGATGCGATTGTCGTGAAGAACACGCTGATGTCTGAAGTTGAAAATTCTGTTATAATAAAGGACACGACACTGGACAATTTTGAAAGATCAGGAATCATTTTTGATGGTGAAAACGGATACAGTATAACTGGTGTAACTATCGAAAATCTCAATATTATATCAAAAAAAGGTCAATTCGGAGTTGTTGTCCAGAATGGTTTTGAACCGGATAATTTCCGTGATGGAATCAGCGGCAATCCGTTTTCACAGAATGATCTCAACCTTGAAAATCCTCTTTTTATCATTACCGCAGTTCAAACTGCCGAGTAACACAGATTTTTCTTGAAAAACAGTTTTCAAGGTAATAGTATCGGCTGTTGTTGCTGATCAATCACAATTCTTGGAGGAAATGATGAAGGTTTTTGTTATCAATTGCGGCAGTTCTTCGATCAAGTTCCAGCTTTTTAATATGGACAACGAAAGTGTTGTTGCAAAAGGCCTTGCTGAAAAAATCGGTCTTCCTGAAGGTTTTATTGAACTCAAAATTACAGATGGAAACAGGAAAATTGAAATAAAGCTTTCTCTTCCAAGTCACACGGAAGCTTTAAACAAAATCATGGAAATGCTGGCGGAAAACGGTGTAATTAAAGACAAATCTGAAATTACAGCGATTGGTCACAGGCTTGTTCATGCCGGTGAATATTACAATGGCAGTGTGCCTGTAACAGAGGATGTCATTGCAAGACTTGAAGAATGTTCGGATCTTGCACCGCTTCATAATCCGCCAAATATCATTGGTATGAAAACATGTGCTGAACTTTTTCCGGAGACTTTTATGTCCGGGACTTTTGATACGGCTTATCATCAGACAATGCCCGATTATGCTTATATGTACCCGATAAGTTATGAATATTATGAAAAATATAAGGTGCGTCGTTATGGTTTCCACGGATCAAGTCACTATTTTGTTGCTGAAAGAGCAATCGAAATGCTCGGAAAGAAAAGAGAAGAGACAAAGATCATAACTTGTCATCTTGGAAACGGCTGTTCAATGGCGGCTGTAAAAGGCGGCAAGAGTCTGGATACATCAATGGGGCTTACTCCGCTTGAAGGAATTATGATGGGAACAAGATCAGGTGATGTCGATCCGGGGATCACTTTTTATCTTATAGACAAACACAAAGGCGACATGAAGGCTGTTGTCAATATGTTTAATAAAAACAGTGGATTGAAAGGTGTGAGCGGAATTTCAAATGATATGAGAGATGTCCGTGCCGCGAGAGATGCAGGCAATAAAAGAGCTGAGCTTGCTTTGAACATATTCAAG
>Ga0209099_1003648_pt1 | contig 12343 bp, 14 predicted proteins | sample AD_JPNHW2_MetaG_FD_184430 | JGI IMG/M metagenome (GOLD analysis project Ga0209099, IMG submission 184430) | Active sludge microbial communities of municipal wastewater-treating anaerobic digesters from Japan - AD_JPNHW2_MetaG (SPAdes) (version 2) | ecosystem: Engineered > Bioreactor > Anaerobic...
TGAACTGTCAACGTTAAATTTCATCATGACACTATCAACGCCGTCAATTGCGGTATTTAAATCCGTGCCGTTTATGTTGGCAAATCGGATAAATTCTTTTGATAAATTTTCAAGTTCTTCACCCGTTGACCCAAAACGTGTGTTGACTTCACCAATTGCTACTCCGACATCTTCCATTTCGGTAGGCATTTCGGAAAATACCTTGTCAGCGGATTGTGTTAATCCGTCAAGCAGTTCCCCAGTTGCTCCTGTTTTGGTGATAATTGTATCATACCCAGAATCAACCTCGTCAAATGCAGCTAATGAAGCAGCACCGGCAGCACCTATTGCGGCAGTAACCGGGAGTAGCTTTTCCCCAACTTTTGATATATTATCACCGACAGACTTGATTTTCTCGCCTTTAGATGCCATTCCCTCAAGTGCATCTCCGGCATCATTCGCAGCACTTCCGGCATTCATCATTGCCTCATTGCTGTCGTGTAATTGGCCTTCAAGACCTTCAAGATTTCTCTGTGTAACAACGAGTTCACGCTGAAATGCTCTGTACTGTTCTGCTCCGATGTCTCCGTTTGCAAACTGCTGTTCGACTTGTTCCTGTGCTTGCTGTAAAGTCTGTAATTTGTCTCTTGCATTTGATACCTGCTCAGCTAATATCTGATTACGCTGCGCTAATAGCGTGACGTTCGACGGATCAAGCCTTAGTGCTTGGTCAACCTCTCTAAGCTCACTCTGTAAACTATTTGCCTGCCTATTTACTGAACCTAAGGAGTTTTCAAGCCTAGTCGTTTCGCCGTTTATTTCAAGGGTTATTCCTCTGATGTTATTTCCTGCTATTGTCCTCACCTCCCAACGAGTTCTCTTAGTCCTTCTCTGTCACAGTCAGTCTGCTCTAAATACCAAGCATTTCCAAGGTATTCCCTACCTTTTTCGCTTTGATTACAATTAAAAATAAATGCATCTCTGAGATATGTCAGATATGTTACAAGGTCTAATTCTTCAATCTCTGAAAACTTTAGCCCAGAGTAATCAAAGATTGTCTTTAGTTCAATTGTCTCAGACGTGTAATAAGTCTTTTTTTCTTCATCTGACGGATAAAACGGAATGCTTATTTTTTTTTAATATTTGCAATCCAATCCATCAAATCCTGAAACAATTCTGATGCCTCAACTATATCAAGATCATCAAGCACTTGCTCAGGGCTTATTTTCTGTCCGTCTGTATTGTTGCTAAGCAGTGCGGATAAACCATCTGCAAGCGTTTCAAGCGCTTTGCTCTCGTCTGTTGACATCTGTGTCAAGCTATTTAACACTCTCATTTTAGGTGGCTTTACAGTGAGCATATCGCCGTTATAATCCACCTGTATGTTGTTACCTATTACCTGTGATTTCATTGCTGTTTTCCTCCTAAACGCCGCATTTAAGCGGCGTATTATTATTAAGCTATATTGTCAATTACCGTAACAACTCCGACTGCTTTCGCCTTGTTGCTACTGTCGATTTCAACTACTGTAATAACCTGACCTGCTGTTGCTACAATGTCTGTAGTGCCCGGTACAACTGCCGTCCATCCTGTTGTAAGCACTGCATCATATGATACATTCTGAGCAGCAGAGTCGATCTTGTATACATATGTGTTTGTGCCGGTTGCTACAGGGCTAACTGTATTAACCTTTGTCTTACCTGTTGTGCTGCCCTTTGCAAGAGTCAACGCAAGAGAACCAAGTCCGAGTATTTCCTCAGAATACATAATAAGAGTTCCGCCTGCGTCCATCGGTTCTATCTTAAATTCAGGATTAATAACAGTTTCCTTGTCTTTTACATAAGCAAGGCTAAATCCGGCTGTATTGCTGCCGACAATTGTGGTTCTTGTGTCTCCATCGGCCTTATCTTTGTGCAAGCAACGAATTGCATGTCTTTTGATTTGAGAGTTATTCTTTCCTCCGATTTTAAGAGTGCGGATTCCGCCCGCTTCTGTTATCGTTCCTGTTGTTACAAGATTTTTAAGTGTGTTTGCGTTCCATGTGCATACGCCTAACTTAAGTGTTGCCTCTTCATCTGTAATTTCTGTTTTCTGTGCCATTCCATCATCAGACTTTGCAGTATAAAACGACGGTTTATATTCCAGTGTCGCTCCGCCGGAAACGTCACCGAGTTTGTTTGCGTCGGTTTCAAAGTCTGCGTCAATTGGGATACTCCCATTAAACTCCACTATGTAAACCAAACATGAGCCTATGCGGATTTTCTTTTTATCGTCTGTATTTGTATGAGCCATGTTATCACTCCTTGTTTATTGTTGTAAATTCGTATGTTACCATAATCAACTGTTCGCCATCAATCCAAATATCCTCTGATTTGCTCAACTCAACATCTGAAAATAGATTTTCAATTGATTTTTCAATCTGTGTATTTTTATTCTCGCAATACAGTTCAATTGTGACGTTCATATCTTTGATATAATTCTTTTCGTCACTACCGTGAAAGCTTGCTCCGCTTTCCCTGTAAACGATGTATGGAGGATCTTGAGCAGACTTAAAAGCCATATAAGCGACTGGCGTATTAAGTGTCTGTAATCTTGTAAATATGTCTTGTAATATCATCTGCTCAGCTCCTCTCTAACTGTTTTCTCAAATTCTTCGGCCGCTTTTGCCGCTGCTGGATCGATGTGGACCTTTGCCGCTACTCTGCCGCCGTTACGCTTTGCGTGACCATGTTCAAGCAGATATGTTAAATGCGGCTCATTTTTATTATAGACAATTACTTTTTTAATGCCTCGGCCTTTGTTCTGGATCTTTTTAGTCCAACCTTTTTTATAATTGCCGGTTTGCTTCGGCGATGTTTTTTTTAATTCTTTAACAGCTCCCTCGCCGACGTTTTTTTCGGCTTCATTTACTATTTGTTTTACGTCTTCGGCATATTCGGTTAAGCTGCGTGCGATAAAGTCTTGCAAGTCTTCCATCATACACCTGATTTCTGGGTGCAGTACAATTCAATAACTCCATCTTGCCTTATGTATGTTCGATATATAGCATACCTTACATTCTCATGTACGACTACTTGTTGTCCTAAGTAATTTTCTTTGTCAGTCTCTATGACTTTTTCTGCTTTGATATCGTCTGATGCCGCCCTGTAAAATTCATTACTACTTGCTGACTTCATGTTACAAAATATCTCTGTCAATTCTTCCGCTGACTTTATCTGCTGACCTATTTCGTCAGTAATTACTTTTGTTGATATCAGGACACACACATCATCAAAACTCATTTTGCACGCTCCTTTGTTCTTGCATTCTTAATACGTAAATCAAGATTTTTTGCAAGAGGAACATCTTCTGTACGCTTCCTGTATCTCCACGCCGCATAATCAGACAGCAGCATCGCATCGTCTGTTTGTTCAAGATCAAGCATTATTCCTTTGTCTTTAAGTTCTTCAACGCATCCCTGTATTACGTTGTTAAGATAAACGTCTCTTGATTGATGGCTTATTCCTAAGTCAACTTTTAGCATTTCTAATACTGTTTGCATTTACATACCCCCTAATGGGGAGAGGCTTAAGCCTCTCTTTATTATGCGGTTACATCGTTAACAATTACGGTGTATGTACGCTTAGTAGCGTTACCGTTTGTTACTTCTACAGTCAGAGTGTTTTCTCCTGCCGAGAACGTTGCGTTGCTGCCTGACGTTACTGCGGTTGTTCCATTCTTAATTGATACCGTTGCATCGGATGAAAGTGCTGTAGCAGTAATCTTGTTTGCGTGTGCTGCTACCTCACAATGATAGTTGATTACATTAGGGTCAAACGGTGGGAACAATGTTACAGGGGTTGCACCGATTGTAAGAGCTGAAAGCGAAACAAGCTTAACGTTTGCGGAGTCGCCCGGGAATGTTGTTGTCGTTGTTGGGTTTGTATTATTAATGTTAATAAGTACAAACGCCTCACCGAATATCGGCTTTCCGTCATATCTTGCAGTGCCCTTGTATACCGTCTGATCTTCGAGGAATCTTACAACATCAGAATATGCAAATTCTCCGCCCTGACGTTCTGCAAGGAGATACAGATCAAAATAACCGCCGATAATATCGTTATCTGCCATGAGTTCAAGTTCAACGATGTTGCCCCCTATTACAGGCATTGTGTTATTCACCGATGCTACAATAGCTGCAGATGAATCAAACTCAATAGACTTCGTGATAAGTGCCTGGTGTGTCTTTTTATTCATTACCCATGTAAGGTTCCCTGTTGCATAATCAGACTTAGCAAGTGTCAGTTTGCTGTAAAGAGTTGCAAAGAATGTTGCGCCTGTTGTCGCTGCCTCTGTTGCATTGAGCTTTACAATGTTTGATGTATGTAGATCGGTCCATGCAGGAGCTTTTGCATCCCAATCAGCAGGCTCTGAAGTCTGCGCAAGACGTGTTGTAAGGCCGATCGGCATCCTCTTGCCTGTACCGTAAATAATCGCTCTGTCAAGTGCCTTTGCGATAGCAACGGAGAGAGCTTCGAGGATTTCACTTGCAAGGGCTTCGTCACTGTCTTCAAGAAGTGAGTTGTCAATCGCGACGAACCCACCAACTTTATATCCGTCAATCCCAACCTGATTAAACGAAATTTCAAGTTCATTAAGACTTGCACACATTTCTGTCCAAATAGCCTCCGGATATGTGCCCGCAATATTTTTCCTTGCCGTACCTTTAACAGGCTTAACATTTACAAGGCTGTAAAGTTTTGAAATCTTAGGGAGGTTAGGCCTGAGTGTATCAAAGAATACCTGCGGGATTGTCAACGAAACATTTGAAACGCCTCTGTTCTGCTTTGCTGCTCTCGTCTGGTCAAGGAATGTCTTTACTTCGTTATCAGCAAGAAAAGCCGCTCTCTGCTGTGTATCAAGTGTGCTGTAGAAAATGCCTCTTTTAGTTAGGTTCATAGTATTTACACCTCTCTCATTATCGTTTGTATTACTTGCCGGTGGTACAGTAGGATTTGCTGGCTGTTCTGTAATTGTTTCAAGCTCCGCATTAACCTTATCAATTTCGGCCTGTTCAGCTGATATCTTGTTGTCAACGTCAGCCGCTTCAATGTCTGCATTAAGATCGTCAACACTCTGATTGACTGTATTGATGTCCTCTTCTGTTTCAGCTTCATTCAAAGCTTTTTCAAGGTCTGACTGTCTTGTGTTAAAATCTGTTTTCTGCGCCTGCAGTGCCGCAAGAGCAATATTTCTCTTTTTCAGCTCTGCAATTAATTTGATTTTTCTAAGCATGTTCTTTCATAGCCTCCAGTTTACTTTTTATTTCAGCTTTACGCTGCTCGAGTGTTCTCTTTTTGCTCTGTTCAAAGTCCGCCTGACGTGCCTGTATTTCGGTTTGAGGATATGCTGGGAATGTGCAAATAGATACTTCGTGTGTATCAGCCTCTTTGACAGTACATAGCGTTCCTCCGCCTGATCGGCTCGCCCATTCTTCGCTAGTAGGATAAAATCCAAATGAACATCCGGATATATCACCTCGCTGAACTCTTGCGTACACATCCATAGCTTGTGAATCATCAGGGTTAATTTTTACTCTGCCCCACAATCCATGCGCATCTTCTCTCAGCTCAAGCGTTCCTGATGCCATGCGCCCCATTACAAAGCCTGTATCATGGTTAAACAAGCATCTAATGTCATTGTTTGTCAAGCTTGTTGTAAACGCCCCCGGTGCAATTCTTTCATACTCGTCACCCCAGAGTTGCGTTTCCTGATTGAATACTGCAAAGTAACCCTCGATATACTTGTCTCCATCTGTTTCAGTTCTCGTCTTAAGTTCCGACTTGAAATATGCATGTCTCTTATTCACTGTTCTCACCACCTTTCAATTTACCTTGATCTCCAACCTTGCTTACTGGTATGTAGTTTTCAAGTACAACATATTCGTTCATACCCTCATTGTCAACAGGCGAGTAATCAAACTCTGTTCTTCCCTCGTTCCTGTTAAGCATGCCTCCTGACATCATCTCTTTAACAAACTGTACTTTTTCAGTAATGTTATACTGCATTAATGACTTCGGATTAAACTTAAAATACATGTTTGGAGAATACAGAAGTTTTCTTGACAACTCTTGCTGTATGGTTGTTGCTATGCTCATGATCGTTGTACTTATGAAGTTGTTGTATTGTTCCTTGTTGAAATCTCCAATCCCAAGCATAAACGGAGGAATTCCAAATGCACAAGCTATGGATTTAATGTCAAGAGTTAAGCTGTCCTGTATTGCAAGGTCATTTAAAGTCAACGGCTGTATCTTTTCAATTGAAAGTTCACCGACAGGAATTAACCAAGGTTCTCCAGACTCTGTGGTTTCTGTATAGTTTTCAAGTATCTTTCGGCGCTTTACAGGGTCTTGCAATTCTTCACTGTCGCTGTTTATACTGATGATAAGTGATGGTTTCCACTTGCTTTGTAGGAAACCTGATTTTGTTGCGTTAGCCTGCGCTACGTTTTTAATTGTTCCCATGACAAGCGGTGCAAGCCCTACGCCTCGGAAGTATTCATACTTGTGCGGATTTAAAACAAAGTGTAAAACATCATCCGGATCAGTTTCCGTGCCGTTATGCCGCACCATGTATGAGTTAGGCTTACACGTAAAGGAGCAATCGTTAAGGATTGTCAAGTTGTCAATGAACTCTCCTGAGTAGCTCGGTAAAACAACAGCGTTGCCGCTCATACACATATCGGTAACTATCTTGTGTATAAAAGTTTTACGGCACATAAGATTGTTTGGATTAATGTCTATCTTCTTTGACAGCTCGTTTTTTAGCCTTATGTCTCCGTTCTCATTGTTCTGCATGAGCATGATTGTCATGTTTGAAGTAAGGTCCGCAATCTTGTATACACAACGCTTGATTTCCTCGTTGTCTGATAGCCTTGTGTAGCCAGGTAATATTGACTCATTGCCGCCTAAGTAAAAAAACTGAGCAGGAGAAACAGAACGATTTTGCCTTTTGAATGGGTTTCTTATTTTAATCACCACCTTTCACAGCTCACCGTATCGCACATACGGCTATGAGATATTCGGGATCAACTCCTTTCCGCAAAACTTAACTGCTCGGATTGTCCTCATAAATATCATTCCTTTCTTAGCCAAACCAATTACCCAACTTCTTATTGTTTTCCATATCATCGAGCATTCTGACTACTGCGAATACTGCAGCATCGAATACGTCAATTCTTAATGTTTCTTCGACTTTTTCATACTGTATCATGTCGTCTGTTTTTTCTATTGCCCTGACATTCTGAACACAATATTCAAAAGGTTCAGCGTGAAAATAATATAGTTTTCCGTCTTTGGCTTTTTGCTCAATAAATCTAAACCCCTCAGACTTCTTGTAAAAATACTGAGGTTGGTCAACAATATTGAAATGTGCTTTTTTCATTCCGATAAAATACTCTCTGCAGAACTTTCTGTCATGACCAACTTGTCTGATCTTGAATCCTGCATCACGCATTCCGCAATACCAATTTACTACTTCAGCGTGATTGACTGTTGGATTGTTTGACATATCAAGCCACCCATCATCTTTCCATCCAAAGAGCGGTATGTTATCTTCTTCCGCTTTTTGTGTTGCCTTAACAATCGGGAACCAACAGTGCGGAACAATAACAAGAACATCACCAATTAGTCCAACCAATCCCGAAGCAGTAAGGTCGTGAAGTTTTGACAAATCAGATCCACCGTACCATTGGTGCACCAGACCTATGACCTCTTGCATCGTCCAATTATACTGACGATCTGAACGCTGAAATTCTACAACGTCAAAGTAGGCTTTCATTGCCGACGTATAGACATTCAGAGACTTTGCATAAAAGTCTTTGCGCTGTTGCGGATCATTTTGTGCTTGCAAGCTGTCGTTTAAAATGTCGTCCGGTCTGATTGATATTCCATAAGCCGGATTTGCTTGCTCATGCACAATAGGATTTGTGTAATCAACACTTCCGCTCTCATCTGCATCAGCTTCACAAATGAAAATAAAATACTTTTCATCCTCAACTGTTCCGTCAAGGATTTTTTTACAGTACAACAATCTGTTATAACAAAAGCTGTTCATATTGTCGCCGGCTGTTGTTATGCCTATCATCAATTTGTTTGTATAAGCTTTCATTGCCTCTTTGATGATGTTGTATTGCTTTGGCGATTTGTACGCATGAATTTCCACATTGTTATCGCAAAGGCTTTTTATCCTTTGCTTCTTATGGTTTCCCATAAGGTCGGCATACATTATCACCCCATAGGGGTGTCGGTCACTCGTGGGGATATTTTATTCTGCACTTTTCCCAAAAAAGAAAAGTACAGGTTCAATCCCTATGCTCTACGATGTTATTGAATTTTTACTTTCAATAATTATCTCGGTATTAGCTTGATTGTATTATCTAGTCCATTTGGATATCGTGGTTCTTGCATAACCAAGTTTTTCAGCTATATCTTTCACCATCATGCCGCTATCCCTCATATTAATGGCTTGCTTTTTTTCAAAATTAATTTTCTTATTGTATTCTTCTGAAATTGCTTTTGTGTAAACAGAGTTGCATATACTGTACTTTTTAATAATTTCAGCTTTACTTATTCCACGTTTGTAATCGTCAACTATTAACGCATCTCTTTCTTCTTTTTCGTGCTTTGAAGATTTCCCAAGTATGCGAGTTACTGTACTTTCAGTGCAGCCAACAATTTTTGATATTTTAGCGCGGCTCAAGCCTTTATTATTTAATTCAAATACTTGCTTATCTCTATTTTTTTTGTATTCAGATTGAATATTTTTAAGCTTATAATTTATATCTTTATGTACCCATTCCCAGTTATTGCAATTTGCAATTTTATCAATAGTGCATCTAGCTACATTATATCTTTCAGCTAACCAATTGCGTTCAACAGAGTTTGCGATACCATCTTTTATATCATAAACATCTGATTCGGTAAGCAATTTGCTATTTGCACGATTTTTAATTTTTAAGGACTGAATATGTGAAGCAGAAAGCTTTTTCCCATACATAGGATTATTGGAACCTATTTTCTTTTTGCGAGTTTCTTCGGTAACAAACTTGCCTTTGTTGCCGCCACCTTCCATATTGTACCCCTGTAAATTATTGGTGCATTTTAATTTGTTAATCCAATAAATTTCTTTTTCATCGAGGAGTTCAACGTCGCATTGTTCCAATGTAGTAAATTCAAATTTTTCAAAACCATATTTGTTATACTCTCTTTGGAGGTAGATATTATGATGCATATCCTTCTTCAAACATCTTTTATGGTCATACAATCGTCTATTTAAATCTACCGTTTGCCCTACATATGTTTTGCCATTGACTAAATTTTTAATTGCATATATTCCACTTATTTTCATGTATAATCACCTCATATAATAATTATACACTATTTCGTCATATATGTCAATAATACAATTTTAGCTTTCACCGATATTGACCGATTTTCACTACGCCATTACTGGCATAGGGGACAAAAGTCTATCCGCAATTGCTATGTTACAGTTTAAGCTATCCTGTCTGTCGACACTGGCGGCGAGCGCTCTTATATATATGCTCCCGTCGCCTAAATCGCCTGTGATGCTATGTTCATTATTGTTGTCAATAATTCTGAAGCTATCGCCTTCACCCATGTTGTTAATATTCCACTTGATGAAATTCCAGCTTTCAAGGGACTGCGTAAGTGCTGCAGAAGTTATATATACCTTGCTCCCGCTTTTTCGGTTAAGCAACCCAAGCCCCCAAGATAAAGCGGCGGCGAAAGAAGTTTTTATATTCTTTCTCGGTATATATATAAAAGCTTCTTTAAACCTCCTGATATTTGTTCCTTTGAGGAAAAATCCAAGTAGATTATAAATAATAAACTTGTGAAAATCAGTCAGGAGAAACGGTGTGCCTTTGAGCGGAGTCCCATCAATCTTCTCACCCTGAAAGTGACAAATTGTTGTTTCAATAATTGTAATGCAGAAATCTGCATCCTTGGTTTTGAATTCATATTTCGGATTTTTAAGATCTTTTAGAAATCGCTTAGCAGCTTTCACTCTGTACTTATTGGCGTTGGTCTTGCCACTTGCAAGCTTTTCAGCATATGTCATAACGACGTCAAGATATTTACTCAAGTCTGCTAAGCGCCTTTCCTAATAGACTTTCCTTTTGCACTGCTAAGCTCTTGTCATTTATTTTTTTAAGTCCCGCAGGAGTCAATCCCAATTCGTTTAAATATTTTAGGATTTGCGCCCTAAGTGTCTCAATGGCTAAATAGAAAGGATTTTTAACAACGTTTGTTTCCTTGGACTTGTTTGTATGCGTAATAATTATATTGCCACCTGTTTTTTCAAACTTCCCCATTGTCTCCTGATAATCAAACATAATTTTGGCAAGCGTATTAACTGCTATTGAAAACTCTTCTTTGTACGTTCCGACATTTTTCATGTCTTTGATTATTGCGTTCTTATACTGCTTTTCAGTCATGCCGATATCAGTCCTTTCTTTACCACATTTTTTCAACCTTGCAATATGTTCTTATGTTTTTTGTCGGTAACGTATCTGGTGTAAACTCGCCAAATAATTTTTTTACATCAAAATATTTTTCAAGTGTAGCTTGCTTTATCTGAGAACTTGCTGATTTAAATTTTTTGCTGCACGCCAGCTTTACAATGTTGTCCGCATCTGCTTCAGTTCCACGCCAAATTATAGCCGACTGTATTACTGTACATAAGCTTTCGGTCGCCATGCTTTCAACAGCCCACATTACATTGCCCTGATAAAATATATTACCCTTGTATTTACCGCTCCCCATCTTTTTTGAAATCAATCCCCTATAATTTGTATATGACATAGGTTTACAAGCAAGAGGAGTTGCCGGCATTGCTCTGAATGGTGTGCTATGTAGCAATATACTTGTTTGCTTTTCCTGATGGCTAAACTTAGAATCGACGATACATATATCCTCAACAAATTCAGCCCAATCGTCATAAGTCTCACCTGGATATCCGATAATATTATAAAATTTTACTTGGTGCGGTTTTTCACAACGTGCAAGTTTGTCAATAAACTCTCTTAACATTTCACGAGTTATTTTTTTGTTAACCGCAAATCTCAGTCGCTCAGAAAGTCCGTCAATAGCAGTGGTTCTTAGCTTTACCAAGTCAACTTCAATTCCGTTGTGCATATCAATCATTGCTCGCTCTCTGTCAGCGCCTCCGTTCCAAAGCCCACTATAATTGAACTCCTCCTGTGCCGCTTGCTTTCTGTGCCATGTATAACCACAAAACAAGCACTTGTGATTACATCCGATTACATCTTCGTGATAGATTTGCCCATTGTCAAGCTTAATGTCGTAAGGGTATATTTGATCAGACTGGTTTATATAATATAATTTATCCATGCTAAATGTTTTTGATGAAATAACATGTTGGTCTGTGCACTCTTGCTGATTAAGTATGCATTCTGCAAGCTTGTCTTGTACTCCCTCTGCTCGACCCAAAACAAAATAATCTACATATTCCAAAAACGGTCTAGGATTAAGCACTCCCTGACCGCCTACACAGACTTTGTAATCACCTTTTTGCCACGTTACTCTCTCAGATATAAATTCCCACCAGTCACAATCAGACGTAACACTGTACATGATCATGTCAAATTTGTGTGCCGTAACTTGTGAGCAATATTGTATGTTTGTAAACCCCGCTCTTTTCAATATGTCGCACACTACAGCCATGCCTGCGTTAAGTCTTACCTCATAGCACTCTTTGCTATATGTTTGCTTAGCATATTTGGTCAAGATGTAAACGCCGATCTTTAGGTTTGACTTATCCATTTTACACCTCAAACTCAAATCCACATTTAGGGCAATGACAATGGGTTGATTTGCTTTTGCTGTTGTCACCATCGTCAAGATCAATTGCATCAAATTGCATATCTTGAGCATCAAGTTCAAATCCAAACTGTTTTAAGTCCAAATCAATTATTCCCTCAATCTCAAGCTTCAATAAATTTTGATCCCACTCTGACGCTTCAGACACTTTGTTGTCAACAAGCCTAAATGCTTTAACTTGGTCGTCCGTCAAATCGTCGGCAATGATACACGGTACAGATTCAAGGTGTAACATGTTGGCCGCCTTAAATCTTGTGTGCCCACAAACTATCTGGTTGTTGCTATCAATTACGATCGGGACTTTAAAACCAAATTGTTCAATTGACTTTGCAACAGCGTTAACTGATTTATCGTTTTTCCTCGGGTTGTTTTCATATGGTTTAATTTCTTTCAATGGCTTGTTTATTATTTCCGTAGCCATTACCCCCTCTTTTTTTAAAGTCTGCAGAGTTGGAAAAAGT
>Ga0209099_1003649_pt1 | contig 12342 bp, 12 predicted proteins | sample AD_JPNHW2_MetaG_FD_184430 | JGI IMG/M metagenome (GOLD analysis project Ga0209099, IMG submission 184430) | Active sludge microbial communities of municipal wastewater-treating anaerobic digesters from Japan - AD_JPNHW2_MetaG (SPAdes) (version 2) | ecosystem: Engineered > Bioreactor > Anaerobic...
CCCCAGAAGAAACTATTAAATTAGGCGATTTTTTGGGTGGCCTACTAGTCCAAACTGATTCAACAAAAGCTACAGTAGTCGCTTTAAACGGAGTTTTAGGAGCGGGCAAAACGGAATTAGTAAAGGGTTTGGCAAAATTTTTGGGGGTGAAAGAAAAAATTCTTAGCCCTACCTTTGTTCTTGCTAAAGAATTCAAATGTTTTAAGAAACCTTTTAAAAAAGTCTGGCATTTAGACTTATACCGCTTTAATAATTATGCTGATTTAAAGGCTTTGGATTGGCAGGATATCATTAAGGATAAAAACAATCTGATACTAGTAGAATGGGCAGATAAATTTAAAGAATTGTCTGCAGATTATGAAGTAACTTTGAAAGTAATGGGAGAGCAGAAGAGAGATATTACTATAAAGAAAATGGTAAATTCCAAATGATATGGAAGACAAAAACCAATCACAAACACCTATACTTCTTTTAATAGATAGTTATGCGCTTTTACACAGGGCTTATCATGCTATTCCGCCCTTAACTTCCCCTAAAGGAGAGCCAACAAATGCCGTTTATGGTTTTTTTAGAATTCTTTTTAAAGTTGTGCACCATTTTAAGCCAGCTTACTTGGTTCCAGCTTTTGATTTACCCGGACCAACCTTTAGGCATGAGAAATATTCTGAATACAAGGCGAAGAGGGTTAAGCAGGAGGCGGATTTTTATGTCCAAATAGATAAAGTGAAAAATATTTTACGGTTAGCCGACATAAAATATTTTGAAAAAGCGGGTTTTGAAGCTGACGATATTATAGGCACAGTAAGCCGTTTGGCAGCAGAAGCCGACCAAGACTTGAGAATTATTATTGTGACAGGGGATTTAGATACGTTACAGCTAGTTAATAATCAGATTTCTGTTTATACTTTTCATCAGGGTATTAAAAATGAGGTTCTTTATGACCCGGCTAAAATAAAAGAAAGATTTAATCTTACCCCCGGCCAATTGATAGATTACAAGAGCCTTAGGGGCGACCCCTCGGACAATATTTTGGGGGTAAAAGGCGTGGGAGAAAAAGGCGCGCTTAGACTCTTAACCTTATATCCCAGTTTAGAAGATATTTATTTGGCGATAGAGAACGGCAGCATTACAACCGCATTGACTTCGGCAAAAGATAAAAGTTTAATCGCAAAATTAAAGGCTCAAAAAGACCAGGCTTATTTTAGCAAGTGCCTGGTAACTATTGATAGGCAGGTGCCTATAGACTTCAGCCTGAAGGATGTTGTTTTTAACGATTTTAATTACGAAGCGCTGGAGCCCTTATTCAAAGATTTGGGTTTTACTAGTTTGATAAAAAAAGCCAAGGAAGGTGTGTTGGACCAGCCAGCAAAAGATTATTCTCCTCCGTCTTTTAGGAACAAAAGTTACAATAAGGTTTCTCCTCAGAAAAAGATTGCTGCTAAGAAAGTCATTCCTCCTTCTCTTTTTTAGCTTGTGTCGATGTTATTATTGAAATACCTTTACTGCCTGCCAGTGATAAGGGGCGGCCTATTTTCCACTTTGTTCTAAATAAGCTATAATATTTTGGTTAGACAGTCTATTATTTATGGCCTCCATTAAACAAACGAGCAATAACCGAGAGAAAAAGGCGATTACTAATCCATGGATATTGGCATTAACCTCATGGTCAATTATGCCAATGATTTTTTTGACCCTAACCTTAGGAGTTCAAATATTCCTTAATTTTCTCTACCTAGACGATACCTTGAAATTATTGGTGAGCAGCTTAGCTATTGTTTTTTTAAGTTTAACTTGGGTAACCATTCTCGGAGCGGTAGTAAAAAATTTTAAAATTAGTTCCACCCAAAAACAAGTTAGCAATATTCTCTTGAGCATTAATGACCCAGTCATTGCTTATGACAATTCTTTCAGAATCATTTTTATTAATGCCGCGGCTGAATCTCTTTTAGGCGTTACTAATCAGAAAATTGCTTCTCAGCAAATTACCCCAGAAATGAACAATATCCCAGAGTATGGGCTTTTAGTCAAAATAATGTTTCCCTCTCTAGCGCCTGTAGTTTTAAGAAAGCAAACTACCGTTTTTCCGCAAAAAATGGTCTTAAAATTAATCGACCCCAAGGAAATTACCCTAGAGATTACTACTACCCAGATTTTTAATGACAAGCACGAGATAATGGGGTTCTTAAAGATTGTGCAAGATAAGACCCAGGAGGAGTCGGTGGCTCGAACCCAGAAAGATTTTATCACAGTGGCGGCCCATCAATTACGAACACCCCTGACAGGCTTAAACTGGGCGGTTGATTTGCTGATGAAACAAGAACTTGGCTCTTTAACTAGCGAACAACTGGCAACTGTTTCTCAAATGAAAGAGGCTTTGGCCAATCTGTCTTTAACAGTAAACAATGTTTTAAATATTGCCCAAGTGGAAGAGGGTCGCTTTGGCTTTGACTTCAAAGAAAACGATCTTAATGAAGCAATCTTAACGGTCTTGAGTTCATTAGAGCCAGTTGCCAAGAAAAGAAATATTCGCCTGTCTTATTATAGGCCAGACCCGGCTTTGCCCCATTTTGTCTTTGATATTAAACGGGTAGAAACTGCTCTGCAGATTTTTGTGGATAATGCCATTAAATATAATACGGATAAGGGGGAGGTAAGAATCAAAGTGAATAAAACCTCCGACAATCTTTATGCTGAAATTAGAGTGGAAGACACTGGCATAGGCATTCCTAGCAGAGAAATGGGCAAGCTATTTACCAAATTTTTCCGAGCTGGCAATGCTATTAAAAACGAAACCGAAGGCACTGGTTTAGGCCTCTATATCGCTAAAAACATAATTGATAGCCATGGCGGCAAAGTTTCTGTTAATTCTATAGAGGGCCGCGGTTCTGTTTTCAGTTTTACTTTGCCCTTGCAAGAAAATTTAATTCCTCCTCAAACTGATTTTAATCCTTAATTTTTATGCCAGAATTGCCAGAAGTTTATACTATTGTTAGATATTTACAGGAAAATATTAAAGGAGAAGTTTTCAAAAATGTTTGGACAGACGTTCCCCAAATTTTTGGCTGTCAAAGCAATTTTCACCAATTAGCCGCAAAAATTAAAGGGCAGAAAATACAATCGGTCGGTCGGTTAGGGAAAAATATTCTATTTAATACTTCCGGCGGCTTAACCATTTTAGCTCACCAAAAAATGAGCGGTCATTTTTTGGTGGGGCATTGGCAATTTAACCAAAAGTCTAAAACTTGGGCACCTGATGGCAGCAGATTCAACAAACAAGCAAAATTGGCTTTAATAGATTCATCCAATAGATTTATTCATGTTGTTTTTGAATTTCGCAGCGGTAAAATGTTGGCCTTATCTGATATGCGCAAATTTGCTAGAATAGAGTTAATAGAAACCACAAAGGTGTATACTAATAGTCGTTTAAGCAATTTAGGCCCCGATTGGTGGAATGAGCCCTTAACAGCTCAAGCTCTTTTGACCAAACTTCACGCCAGCAAAAGATATTTAAAGCCCTTTTTACTTGACCAAAGCATAGCTGCTGGACTGGGAAATATTTATGCGGATGAAGCTTTATTTAAAGCAAGACTAAGCCCTTTGAGAAAATCCGCCTCCTTAAATTTAAAAGAAGCGGCTCGTCTAGTGGTCGCTATCAAAAATACTTTGGCAACAGCTATTAAAAACAAAGGAACATCTTTTTCTGATTACAGGCAGGCAAATGGAGAGAAGGGGAGCTACCAAAATAAGTTAAAAGTTTATGGACGCAAAGGAGAGAAATGTTTTCGTTGCCATACCCTACTGGAAACTGTAAAAATAGGGCAACGCTCAGCTGTGTATTGTCCTCATTGCCAGAAATAAAAAGTGCACCTTTATTGGCATAAAATTTAGATTTTTTGTTTTAAGATATTATTCGAGATAGAGTTATGCTATATTTTTTTTATGGTTCTGATAGCTATTTAATCGGAACTGCTTATAAAGACCTTTTTTTAAAGTTGGCTCCTCAAGGAGCTAAAATAGAAGATTTCGTTTTAGACGGCTCTGACCCTGCTACCGGAAGCTCGCTTGAGCAATCGCTATCTACTAATTCTCTTTTTTCTGGCGATAGTCTTATTGTTCTGAAGAATTTTATGCCAGCATATAATAAGTGGGGCAAATTAGAGCAGAAAAAATTAAAGGATTATTTTGAAAATAGCGACATTAGCTCAAACAAAACAAAAAATTTGATTTGGGTAGAGGGTAACCTTAAGGCGAAAGAGATAGATAATCCTTTAGGGCATTGGCTTAAAAAAAATGGCAATATTAATCATTCAGAGACTCTTAAGGGTCTAGATTTTAAAAAATGGCTTGTCATTCAAGCCAAAAAGAAAAATATAAATTTAGAGCCGGCAGCTTTAACAGCTTTGGCCACTGCTTTTGAAGGGGAGACTGGTCTTATGGATCAATATCTTACCAAAATCGCTTTGGCAGATTTGAAGACAGTGAGTTTGGCTAAATTAGAAGAATTAGTTTATTTGCCTTTGAATGAAAATATATTTGCCCTCATTGGGGCGACTACTCAAGGGGATAAAAGCAAGGCGCAGTTTATGTTGCAGAAAGAATTAGATAGTGGAGCTCACCCTTTATATATTCTCACAATGCTCGTTTATGGATTTAGAAGTTTGTTGATAATCCAATCAGCCCTAAAAACTGGCAAGGACGTTTATAAGGAAAGCGGTTTAGCGCCTTTCACTGTGAGAGCTAATTTGGGGTTAGCTCAAAAAATAAGCGCTACCAAGCTAAAGAATATTTATAATCGACTTACTCGGTTAGATGGAATTTTAAAAAGAGGTCAGTTAGACCCCTCTTCAGCGTTAACAATGTTTATTCAAAGCCTCTAGGCCTTTTTAGCAGTAGAAGCTGTTTTAAGAATGCGGGCGTTTTTGGCTTTCAAACGAGCAGCCTTATTTTTGTGAAGTAAATTATCTTTAGCCAGTTTGTCCAAAGTCTTATAGACATTGGGTAAAAGCTTATGGGCATCTTCGTATTTACCAGCGCTGACTAATTTAATATATTTCTTTTGCAAAGAGTGCCAATTGTCGCGTTTGGGGGCATTAGCCTTTTTCTTGTTACGATTTTTAGCAATTTCTCTCTTAGCCGTTTTGGTTATAGCCATAAGGATAGAAACTTGAAAGTAAAATTATAATATTAATGCGAACCTAATTGAAAACTTTCCTATTATGGCATTTTTACAGTGAAAAAGCAAACGCTTTACGATTAAAATGCAAGGTTGTTGTAGACTGGCGCTATTTTGATTAGACGACAATAACTGTTTTTGCTATGATAAAGCAGTAGGTTTGTTAAGAGGGTGGGGGTAGTGGTAGAGGATAATTTGAATAAATATAAATAATAATTATAGACAAAAATGGCGCAAGCAAATGCGGTTACTGTTGTTGGTGAAAAACTGGCTGAGAAAATAGCACGGGACCTTTCTCGCGCTCGCCCTTCAAAATTTTCAGTTAGATATATTCCTATTATTAACAGAACCTTTCCAGATAGCGAAGTCCAACCAAGATTAGGGGGGGAGGTCAAAACATCCGTAGTGATATTAGCCATTGATAAACTAGAGAGAGAAACCATTAATGATTATTTAGTTAGATTCTACCTTATTACTGCGAATATTCGTCCCCAAGTGAAAAAAATAATAGCGGTGATGCCCTATTTCCCATATGCTAGGCAAGATAAGGCGTTTAGGAGGGGTGAGCCATTATCTTTTGAATTAATTGCCAATATTATTAGCAGTAATGTTGACGAATTTGTGACCGTTAATCCTCATGAGCACAGACTGCTAATGAAGAATGTTTTTAAAGTACCCGTGAGGGTAGTTTCGGCTTTTCCCATTTTGGGAGTAGAGTTTAGCAAAGCAGATTTAGTAGTTGGTCCAGACAGCGAATCAGCTCCTTTTGTCCAAGAGTTTGTTGGGCAGACTAAATTAGCCACATTGGTTTTTAACAAGGTTAGGAATGTGGCCACTGGAGAGGTAAAATTTACGCTGCCAAAAGGGGTTCAGGTAAAGACAGTCGTTAAAGGTAAAGATATTGTTTTAGTAGACGATGTTATTGCCAGCGGTCGAACGATTCTGCAGCTAAAGAAGGAGTTAACAAAGGAAGGTGCGCACTCCATAAGTTTGGCGTTTGTGCATGATATGACTAACGCAGAAACCTCTCGAAAATTAATAGCAGCTGGGTTTAAAAAGATTTCAACGACAGATACTTTGCCATCTAGATTTAAAAAGGTTTCCGTAGCCGACTTGATAGTAGATTTTTTAAAAGAATATCTAACTAATTAATATGGCAGAAAGGCGCTTTGATTTAAAAGTAGTACCCTTGGATATAGCCACAGGGCGCAATTGGATTGTTTTGGTAAATGAAGCGGATGGTTTGCATTATGGCATTCGCGCGGGGGATGAAATTTCCTTAAAATGGGACAGCCATCAAACAGAAGTTGCGGTTGATTTAACCAAAAGTTTCGTTCAGGAAGGGGAGATAGGGATTTTTAGAGATATCTTAGAAAAATATCAGATTAAAGCTGGAGAAATATTGTCTTTAGCTCCGGCGCCTAAACCAGAGTCGCTAGCAGCTATCGGTAAAAAATTAAATGGCGGACGGCTTTCAGAAAAAGAAATTGTTTCTATAGTTAAAGATACCATTAATTATAAACTGAGTGATTTAGAACTAGCTTACTTTGTTGCTTCTTCTTTTCCGGAGAATAATTTTACTAAGGAGGAAGCTTATTTCCAGACTAAAGCCTTCGCCGAGACGGGGGAAATGTTTAAATTTGGCAAAATTGTTGCTGATAAGCACTCCATAGGAGGTCTTCCAGGGAATAAAATTACCCCCATTATAGTTTCCATAGTAGCTAGCTATGGAATTATTATACCCAAAACTTCTTCGCGCGCTATTACTAGCGAAGCCGGTACCGCCGATGCCTTGAGTGTAATTGCGCCCGTTAGTTTTGACAGGGAGGAAATTGAGAACATAGTCAAAAAAACTAATGCCTGCTTAATATGGGGCGGGGCCCTAAAAATAGCGCCGGCAGATGATCGTTTTATTACTGTCCTCAAGCATTTAGGAACAGAGCCTCTCAGTAAAATGGTAGTCAGCATTATGGCTAAAAAAGTGGCCATGGGGGTAACGCATTTAGTGATAGATTTTCCTATGGGAGAAGGAACTAAAATTAAAAATAAAATCGTTGCTAAAAAAACAATAGCTTTATTTCAATATATAGCTAAAAAATTTGGCATAAAGTTAAGAGTGATTATTCAAGAAGCTAAAGGCCCTGTAGGCAGGGGAATTGGTCCTGCCTTGGGAATTAGAGATGATATAGCCGTTTTAAATCAGCTTTCGCAAAGGCCCTTGGATTTGGAGGCGAAGGCGACGAAATTAGCTGGTGTGCTTTTGGAGCTTATTGGCTATGCTGGAAAGGGTCAAGGCTCAAAATTAGCCTATAAGGCTCTCCAGAACAAACAGGCTTTGGCAAAATTCAAAGAGATTATTAACGCTCAAGGAGGAACTGTGCCCGATTATGATGAGATAGCGTTAGCTCCCGTTGCTTTCGCATACAAGGCTGACCATGATGGCGAAATTAAACAGATGGATAATGTGGCGATTATAGAACTGGCGCGTATCTTAGGCGCTCCTGAGACTTTAGCGGCTGGTGTCTATTTAAACAAAAGCCTTGGTGATCAATATAAAACTGGCGAAACTCTTTATACGCTTTATACGGAAAGCGAGGTCCGGTTAGAAATGGCTCGTGATTTTTTAGCTAATCATCTATTAATTAAATAATTTAAAAGATTTTATTTATGCGTAAGGGACTTTTTGAAGGGATTGCTCTTTTAGTAGGGATGATTATCGGAGCCGGTGTTTTTACTCTGCCCTATTTAAGTTTGCAATCTGGCGTTATGCCTACTTTACTTTTACTTGCTATTGTGGGAGCCATTATTTTATACATCCATTTAATTTACGGAGAATTATCGCTAAGAACAGAAAAAGCTTGTGGTTTACCCGGATATGTAGGCGCTTATCTTGGTCCCAAGGCAAAGAAATTTGTTTTAGGAACAACTCTTTTAACGTTTTCTATTTCCTTATTAATTCTTTTGCTTTTGGCTACGCAATTTCTTACCATTCTTTTATCCCAGCTAGGAATTAATTTAGCTGGTCCATGGATTTTTACTATCCTGTGGCTGGTTATTTCTTTCATTACTCTTTATGACTCTCGCTTGGCAGTAAAAGCTAATTTTATCTGCTCTTTTATCTTAGTAGCCATTTTTATTTTCATTGCGCTAAAAAGTTTACCGGCCATTCATTTTGAGAATCTGGTTTCCGTGCATTGGTTAGGATTCCTTTTACCCTATGGCGCTATATTCTACTCGTTAAATGGTTTGGCGGCAGTGCCGGAATCTTTGCAAACAGCTAGAATAAATAAATTACCTAAAAAAAATTACAAGCAGATAATCATTTGGGGTACGCTTATTCCCGTTGTTATTTACGCTTTATTTATTTTAAGCGTAGTGGGAGTGAGTGGTTTAAAGACGACGGATACTGCTATTAACGGCTTAGTAGGCGCTTTAGGCACTCCCATTGTTATTATTGGCGCCGCCCTGGGTTTACTGGCGGTAGCAACTTCCTATGTCACCTTTGGGATGTATCTGAAGCATCTTTTTGTGAATGACCTAAAGTTTACTAGAGTGATTGCGCAAGCTCTTATCCTTCTCGCTCCCTTTATTTTGTATTTTACCGGTTTAACTAGTTTTCTTCAGGCCATTAGTTTTATGGGGGCACTTCTCGGCGGGGCAGAAGGCATTTTAGTTCTTATTACTGCCTATAAAGCTAAAGGGATGAAAGGTAACCGCGAGCCAGAGTATACTGTTCCCTTGCCTAAGTGGTTCTTAATTGTGTTAATTTTGGCTTTAGCCGGTGGCGCCATTATGGAGATTGCGCATATACTTGGTAGCGTGGTAGGCTAAGGGCAACTTTAATATCCCAGCGTGTTCCTAGGGTTTTGCTTTGCATCGTAGCGAGAACACCTTATGATTGTTTAAGGAGAATACCGAAAGATTGTCTCGCCCCTATATTTTAAGGATAGAATGCGGCCCCCCGAAGGCTGCGATGGAAGTTCAACTCTTCCTGGGGGCACCATAATAACATTCTTAGGTAGACCAGGGCGAAAGCGGCCTTATGGGCTTAAAAACACGAGAACTTGCAAAATTATATTTATGGCGCAACCAAAGTCAAAATTATTTTCTCAGGATCTGGCTTTTAATAAAAAGGCTACTTTTGACTATCAGGTTTTAGATGCCTTAGAAGCTGGCATGGTTTTAACCGGTGGAGAAACGAAGTCAGCGAAATTAGGGCATATCCATTTGAATGGAGCCTTTGTGGTACCGCATGGCCAAGAGCTATTCTTGGTAAACTGTTTGATTGAGCCTTATCAGTCCAAGGAAACGTTAAAAGAGACTAAAACTCGTAGTATTAAATTGCTTCTCAAACGAAAAGAAATAGACTATTTAACTTCTAAAATAAAGGCTAGTGGCTTGACTTTGATACCCCTGAAAGTGTATAATAAGCGCGGTCTCGTGAAGGTAGAAATCGCTCTTGCTAAGGGCAAAAAGGCTTATGACAAGAGAGAAACTATCAAGAAACGTGATGATTTAGCGCGTATCCACCGAGGGGAGGATTAACTTGGGGATGTCGGGCTTCGATAAGAAATGTTTCTGACGATAAACGAATCGAGGATGCCAAATTACCTCGTTAATCATTCTGGCAAACAACAATTGTCAATACTTTGGTTCCTGCCTACGCTTTTGCGTAAGCTCACCTGCGACAAGGGGTAAGAAGTTGATCTCTAATAGATTTTTTACCTTTTAACTTTAGGGCATTTGAAAACTAGGACTACCAGAATTCAAATGAAGCTAGGTAGTAAAAAGATGGCGCTTTAGCTCGGTTTAAGACCATCTTTAAGCAACCGAGATATATTCGTAGTTTTATCGTGAGGAAGTTTTTTAGACGCGAGTTCAACTCTCGCCATCTCCACCCTTGTTTCAACCAGAGTGGGTTATACCTAATTTCCATTAGGTTTTTCGCTTTATTTTATTAAATTATTATCTTGTTTAAACCAAATAATTTTAATCCTCCTGAAACAGTTAGACTCATCGGCATTGATGACAAGCAAATTGCGGTAATGAGTTATTCAGAAGCTCAGAAAAAAGCTGAAGCGGAAGGCTATGATTTAATAGAAGTGTCTAGCAAAGCTGTGCCGCCTATATATAAATTAGGTGATTATGGCAAGTTCCTTTATCAGAAAGCTAAGGAGTTAAAAAAACAGCAGGCAAAACAGAAGAGTGATGAGCCCAAAACCATAAAGATTAGCTTTATGGAAGGGGTCCACGATATGGAAATAAAAGCTAAAAAAGCTGCAGAGTTTCTGGCTGAAAATAGGAAAGTAGATTTGCTTATGATTCTTAGGGCGAGAGAGAAAGCTCACAAAGATATAGCTGGCCAGAAGTTCGAGAACTTTTTGAAAATGATTCCTGGGGGCTATCAAATAATCTCAGAAATGAAAAGTACGCCAGGCGGATTCTTTATAACTATTAAAAAACCTTAATCTAATAATATGCAAAGCAGTTTATCAAAACGTTTTAAAATAACTGGCGGGAAAAAGATTCTTATGCGCAGCAGCAAAATAGGTCATAATCGTTTGGCTAAAAATGGGAAAAAGATTAGAACGATGAGAAAGACAAAAGAAGCTAATCCTACGTATGCTAAATTTATTAATAAAAGTTATTTAAGATAGAATATGACAAGAGTAAAACGCGGTGTCCAAGCCAATAAGGCAAAAAAGAAGATTATTAAAGCCGCTAAAGGTTATCGCTGGAGAAGAAAGAGCACTTATCGTGCCGCTAAGGAGGCCTTTATGCACGCCCAGACTCATGCCTATACCAGCAGGAAATTAGTTAAGAGGACTAAAAGGGCTGAGTGGCAGATTCAAATTAATGCCTTCTGTCGAGAGAATGGTCTAACTTACAGCCAGTTTATCCATCAGCTGAAAGAACAGAATGTTATCTTGAACCGTAAAGTGCTAGCGGAATTGGCCCAAGAAGAACCTAAACTGTTAGAAGCTATTATCAAAGAAGTGGCCGCTACCAAGTAATTTTATTCCCATGGAACACCCTACCTCTCGGCAGGGTGTTTCTGTTTTAAGACTCTGAGTTTTGCCCAATAGTCCTTTTTTTGGTATATTCAACTCATGAAAGAAACAGTCACAAAATACTTAAGCGGTCTAATCATAAGGGCTGTCAACGATTTTGAAAAAAATAAGTCGTTTTCCCACAAGGAAATCCTTTTTAAGGTAGATAAAAATAGCTTGGAGGATTATGGCGATTACAACACCAATATTGCTTATATTTTAGCTAAAGAATTGAGACAAACGCCCCTAGAAGTAGCCGAAGAGCTTTTACCTTATTTTGAATCGGCTAAGAAGAAATATGATATTAATGATTGGGTGGAAACAATAAAGGTTTCTCGCCCTGGTTTTATTAATTTTACTTTAAGCCGCAAATTTATTTTTTACTTACAGAATAGTTTGTATACTCAACCAAATAACTTTTGGCAAGCTGGTTTTAGTAAGAGTGTTCTGGATGAAATTGGACATAAAGTGCAAATTGAATTCATTTCCGCTAACCCTACAGGAGAATTGACTGTGGGAAACGGACGAGGAGGGTTCTTAGGATTAGCCATTGCTAATATTTTGCAATTGGCGGGCAGCAAGGTTACCAAAGAATATTATGTAAATGATATTGGCCATCAAATAGAAAAACTAGGTGTGAGTATTATTCTGGCTCAGGGCAAGGATTTGTTGTCTTATCCAACTGAAATTAAGCCAGAAGAATGCTACCAAGGAGCGTTTTTAAAAGAAATCTCAGAAAAAATAGAGGTAAAAACTAAGGATACGCTTTTGGATATTGGCAATAAAGCTAGCCAGCTTATTCTCAAAAAAATCCAAGAAACTGTAACCAAAAAATTTAAAATTCATTATGACAAATGGACCAAAGAAAGTGATTTGATTAAAAATGGTTATCTCAAAAAAACCAGAGCCTGGCTTAAAAAGAGCAACCTTACTTACGAAAAAGACAACTTGACTTGGTTAAAAACAACAGCTTTTGGTGATAGTGAGGATAGAGTAATAGACAGGCCTCATGAACCTGGTTTTGAGGGCGCGGGGACATATTTTTTATCAGATATTGCGTACCATCTCTATAAATTTCAAAAAGGCGGTTACGACAGAGTGATAGATATTTGGGGGGCA
>Ga0209099_1003650_pt1 | contig 12341 bp, 6 predicted proteins | sample AD_JPNHW2_MetaG_FD_184430 | JGI IMG/M metagenome (GOLD analysis project Ga0209099, IMG submission 184430) | Active sludge microbial communities of municipal wastewater-treating anaerobic digesters from Japan - AD_JPNHW2_MetaG (SPAdes) (version 2) | ecosystem: Engineered > Bioreactor > Anaerobic >...
TCCCTCTTTCTGAAGATTCGATTTTATCTGTTTAAAACTTGATGTAGCATCAATTTCTTTCCTGATCCTGACAAAATGCGGCCGTGCATATACGGTAAGATTCTCTGTGACAAATGAAGCAAATTTTACAAGATCAAGCTTTACGCCCGGAAGCATGGTAAGTGCCGCCATTCCCGCACGCCCTTCTGTATTTTTAACAGTAACCCCATAGACATTACAATCTTCAAAGGCGCCGAATCTGCTTACTATATCGGAAACTTCATTTGTTGCAACGACCTCACCCTTCCACTTAAATGTATCACCGAGCCTGTCAACGAATGAAACATATCCGTTTTTGTGAATTTTAAAAAGGTCGCCGCTGATAAAATACTGGTCGCCTTTTCTAAATACATCTTCCAGTATTTTTGATTTTGTCGCATTTTTGTTATTCTTATATCCTGAGAACGGATTGATATTACTGATTGCCGCAAGGAACAGTCCGGTTTCTTCAGGTTTGCATTTAACAGCAAAACCATTTGCATCTCTGACTATCTCCTCTTTGTCAATATCATACTTAACCACTTCACCCATCCGTACACCTGCTACGGTTAGTTTACCGATCATCCCCGGGACACCTTTAAGATTTGCAATAGCTCCCACACCTTCAGTAGCGCCATATACTTCTATTATTTTATCTATGCCGAACCTGTCCTGAAACTCAACCCAGTAATCCCCTCTCATACCGTTACCAAGTATATACTTTAACGTATTGTCTGAGTCATTCTCCTTCGGAGGCTGATTGTTCAGGTATCTGCATAATTCCCCTATATAAATAAAGAGTGTGGCCTTGTATTTTCTTATATCATCCCAGAAATTTCCCGCAGAAAATTTTTTTCTGAGTGCTATTGTTCCGCCATGCACCAGCGATGAAGGCCAGGCGATATTAATACCGCTATTATGGTAGAGCGGAAGACAGAGATACTGCACATCTTCAGGTATAGCCCTGAGAGCAATTCCGCCGGAAGCATAACCGAGCTGAAGCCATTTCTGATGTTTTAGTTCCGTAGCTTTAGGAAGCCCGGTTGTACCTGAAGTATATATATATTCCAGCGTATCTTTTGAATTTATAGGAGGAAGTACAGAAGGATTAGATACAGGCTCCACTGCAAGAAGCGGTTTAAGCTCCTCCACTCCTGCTGGAAGTTTTATATGATTATCTCCGGTTTCGATAAAAACACTCCCCGGTTTCTTAAGCTTTATATCATTTTTAATTTTTAAATATTCACTGAGGTATTCGCTGCCGATCACAAGCGCCCTGGCTTCAGCAATATTTATCGCATGAACAAGTGCATGCCCCTTTATGTTGCTGTTAACAAGAGCCGGTATGACACCGATCTTTGCGAGGCCTGCGTGAACAATAAGAAACTCGGGCCTGTTATCCATAAGAACAGCAACTGTATCGCCTTTTATAAATCCTCTTTTCTGGAACAGGTGAGAATACCTGTTTGCTGTTTCATTAAAAAGAGTGTATGAAATCTGCCTGTCTTCAAAAAGAATAAGCGGTTTATTTTTATATTTTGCTGCCTGTTTTTCAAGAACACTTCCGAGTGACATTTCTTTTTTATTCTTAAGCTGAGTAAACCACCAGAGCCCCTCTACTACCGAATATAGCCTTCTAAAATATTCCATATCACTCCTCCCATTTAAATTTTTGCAATTCATGATGTTTAATAAGTGCCTCTGGAGGCATATAAGTAATTATCACCTCTTGTAACTGATAAAAACCGTTAAATTGCGTCTTAACTGTAAATATCTCTCCTGCTGATTAAAGAAAAAGCTGTATATTATTATAACTCATGAAGATACTAGTATATAGAATTCTAATTATTAAAAAAGTCCACAATTATTTTTATATTTTTTTTTACGTATTATTTCTGCAATTTATTTAGAGCAAATTTACAGAATATATTCAGTAAACTGCCCGTTCCACTACAAAGTAAAGGCACGTATCCGGCAGGTCATCACGCAACGGATCATCCGGCAACAATCAATAAGTTTTACGCTGTAAAATTCAGAAATTAAAACATACATTCCTGCCGAAGTCCCGCAAGTTGCCAGTAAACCTGCCGGACCGGCCACCAGGCGAAAAGCCGAAGCATGATCATTCATGCGGCACTGCATGAATAAATTCTCTCAGCATATTGTATGATTTATTGATAAAAAAAATTGGTCTTATTAAGCAGATAAAACTTTATTTTTCAGATGATTGTAATTACAAAATCCGTTCCGGATCAGAGGCACTGATTCCTCATAATATAATTGACAAACCGGTTTTAAAACGCTACATCTATGTCTGGATATATTGAATAAAAGCTGAAAGAGAGCTTTACATGAAAATAATTTACCTTGCGGATATACATGGATCATTCAGCAGAGTATATGAACTTCTCATCGAAACTGTAGCTGATGTATATATTATCGCGGGAGACCTGATAGACATCCCGTTTTACAACCTGGACTCGGCGATAAACTATCATGAACTCCAGACGTACTTTAACGGCCTTAGACGTAAAATGGAACGGAACAGTGAGATACTAGAAGATTTTGTAGATACCTTTATTGACGATCCCACGACAGATGCCGCCGTCCGGGAGAAGGCATTTGAATACCAGCAGTATACAATAAGAGCGCGCCGCGTAATGCAGCAGAAATATAAGGTTCTGGAGAATATACTCTCCATAAAAAGCAACTCCGACATATTTGTACTGCCGGGCAACTATGACATGAACCTCAGGTTTACCGCTCTTCATGAAAGAGATCTGCATATGCAGTGGCATGAGATACATGGAATAAAAATTGCCGGTTACGGCGGGGCCGATATCTGGTCTGCCGGAATCCCGGAAAGATATATAGTAAGATACCAGGCAGGGATTAACGTTCCTGATAAAAATAACGAGATGTATCTTTTTTTCAAAGCGGTAAAACCTGACTTTATAGTATCACACCAGCCGGCGCATGGAATACACGACAGGCTCTCATGGAAAGGCCCTTCCGGCTCACCGGCACTGCGGACATATTGCGAAAACAGCAAAGTTAAAGCATGCCTTACCGGCCATATTCATGAAGACTGGGGATTTTATCAGGGAGACGGGCCACTCTATCTGAATCCTTCAAATTTCGGAGAAGTTACAACAATAAAAGGAGAAGTAGCCGAAGGCGGGTTCTTCTACGAAATTACTCTCGATGATGATGATAAAAGCATAACACGGGTGCAGTTCCAAAAATTTGTTAACAACAAAATATATCCGATCGCCGATTATATCCGCGGAAACAGCAGATTCACCGAAGAGATAATTGATCCTGAAAGATATAATGCACTGAAGCTTCAGCAGAATTATGATATGAAAACAGAAAAGTATTCACATATACCTGAAATAGAACTGTTCCTCGATATTAGAAATTTCTTCAGACGGTTCCAGACTAAAGAGTCCGAGACAAGAATGCAGGAACTGGAAGCTGTTCTTGAGCAGATAACAAATGAACATGGAGAGATAGCGTTTGATATAGTCGGTTCGCTCAACATGGGGCTCTCCAGCGTCAGCTCTGACATTGATATTATTATATACCTGAGAATTGAAAATGAATATACCGGGGAATGTTTCGAGGGTGAGAGCTATAAAAAAACGATAGCTCTCCTTGACCAGTATCTGGAGGGAAAATATTCATACCAGGTTATTGACAGCATCAACCTCAATGTCGTTGAAAAAAGTATTATAGACGAAAACTATGAGTGTGAGATAACACAGCGGTTTGTAACTCACAGAGCAATGTGCCGGCCCGTGAACTACAGGGTAATAGCTCCGGTTGAAGACCTCCTCAATACTAAAATAGAGTTCAGGAAGGAGGTCGAGGGATCTGTCCGGTCATACTTCAAAATCTTCATGACCACCACCAGTCATTCCACGTCATTCGATAAATATCTTACCAGAATAAAGTCACTGGGAGTGAAAATCCCTGATGCTATAAATGCAAAAATAAAAAGATACCTTGATGGAGGTTAAGATTTATACAAATCATACAAAAAAAAATAACATTTGCATTAATTTGTCAGATTTTCATAAAGAATTTGACAAATTAATCTTACATTTACTATAATTGCTTATTCCTGATTGATCAATAACGGAGGCAATCCCGATCTCCACCACTCATCAGTTCCCCGGAGATGTCTTTTACCGCTGTTTTTTGACTTCTGCGAATTTTCCTGTAATCTCAAGATTATGGAGGCTGTTTTAATGAAGTGTGACAGAGTATTTTCAAAACATGACTGTGAAAGGATACTTAACCTTTTTGAAAATTATCATGTCAGTGACGAATCTGAAAAAAAGCTTATTGAGACTTTAAAGCAACAGATTTTAAAGTCGAAACCTGTAGATGCAAAAAAGATTAAAGAAAATATAGTTACAATAAACTCAAAGATAATTTTAAGAAACATAGGAAACGGCCTTAGAGAAGAATATCATCTGGTTTTCCCCGATGATTCAGATTTAAAATGCAGGAAAATATCAATTTTTTCAGGAATAGGCTCCCAGGTTCTCGGAAATAAAGTAGGTACGGTTATTAAAGAAAACCCCAATTCCGAAAAATACTATATGATTGAAGACATAATTTATCAGCCTGAAGCTTCCGGCGATTTACATCTCTGATTTAATATTATCTTTCAACCTCCGGTTTTAATAATCTCTATTTACAGATTACCAGATAAAATCTGCATTTATCTTTTAAAAAATACCCGAACACGGCACATCCCCCCGCTCCAGCTGCGAAAGCGATAAGCAATCTTTCAAATCCATAAACTTATTATTTTTTACTAAAACAGATGTTTACGAATTACTGCTGAAAAAAATCATTTAAAATAATTAAATTGAAAAACATTCAAATTCATATATACTATATATTACCTGAATCATATTTTTTTATTATGATTATTTATGTTACTTTATATTATAAATATTATAATTCATGTAATTTTGCAGTTGAGATAATAATCATGTTTATATTCTTTGATCTTTGTTATTTTACTTAAGAGTAAATTATCAAAAGGATATATTTCCAGGCCTGGTATTTTAATAATTGCTATCGGCATTAAAAAATACCGTGGAATAACTATAGAATTTGAGGAATAAAATGTTCAAACAGGAGCGGATTATAAAGAGGACACTCTGCTATTCAAAAATCTATTCAAGTTCCTGTTCCAGTCAGCCTGTAAAGATATTAATTTCAACTTTACTACTGTTAACTTTCTTAACAACAGCATATGCAATTCCGGAACATAAAAAAAAAGTTATCGTTTTTGGCGGTGACTCAGCCGCTCCGCCATATGAATTTATTGATAAAAACGGACTCCCTTCAGGATTCTCCGTCGAAATGACAAAAGCAATCGCGGAAGAGATCGGCTGGGATGTGGAAATAAAACTCGGAAAGTGGAGTGATATAAAAAAGGACCTTGACTCTGGAAAGATTGATGTAATCCAGAGAGCTGTTTACACAGATGAAAAGTCGGGAATATATGAATTTTCGATACCTTATCATGAATTCAGATATTCCGCATTCATAAACACAGCTGATATGAATTACTTCGTGCTCCACAAACTTGAAGGACTTAATCCTGTAGCCGGGAGTGAAAGTTTTGTTTATGAATATATCAGAAAAAACTCTCCCGGAATAAATATTAAAGAGACAGAAAGTACCTTAGATACCATTTCATATATCTCCGTGAAAAAAAATTCATATACACTCATAAACAAATACCTGGGCCTTTATCTGATAAAAAAATATGGAATTGATAATGTCACTCCTGTTGGCGTTCCGCTGATGATTGAAAGATACCGCTATGTTTCATTAAAACAGAATAAAGATATCATCTCAGGTTTAAATGAGGGACTAAACATTCTGAAAGTAAATGGGAAATTTAAAATAATTTACGATAAATGGTTCGACATACTTGATAAAGAAAAAAACAACTTCACGTTTATAAGAATAATTTTATCAATAACCGTCCCGATACTCCTGATGTTTCTCGTTATATTTATCTGGTCATGGTCATTAAATAAAAAAATTAAAACTCAGACTGCCAGACTATATGAAGAACTGAACCATCATAAATTTTCTGAAAAAGCACTTATGGAAAGTGAAGAGCGCTCAAGGCTTATCATTGAAAATGCTCCCCTTGGAATTTTTCATTTTAATCTGAACGGTGAAATAACCACATGCAATGACAGTTTTGCAAGGATAATGGGTTCATCTAAAGATCAGCTGATTGGGCTGAATATGCTTAAATTGCCGGATAAACAGATTGCTGATTCAATAAAATCGGCTATCAACGGCAAACCCGGTTATTTTGAAGGACTTTATGATTCCACTACTGCTGTTAAAACCACACCGCTGAGAGCAATGTTCACCCCGATCAAACTTGCAGACGGGAGTATTACCGGAGGACTGGGAATAGTTGAAGATAATACCTCAAGGAAAAAATATGAGGAAGCACTGGTCTCTGCGAAAGATACAGCAGAGTCCGCAAGCAGTATTAAAAGCGATTTTCTCGCCAACATGAGCCATGAAGTCCGGACACCGCTGAATGGGATACTCGGCATGCTTCAGCTTATTCAGACTACCGGAGTTAATGAAGAACAGGCTAATTATGTCGATATAGCAATCAAATCCGGCATGAGGCTGACAAGACTGTTAAATGATATACTTGATCTTTCAAGGGTTGAGTCTGATAAGCTTATTTTAGCAGAAAATCAGTTCAGCCTCAAAGGTATATTCAGTTTCATTAAAGAAAGATACGCTGCCGAATGTGAAGAAAAAGGGGTAGCCCTTATACTAATGATAGATGAAGGAACACCTGATGAAGTAGTTGGAGATGAAACCAGAATACGCCAGATTCTTGTAAATCTTGTATCAAACGCGGTTAAGTTCACTAAAACCGGAAATATTACAGTTAATATAAATGCTGAAGATATCTCATGCTATGGTGCAGTTAATATTATTATCTCTGTAAAAGACACAGGTATAGGTATTGCTGATGATATGCTGAGTCAGATCTTCGAACCATTCAGGCAGGGTGAGAATTCATACAGAAGAACATTCCAGGGCGCAGGACTTGGCCTCACCCTGGTAAAGCACCTGGTTAACCTGATGAACGGATCAATACAGATTGACAGTACACCGGGCAGGGGGACATCAATTGAATGTGCAATTACAGTAAAACTTCCCGAAAATCATGCAATAATACTCAAACCGGTAACAAACGAAAAATTAAATAAACGCGGTAATTTATGCACAATACTGATTGCCGAAGATGAACGGATTAACCGGCTTGCCCTTAAAAAGATACTGGAAAAATCCGGATACCGGATTCTGGAAGCTGAGAATGGAATCGAAGCCTTAAAAATTCTTGAAACTGAAACTCCAGACTGCATTCTTATGGATATACAGATGCCTGAGATGGACGGGATTGAAGCGACTAAATATATAAGGGACAAACAGAAGTTCGGAGTGAAGTCACTAATCCCGATTATTGCGCTTACCGCGTATACAATGCCGGAGGACAGAGAAAAAATCTGTGCTGCCGGACTGGATGATTATATTTCAAAGCCGGTTAATATGGACTATCTCATCAAATCTATTTCTAAATTTATCCCTGACTGTGAATCAAATCAATAGATTTTTAATTGCAGAATTATGAAATTTTTATTATCCCGGAATTATTATCAGTCATTTTCAAAAAGCTCCGGGCAATTTATTTATCAAATGATTAAAAATCAGACCTGAAAATCTCAACAACTGTTCATCTGTGTACAAAAATATAATCGGAATAAACAATAAATCCAGTATTAAATATTTCGTCTCATAAAATAAATCCTTCTTTACTTAATAGAATAAATACTGGTAAATAGTTTTATTTATATTTCAACCAATCTGATTAATTATAACTATTACAGGAAAATTTATGTTATCAAGACTGCTGACTGCCGGTAAGCTATCTATTAAAATGAAGCTCATACTGACACTTACACTGATACTGCTGTCAGGCTTAATTATATCCAACTTTATCAATTACAAAGCGGCACAGAATTCAGTCAGAGAAAATCTTGTCTATGGTGTTCTCCCCCTTACAAGGGACAATATTTATACCGAAATTCAGACAGATCTGATAAGGCCAATATTCCTGTCATCATTAATGGCAAATGACACATTCTTAAAAGACTGGGCAATTTCCGGAGAAAATGACTCCGCGAAAATTACCAACTACCTTAAAGCAATAAAAGATAAATACAACTTTTTCTCAACTTTTTTCGTTTCAGAAAAAACAAAAAAGTATTATCACTTCAGCGGTGTTAAAAAAATAATCTCTAAAAACAATTCTCATGATGAATGGTACTACAAGTTTATTAATTCCGGACTGGAGTATGAACTGGATGTAGATACAAACGAAGCTGAAAAAAATACTCTTACCATTTTTATTAATCATAGAACTCTTGATTATAAAAAAAACCTTCTCGGAGTTACAGGAGTTGGTTTGAAAATGGACAAGATAACGGAGCTTCTAAAATCATATAAAGATAAATTCGGCTGTGTTGTCTATCTGGTTGATACAGATGGAATAGTGCAGGCCCATCCTAATGAAAAACTATCTGAACAGGCTGATATTCATAAACTTAAAGGGATCAAAGATATTGCCGAAACCATTCTCTCTTCAAAATCTGATGCAACGATGTATGACTTTAAAAGAAACAGTGAACATATCCTTCTTACGGTGAGATATATACCTGAGTTCAACTGGTTTTTGTTCGTCGAAATCGATGAAAATTCAAAAATGGGAAATATTACAAAAAACATAGCATTAAACCTGCTGTTCGGGATTATTCTCTCATTCGTGGTAATTGCAATATGTATTTTTGTTGTTAACCATTTCCAGAGCAGGCTCGAACATATGGCGGTAACTGATGAACTGACCGGTGCAAATAACAGAAGAGAGTTTGATATACAGTTCAGAAAATCAGTCTACAATTACAACAGAAATGGAACACCATTTTCACTTATAATTTTTGATATCGATCATTTCAAAAGTATAAATGATACCATGGGACACATAACCGGAGATGCATCTATAAAAACAATAGCAACAATCGCCAGAAGCGGAATGAGGCTCACAGACGTACTTGTCAGATGGGGCGGAGATGAGTTTATTATTCTCACTCATGGCGATGAAGACAGCGCTCTCTTCGCCGCAGAAAGGATAAGAAAACAGGTAGAGACAAGCGACTTTTTCACGAAACATTATGAAAGCGGCGAGATTAAATGTGAGATCACTATCAGCTGCGGAGTTTCCGGTTTCAGAAAAGGGGACACATTAGATTCCATTCTTGCAAGAGCAGATGCAGCTCTTTACAGGGCAAAAACTGAAGGAAGAAATAGAATTTACAGGGGATAAATGTATTTTTTTTAAAATAAAAATACTCTTTTTTTGTCAATTTAGAATTGACAAAAATAACTCGGAGATTATAAAAAGTATAAGTTAGATTAGGTTCAGTAAATTCTTCTAGTTATTACCTCAAGGTAAGCTTCTTAGCAGCATTTAATACCCGATCCAACGGGGTTAACCCTCATTAAAAACTCAGGAGCTCAACAATGTCTCAAGGAACAGTAAAATGGTTTAACGACCAAAAAGGCTATGGATTTATTTCAGCAACAGACGGAAAAGATTATTTCGTACATCACTCAAGTATACTTGGTGAAGGTTTCAAAACCCTTAAAGAGGGAGCAAGCGTACAATTTGATATTGAAAAAACTGACAGGGGTCCACGAGCTGTACAGGTCTCTGTAATATAAATAAAAAGTTATATTTATAAACCTGTAAAAAACCCGGCTATTAAGCCGGGTTTTTTTACAAAGTCCGTACAGCATAAAAAAGGCCGCATAAGGTGCCTAATGCTTATGATCATGCGATTCAAATTCATCCATTGAATGAATATGGTCATGCGGACCATGTTCACCGTCATGAATGTGTGAATGAATATCTTCACTTTCATTATGGTAATGCGGATGAGTATGAATATGTTCATGCATATGCAAGTGTTCATGGTCATGCGGATGTATATGAACTTTTCCCCCGTGATGATGCTCATGATTATGCCTATGTATGTGCGGGTGAATATGATCATGTTTATGTTCGTGCTCGCCATTCATTACTCACTCCTTTTTACACTTTAATTCAATTATAAAATAAAAAAAATTACAGCAGCAGTCAATTTAAAATTACTAAAAAAGTATTATGCGCTATTTTTATGTTACTGATGAAAAGATATTATTCGGATTCTACAGCAGCAGATACTAAGCATATCTGATGCAATCCCGCCCCTCGCTCTTTGCAAGATATACCAGTTCATCAACACGCTTCAGCATTGAATCTGTAGTTTCATTTAATCTGTGTTCTGTGACACCGAAACTTGCAGTAATACCGCATGACCGTTCAAAGATAAGTTCACGGACTTCAACAATAAGTTTTTCTGCGAATTTTTTCGCATTTTCAAGGCCGGTTCCCGAAAGAAGTATTATAAACTCCTCCCCTCCCCACCTGGCCAGAACATCATTTTTACGTATTCTTCTCTGCATCATCAGTACTATACTTTTAAGCACCTCGTCGCCTGCATCATGCCCGCATGTATCGTTAACATTTTTAAAATGATCAATATCAAACATGATAAGTGAAAAAACCGCATTATACCTGGACGCCCTGCTGATTTCGGACTCGAGGAAATGAAGAAGGTAACGCCTGTTGTAAGCGGTAGTTAAAGGATCAGTTGTCGAGAGCGTAACAAGTGCCTCCTCCATTTTTTTACTTGCGGAGATATCCCGGCTTACCCCTGTAATCCTTACTGCCTTACCATTATCATCTCTTATAACAAGGGCGTGCCCCTCCAGATAATGGAGGTTTCCGCATGGCCATATAACCCTGAAATCAGCGTTGAATACTGAAAGTTTTTTTACACCTTCAATGAAAAGTGATTCAATATATTCACGATCTTCCGGATGAACAGCCTTTTTCCATGAATCATATATATGGACTGTTGAAGCCTCATCCATTCCGTAGAGTTTATACATTTGATGGTCCCAGATAAGTTCATTCTCAGGAATATCCCAGTCCCATATCCCTATTCCGGCAGATCCTGTAGCAAGGGTTAATCTTTCCGCGAGTTTATTCAATTCAAATTCATAATTTATTCTGTCTGTTATATCTCTGGCTGCTGCATATACATTTTTCCCCGATGGAAAAGAACGCCATTCGATAAACCTGTAGTCGCCATCCCTGGTACGGCACCGGTTTGTAAAATTCAGTACCGGTATCTGGTCGGTTAAAGCTGAAAAAAACTGCTTTGTTGAAACCAGATCGTCAGGATGTATAAAATCAAAAAAACTTCTGCCCTCCAGTTCATCGATTGAAAAACCGAGGGTTCTCTCCCACGCTCTGTTTACTCTTATGAAATTTCCATCTACATCAGCAATGCACAAAAGATCAAGCGCCACTGTAAAGAAACGTTCCATCTCTTCGCTCTTCTGCCTTAGTGCAGCTTCAGTATTTTTCCTTTCTGTTATATCTCTCTGAATTCCAAAATTACCGGATATTCTGCCGTCATCTTCATATATGCAGATGTAATCACCTTCAATATACAAAGGGGTACCGTCAAATTTTCTAATCTGGGTTTCAACATGGATTCTCCCTCTGTCAAAAAACTTCTTCCAGGTTTTTTTCCCCTGCCGGAGATCATGCTTATAAAAATCAGCGGGAGTTAAACCTATAAAATCTTCGATTTTTCCTCCATACTGACTGGCCATTGCCTTGTTGACATGTGTTATTTTCTGATGCGCTAAAATATAATCGAGAAGAGCTTCATTATCCGCGGACTTATCCCATTGAACAGGCTCATCAAGCATCATAAAAAAGAATCCATCCGATGACTGCTGAAAAAAAAGTTCCAGCCTCTCATCCTGCTTATTAATATTACTTTCTGTCTTTTTTCTGTTTGAGATATCAGTATGAGTTCCTATGAAGCGTAAAGGTTTACCATCACAGTCACGGGTAATCACAATCCCTCTGTCAAGTATCCATTTATATGTATTATCTTTGCAGAGAACACGATGTTCATTGCAATATGAATCAGTATCACCTTTAAGATGTTTTTCAATTTCATCCAGGCAGGCCCTGATATCATCAGGGTGTACTCTTTTCTGCCATTCATCAGGTGTATCGCCTATTTCCTCATCATTATAGCCGAACATGGCCTTCCACTGATTTGAGA
>Ga0209099_1003654_pt1 | contig 12333 bp, 6 predicted proteins | sample AD_JPNHW2_MetaG_FD_184430 | JGI IMG/M metagenome (GOLD analysis project Ga0209099, IMG submission 184430) | Active sludge microbial communities of municipal wastewater-treating anaerobic digesters from Japan - AD_JPNHW2_MetaG (SPAdes) (version 2) | ecosystem: Engineered > Bioreactor > Anaerobic >...
AATGACCTTTCAGAGTCGATAGACCTGAAAGTGTCTAGGAGTGTGCATGCCCGTTCCGCATGACAGCAGAGGCTTAGGGGAAATACCACTGCCAACTCAATAAACTATAGAAATTATTTATACTATTTTAAACTTGATAGGTAAATTATACCTAGCGCATTCTATTGTATAGTTTTTTTTTCCGACAAATGGATTAAAATTTCCTGTTTTTGCTGATTTACAAACCCCTGTTAATTTGTTCGTAAAATTATCCCTTGCTAGCGTTGTGGTAACAGAAAATTAACCTTATCTTAACAACCCTTTTCTCTAAAAAAGCATAGCTTTAAACGCGAAAAGGGGTTTGCAATAAATATCTATTAACCAAAATATTAACCTAAAAACAATGCGTATGAGAATTAAACATTTACTCAAAACTACCGCTCTTACCGCTCTGCTTCTTATTGGAGCAAAAGTGGGTTGGGGGCAAGCAATTCTTACGGAGACCTTCCCTTATGCTACTCCTGCATATATTGGAGGTAATGGTAACGCAGGTTCATCTTCAAATGGATGGACAACCCATAGTGTTACTTCAGGGCAAACAACTACTATTGATATTAATGATGGTAGTTTAAGTTATCCTGGATTATTTACTTCTTCTGGCAACAAAGTTTATTTATTTGGGAATAATAATCTTACATCTAGAGATGTCAATGCTGCATTTACTACTACTGCGACTACTTTGTATTTTTCTGCGTTAGTAAATATTATTGATAATTCGCAGATAAATACTACTGGAGATTATTTTATGAGCTTCTGCCAAACTTCAGGATCAAGTTCAGGTAGTTTAGGTGGTCGTTTAGGTGCTAAATCTGTTAATTCTGGAGCAAATTTTAGATTTGTTGTTCAAAACCAATCTACTGGAACTCTAACATGGACTGACAATGGTGCTGATCTTACATTTGGAACAACATATTTAGTTGTAATAAAGTATGATAGAAATGCAAGTCCAACTGTTGCTACAATGTGGGTTAATCCATCTACGTTAGGTGGAGCTGAACCTTCTGGCTCTGTTTCAAACAGTTCAGGAACAGGCGCAATGACTGCATTTGGTGCAATCGGTTTAAGAAATAATGCAACTACTCCTAAGGCTTATATAGATGAAATAAGAGTTGGAACAACCTTTGCAGATGTAACTCCACTTGAAACCACTCCTCCGGTTACTTCGTTTAACCCTGCCAATGCAGCAACAGGAGTTGAAATTAGCTCAAATATTGTTATTTCATTTGATGAAGCAGTTCGTAACCTTGATGGTAGTGCAATTGCTGATCCAACTACATTAATTACTTTTAAAGAAACTGATGCTGCTGGCGCAGACGTTCCTTTTACTGCTACTATTAATGCTGGTAAAACTCAGATTACTATTGATCCAACTTCAAATTTAGCATTTAATAAAGTATATTACGTTTCTGTTGCTCAAGTTGAGGATGGAGTTGGTAATGAACAAGTTGCTGCAAGTTCTGCATCTTTTACTTCCCGTGCTGCATATACTGATGCTACTGTAACATCGGGTACCTATACAGTTACTGGTGATCCAACTTGGACAATTTCAAATATCCCAGCAAATGTACCAGTTGCAACTTTTGAAAGCAATTTAACTGCTGCAACCGGAGCTACTTTTAATACTTATCTGAATGATGGACTAACAGAAGAAACTGGTTCTGTAGTAAATGGCGATAAGGTTATTGTAACTGCTGAAGATGGTTCAACCAATACCTATACACTAGTTGTTACTCCGGTTTTAAATGCTGATGTAACCGATAATAATGTTGATAACAATATTGATATCGCATTCACTTATGAACCTAACTGGTATGCTGCTATTCTTAAAGTATATGTAAATGATGTAGAATTAGTACAGGGAACCGATTATGGCTTTGCATCAACAACAAAAGTTCCTACGGTAAATGCTTTAAGACTTATACCTTCAGCAACCAGCAATGCTGTGCTTAGAACTTCTGGCACATGGAATGTGAAGATTACTGCTACAGGTTATGCTGATGCAACCGTTTCTCAAACAGTTGATGTTGGTGCTATATCTGCATCTGTTTCAACGGTTACTGTTAGCCCAGCCCTTGCTCTGAATACAACTTCAACGGTAACTGCTACCGCAAAAGACCAGTATGGTAATGCTATTTCATTGTACTTGTTTAAATTCGATTTAACAGTTAAAAACGATGGTGCAACTGGTGAATCATATTCTGTAGATGGTACAGATTATACAACCACAGTAAGCGATGCTCCACTTAAGTCAGTAACCAATGTTTCTGGTGTTGTTACCTTTGATATTGTAGTTCCTGCAACTGTTGACGAAGGAGATGGTCTTTCAGTTCAGGTTCAGCTAAACGATGGTTCTACCAATGTTGGTTCAGCCCTTGAATATTACACCCCAGTAGGTCCAAGTGTAAGTATTGCTGGTACACTAAATGAAAGAACGCTTAACAGTTCAACTATTGCTTTAACCTTACATGGCACTGGTAATGAATTTGCTGATGCTACATTAGATAAAGCTAACTTCACCTTAAATGAAGTACCTGCCGGAGTTACTATAGGTGATATTACCTATAATTCAACTACAACAGCTACAATTACCCTTGCTTTTGATGGTACCGATTTTGATGTTGATAGCACAAATGTTTCAGTAACCGTTGCTGGTGCTGAGTTAATTTTAGGTAACCCATTAATATCAAATAAACTTACTATTACTGCTGTTGTTGAAACCGCTCCTATTGTAACAACCAATGCTACAATTACAACCAATGGTTTAACCACTGCTACTTGGGGTGGTGAAGTTACAGGTGATGGTGGAATGGATGTTACTCAAAAGGGTATTTGCTGGAGTACAGAAGCAAATCCTACAATTGATGATGCTAATGATTTCTGGACAAATGAAGGTGCTGGTATAGGTACAATTACTGGTAATATGGCAAACTTAACACCTAATACACTATACTATGTACGTGCTTATGCTGTAAATGGATTTAACGTAGCTTATGGTACAGAATATAGTTTCACAACAGAAACTCCTACCTTAACAATTGGTGTTCTTTCTGCTGCTACATACTATGCAGGTGATAATGTAGGTTTAACTTGGACATCAAACGGTGTTGATAATGTTAAAATTGAGCTTTACAATGGAACCTCATATAGTACATTAGTTGAAACAACCGCTTCAGATGGTAGTGAAACCATTACAATCCCTTCTGCTACTGCATATGGCGTTGCATATAAGATTAAGATATCAGATGCTAGTAACGCAAGTCTAAGTTCTGAAAGTACTGTGTTTACTGTAAAAGCCGTTACTTCTAATCTTATTGATCTCCAATCAATGGCAATAAGTGATATTGTTAAGTATGTTGGTAAAGCAACTGTTACTTATTTTAGAACCCCTCGTAACCAGAAGTACATTCAAGATGCTACTGGTGCTATTCTAATTGACGATAACACTACTGCTCCTGGTTTTATTACCGGTACCTATGCTATTGGTGATGGTATTACTAATGTTGAAGGTAAAATTGCATATTACAACGGGATAATTGAATTAGTTCCGCTTGCAACAACTGGTGAAACTTGTACTGGTAATCCAGTTATTACCCCAGAGGTTAAAACAATGGCTAACTTAACAATGGCTGATCAAAGCAAACTCATCCAAGTTAATAGTGTTACATTCACTTACCCTGCAACAGAAGGCGATGCAACTGGTAATTTCTCAAGTGGAAAGAACTATACTATTAGCGACGGTACATCACGCGATACAGTATGTCAATTCAGAGCTGGTTTCGCAGAGGCTGATTATATTGGTACCGCAATTCCTACAGTTGGTAAAAATATTGTAGCATTAGTTACAATGTATAAGAAGAGTGTTTACAAAAAGACTATATACCAAATAATGGCTCGTAGTCTATCAGATTTTCTATCAACTGGTATTGAAGATAACACTAACACTAACCTAACCGTTTATCCTAACCCATTCAGCAACGAGATTAAGCTTGATGCTACACAAAACGTTAAACGTATTGTAATTAGCAGCATTACTGGTCAAGTTGTTAAGAATGAAACTATAGTTGGAACTTCAGTTAATACTGAGAGCCTACCAAAAGGTATGTACCTTGTAACCCTATTCAACGATAAGGGCGAAAAAGCTACTTTAAAGATGATTAAGCAATAATCAATCTTCTTCTATATAAATTAAAGCCTGTCAGTAAACCTGACAGGCTTTTTTTATCAATCACCATTTAAAATGTATAATTATAGTTTTTGTGATGATTTAAATCTTCATTTGATAAAATAATTGAACTTTTTTTTTAATACTTTTGTTATCTGTATATTAACTTATTAATTGGAGATTTATGAAGAGAAGAATTTTTGCCATTGTGCTTTTAGCAAGTTTGATGATAGGTATGGTTTCGTGCATGAATAATATTCCATGCCCTGCATATGCAAGCATAAACCATAAAGTTAATAATAATAGAAGCTAACTTTTTTGTAGATAATAATTATTTTAAATAAATTAGCAAAGGACTCTCAAAACGTAATTCGATTAAAACTATGAAAAAATTTTTCGCAGTATTACTAGTTTTGGTTGTGGTAGCAGTAGTATTCAGCTCGTGTTCGAAGAAAACTTGCCCCGCATATAGCCAAGTTGTTACTAAAACTGAAGTAGCAAGAGGTTAATTAAACTTAGTAGAAAGACAGGACTTTCTTGGGTGGTATGTACTACTTAAGAAAGTTTTTTATTTTGTAAATTTTCCTGAAGAGTGAATCTTACTTTTCAGGAATTTTTGTTTTCCTGTGCTGGGCGAAGTCTATGACTTCGTCCTAACTAAAGGGCAGTCTCCTGACTGCCGGCCTGTGGAAAGGAAAAAAGTACCCTTACTCACCCAGCCTCTCTCTCCTAAGGAGAGAGAGGAGCAAGAGAACAAATTCTCCCCTAACCGAGCGAAGCGAATTCGGCAAAGCCATTTCTTCTTTCTTCCTTAAAGGCAGAAAGGGGATTTTTTCTCCCCTCTTTTCGCGTAAGCGGAGAGAGGGGCTGGGGGTGAGTCAACTTAATTCCCAGTTCGCCTGAGGCTGTATACAAAATAGAATAATAAGTTCGGCGCAGGCTTTGCCTGCGTCGTTCTATTTTGGCAGGCTGTGCCTGAGATAAACCCTTACTCACCCAGCCTCTCTCTCCTAGGGAGAGAGAGGAGCAAGAGAACGGACTCACCCCTAAATCCCCTCTCTACCTTAAAAGACAGAGAGGGGACTTTTTTTACTCCCCTCGTTTCGCGTAAGCAAAGAGATGAACTGTGTGTTAACCAATTTATTACTCTTGTTTCGTAGTAGTAGAGCGAGTTAATAATTCAAAATAATACTTGTTATAGTTTAAGTTAACTTATATCAATTTGTTTTTATTGACATAGGTTTCATTTTTCTTTACCTTTTCAAGGTAAAACTATCGGCCATGGATGTAAAGGAAATCCTTAGCAAATATCCCCCACAAAAAGAGTATATTTTGGATATCCTACATGAAATCCAAAACAACGACCCTCTCCAATACCTTTCACCCGAGTCACTTAAAAAAGTGGCAAGCCACTTTAATGTTCCGCTAGCCCAAGTATATGGTGTTGCTGGTTACTATTCTATGTTCAGTACAAAACCCAGAGGTAAATATTTAATTCGGGTTTGCAGATCGCCAATTTGTAGCTTGATGGGGGGTGAAGCAATTATTGATTTTGTTAAAGCATCATTGGATAGACATTTACCAGATAAATCAGCACAAGCAAATTTCACCATTGAGGAAACCGAATGCTTAGGTCAATGCAGTGAATCGCCTTGTTTAATGGTAAACCAAACAATTTACGGGAACTTAACCCCCGAAAAGATTGATTCATTAATTCTTGAACTAAAGGCTTCATTATAGCAGCAAAAAATGTTACAAGAAAAAAGAATTGCACTTAGAAATTCAGGCTTAATAAATCCTGAGAGCATTGAGGACTACATTCAGAGTGGGGGCTACCAGGCTTTAGCAAAATCCCTATCTATGGAGTCTTCGATGGTGTATGAAGCCATTATTGAATCTGGCTTGCGAGGAAGGGGTGGCGCTGGCTTCCCTAGTGGAACAAAGGGAAAATCAACTGCCTTAACCTGTGAGGATTGCTTGAAATATGTGGTTTGTAACGCTGATGAGGGAGAACCGGGCACTTTCAAGGATCGAATTATTATGGAAACCGACCCTCATAGCCTTATTGAGGGAATGCTTATTGCTGCTTGGAGCATAAAAGCTACAAAAGGTTATATCTATATAAGGGGTGAATACAACAAGTGCATTGAAAGGGTAAAAAGAGCCATCGATCAGGCAAAGTCAAAGGGATTTTTAGGAGAAGATATTCTTAATTCGGGTTTCGACTTCGATATAGAGGTTAAAGTAGGAGCCGGATCATACCTCTGTGGGGAGGAACTTACTTTGCTTGAATCGATAGAAGGGAAGCGTGGTTATCCTCGGATTAAACCGCCATTTCCGGCCCAAAGGGGGTTATGGGGTGCGCCAACTCTCATCAATAATGTTGAAACCTTAGCAAACTTTGCACCTATTATTCTTTTTGGTGCCGATTGGTATAAAAGCCTTGGGACAGAGAAATCGCATGGGACTAAGATTTTTACAATCAGCGGGGATGTTAACAAACCCGGTTACTATGAGGTGGAGATGGGTGTAAAGTTGGGTGATTTGATAAACATTTTTGCGGGAGGGGTTAAGGGGGGAAAAGAAATCAAAGCCATACTGATAGGCGGTGCTGCAGGTACTTTTGCATCAAGTAAGCACTTAGAACTACCTCTGGATTATGATGCTTTAAAAGAGAATGGGCTGACACTTGGCTCAGGTGCAATTGTTGTTTTAAATGAGAATCGTAGCGTACTCAATATTCTTAAATCAATCCTGAGTTTCTTTAAACACGAGAGTTGTGGTAAATGTGTTCCTTGTCGTTTGGGAACAGCTCATATTTATTCAATTGTTGAAAGCCTTGAGAAATTAAGTGAGGGTGAGAGGGAATCAATTTTTTTAAATACAATTAAGCAGGCCGAAATTATGGCAAAAACCTCTCTGTGCCCACTGGGGCAATCGCCAATATTGCCATTGAAGAGTGTTTGGACAAATTTCTCTGATGAAATAGTAAAATCATAGGTGCATGAGCAAGAATGTTTTTATAACCATCGATGGCAAATCGATTTCTGCCCCCAAAGGAGCAAATTTGCTTAAAGTTGCTCGTGAAAACGGTTTCGATATTCCCGGTCTATGCTTTCATCATAAGCTATCACCTACAGGTGCCTGTAGGCTGTGCCTTGTTAAGGTTGAAGGTGTGAGAGGATTGGTTGCATCATGCACGTTAAAGGTTGATGAGGGGATGGTGGTAACCGCTTTTGATGAGGAACTTGAGCAAACACGTCAATTCCTTTTGGATTACCTTTTGAGTGAACATAACGATACCTATGACCATACTTATACCGATGAACTCCGTGTGTTGATGTTTAGGTATGGGTTGGATAAAAAGGAAAACAGATTCTTTAAATCGGTTTTAGAGAGTCTTGATTTTAAGATCGATAGTAGTTCTCCAGTTCTTACCTATGATCCTTCGAAGTGCATTAAATGCTTTCGTTGCATTAAAGCGTGCGACGAGGTTCAGGGGAAAAATGTATTATCGTTTAATGATAGGGGGATTAATTCATATATTATTGCAGGGAGTGGGGTTTGGGGCGAAAGCGAATGCGATGGTTGTGGAGAATGCATCCAGCTTTGCCCAACGGGGGCATTGGTTGAGAAGCCAAATAGAGAGACAATTAACCTTGACAAGGTTGAGAAAAGGGTAAAAACAACTTGCCCTTACTGTGGCGTTGGTTGCCAGATTGAACTTCTTGTTCAAAATGGGAAGATCGTAAGAAGCCTTGGCGTTGAGGGAGTTTCACCCAATGATGGAAGACTTTGTGTTAAGGGGCGATTTGGGTATGAGTTTGTTCATAGCAACGATCGTTTGAAAGTTCCATTAATAAAGAAAGATGGTGTGTTTGTGGAAGCATCTTGGGACGAAGCTTTGGATCTTATCGCATCAAAATTTCTTGAGATTAAGGAGAAGTATGGATCAGATGTGTTAGCAGGGTACGCTTCGGCAAAGTGCACAAACGAGGATAACTATATTTTTCAGAGGTTCATTCGCATAGCGTTTGGAACCAATAACATCGACTATTGCACCCGTTTATGTCATGCATCAACGGTTACAGCAATGCTTAAGTCGATAGGTGATGGTGCTGGCAGTAACCCAATTGAGGATTTTGAGACTACCGATTGCCTACTCATTATTGGAAATAATATTGTTGAAACGCACCCAATAACGGCTACCTATGTAAAGCGAGGTGCTGCAAGAGGACAAAAAATAATTGTGATTGATCCAAAATGGACTCCAATTGTTCGCTATGCCTCGGTGTGGCTTCAGCCTAAACTTGGCACCGATGTGGCATTGCTGAATGGTATTATGAATGTAATTATTAGCAATGGTTGGCATAACCCTCAATTTATTAAGGAACGGGTAGAAGGCGGAATGGAGGCTTTTAATGAATTGGTGAACCTGACAAAAAAATATACTCCCGAATACGTTGAAGGAATCACTGGCGTTCCAGGAGATAAAATAACCCTTGCTGCTAAACTTTATGCTAGGTCAGCAACTGCAATGATTGCCACCGGAATGGGTATGAGCCAGCAGGTTACAGGCACAAATAATGTGTTTTGCTTGCTAAATCTCATGTTAATAACAGGTCAGGTCGGACGGGAGCGTTGTGGCATAGATCCCCCTAGGGGGCAAAATAATGTTCAGGGCGCAACCGATGTGGGCTGCCACCCATTTATGTATCCCGGATATATTCCTGTGGCTAATGATGAAAACAGGAAAAAGGTTGCGTTGGAATGGGGCGTACCTTTTGACGCTTTATCATCAAAGCCTGGTTTAACAACAGTTGAAATTATTAAGGCTGCTCATGAGGGAAAGGTTAAAGCCCTTTATATAATGGGTGAAAATCCTATGTTAACCGATCCCAACCTAAACCATACCGAAGAGGCTTTGATGAATCTTGATTTTCTGGTTGTTCAGGATATATTTCATACCGAAACTACAAAATTTGCTCATGTTATAATCCCTGCATCAACTTGGGCAGAAAAAAATGGTACGTTTGTTAATAGCGATCGAAGGGTGCTAAGGGTTCGCAAGGCTGTTGGTTGTTATGGTGATGCACGTGAGGATTGGAAGATAATTCATGAACTTTCAAATCGAATGGGCTTTCCAATGCCTATCTACAATAACGAATCGGAAATATTCGATGAGTTAGCAAGGGTAACCCCAATTATGGCAGGGATCTCACATGCAAGAATTGAACATCAGGGAATCCAGTGGCCATGCCCAACACCTGATCATCTGGGGACATCAACCCTGTACACTGAAAAGTTTAATACCCCCACAGGTAAAGGGAAGTTGTTTCCTGTTGATTACGCTGAACAAAGTGAAAAGGTTGACGCTCAGTACCCATTTCTACTTAATAGTGGAAGAATTCTTTTCCACTACCATTCAAGCACAATGAGCCGTAGAACAAAGGTGCTTCGTGATTTTATTGATGAGTCTTATGTGTTGATGAACCCTAGCGATGCTATTAAACTAAATTTATCCGATGGGCAAAAGGTCAAACTAGCTTCACGAAGAGGTGAACTTGAAACAAATCTTAAAATAAGCGAAGAGGTTCTTGAGGGTGAACTCTTTATGCCATGGCATTTTACCGAATCTCAGGTTAATAGGTTAACAAGGGATGAGTTGGATCCTTACAGCAAAATTGCGCCTTTTAAACTTTCAGCGGTAAATGTTTCAGCAAAGTAGCTTAAGTATTTGTTAGGCTCAAGATATAAGCGCCTTTAGATGATGTTATATAATAGGGTATTCCTTCTTGGTTGCATTTTAGTGTTATATCTGCTAAAGTGCGTTTTGAGACTGACGAGTCGATAATTACTAGCTTGGGCTTTACGAAATCGAAAATTCTATTTGGATAGTATCTGTTAATAACGAGGTAATCAATATTCAGTTTCTGTTTACTAATCTGATTATCTAAGGATTTTTCGAAAGGTATTACAATAGTTTTACCTTCAAAGTTTACCAATGCAATTCCTTTTTGTGTCTTTGCATTTACAAACTCAGCTAATACATCTGATTGATTTCCTGATGTGAGGTTGTGAACTTTATATTGTTTATTTGCACCAACAGCCGAGATGTAACCCTTAACATAGAAATTGTACTTATCCTCAAACACTTGCTTTGATGTATCTACATCAAAAAAAACTAATTTTTCTCCTACTCTGAAGCTAACCAATGATTTCTTGTTGATACTATAAACGATAAACTCTCTCGTTTTCGCTTTTTTTATTGTTGAGTAGAGGTTTAACGATAGGAATATTGATAAAAGAAAAAGGGTAGAAAAGATATATCTGTACCTTTTGGTAATTAAATAAAATGAGAGTGCTAGGATAACCCCAAAAAGTATAAACATTTGTAATGCCGATATTCTGAGACCTTCCGAAACGGAGAAGGGAAGTTTTTCCACCAATTCTAAACCATTATTTAAGAACCGGATAGAGTATGCGAACGCTATTCCAATATAATGTGCAATCACATGAAATGGAGATGTAATAATTAATAGAACAGATAAGTATAGTGCAATTGTTGATAGCGGTATTGCAATAAGGTTTCCAAGTAAGAAATAGTTTGGGAATTGGCTAAAGTAGAAAAGGCTAATGAAGAAGGTTCCAAATTGAGCGGCTATAGATACGGCCACTAACGACCAAATATAATCGAACATCCAACTTTTTACATACAATAATTTGTAAATGTATGGGTAGAAGAAAACAATAGATAAAATTGCAAGATATGATAGCTGGAAACCAATATCAAATAGGTTGTAAGGATCAATAACCAATAGTACAAACGCCGATGAAGCCAGTGTATTATATATATTGGATTTTTTCATGAAGAAATCACCAATTACCAGGAATGAAAACATTAATGCCGATCGTTGGACGCAAGGAGCAAGCCCCGTAAGTATTGCAAAGAACCATAAAAACGCCAATAAGATTATAGCCTTAATGGCTCTTGTTAAACCCCTTTTGTTCATAAAAGAGAGTAGAAACGAAAGCAGTACGTAAAGTATACCTACATGTAATCCTGAAACTGACAGAATGTGCATTGCTCCGGAACTTGAGTAAACTTGCCTTAGCTCATCGTCAAGCAAATCCTGGTAGCCAAGCGTTAAAGCAGAGGCAACTGCAAGTTCATCACCTGATAGTCCATTAGAAATAAAAAGGGATAATAGCCTACCCCTCAGCTTTAAAGCAATGCTTTTTATGTAGTTTCCGTTGTTTCCAAGTTTAATCCAGCAGTTGGGCTTTAAGTATGCTGTAAAATTTACCCCTCTATCGGAAAGGTATTGTTTATAGTTGAATTGGTTTGGGTTTCCCGATTGCTGAACAGGTTGAGGAATAATGTTGGCAGCAATTGACGATCCGTAGTCAAGATTCAATGCCAAGCTATCGCTAATGTCAAAATACACAAGCATCTTCTCTTTTACAGGTAGCCAAACATTATTAGATTGTATGTATTTTACTTCAACCTCTGCTCTAATTGATTTTGACCTTTGCTGTGGGGTGTCAAGTAGGTCGAATACAACCTTATTGCTACTATTACTAATAAGTTTGTCAGTTATTGGTTGTTTGATGGTTATTATTACGCCAACAAAAAATAAAAATAATGTTAATGAAAGACCGAAATACCACCTTAAGTGCCATTTTGAGGCTAAAAAATAGGATGTGAAAACAAGAGTTAGTAGTAATAGTAGAATGATAAAGTTAACCCAAGAGTAGGGTAGTAGTTGAAGCCAATACTGACAAACAATACCCCCTATAAAAGGAACGAGTAACCTAAAAAATGGAACTTCTTTTATGCTGATAGGCAAATTCATTTTATTAAAAAATAGCTAACCTATCAACAAGTTACAAAAAAAAAGATGAGAAGTATCTCATCTTATAGCGTATAAAAATTATATTTCCTTTTTAATGTTATTTTGCCAGTTTGTATTTGTAGTCAATATCAAATTTCCCCTTGGAAATTGCCAATAGTTTTCCGCTAAGTAATCTACGACGAAGAGCAGAAACCCTATCAGTGAAAAGCATTCCTTCAAGGTGATCGTATTCATGTTGTATAATTCGCGCTGGTATTCCGTCAAAAACATCATCGT
>Ga0209099_1003655_pt1 | contig 12330 bp, 9 predicted proteins | sample AD_JPNHW2_MetaG_FD_184430 | JGI IMG/M metagenome (GOLD analysis project Ga0209099, IMG submission 184430) | Active sludge microbial communities of municipal wastewater-treating anaerobic digesters from Japan - AD_JPNHW2_MetaG (SPAdes) (version 2) | ecosystem: Engineered > Bioreactor > Anaerobic >...
AGAAAGGTGTCGGTAGTTCACAAAACGGTCGTGAATCCGAAAGCAAACGTTTAGGTGTTAAGATTTTTGGCGGTCAATTTGCTAAAGCCGGCAATATTATTATCCGCCAGAGAGGAACTGTTCATAATCCCGGAATGAATGTTGGAATGGGAAAAGATCATACTCTTTTCTCTCTAATTGATGGGACTGTAGTTTTTAAGAAAAAAACTGACGGAAAGTCTTTTGTTTCTGTTGTTCCCACAGAACAACCAGAAGCCTAGGTTTTCGTTTATGTTTAAAGTGTTTGATTGAGAGGTCGCTCGTATGGGCGACTTTTTTCTTCTAAATATTCAACAATGAATCAAAAAAACATAACCACTTGTGATGAAGGCGTTGTCAAGGCAATTGATGGCGACTTTATTACTGTTGAAATTGTGGTTCGTTCTGCTTGTAGCAGTTGTCATGCAAAAACAATCTGCTTGCCCTCTGAAAATAAAAATCGACTTGTAAAAGCGCAAAACTTATATCATGAATCTTTCCGAATCGGAGAAACTGTTTCAATATATATGAAAAACAGCCTTGGGAAAAAAGCCCTGCTTATTGGTTATATTTTGCCTTTTATTATTCTCCTTTCTTCCCTTTTTGTTTCAAATTATTTATTTGATAATGAACTTTATGCAGCTATACTTGCATTGGGTCTTGTGGGAATATACTACTTTATTATTTGGTTGCTGAATCGTTCAAATAAAATTGATCGTGAATTTGTTTTTTTTGTTAAAAAACTAGAATAACTCTTTACGCCTTTTTATTTCCTCGTTTATTTGTGATGCCAATTCATAATCTTCACTTTCCACAGCTCCGGCTAATAACAAATTTAATTCTTCCTCGGTCATTTCTGTCAATTGTTGATTGATGTTTTTTTGCTCAAATTCTTTTTTTTCATTAACTGTCATTTTTTCAGCATTTTCTTTTTTAAAGCCCTTTCCTATTGAGTTCATGATTTTTTCAAAAACATCATTGCCAATATAAATAGGGGCACTATATTTTAGAGCAAGTGTAACCGCATCTGAGGTTCGTGAGTCAATTTCTAACACTTTGTCCTTGTTGTTTTTCAATAAAAGTCGAGAAAAAAATACCCCTTCGTCAAATTCATAAATAAACACTTGAAACAAAACATATCCAACAGCATCACTAAGATTTTTGAAGAGATCGTGGGGAGTGGGTCGACGAGATCGCACCCCGTTTAATTCTATAACCAGCGCTCTGGCTTCGCTGAATCCAATAATTACCGGAAAAACTTTCTCGCCATTTTTTTCTTTCAAAATTAAGGCATAGGTCTCTTTCAATTCACTAGAATTTTCTATATCAAGAACTTCTAATTCAACCATTGACTTCATATATTAATAATCATTTTGTTGTTGTTGAATTCTGCAAAGATATGAAAGTCTTATTAATAATATACCAAAAAATAAAATCTTGTAATCAATAAAAATATCGTTAATTTAAAAATGATATTCATCTATTTTCTATATTTGCAGTTTGATTATGTTAAAACAGATTTTAAAAAAACTCTGTTTTTTTTAATCTTATACTGCTTTACAATGGATTATAAACTAAATTATTATATATGAAACAGTTGCTTATCTTTTTAGGGTGTCTGGTGCTACCATTTCTGTCGTTTGCCAGTGAAGCTGATTTAATTCTTCCGGATTTTAATCAAATTACTTTTTTTAATGACAGCATCACAGGCTGGTCTTTGCTAATGTGGGGATCAATTATTGTGTTTCTTGGTTTATTTTTTGGATTATTTCAATCTTTGAGAATTAAAAAATATCCTGCTCACAAATCAATGCTCAATGTATCAAACACTATTTATGAAACTTGTAAAACTTATTTATTACAACAAGGAAAATTTTTACTTGTTCTTTTTGCCATTATTGGGTCTGTAATTGTATTTTACTTTGGAGTTTTAAGTGATAAGGTTTTTTCAGATGTATTCATCATTCTTTTATGGACTATTTTAGGTATTCTGGGATCTTATTCTGTTGCTTGGTTTGGAATACGAATTAATACTTTGGCAAATTCCCGTACTTCGTTTGCTTCTTTACGCGGGAAGCCCTGGAATGTGGTTTCTATTCCTCTTAAATCAGGAATGAGTGTTGGCTTACTCTTAATCACAATTGAATTAATTTTGATGCTTATAATATTGCTCATTGTTCCTTCTAATATTGCAGGTGCTTGTTTGATTGGATTTGCAATTGGGGAGTCTCTTGGAGCTAGCGCCTTAAGAATTGCTGGCGGTATTTTTACAAAAATAGCCGATATTGGCTCTGACCTGATGAAGGTTATCTTTAAAATTGGGGAAGATGACCCAAGAAACCCCGGCGTGATTGCCGATTGTACTGGTGATAATGCAGGTGATAGTGTTGGTCCTACTGCTGACGGCTTTGAAACTTACGGAGTTACTGGTGTTGCTTTGATTTCTTTTATTATCCTGGCCATTACCGATATGGAAAATGCCCAAATGGTCCAAGCTCTTCTTATTACCTGGATTTTTGCTATGCGTATCCTTATGGTGTTTACTTCTGTTTTTTCATATTGGATTAATAACCTTATTTCTAAAATTAAGTATAAAAATTCAACCTTTTTCAACTTTGAAGCCCCTCTTACATCGCTAATCTGGATTAGTTCGATTGTTTCTATTCTATCCTCTTTTATAACCAGCTATTTTTTATTAAATAACAATTCTGTTTCTGAGGCTTATGGTCCCGACTTGTGGTGGAGACTTGCTTCTATTATAAGTTTAGGAACCTTCGCTGCTGCTATCATACCTGAGTTTACTAAGGCTTTTACCAGCTCAAGATCACGTCATGTGCAAGAAATTGTAAGTGCCTCCCGAGAAGGCGGCCCATCGCTTACTATTCTTTCCGGTATGGTTGCCGGTAATTTTAGCGCCTTCTGGATTGGTTTGGTTATGGCTGGTCTCATGTTTTGCGGATTTTCAATTTCTGTTTCCGGATTAACCATTTTTGGCGATTACTATTCTATTTTTGCTTTCGGACTCATTGCATTTGGATTTTTGGGAATGGGACCTGTAACCATTGCTGTCGATAGCTATGGTCCGGTTACTGATAATGCCCAATCAGTATTTGAACTCTCTCAAATAGAAAAACTTCCTGCTATTAAATCAGAAATTGAAAAAGATTTTGGCTTTTCTCCTGATTTTGAAAAAGGAAAACATTATCTTGAGTCAAATGACGGAGCTGGGAATACTTTTAAGGCCACAGCAAAACCTGTTCTTATTGGAACTGCTGTTGTGGGTGCTACTACTATGATTTTTGCTATAATTCTACTGCTTAAAAATACGGGCTTGCTAGCTATTGAACTTACTAGCGCTCCTGTCTTTTTGGGATTTGTCACCGGTGGGGTTGTTATATATTGGTTCAGCGGTGCTTCTATGCAAGCAGTAACTACAGGCGCTCATCGAGCGGTTTCTTTTATCAAAAAGAATTTGAATCTTAATAAAAGCGAAGCAGATATTGAAGACTCCAAGGCTGTTGTAAAAATTTGTACACGCTACGCTCAACAAGGAATGTGGAATATCTTTTTGGTGATTTTTTCCTTTACTCTTGCCTTTGCTTTTTTTGATCCCAATTTCTTTGTTGCATATTTGATTTCAATTGCTGTTTTTGGCCTTTTTCAGGCCATATACATGGCTAATGCGGGCGGGGCATGGGATAATGCAAAAAAAGTGGTTGAAGTCGATCTGAAAGAAAAAAACACGGATCTGCATGATGCAACTATAATTGGAGATACTGTTGGTGATCCCTACAAAGACACTTCTTCTGTGGCAATGAATCCTATTATCAAGTTTTCTACCTTGTTTGGCATGCTCGCTGTTGAAATCGCAATCGCAATAAAACTTGCAGCCAAAGCTTCAGCTTCTTTTGACTATACTTTTGTTATTGGGATTCCCTTTTTCCTGATCGGACTTTTCTTTGCATATCGCTCTTTTTACTGGATGAGGATTAAAAAGGAAGATGTTTCCAAATAACCTAATATGAGAAATGTTGTTCGTTTTGTTCTCTTTTCTTTTTTGGTAGTACTTTTCTTTTCTTGTGTAAAAAAAGAAGAAAATTATACCCCAAAACCTCGAGGATATTTTAGAATAGAACTCCCTGAGCATTCATACAGACGCCTAGATACTACGCTTCCATTTGCATTTGAATATTCAAATAATGCTATTCTAACTTTTTCCAAAAAAGAAAATGGGAAATATTGGATCGATATTACCTACCCTGAATTGAATGCAAGTTTTAACATAACCTATATTCCCCTTCATAATAATTTAAGGGATTTGGCCCTTGCCGAAGAAAAGATGATTAAATTTCATATTGATTACGGAAAAGCAGACGATGTTGAGTTTTCTTTGATCGAAGATGCTGAAAGCCATCTTTCGGGAAGACTTTTTGATATTGTTGGGAAAGAAGTGGCATGCCCCTTACAATTCTGGTTAACCGATAGTACAAATCACTATTTAAGAGGCTCTCTCTATTTTAATTTTGCCCCTAATAACGATTCTCTTCAACCGGTAATTAATTATTTGAGAACAGATGCATTATATATGATTAATTCTTTTAGTTGGAAATAATTGCTGCTGTTTTACGTTTTTGATATTTATTAACTTGGTTTCTTAATTATAATCGGTATGAAAAAAAAGATTATTATTTCTTCAGCGGCTCTAATAATTATAGCTATTATTGTCGGAATAGTTGTGATTATACATAATAGAACGCTAAATCATATACCAAAAGTTAACAAAACAGAACTCTCAACTATAAAAAAGAATATTCATATCGAAATTAAAAGATATGAAATTGATTTGTTTTCATTGGATGTAAATAATCTTGCCCCCGGGTTGGAAAAACTATCAAAGAAATATCCAAGTGTCTTTATTCCTGAAGGTGTATGGAAGAATCCACAAATGATTAAGCAGCTTCAAAGTTTTTTGCAAGATCCTATTATTCAAGATATTTATAAAAATGTCATGGATGTTTATCCGAATCTGGACGATATTACCTCCGAAATTGAAGAGGCTCTTAGTTACTATAAATACTATTTTCCCAATGCCACAATTCCGACATTCTACTCATTAGTACCCGGTATAGACTTTATGTCCCCTTCTGTATATGCAATTGAAGACAGCCTTTTTATCAATCTGGACATGTATTTGGGACAAAAAAACAAATATTATAATAACTCCGGGATGCCTCTTTTTATAAGTGAAAGATGTGATAAAAAGTTTATAGCTATAGATTGTTTTAAAAAAGCCCTGGTCTATAAACATTTACCAAAACAAAACCCCGTTTCCCTTTTGGATAATATTATTTATGAAGGTAAAAAATTATATTTTACAGAGCTTCTTTTTCCTGATAAACCTGCCGAAGATATTGTTGGATATAACAAAGAAAAATTTACTTGGGCTGAAAATAATCAAGCCGACGTATGGAATTACATAATTCAAAAAAATATTTTGTTTTCTACAGAAGAAAAAAACATAACCAATTATGTTGGTGAAATGCCTTTTACAAAACCTTTTTCAAACAAATCTCCGGGCAGAATGGGAGCTTATATTGGCTGGCAGATTATTCGTAGCTATGTAAAATCTCATCCTGAAGTTTCTTTAGAAAGTTTAATGCTAAATACTGATTCTCAGGATATTTTAAATAAATCTGGCTTCAAGCCGACAAAAAGATAAACAATGTTTTAGGAAAAAAATAAAAAGTTATTAACAATACTTGACAAATAATAATTTTACTTTATCTTTGTTCTGAATTTTAAAACTAACTAACTATGTCTGGAGTAAACAAAGTAATTCTAATCGGTCGCTTGGGAAAAGATCCCGAAATCAGGGCTTTTGAAAATGGAATAAAAAAAGCATCATTTTCATTGGCAACCTCTGAATATTACAAAGATAAAGAGGGTAAAAAAATTGAACAAACAGAATGGCATAATATTGTTTGTTGGCGAAACCTCGCTGAATTTTCAGAACAATATTTAACCAAGGGAAAGCTTATCTTTCTGGAGGGGAAACTTAAAACCCGCTCCTGGGATGATAATGGAATAAAAAAATATTTTACTGAAATTGAAGCTAACAATTTCACTATTCTTAGCAGCAAGGTTGAAGAAGAGAAGCCAACAGAATCGAAAATCAATTTAGATTCTGCACCTGCAACTACTATTGTTACTAGTGATGATGTTTCTGAAAATTTTTCTGATGATTTGCCATTCTAAGGTTTGTGTATACACTTTATTTGAAAGAGGAGTTAACGCTCCTCTTTTTTTGTGCTCTTTACGACAAATAGAAATGAAAAGTTAACTATCTTTGCAAACTTTTAGGCCTTGTAGTTCAATGGATAGAACGGAAGTTTCCTAAACTTTAAATTCGGGTTCGATTCCCGGCGAGGCTACAAACAAGTTGTTTGTTTTCAAGATGTTATGAAATTTTGTTTTTAAGGCAATTATTTTGATTATTCCATGTCTAAATATCAAAATTTTTTAAAAGCTTTTTATTTTCGATATTTTTGAATTAAGCCTTTTAACTTGTTGTTTATTAGCGTGTTATAAAAACAAGGTTGAGTATTTTTTTTCAATGTCGAAGATAAATCATAAGGGCAGCAATGTCAGAAGGGTTAACTCCGCTAATCCTGGAAGCTTGCCCAAGATTGCTTGGCTTAATTTTAGCCAATTTTTCTCGCGCTTCCATTGACAATGACAAAAATTGATAATAATCAGTTTCCGGTGAAATTTTTATATTATCAAGTTGTGTCATCTTTTGTGCAAGTTCTTCCTCTTTAAGAATATAATTTGCATATTTAATAAGTGTTTCTGCATTAAGAATTTCTTCTTCTTTTGCTTCAATTTGGTTTAAAAAATCACGAAGTTGGGCTGAATGTTTAATGAGGTCTGTAATGGTAACTTGTGGACGAAGAAGCAAGGTGTCATATTTTATTTTTTGTGCAAGTGGGGGTGTTTGTTGAGATTTCAAAAATTCATTAAAATCAAGAGGATCCGCATGATTGGTTTTTAAAAAGTGAATGATCATTTTTTGTTTTTCCTTTTTGTGTATCATTCTATCCAAATAATAATCAGAAATTAATCCCAACCTATGACCAATAGGAGAAAGTCTTTCGTCAGCATTATCTTGTCGAAGTAAAATCCTGTACTCTGCACGAGAAGTAAACATCCTGTATGGATCTTGCACACCTTTTGTCACTAAATCATCAATTAGGACCCCAATATAAGCCTGATCTCTGCCCAATACAAGAGGTCCTTCTCTTTTTATTGATTGTGCTGCATTAATTCCTGCAATAAGGCCTTGACATGCGGCTTCTTCATAACCTGTAGTTCCATTAATTTGTCCTGCTAGATACAAATTTGATAAAATATTTGATTCAAGAGAGAGCTTAAGTTGAGTCGGATCAAAAAAATCATATTCAATTGCGTACCCTGGGCGTAATATTTTTGCATTTTGCAAGCCGGGAATAAATTTTAATGCTTCATACTGTACTAATTCCGGGAGGGAAGAAGAAAAACCATTTAGATAATATTCGTTGGTATTGGATCCTTCCGGTTCCAAAAAAAGTTGATGTCTTTCTCTTTGCCCAAAACGCTGAATCTTATCTTCGATAGATGGACAATACCGAGGCCCCTGTCCCATTATTCTGCCATTAAACAGTGGTGATAAATCAAAACCAGTCTTTAAAATATCATGTGTTTTAGGATTTGTGTAGGTTATCCAACAACTCAGCTGATGGGTTAAAGCAGGAGTATTAGTAAAAGAAAATTTTCCAGGGTTTTCATCTCCTTTTTGTTCTTCCATTTGAGAAAAATCGATACTACGACCATCTATTCTAACCGGGGTCCCAGTTTTAAGTTTGCGAACAGTAAATCCAAGGTCTCTCATTTGATCGGACAAAAAAGAAGATGCGGGTTCTCCAAGGCGGCCTCCGGAAAAATTAATTTCTCCAATATGAATTTTTCCATTAAGAAAAGTGCCATTCGTTAGAATGATTTTTTTTGCAAAAACAGTAAGCCCTTGTAAAGTCTGAACTCCCACCACCTTTTTTTCATCCACAAGGAGTCTCTCCACTGTGTCTTGGCGCAAATCAAGATTATTTTGTGTTTCTATAATCCTTTTCCAAAAGAGAGAAAAAGTATGTTTGTCACATTGTGCACGCGGACTCCACATTGCGGGTCCTTTTGATCTGTTTAACATTCTAAATTGAATCATGGTGTTGTCTGTGACAATACCTGACATTCCACCCAGGGCATCAATCTCTCTAATAATTTGGCCTTTTGCAATTCCTCCCATAGCAGGATTACAAGACATTTGAGCTACCAAAGCCAGATTCATTGTAATCAGCAAAGTTTTGGATCCCAGCTTGGCTGCAGACACTGCGGCTTCACATCCAGCATGCCCTGCTCCAACCACAATAATATCATATGCTAAATTCATTTTCCTTGTGAAACAAAATTATAATGAGTTAATATTCTTTTAATTAACATTGATTTGGTCTATTTGTTTGAACAATTGAATTGCCCAATCTTCCTTCTTTCTCATATTTAAAGCAGCACTTTTGGTTTTGTCTTTATACCCGCAAAGATGAAAAATTCCATGCGACAAAACTCTTAGAAGTTCTTCCTGAAAAGTTACTCCAAATATTTTTGCGTTTTCTCTAACCCTAATAATGCTTATATATATGTCCCCCGCAAGCATCCCATCATTGCCATAGTCAAAGGTAATGATATCTGTAAAATCATCATGCTTGAGAAATTGTTGATTGATTTTTAATAGATATTCATCATCACAAAAAATGTAATTAATTTCTCCTGCTTTGAAATGCTCATTTGAAATAATTATTTTAATCCAGTTTTTATATGATTTTTTTGGGAAAAGAGTAAACGAAGTTTCAAAATTAAATCTTATCATTGCTGTATATATTGTCCCCTTGTAAAGATATTATTATCACTTAACTTATTTTTTACTCGCTTCCGATTTTTAATTCTTCTTAATTGAATTTGTTTTTTCAAATTGCTTTTCTTTTGTAATGGTTCTTAGGGATTTAATATAGGGTTTCACGTGAAATTCAATATATAACTCTGTGTCGTCTTCTTTAAACTCAAGTGCATCCACTAAGAGCATCGAAAAAAAGGTTTCTTGTAAATTGTTTTCTTTAGAAAGCTGAATGTCTTGTTTTAATTTTATCAATGATTTATTGCCTCCTATTACAACCGTTATTTTCTCAGGTTCAATCAGAAAATTTATTGTTATTCCAAAATCATCCGGAGAGGAATTAATAATGTTTTCAAGTATATTATGTAAAGCCATGGAGATTGTTCCAAAATGATCTTGCAATTGAAACTCCTCGATAATGTTTTCTAACATTCTTAATGTTTCAAACTGTGCGGTAGTTGCGTCTGAAATGGTTACTTCAAAATTATACATGGCTTTCTATTCTATGTTAAATAAATATTTGGTTACTTTATCCTTATAATAATAGTTGAGACTTGGTGGCATGCGGTTAAGCATTTCTGTTTGTTTTTGATTATCTTTATCTATTTTCCAGTCTCTTGGAGGGTTGGGGTTTTGAATATCTTTCCCTTCTATAGATTCTCTTTTTTCTTCCTTTTCACGTTGCATATCTGCTTTTTCGCTTTCAAGCAAACGGGTTTCAATATTTTTTTGTCGATTAATGGTTTGTTGTGTAATGGTTTTGTTTACCAACTCTTTTTCGGTCTTTTCCATCTCTTTTATCAACTGGTCTATCGTTTTATCCCCTATTCCTTTATCCGATTTAAGCTGGTTTTGGTAATCTTCCATCATTTTGCGAATAGCTTCTTGTTGTGCTGCCATTCGTGCAAATTGCTCATTAATACTTTGCTGACCTTGTTGCTGGGGCTTTCCGGGACTATTTTCTCCTTGTTGCTCCATTGACCGTTTTAATGCTTCCATTTGTCTGTTCAACTGCTGTTGGAGTTCTTTTGCAGACTTTGGCTTCCCTTTTCCTCCGGGGTTATTACAGGAGCCTTTTCCGCTTTTTTTATTTTTGCAATTTTTACACTCGCTCTCTTTTTTCTTCATCTCTTTCATTGACTCGGCAAGCATTAAGGACAAATTATTCATAGAGGTTAGAACAAATTGTTGATTCGCTGCGGCTTGCTTAAGTTGGCGATTGTTAATATTGTTTTGCGCTTGCATTAAATATTCATTGATTTTTGTAACTTCTCTCTGAATAAAGGGTTTAACTGACGTTTGACGCCTTGCCAATGCAGAAAGCGAATCCTCAATCAAGCGCATGTGTTCCTTTATTGTAAATTGATCCCGTATTATATCGGACAGCTGTGATGATCGCATGTTGGTCCCCTGCAGACTGTTCATGTTGTCTTCCTGATTAAAGGAAATTAAAACCAAATTGTGCAAGATTTGACGCAGGGTTTCTATATCTTCTGAAATGTTTTCTTCATCACTGTCTAGTTTATCATTTTCCATTTGATCTGCGAGTTTTTCCATATCATCGGCAGCTTCAATTTGTTTTTCTTTAGCCTTTCCCCGATTGTTCTTATTAAGGGATGACTTGCTTTCTTCCACGGACTGCATAATTTTGTTTTGCAATTCATTGGTATTGGTCATCTTATTGGGGTCCTCTAGTTCTTTGTTGAGTGACTGCAAATTTTGGATATCTTCTTGCAATTTTTTAAATTCGTTTTCTATCTCTTGCTGTTTTCCAACAAGATTGTTTTTATCAATGTTTTTTTGTTCGGTTTGCTTAGATAAAAAATTTTGTTCTTGTGACAATTCTTTGGCTTTCTCTATTACATTGTTGTATTTTTTCTCGAATTCAAGTTGCTTAAACAATTGCAATTGTTGATCAAGAGATTTATTAATATCCTCCGTTTTTAATTGCATCTTATCCATTGCATCTTTGATTTGATCGTTGTTCTGCTGATTGATCATTTCTTTCATTTTTTCAAGAAGATCTTTTAGTTCATCCGATAGAATATCATCAAATCTTTTTTGCAAATCTTTCTGTTTTTTTAAAATATCCGGAGTAATTTCTTTATATAAGTCTTCTATTGCTTGTTGTTTGTTTTGTTTTTCTTTTAATTCATTAATCTTGCTTTTTAATTCATTATAATCATTGAGAAGCTTTTCCAGCTTCTTTTTATCTTGCCATGTTGGTGTGTTGTTCTGAATAATTTGCTTTTTTAATTTATCAATTTCTTTTAATAAGTCCTTGGATTCACTTACTAGCGATTCAATCTCAGATTTTGTTTGCAAATTATTATTATCTATTTCATTATCAATTTCTTCCATGGTTCTAACTTGAAAGTTTTGTGTAGGAGTTTGGGTTAACTTTTTACCGTTAACCGCATCATTGTCCCTAACCTCAAAATGATATGAAATTTTTTGACCCGGCGAAATTTGTAATGTCGCTGCATCAAAATAAAAGTAAAAATCTTGAATAATATTTTGTTTATTTATTTGTATATCAAAACTTTTACCTGATTCAAGAAGATTGTTTTTTTCGTCATACTTAGAATAAACAAACTTTAAATTGCTAAAACCATAATCATCTTTGATAATCCCTTTAAAATAAACCCTGTCTTCAAGTAAAGAATCTTTTTGACTTTCAACATGAATCTCGGGATATAAATCCTTAATAACTGTTATCGAATGAGATAGCGTGTCTTTACTAATAAAAAATTTATTTGTATTTACAACATAGTATGGAAAAGATGTTTTTGCAACAAGGGTTGTAGTATAAAGATCGTTCGAAGAAATAAGGGTTTGAGATTGATTGTTATATTTAAATATTAGTTTATCTGTATTCTTTGTATAAAAACTCCAGCTTATAGAAGTTCCTTCCGGGACCACAACGTCTCCATTGTTTTCGATTATATCATCGATTTTATTAAGATAATCCGGGTAAGAAAGTCGCAGAACAAAGCTAATGGTAACAGGTTTGGGAAGAACATTTAAAACATAAGAATTAGAAACAACTTCATCAGTATAAATTTTAAATGCTATATTTTTATGAACATTAAAAAAGGTGTAAGAAAATTCTATATTGCTATTTTTAACACATTTATAACTTTTATTATCAATCATAAGAAAGAGTTCGTCCGGTGTTTCTTTTCCTACAACTTTTATTTTTAAAGTAAAATCTTCTTGTTGAAAAACGGTTAGTTTTGGATTGATAACTTCAAATTGGTAGGGCGTCGGTTTTTCATAATAATTATTATAGTTTACTATGCGGCGCGTAGAGTCTGTAAATATTTCGCTTTTAG
>Ga0209099_1003656_pt1 | contig 12322 bp, 8 predicted proteins | sample AD_JPNHW2_MetaG_FD_184430 | JGI IMG/M metagenome (GOLD analysis project Ga0209099, IMG submission 184430) | Active sludge microbial communities of municipal wastewater-treating anaerobic digesters from Japan - AD_JPNHW2_MetaG (SPAdes) (version 2) | ecosystem: Engineered > Bioreactor > Anaerobic >...
GATGGCTTCCTTCAGATTTTACCTCACGGAAAACACCCTTGCCATTCGCTAACACTTCCTTTCAACTCGGCGTGTACAGAGACTTTCACTCTGCAAGATTCAAAGAACTATGCCCGACGTACTAAAACAGAGAGGCTGTCTCAAAAAGGCAGCCTCTTTATTTTTACGGGACTTAAATCTTACGCTTCTTTTTCAACAACCGTTTTTTTGACAATTTCTATCGCCTCAAACGAGAAGGCTGTGATTTCGGTCACCTGGTGTTTTACTCCGTTTTTGTCGGTGTAAGGCCGGTTCACCATCTTGCCTTCGAGTTTTACAAAAGTTCCTTTTTTGATCTTGTCAAGTGCCAGTTCGGCAACTTTTCCCCACATTACAATGTTGTGCCAGGTAGTTTCGCGCACCCATTCTTCATTTTTGTTCTTGTAACTGCTGCTGGTGGCCAGCGAAAGGCGCAGCATCTGTGCGCCGTTGCTCATTGTTTTTACTTCGGGATCCATGCCTGCGAATCCGCTCAATTCTACTTTGTTAATTGATTTTTCCATGATTGTTTTTATTTTTAAAGGTTTTACATTCAATATCTTATGCTGCTTTTTCAACAATTGATTTTTTTACGATTTCTATCGCCTCAAACGAGAAGGCTGTGATTTCGGTCATCTGGTGCTTTACTCCGTTTTTATCGGTGTACGGCCGGTTCACGATCTTGCCTTCGAGTTTTACAAAAGTTCCTTTTTTGATCTTGTCAAGCGCCAGTTCGGCAACCTTTCCCCACATCACGATGTTGTGCCATGTGGTGTCGCGCACCCATTCTTCATTTTTGTTTTTATAACTGCTGCTGGTGGCCAGCGAAAAACGCAGCATCTGTGCGCCGTTGCTCATTGTTTTTACTTCGGGATCCATGCCTGCGAATCCGCTTAATTCTACTTTGTTGACTGATTTTTCCATGATAATTTATTTTTTTTGGTTAAACATTTTCGTTGTGAAAAATTGACGATGCAAAGTAACAACCGCCCAAAAAACTTATTCGGTTATTAAATATTTGTATTCGGATATAGTCGTTTGTAGTCGTTTGTAAACGGATAATTTGTATCTTTGGAGAAAATTTAAGGAAGATGAGCGGTTTAGGCTGTTAGGTGGTTAGGCTGTTAGGGGAATAGGAGAGCGAAGCATTGTTGGTAATAAAAAATGCCAATAGTCTTTTAATAATAATCCCAAGCAGTCGCTTTTAGCAATCGAAGCCATCGGAACAACCTAATAGTCTAACAGCCTAAACACCTAAAAGCCTAACAGCCTAACCACCTAACAGCCTAAACACCTAACAGCCTAACAGCCTAACAGCCTAAACACCTAAAAGTCCAACCCCAAAAACCCCCACCCCATGAGAGACCACAACAAACTAAGAGCATTCGAACTGTCTGACGAACTTGTCTTGCTTATTTATAAAATCACAAAACACTTTCCAAAAGAAGAAGTTTACGGATTAACATCACAACTCAGAAGGGCAGCGGTATCGGTTCCGTCAAATATTGTGGAAGGTTGTGCACGTAAAACAGACCCCGAATACAAAAGATTTCTTGATATGGCTTTCGGATCATTGCGGGAAGTAAAATACCAATTTAGCCTGGCTTGCCGCCTAGGTTACGTTATGAATAATGTTGCCAATGAATGTGAATTAAAAATAATCGAAACAGAAAAAGTTCTGGCCGCACTGATCCGCTCCCTTCGCTAACCCTAAAAAACTAACAACTCAAACCCCTAACAGCCTAACAGCCTAACAGTCTAACAGCCTAATAGCATAAACCCCCTAACAGCCTAACAGCCTAACAGTCTAACAGCCTAACAGCCTAAACCCCCTAACAGCCTAAAATCCTCCACCCCTATGGAAAAACGCACCTGCCTCGAATGCAACGAAGAATTCAGCGGACGAATTGACAAAAAATTCTGTTCCGACATGTGCCGCAATGCTTACAACAACAAGCTCAACAGCGACAACACCAATCTGGTTAGAAACATTAACAATATCCTGCGGAAAAACCGGCGTATACTGCAAAGCCTCAACAAAGCCGAAAAAACCAAAGTGCACAAGAAAAAACTGGTAGAAAAAGGTTTTGATTTTAACCATTTCACCAATATTTACCGCACCCAGAAAGGCAGCCAGTATTATTTCTGTTACGAACAGGGCTATCTGCCACTCGACAATGATTTCTATTTTTTGGTAATAAACAAGAGGGTTCATGAAGAATAGTACGCTGCTTGTTTATCAAATTTTTCCTGGAAAAAATCTTTGGATTTGACTAAAGGATCTTACAAATAATCACATCCTGAAACGTAAATAAATTTTTACTTTACTAAAAAACAATTACTTAAACCTGGAAAAGAAGTTTAACAAAAAAATAAATACCTTATGAAAAATCTGTGTTTTATTGTCGTACTACTTACATCTTATATAGCCACTGCACAGGACTGGCAATGGCTTTATCCTTTGCAACATGACAATTTTTTTAACAATATCCGATTCGTAAACAATAATGTTGGTTTTATCGCGGGCGGTGATGGAGAAATCCTGAAGACTTCAGATGCCGGAAACACATGGAGAAAAATTCCGACAAATGTTACAAAAAACATCAAAGATATTTGTTTTGCAGATGAAAAAAACGGGATTGCTGTTGGGGATAACGGGTTGATTATCTCAACTTCAAACGGGGGTGAAACCTGGATAGAGTTGAAATATCCGGACAACACCGATTTTTTATCGGTATGTTATTCTGCGCCGCATAAGATATGGATTACAGGTCATGAAGGAACGCTACTATCCAGTTATAACAATGGTTATAGCTGGACCCGAAACAAGGTCGGTTCATATAATTATGATAAGTTGGAAAAAGTTTTCTTCGTGAACGAAAATCTTGGGTTTATTGTAGGCAGCTATTCAGATAATGATTATAACACCATCCCGGTTATATTAAAAACAAGCAACGGTGGATTAAATTGGAAATTATGTTCAGGGGTGGGTTCAGAGCACCTGAAATCGGTTTTTTTTATTACTGCCTTGATAGGAATTGCTGTTGGTGACAATGGCCAGATTTTAAAAACCACTGATGGAGGCGAAACATGGGAAAAGAAAATTTCAAATGAAACAGGTAATCTGACTTCGGTATATTTCTACGATACAAATAACGGTTATGCAACAACTTCTTCATATTCAACGACATTAATAACTTCAGACGGAGGCAATTCGTGGAGTTATAAAAACACTGGAGGTAAAGATTTCAGTTCGCTTTATTTTTTAAGCACCTCCAATGGTTTTGCTGTAGGAGGTAGCGGAATTTTCAAGACTACCGATGCCGGTGCAAACTGGATTCCTCTTTTTTCAGATCAGTACATTCCTGCATCCAAAATATTATTTACTGATAATGAAAATGGATATGCATTAGGGCATAAAGGTTATATCCTTAAAACTACCAATGGCGGTAAAAACTGGGCCGATATTAAAATCGGGACGCAGAACACCGGTTTTAGAACCATGTATTTTCAGAACAGTAATAGCGGACTATTGATCGACAATAACGATATCATTTATCAAACCAATGATGCCGGAAAAAACTGGTTAAAACAAGGCAGTTTACCTAAAAATAAATCCATAAATGCTTTTCATTTTTTCGATACCAACTCGATGACTCTTTGTACTAACAACGGATCGATATTTAAAACAATAAACAAAGGAAAAGACTGGACGGAGAAAACATTTGATCTGGATGAAAATTTTTATGATATCTGTTTTACAGGCAGAGACACAGGCTATGTTGTGGGCAGATTGGGGATTTTTATTAAAACTTATGATGGCGAGCAAACCTGGCTTCCGGCTCCGCTCGACAGCAGGATGCCTGTACACGGGGTATTTTTTATCGATGGGCTGCATGGTTATACGATTGTTGACGACAAGATACAAAAAACGACAGATGGCGCAGTATCATGGACGAATTTTGAAATTGAAAGTGAAACATCGTTGCAGCTGAATGATGTCTTTTTTTCAGATAAAAACACGGGCTATGTCGTTGGTCAGAAAGGCCTGATTCTTAAAACCGAAGATGCTGGAATACATTGGAAGATACAAAACTCTGGTACCCGCCACGACCTTATAACAATATGCTCATACAACGGCCCTGGTAAAGTATGTATCATTGCCGACAACGGTAGTATATTAATTCCGAAATAGCAAATATGAGGTATCAGCTTCCTTGCAGGGTTATTAAGTTCAATACGATGATGTACAAATAGAAGCTAAACAGTTTATAAAAAACTTATCTTTGTTCAAAATTCATGGCATTGTCCGAAAACAAAAAAGATATCGCCGAAACCCCGCTGATGAAGCAACACAACGCCATCAAGGCCAAATACCCTGATGCGCTGCTGTTGTTCCGTGTGGGGGATTTTTACGAAACGTTCGGGGATGATGCAGTAAGGGCTTCCGGCATTTTGGGCATAGTGCTGACCAAACGGGCCAACGGCGCAGCTTCTTACATTGACCTTGCCGGATTTCCGCACCATGCGCTCGACACGTATTTGCCAAAACTGGTCAAGGCCGGCCTGCGCGTTGCAATCTGCGACCAGCTCGAAGACCCGAAACTCACCAAAAAAATTGTCAAGCGCGGCATTACAGAAATAGTAACACCCGGTGTGGCATACAACGACAAGGTCCTCGATCATAAAGAAAATAATTTCCTGGCTGGCATACACACGGGACCACGCATTACAGGGGTTTCTTTTCTCGATATTTCAACAGGAGAATTTTATCTGGCACAGGGAAGCAAAGAATACATTGACAACCTGTTACAGAGTTTTCATCCCAACGAGGTCATAGTCCAGAAAAACAAACAGCGGGAATTTATTGAAACATACGGAGATAAATTCTATACATCCACCTTTGAGGACTGGGTGTTTACACCGGATTTCGCCAATAACATCCTGCAAAACCATTTTCAGACCACTTCGCTCAAGGGCTTCGGCGTGGAAGAGCTCGAATACGGCATCATCGCTGCCGGCGCCGCCATGCATTACCTTGCTGAGACACAACACGATAAAATAAGTCATATCTCTAAACTCAGCAGGATCGAAGAAGATCATTATGTCTGGATCGATAAATTTTCTGTCCGGAATCTGGAATTACTGCATTCATCGAATGAACGGGCGCTGACACTTGTTGATGTGATCGACCAGACGCTGACACCTATGGGCAGCCGAAAGCTGAAGCGCTGGCTGGTGATGCCGCTGAAAGACAAACAACTCATCGATGAACGGCTCGACATCGTGGGGTATTTTCTGAAGGAAACCGCTTTTACGGAAGAACTCGGCAAAAATGTGAAGAACATCGGTGACCTGGAACGGCTGATATCAAAGGTTGCCATCGGGAAGATCAACCCGCGCGAGATCATACAGATCAAAAGGGCGTTAATGGCCGTGGAGTACATAAAAAACAGTTTTGAAAAAGCATCAAATCCCGCCCTGAACAAAATCGGAGAACAACTGAACAGTTGCAAACTCATCCGCGACCGCATCGAACACGATATGCAGCCCGACCCTCCCGCCCTTGCCAATAAAGGAAATGTCATCGCAGAAGGTGTTTCAGATGAGCTTGATGAACTCCGCAAACTGGCTTTTTCCGGCAAAGATTACCTCTTGCAGATACAGCAGCGCGAAAGCGAAAAAACCGGCATCCCTTCATTGAAAATAGCGTTTAACAACGTGTTCGGTTATTACATAGAAGTTACCAATACCCATAAAAACAAGGTGCCCGCCGAATGGACCCGCAAACAGACTCTGGCCAACTGCGAACGCTATATCACCGAAGAACTCAAAGAATATGAAGATAAAATACTGGGCGCTGAAGAAAAAATCCTGACACTGGAAGCTCAGCTTTACAACGATCTTATTGTAGCTTTATTCGACTACATCAAACCCATACAACTCAACGCATCACTAATCTCAAGGATTGACTGCCTTTTGTCGTTTGCATCGGTTGCTACACGCAATAATTATGTACGCCCCGAAATAAACGACTCGCTGATCATTGATATTAAAAACGGCAGGCACCCCGTCATAGAACAAAACCTTCCGGCAGGCGAAAAATATATTGCCAACGACATTTATCTGGATAACAGCAATCAGCAGATCATCATTATCACCGGGCCCAACATGTCGGGAAAATCCGCCTTGCTGAGGCAAACGGCTCTTATTGTCCTGCTGGCACAGACCGGATGTTATGTCCCCGCCGACGAGGCAAAAATAGGCTTAGTAGATAAAATCTTTACCCGTGTGGGCGCCTCCGACAATATCTCTTCGGGGGAATCAACCTTTATGGTCGAAATGAACGAAACGGCAAGCATCCTGAATAATATCTCGTCACGAAGCCTGATATTGCTCGACGAAATAGGCCGCGGCACCAGCACTTACGACGGGATATCCATTGCCTGGGCTATAGCCGAATACCTCCACGAAAACAAAGTCTTTAAACCCAAAGTTTTGTTCGCCACCCACTACCATGAGTTGAATGAAATGGCTAAAACCATGTCAGGCATAAAGAATTTTCATGTCAGTGTGAAAGAGATCAACAACAAAATCATTTTTCTTCGTAAGTTGGCTCAGGGTGGCACTGAACACAGCTTCGGGATACATGTGGCAAAAATGGCGGGCATCCCCCAGGTAGTTATCGACCGCGCCAACGATCTGCTCCACCAGCTCGAAAAAGACCACAGCGGCAACGAACTCGCACAAAAAGGAAAAAAATCACAGAAAGTCGCGGATGACCAGTTCCAGCTTAGTTTTATCCAGTTGAACGATCCGCTTCTTGAACAAATAAAAGAGGACATACTAAACACGGATATCAACACGCTAACCCCCGTGGAAGCGCTGATGAAGCTGAATGAGATAAAGAAGCTGCTCAACAGAAAATAAAACATCTTATTATTTCCCTGCGGGAAATTATTTTTACTTTTTTTTAATATTCTATTGATATTTTTCTCCTTTGGAGAAATTTTTTCCACGTATTATGAGCAAATAAAAAATGTTTATGAATAGCCCATAGGGCTTCAATATCAGGGCATCTCTAATAACTTGGATCGGGCGCCTTTAAAAACAAAAAGTTCGAGGCAGTCAAAGTTCTGAAAACCGCAGTGTACTGATCGTACATGAGGATTTGAAGAGCGAAGACGAACGAAGAAATTTGAAGTTTTTAGAGGTACCCATCAATAAAAAAACAAATCCTTTTTCTTTTTTTTATGATAAACTCCGATTTTTAAGCGTCCTTGTTTTTCTCAAAAACCTGCACCCTGCCCGAACTTTCAATAGCTTTTAACGCGATGTCTTTCACGCTGACTTCGGCAGTATTGGCTTTGGCTGTGAGTTCCTTAATGATGGCTTCGAGGTCTTTTATTTTATTTTGAAGCGTTTGAATGGTCTGTTCAAATAGTTTTTGTTCACCCTCATTTTGCTTGGCAGAAAGCTCCTTTTCAAACTTGTATTGTGCCTGAAGTTTCTCGGCAAGCAACTTCTCCGCCTGTTTAACTGCCTTATCAAGTTCAAGTGGAAAGGTTTCTGCTTTCTCACGTAATTGTTTCAATTCATTTTCGGTATCCTGAACTTTGGCCTGGTGTTGTGCGATTTCTATATCAAATAACGCTTTTTTATCTGAAAGTTCTTTTTCCAATTTAAGTTTTTGTTCCTGGTATTGATCCGTGTCTTTTTTACGGAGTAACTTTAAGTTATAGAGATATTCCTCTTCTTCTCGTTCGCGTTTCTTTTTCAGGCCTTCAGCTTCCTCTTTTGCCTGTTGTTCTGCCAAAGATTTCTCTTTCTTCCACTGTTCCCGTTTTTCTTTTATCTCTGTTTCAAACTGTAGTTTTTCCCTTTCTGTTTCATTTTCAAAGTTCTCTCGTTTTAAAGCTATTTCTGCCTCAAACTCTTCGCGTTTCACTTTTTGCGCCATAAGTAAGGCAGCCAGCGAATCGGCATTGGCGGTAATCTGATACAAGCTTTGCAGGTTGGCATTTTCAAAGGCGGTTGCTTCCTTTAATTCCTCATATTTGCCGAATTCTTCTAACAATTTATCTTCAAGTTTTTCGAGGGTGGAGGCAAGTTCAATCTTAAGTGCGGCAAAACCTTTGACAATCGCTTCATCCGACAATGATTCTACACGTTTGACAATTTCAGCCTTTTTTGTTTCTTCCTGTATCTTGCGGGGTTCTTCCTTTTTTTGTTGAGCTACTGTTTGCAGAAGTTCTTCATAAGCTTTCAGGATCTCTGATTTGGTTTTCTTTTCGTTGACTTTTGGTTCCATATTGATTGTATATTAAATTGGATGATAAAGTTATTAAAATTTTACATTCGATAAATGTTTTTTTGAAATCGATATCTATGTCCAGAAATAGATTTCTTCAAACAAAATCCATAAATTATTATAAATTTATGGAGCATGACTCCATAAATTTCGTCAAATTTGTGGACTTAATTATTTTTTTTATTATTTTTGCAACAAGAAAAAATTTATGATAAAAAGAGCTTACGAACTGGAAAAGATAATTATGCCGGAAAAAGTTCTGGTGATTTACGGCCCACGACAGGTAGGTAAAACCACGTTGGTGAAAAATTTTCTAGGAGAAACAAAACTCAGATACCGATATGACACGGGGGAAAACGCCCGGATACAGGAATACCTGTCAAAATCAGATTTGCTGAAAATACAGGAATACTGTGCCGGTTACGAACTCTTAGTTATTGACGAAGCTCAGGAAATTCCAAACATAGGACAGAGCCTGAAACTGATGGTTGATAATATCCGCGATTTAAGGATAATCGTAACAGGTTCGTCATCATTTGAGCTGGCAGGTGCTGTTGGTGAGCCATTAACAGGCCGGAAACGTACCCGGCTTCTATTTACAATTAGCCAGGGCGAATTAAACAATACACTGAATGATTATGAATTAAAAGAACACCTTGAAGAATATCTGATATATGGCTCCTATCCTGAAATTATAACGGCAAAAAATCTTTCGGAAAAAACAGAATGGATCGAAGAAATAGTCAACTCGTATTTGCTTAAAGACATTCTTGCTCATGAAAAGGTCAAATCGCCAGCACTCCTTTATGATTTACTTCGTTTGCTGGCTTTTCAGATCGGCAGCTTGGTATCTTTGAATGAATTGTCAAAGAGTCTAAAAATTGACATTAAAACAGTAAGCCGTTATCTTGATTTGCTCGAAAAATCCTTTGTAATTAAGAAAATATACGGTTATAGTAACAATATGCGCGATGAAGTAACCAGCAAGGCAAAATATTATTTTATTGATAATGGCATACGCAATGGGGTTATCCGGCGTTTTAACCCGCTAAACGAAAGAGATGATATCGGTCAGCTTTGGGAAAATTTTATTGTTATGGAGCGCATCAAATACCACACGTATAAAGGCACAAGACCTGTTGAATGGTATTTTTGGCGTACATATCAGGGTTATGAAATTGACCTGATTGAGGTAGAAAACGACAAACTGACAGCTTTTGAAATTAAATGGGATGAAAAAAGCAAAAGCAGAGGATTGTCAATTTTTCAGCAGCATTACAACAAAAGCGAAGGATATATTATCAATAAAGAAAATTATCTGAAATGGTTATTGTGAAATTTTTAGGAAAAACCTTTTTTAATTGGGTTCTAATAAAAATATGTTTACCAATATAAATGAAAACAATTAGAAAACAGAGGCTGTCTCAAAAGACCTCAGTGTAACTCTGTACGTCCTCAGTGTCGCTCTGTGTAATTTTTATTTCACTGTTACACAGAGCCTGCCCGACTGAAGTCATTCAGGCAGGGTTCACAGAGATAACACAGAGAACCACGGAGAAATATATCAATGAAAATAGGCTTTTGAGACAGGCTCAAACTTGCTCGCAACGATAAGAAGTGTTTTTCGCCAAAAAAATGTACGATGAGATTTTATTCGACTCCTGCCGGAGTCGTGTTTTTCCATATATAAGGTTTTATAAATATTTGACTTCTCCGAAGTCAAAAAACAAGCCGATGCCAAAGGTATCAAATATTTATAAAAAATAAATGTACAAAATTAATGCGGCCCCAGCGGGGTCGAACCCTTTCCAATATTTAGCAAATACGATTTATTGAAAAGCTACAACGAAAAGCTCAAAAATAATCCGATGAGTTTTGTACCTTCGCATTAATAAATACATTTTTAATTTCAACTACAAACAATTGAAAACAATACGCATTTATCTTTTTTTTTGGATTCTAATATGTTCTAATATCTCTTTTCTTTTTTCACAACAAATCTCACAAACCGATTCTGTTATCGTAGTTTTCGGCGATACCCGCTCCAATCCTGAGGTTCACCGCACAGTGGTAAACAAGATCATGCTGTATAAACCCTTAGCCGTATTTCACACCGGAGATCTGGTTTTCAACGGATCAAAAAAATCGGCCTGGGTTACATTCGAAGAAATTGAAGCGCCCATCATCAAAAACAGCCGTTTATATCCGTGTTACGGCAACCACGAACTACATTCCAAAATTATGTCGCGCGATTTTGCGCTTCCCAACAACGGCAAATGGTATTCCGTAGATATTGGCAACTGTCATTTTGTGGTTATCGATAATTTTTCGGACTACACCAAAGGTTCCGAACAATATCAATGGATTGAAAACGACCTGAATAATTGCCCGCCCGGCAAATTCCGCATGGTAATCATGCATTTGCCGGTGTACAGTTCGGGCCCGCACAACACTCAAAACAAAAAAATCAGAAAATACCTCGTGCCACTTTTCGAAAAGTACAAGGTAAGCTTTGTGTTCAGCGCACATAACCATTGTTACGAAAAGGCTTATTCACATGGTATCTATTATATCACCACAGCCGGTGGCGGAGCGCCTTTTTATAAAAAATCAAAAGACATTCCCGAATCGCAGTTTTTCATCAACACGTATCATTTCTGCACATTAAAAAATACCGGCCATACGCTTCATCTCGAAGCAATTGACACCAATCTCCGGGTGATTGACAAAATCGAAGTAAAACAGCCTTAAATACCTCTGCTGCGCACTATGCTATTGCCCACAAACAGAGAAAAAAAGCAAACTAAAAACCTTATTTCCGGATAAATAAATCATTGTTATTTTGTCAAAATACAAATTATTAATATTTTAATATTTGCCGCAGGCAATTAATATCAATAGAAAAACAAAAATGTGTAAAATATTTTGTCCGTAGGACATATACATTATTAAAACGTTAATCTCCTAACGGAGTAAAAAACAATATTTCTAACCCCAACTCAGGTTAACGCCTATTTTTTGATCATTATTTCATCAAGCATGCCTGCCGTCTTGTATGTGGCCTTTCCTTTATCGTCAAGATACCTGATAAGGTCGTACGCATATTTTACCACCTCGTTGGCACCTTCGGAATTGATCAGGGCACAATCATCCACCGCCTTGTGATAATCTTCATGCAGCCCCGTATGCAGAAAAATGGCAGGAATCTGATGCTGATTGAAAGACATATGGTCTGACCCGCCAACCCCTGTTTTTATTCTCGTGATTTTAAAACCTTTGTTTCCGACGTTGTCTATGCTTTTGTCCCATACGTCAGAGGTTCCCGTCCCATATATCTTTATTTTTTTCTTAGCATCCAGGCGGCCAATCATATCAAGGTCAATCATATAGTTTATCCTTTCTTTGGGGTAACTTCCGTTGGTTATGAACTTTTCAGAGCCGATCAGTCCTTTTTCTTCGCCGGAAAAAGCAAGAAAGATATAATTATTCTTTTTCAGGTCTGATACTTTCAGCAGACGTGCAAGTTCCAGCACACCCGCGACACCGCTTGCATTATCATCGGCGCCGTTATGTACTTCGTATATTCCCTGATCCCGCGAACCAAAAAATCCCAGGCCAAGATGGTCGTAATGCGCACCAATCACAACGGTATTATCCGCCCCGTTATCCATAAACCCGCCGACATTGTAAGCCTTTCTCGTTCCGGAGCGGTTAATGTCGGTCATAAGGATGGCTTTTCCCGGATTTTTTTTATCTATGATTCCGCTGTCGGTAACAAATACAACAGGGATCATCACACGGTCTTTATAAAAATTGGGATCCTTCGATGGGGTGCCGTAATTTTTCTCAGTAGAAATAAAAATCACGCCTATCGCGCCATAACTCATAGCCCTCTTCACCCGTACGACCTTCTGTGCGCTGTCCCAAACGTTTTTCTTCTCCATGATTTTATTTGAAACCGCAAGGTCGATCACGGCGATCTTCCCGGCAAGG
>Ga0209099_1003659_pt1 | contig 12315 bp, 8 predicted proteins | sample AD_JPNHW2_MetaG_FD_184430 | JGI IMG/M metagenome (GOLD analysis project Ga0209099, IMG submission 184430) | Active sludge microbial communities of municipal wastewater-treating anaerobic digesters from Japan - AD_JPNHW2_MetaG (SPAdes) (version 2) | ecosystem: Engineered > Bioreactor > Anaerobic >...
CCTGCTATATGCGGTGCTTTCTGTATTTCTTTCCTTCAGAACTAAATAGAAATCATATATTTGCAAAGCGGGCATTCAGATCAGATTGATTGAATGCCCGCTTTATTTTTTTATAGAGATAACTCCGGATCAGAAATCGTTGTCGTCTTCGTAGTAATGGGTGTAGGAATTTCCTTTTTTCTTGCCTTCCTTAGTGCCATATCCATATCCATATCCATATCCATATCCATAACTATTATTGCTGGTATATTTAGAGTATGAAGTTCCATCGGGTTTCACATCGTTGATTACGGTGTACATGTTGCTGATATTGTCTGCTTTAAGCTGGATGTTCAGTTTCTTGAAAAATCCTTTGTTTGTTTTTTCACTGCGAACGACCATCAGGTTGGTGTCCATAAGCGGAGCCAGCGAATAGGCATCGGCAACCAAACCTATGGGGCTGGAGTCTACAATGATGTAATCGTACATAGTGCGCAGCTGGGCAAACATATCTTTCAGTTTGTCAGAACGGATTAATTCGCCCGGATTAGGAGGTACAGTACCCGCGAGCAGAATGTCAAACGGAATACCATCTTTTCTGAGTATCAGATCGTTCAGCTCAAACTCACCAATCAGATAATTGGTAACTCCGTTTTTTTCGGTAATACCCAGTCGGTTGTTGATACTGGGCTTACGTATATCCATATCCATCAGCAGCGTTTTCAGTCCGGTGAGTGCATATACCGATGCCAGGTTAGTACAGAAGTAGGTTTTTCCGTCACCCGATTCGGCTGAAGTTGCCATAATAGCAATTTTTGATTTTCGTTGTACAATAAATTCGATACGTGTTCGGATTACACGGAACATTTCAGTAAACGATGAACGAGGCCTTATTCCTGCTAGTATCGGATCGGTACTGTGCGTATGTCTGATAGCTCCGAGCAGGGTAAAGGCACCGTTTTTTTCCACATCTTTCATATTGCGGATAGTATTATTGAGCAATTCTTTCAATATAACGAATATGGCCGGAATCAGCAGACCGATCAGCAGATAAATCAATGTTGTTCTGGACTTTTTATCCTGATTGATTTGCGTAATAACACGGGCTTTGTCCAGAATATTATTGTCAGGGCTGTTGGAAGCTTTTTGAATAGCGGCTTCGGCACGTTTTTGCAGGAAGAAGGTATAGTAATTATCATCAACGCGGTATTTCCGCTCGATTGAAATCATTTCCATTTCTTTATTCGGAAGTGCATCAATTTCTTTCTGTACTCCGGCTATTTTTTTGTTAAGGTCATCCTCTTCGATATTCATGGAAGCCCGCATATTTTTCACTACTTCATTGATGGATAGTTTCAGGTTGTCAATTTCACGGTCATATTTAGCATATAGAGGATTTCGTTCGCTGATTTTATTTCGTTCGGAAATCAATTCGTTAAACTGTTGAACCAGCGCCATAAGCATAGGCTCGTTCAGTCCCAGACTCGAAGGAGCCACTACAGCGCCCGAAGCCAGATTGGTCCTCAGATAGTTGGTCAGATAATTCAGATAGGTTTCACGAAGTTTCAGCTCAGCACGTTTTTCATCATACTGTGTTGCTTTTCCCAGTACTTCGGTCGAATGGGTTGGCAAATCAACAATTTGGTTTGAACGACGGAATTCGGTCATAGCTCCTTCCGATACCGAAAGAGATTTCGAAACGGCATCGAGTTGTTCGTCGATGAATCTCATTGTTTTGGTGGCAGCATCATTTTTCCGTTCCAGATTCTCAGCAAGGAAAGTTTGGCAAAGTTTGTTGATGAAATCAATATCCCGTTCGGGAGTTTCGCTGATAAGCGAGACATTGAGTACTGAGGAACCTTCGAGAACAAATTTTAGATCCAGGCGTGAAATAAAGTCAGATACAAGCGACTCCTTACTGCGGAACCGGAAGTACAAATCCTGATTTGTATATTGTTGGTTATTTGGGAAAACCGTTATGAAAAACAGGTTGTGTTGTAAGGGTTCACCATATCTGCCCTGTATTTTCAGACTTTTATCCACAGTTCCGTCTTCATCGGTAATGATAAAACTGCCATCGGTTTTCAGGCTTATTTTGAAGAGCGCTCCATATACGTTCGGATCAACATAGTCGGAATTGATTTGTATAGGTGAATTGCTATAAAGATTTCTTGTTTTGAACCTTCCCTTCGAAATGTAATCAACATTCAATTGAGGTAAACTGTCCACAACACGGTTAATAAGGTCGTAAGAAGTGAGCATAACTATCTGGTTATCAACATTGCTGTAACCAGCCTGAACACCAAAACCCTGCATCAAGGCCTGAGAACCGTTTGAATATCTTGTTTCTTCAATGATCAGCGTACCGCTAGACTGAAAACTTTCGATCAATGATCTGTTTTTGAGATAGGCAAGACCCAGAGCCAGCACACCAAAAACTACAAATAAATACCAGTAATGCAAAAATAAGGCAATCCATTCTTTTATATCAAAACCAGATTCTTCTTCATCGTTGAACTTTTGCTTGCTGTAATAATACTCGTCCATAATTCGGGAATTTTTTAGGTATTTAAAACGATAGCTTACCGGCTATTTACTTAATTTTGTATAATAAAAAACGTTTATAAATAATGATACTGATGACATAATCAGCCCTAAGAATGAGCCGTAGTTGTTTACTTTATAAAAACTTGATGATTGTTTTCGAATATAAATTATATCGTTGGGATAGATATAATAATATTTAGAATCGATAACCGATGTAGGTCTGATATCAAATTCCATAATGGCAGGACCATCTTTGGTGTCCCTCAGAATCTTCACATGCCTTTTGTCACCACTCTGCAGAATATCGCCCGACTGCGCGATTGCCTGATAGATAGTCAGACGGTCCTTATAAACCGGGAAAATTCCTGTGCCGGTTTCACCGATTACCGTGTAGGTTTTGTTTGCCAGGGTAAGGATGATTTCAGCATCCGGAATTAATTCCTTGAAACGGTTCTCAATAACTTTGGTAGCTTCCGGAAAGGTCATACTTGCCACAGGTATGGAGTCCATAAACGGTAGGTCGATGGTGCCATCGGGATAGACCCGGTAAGAGTTGGATTGCTGTGATGAAGCATTGCTGCCCGCGGAGATCAGCTCATCAAACTCTTTGCTGGAGGTAATGAGTCTGAACATCAATTCATCATTTACCTGAATTTTATAATCCAGATAATCTGCTTTTGAATATTTTGGAAGACTTCTTGCATCTTGCAACAGTAAAGTGTTGCTGGGTGTATAGCAGGAACTTAATATGAAAACCACTACAGTCAGTAACAGAAGCTGTACCGGATTTAACAGGCAATATTTATATTTATATACTGATTTTAGCATACCCGGTTAATTTGAAGCAGGAGTAGTAGGAGAAAATAAGTTGTAAAAAAACAAACCAAAAGAAAAAGTAGAAAAAATCGTTGAAAGAGCAGCGCCAAATGTTGATACAGAGAAAAACTGTTCATTGACGTTTTGAATATAGATTACATCGTTCGGCTGGATGTAGTAAAACTCGGAGTTGATGATATCCTTGCTTCTGATATCAAATACTTTTATTTGTGTCGTGCCGTTGGTTTCTCTTAATATTTTGATTTTGCTTCGGTCACTGTAGGTGTTTAAATCACCTGCCAGTGCCAGTGCCTGAAAAATATTCATCTTTTCTCTGACAATTGGAAATTTGCCTGTAGAACCACCACCAATCACACTGAAATAACGACCGATGATTTTTACATCAACGACAAATTTCTCAAGTAAGTAGGGCTTCAGCGCTTCTTCAATTATTTTTTTTGTTTCACGGATATTTTTCCCGGCCACATAGATATGCTCCTCAACTATGGGAACTTTGATGGTGCCATCATTTTTAACCGTATAAGTATACAAATCGGTGTAATCCGACGAACCACCACCTGACATCATGGTTGTCATACTCTGATTATTCCCGTTGAAATGCTGATTGGTTTCCTTTTCCGTGGAATACATTCTTATATATAACTTATCGCTGGGGGTAAGTTTGTATTCTTCGTATCCCGTCTTGTCGTCATAACTGGGTATAAACACGGAAGGTTCTTGTAAATAGTTGGTTTTCCTGGATGTGATACAGGAAGAAAATAACATTACATTTATCAGTAAGAATATGATGGTAATTTTCTTTCTGATGATATATCTTAACATTGAAAACTGATTTTAACTGATTTTATTTGCAAAGATATTGAAATAGGTTGGAATATATGCTATTATGATAACTTTATAATGTAAAATTATGTTATAATTTGAATAGACAAGGATTTTCTGTTATCAAAGAATTTAACGCTTTTTATAAAAGTATTTTGTGATTTATGTCTGATAATAAGCTCACACTGAGTATATATCTGTTTCTTTTACAGGAGAAACTTCCTCTACGATATATTTAGAAAAAAACTCCGCATTATATTCTGTTATATAATGCGGAGTTTGAAGGTTTGAATTATCACTTATTTATTTTTTTCAAGCAAAAGCGTACGAGTAGGCTGGTCGCAAACTTCTGTCGGACCGAAATACTGGATTGGGCCCGGATAAATATAATCCGGCTGTGCGTCTTCCCATTTTTCGCGATATTTCGCGAAGAATTTGAAAGGTTCTCCATCCAGACGAACCAGTGCTTTCTGTATAACTGGTTTCATTTTTCCACTCCGGCGTTCCATATTCATCATCATGGTGATTGGCACACCACCGGCAATCCATTCTGTGGCAGGTTCAGTAAGATTGCGTACTGAGGACATATAGCCAGTTTTGCCCTCAGAAATGAGGATCGCAGCGGTATAACCCAATGAGTAAGTATAATCAGCATCGAAATTTGAAGGTATGGCACAGCGGCCTTCGTATCCGAAGAAATGGTTGATTGCTGAGAATTTTCCTTTGTACTTGCCTTCAGCTTTCATCTGAGCCAGACGTTTTCCTACCATTTCAATGAGCAATTTTTCCGTTTCGATGAGAGAAACCTGAATGTTACCATGAGGGTCACGATCCAGCGTGAGTTGTTTTGCAATGCCTTTCGGGAGGCTGCGGTATATGTTGCAGCTTTCAGGTGTAAGCATTCCCTTTACATATTCGCGGCGTTCGTCGTCGGTATTCATCGCGTTAAAGTCGTCGTTGTCGGCCAGCATATCGTTGAGCTCGGCAATCAGCGTTTTCATCGCAGGGATAAATTCAATCAGGCCTTCGGGGATAAGTACGGTACCGAAATTCAAACCGGCATTTCCGCGGTTTACAATCACTTTGACGATGTTGTTTACGATATCATCAAGGGTCTGATTATTTGCTTCAACCTCTTCCGAAATCAGACAAACGTTGGGCTGACTTTGTAGGGCGCATTCCAGTGCAATGTGTGAAGCCGATCGACCCATGAGACGGATAAAATGCCAGTATTTCTTGGCCGAGTTAGCATCGCGCTGAATGTTACCGATTAGCTCGGAATAAACTTTACAGGCGGTATCAAATCCGAATGAGGTCTCAATCATTTCGTTTTTCAGGTCACCGTCAATGGTTTTTGGACAGCCAATCACCTGAATGCCAGTATCTTTTTGTTTGTAATACTCGGCGAGTACACATGCATTCGTATTTGAATCGTCGCCGCCAATGATTACGATGGCTTGAATTCCAAGCTCTTTGCATATTTCTGCTCCCTTGTCAAACTGCCATTCTTCTTCCAGTTTGGTACGGCCGGAACCGATGATGTCGAAACCGCCGGTATTACGATAATCGGCAACCACTTTTTCTGTTAATTCGGTGTATTTGTGTTCTACCAGACCAATGGGGCCATCAAGAAATCCATAGAGTTTGTTTTCTGGATTTAATTTTTTAAGTCCGTCAAAAAGTCCGCTGATTACATTGTGACCACCGGGAGCCTGACCACCTGAAAGTATAACACCCACGTTAACCACCGGGTAATTTTTTTTCTCACCTGGTTCAAATGTAAGTAAAGGCATTCCGTAGGTATTTGGAAATAATTTCTTAATATCATCCTGATCTGCAACCGATTCGGTAGCTTTTCCTTCTTTTATTGCTACGTAATTCTGAAGTGCAACCGGAAGTTTTGGCTGATAATGAGCACGCGCTATCTGAAGCGGGCTTTTAGTCATTGGTTTCATAGATTTGTATTTTTTATTTTATTGATATTCAGTATTTTGGTATTTTATTGAAAATCACTGCAAAATTAGGAAAATAAATTAATATTTGAAAGAATTATAAGGTCTGTTTTGACAAAATAACAACTTTGCATACTTGTATTGCTATTCGGGATATTTTTCGTACCTTTGCGCCCGATTTAAAAACAACTGCGCGTTGCGGGTAAAAATCTGAATTTTGCTGTCGGTCTGACAGATGGATATCTTTAAGGTACACGTTTTCCAATCGGAAACTTTTTTCTTTTTTATTCTAACATGAGGTTGAAAGTAAAAAATTAAAAAAGCACGAATCTGTTTTTTAGTGCTTTTTACTTTCATCGGGCTTCGGACGACTACTCCAGACGTGTACTAAAAAACAAAAAATGACATTTAAAGAATTGAATTTAAAAGACGGGATTCTTTCGGCTATCGAAGAACTCGGATACGAGCAACCTATGCCCGTACAGGAACAGGTAATACCTTTCATGCTTACTCAGTCGGCCGATTTGGTAGCGCTGGCTCAAACCGGAACCGGAAAAACTGCCGCTTTCGGGTTACCAATCCTCAATATGATTGACGTAAACCGCAATCAGGTACAGGCACTCGTGCTTGCCCCAACGCGCGAACTTTGTATCCAGATTTCAAACGATCTGAAAGGTTATTCGAAAAATCTGAATGGTTTGAGGATTGTGCCGGTTTACGGAGGCGAAGATATTCGTGTACAATTACGTCAGCTGGATCAGGCTCCGCAGATTATTGTTGCCACTCCCGGACGATTGATTGATCTGATCGAAAGAGGTAAAATCAAACTGCAGAATATCCACTTTCTGGTGCTCGACGAAGCTGACGAAATGTTGAATATGGGTTTCAAAGAAGATATCGAAAAAATACTGGAGCAAACGCCTGAAAGTCGCCGTACAACTCTGTTCTCGGCAACAATGCCTGCTGAAATTCAGCGCATTGCCCGTCAGTATATGCATGATTATGAAGAAATAACAATAGGTTCACGTAACGCTGGAAACGAAAATGTTGAACATATTTATTATGTGTCTCAGGCTCGTCAGCGTTACCTGGTGCTCAAACGTATTGTTGACCTAAATCCGGATATTTACGGAATTGTATTCTGCCGTACCCGTCAGGAAACAAAGGAGGTAGCTGACAAACTGATGCACGATGGGTATAATGCCGATGCGCTGCACGGTGATTTGTCTCAGGCACAGCGAGATACGGTGATGCAGAAATTTCGCATTCGAAATCTCCAGTTGTTGGTGGCAACCGATGTGGCTGCGCGTGGACTGGATGTGAGCGATCTGACACATGTTATTAATTACAATTTGCCCGATGATGTGGAAATCTATACACACCGGAGCGGTCGTACCGGACGTGCTAACAAAACCGGTGTGTCGGTATCTATCATACATTCCAAAGAAAAATTCAAAATCAAGGATATTGAACGAATGCTGAAACGCAAGTTCGAACAACAACAAATTCCTAACGGGCTGGAAGTCTGCAAAAAACAACTTTTCTTCATGATTGACCGCATGCAAAATGTGGAAGTTAATGAAGAGCAGATTGCACCTTATATGAGCCAGATTATGAAACAAATGGAAGGACTGCCCAAAGAGGAAATTATTAAGAGATTTGTTTCCCTGGAATTCAACCGTTTCCTGGATTATTATAAAAATGCTGTCGATCTGAATATTGCGGAACATATTTCCCGTGAACGGGACGGAAGAAATGACCGCTCCGGAGAGGAAGGTGGTAAGCAACGGAAAAAATCGGGAGTACGCGTACGTCTGAAAATTAACCTTGGGAGCCGTGAAGGCATGAACCCAAAAAGAATTCTCGGAATAATAAATGATGTTACCGAAGACAAATCCATCAATATCGGTGATATTGAAATTACCAATAAATTTACGTTCTTCGATGTTTTTGAAGATCAGCAAGATAAGGTAATCCGTGCTTTTGAACATGCCGAAGATATGGAAGTAGCAGTTGCAAAAGGCTCAAAATCGGCAAATGACAATCGCGAAAAATCCAAACGGGATTATTCGGGAAAAGACAGAAACAGATCCTCTGCAGGTAATTATAAAAACGAGGAAAAACCCTGGAGAAACCGCGACCGTAAAAGTTCGGGTAGCGATAAAAGAAAGAGATGGTAGTCGGTTTGACGACTTCTCAGATTTAAAAACACAAAAAGCTTATTCACAATGAATAAGCTTTTTGTGTTTTTATAATCTCCGGCTAAACCGGTAAATGAGTGTTAGAATTTCAGTTCTTCGTAAGGAAGTCCGAATGTGTCTGCAACTGCTTTGTACACTACTTTCCCGTTAATAATGTTGAGACCCAGACGAAGGTCAGGATGTTTTGCGCATGCAGCTTCCCAGCCCATATCTGCCAGCATAACAGCATAAGGAAGCGTGGCATTGGTCAGAGCCAGTGTTGAGGTAAACGGAACAGCTCCGGGTATATTGGCTACGCAATAATGAACAATTTCATCTACTTTATAGGTAGCATCAGCATGTGTGGTTGGGTGTGAGGTTTCAAAGCAACCACCCTGATCGATAGCAACGTCAACCATAACAGAACCCGGTTCCATTAGTTTAAGCATCTCTTTAGTAATTACATAAGGTGCTTTTGCTCCCGGTATGAGCACTGCTCCGATCACCAGATCAACTGAAGGCAACAATTCTTCGATATTGTATTTGCTCGACATAAGCGTTACAACATTTGACGGCATAATTTCGCTCAAATAACGCAGACGTGGTAAGGATATGTCGCAGATAGTAACGCGGGCACCCAGTCCTGCAGCCATCAGAGCTGCATTCTGACCCACAACACCTCCGCCGATAACCAGAACATTCGCAGGATTTACGCCCGGAACGCCACCCAGCAGAATACCTTTACCTCCTTTGGGTTTTTCGAGGTATTTGGCCCCTTCCTGCACCGACATACGTCCGGCAACTTCCGACATCGGGAGTAACAAAGGCAAAGTCTTGTTTAATTCTACTGTTTCGTAAGCCAGACATACAGCTTTACTTTCGATCATTGCATGGGTAAGTTTTTCATCGGATGCAAAATGAAAATAAGTAAATACCAGCTGATTGGGACGGATTAATTTATATTCACTCTCAATCGGTTCTTTTACTTTAATAATCATATCTGCCTGATCGTAAACACTTTCTGCGTCAGGTAAAATCTGAGCGCCTGCTTTGATGTAGCGGTCGTCAGAAAATCCACTGTTGACACCGGCATTTTTTTGTACAAATACCGTATGACCGTGAAGTACTAATGTGTTGGCACCTGAAGGGGTTAATGAAACCCGGCTTTCATTGTTTTTGATTTCTTTTGGAATTCCTATTTTCATGGTTCTTGTAGTTAATGAATTTTACGCTATAAAATTACGATAGTTTTTTGACAAATTGTCATGTAAATCAAAAATATTTTCTTAAAAATTAAAATTATATTCTTTAGAAATCTTCAATTAGAGCTAAACTGTTGACTAAATGTATAATATTTTATTGCCGGGGAATGACTGTTATTCTTCTTCGTAGCTGAAATAGGGCTGATCCTTGCGGGGTGCCGGTCTCAGATTTTTAAGCGGAACATATTCTACCGTTACAACCGATGGATCCAGGTCGAGTATCTGGGTGTCGGATGTTGTGAATTTTTTTATACCATAATATATTGATAGTATAGCTTTTGATTTAGTTGGCAAATCCAGGTTTCGCACAATACGTTCAACAACCACAAATCTCCAGTCACCTTCGATGTTTGTTTCTTTGAGTGAAGGATATCGGCTGGTTAAATCGACTTCACCTTTTTTCTCCATTTCCTTACAGATTCGGCGCACATAGGTGTCGATATGAATTCCCATTTTAAAACCGGCACGGATATTAAGCCTGAATATCTTACCCGGAATGAACGTTTTTACTTCATAGTTGAATTCAAATGGATCGTCGCTTCGGGTGAGATATACAAACCAATATGTATCAGCACGTTTTGGTTGTTTGTTGATGAGTGACTGGATAATCTTCGATTCCATTTCATCCGGATATTTGGCACGTGTCACGTAAACTAAGTGAGTGGCAAATTTTGGCACTTCTTTATCGTTGCTGATTTTCTCTATTTGAGAAATATATTTTGCAATAGGAATATACGAAACGCTTCTGTTTTTAATTCTCCTGCCATTATACCATACGTACATGATAAAGAACAGACCGCCTGCAATAATAATTGTCACATACCCGCCATGTATGAATTTCAGCATATTGGCTGTAAAGAAACCACCTTCAAGTGTGATAAAGAACAAGGTTACGGGAATGCTGAACCAAAGTGGTTTATGAGAATTATACAGATAGATGAATAAAAGTGCTGTAGTCATCATCATAGTGATGGTAATAGCCAATCCGTATGCGGCTTCCATATTTGAAGAAGATGTGAAGAAAACAACTACCGCTATGCACAATACCATCAGGGTAAAATTAACAAGAGGTATATACATTTGACCTTTGATTTCGGTAGGATATTTAATGTGTATATTCGGCCATAAGTCCAGCGAAATGGCTTCGCTGATGATGGTGAATGAACCACTGATTAAAGCCTGACTGGCAATTATTGCTGCAAAAGTTGACATGGCTACTCCGATAAGCGAAAACCACCCGGGCATCAGGCTGAAAAAAGGATTTACTCCCTCAACCAACATATTTGGATGCGTGATTATCCAGGCTCCCTGTCCCAGATAATTCAGAATTAAAGTTACTTTTACATATATCCAGGAAATTCGGATATTGTTCAGTCCGCAATGTCCGAGATCCGAGTAAAGAGCCTCTGCACCGGTAGTACAAAGGAATACAGCTCCCAATATAATCATCGCATTGGGAGATGCCTGAAGCAATCTGACAGCATAAACGGGATTAAAAGCAGCAAAAACATGCGGATAGAACAGCAGGCCATATACTCCCAGTATGCCCAGCATGGTGAACCACAGAAACATAATGCCTCCGAATGATTTGCCCAATCGCGATGTGCCGAGCGGTTGTATGAAGAACAGAACAATCAGAATGGCGATGGTTATTGGAAGAATGGGGAGTGAAGGTTGGAGGGTGTTGAGTCCTTCGACAGCCGAAATAACCGTAATGGCAGGAGTGATGACCCCGTCGGCTAACAGGGTTGAGGCGCCTATTGCTGCAATGAGATATGCCCACCGGTAGTTTTTTCGAATAAGAGCATATAACGAAAGTATTCCTCCTTCACCATGGTTGTCGGCACGCAAAGTGATAAGTACATATTTAACCGTTGTCTGCAACGTGAGAGTCCAGATAATACAGGAGATCGCTCCGTAAATGTATTCTGGATTGGCTTTCCCGCCTTCGGGCAATCCTCCGAGGATTGCTTTCATTACATACAACGGCGAAGTTCCAATATCACCGTACACAATCCCGATTGCCAGAAAAAGCCCCATCAGACCAAATGGCACTTTATGCTCACTTTTCATATCATTTCATTTTAAAAAAACGTGCAAATGTATTGAAATAATTTCTAATAATGCTGAATTGATTTGAAATTTTGAGAATATACTGGTTGAAACTATAATTCAGTTTGTGAAGTTCTGTAACGAAAACTATTTTTAACCTATAATCAGAAAGGTTTTGGGAAAACTTTTGTAATTTTGTCATCTGTTTTTGTCATTTTGTCAGTTAATTTTTCAAAAAATGATTGATAATATAAGATGTTGAATTGGATATGAAACCTAACGAATTACAATCTGTTAAACACCGGTTTGGTATAATCGGAAATTCTGAATTGCTAAATCGGGCTATAGATATAGCTGTTCAGGTGGCACCCACCGATTTGTCTGTATTGATAACCGGCGAAAGCGGAGTGGGTAAAGAAAATTTTCCACAAATAATACACAACTACAGTCACCGTAAACACGGGCCTTACATTGCAGTAAACTGTGGTGCTATTCCCGAAGGGACAATCGATTCGGAGCTTTTCGGACATGAGAAAGGATCATTTACCGGGGCAACCGCCGACCGGAAAGGATATTTCGAAGTAGCAGACGGAGGTACCATTTTTCTGGATGAAGTTGGTGAATTGCCTCTGTCCACCCAAGTCAGGTTGTTGCGCGTACTCGAAGCCGGTGAATTTATCAAGG
>Ga0209099_1003660_pt1 | contig 12313 bp, 14 predicted proteins | sample AD_JPNHW2_MetaG_FD_184430 | JGI IMG/M metagenome (GOLD analysis project Ga0209099, IMG submission 184430) | Active sludge microbial communities of municipal wastewater-treating anaerobic digesters from Japan - AD_JPNHW2_MetaG (SPAdes) (version 2) | ecosystem: Engineered > Bioreactor > Anaerobic...
AACGTCTTTCAACATGACGAATCAATTATCCAAAGCATTAAGCCGTCTCAACCCCACGTACTGCTCATGGGAGTCACCGAGATCGGAGACCAGAAGAAGTGTTCCGTGTGCAGCGGAATGAACCCCGCTGGCGCGGTTCAATGCCTGCTCTGCGGGTCCTTATTGATGTGATGGTCCAGTGAGATCGTCCCGCCATTTTTAAGGTACATACCAGCTTAGGTCTAGCACCCTGATCAACGCGCGTTTCGTTTTCCGAGCGTCTCCTGCAGCTTCTTGATCTCCAGTTCCTGGATCTCGTCCGCGGTCATCTTGCCTCCGCTCTTCATGATCTTGACCACCTCCGCCGAGGGATTCGTGAAAACGTACAGGTTCACGTTCTTCACCGTGCCGTCCTTGAAACGGTGCTTGTAGACCAGAGGCAGTTTCACCGATTGCATGAACTCGCTGATGCTCAGTTCCTGGTCGATATCCTGGTCGTCCAGTACGTTAAGGCACATCTCAAGCGCGTACTTGCCGAAGGCCAGTATGTTCAACTCGTTCTTTCCCAGGACCTTGAGCTCGGACATGAAGTGCTCCTTGCATCTGGTGGCCGCCTTGCGCCATTCCTTGTTCACATCCCGGTCGCCGTTCACCGGAACGCATTTCAGCGCATGCGTCCAGTAAACGCGAGACGCAGAGGGATCGAAAGGCCCGAAGATCTGGGCGACCTTGCTCAGCGGATTGGCTTTCCTGACCTCGTCCAGGGAACCCTTGCCGAGCGTCAACGAGATTAGCTTCGACGGAACACCGTCCCCCAGAGGCCGCAGCCAGTGGCCGGGCTCCTGGGAGACGATGATGAAATCAACTTTACCAGGGTCCTTGGGCTCGAACAGCACGGGGACCTTCTGAGGATCGCGGGGGCATCCCTGACATCGTCCACGGACGTTGCCGGAGACGCCGGCCCAACCTCCTTCCTGGGCATCCATGCGCATGTATCAGCGAACATCGATTAAACTGTTGGTCGATAAATTCGTCCGGTGATGGAAGGACGCCTTCATCGAAGCACATCAAGGGCGATAATTGGATATGCCTAGGTGACAATTCCATCACGATAATGATGGAACGCCACATCGCCCGCAAGAAGGTCAAGGAGATAATGACCAGTGAGGTGGTCACCATAACCCCGGAGACCGACCTACGGACCCTCAAGGAGATGTTCGAGAGATACGATTACAACAGCTTCCCGGTCCTGGAAAAGGGGAAGATGGTCGGCATCGTTTCTAAGCTCGACCTGTTGAAGGCCTTCAGCCCCGGGTTGAACGTCAGCGTGAGCCGGGCGTTGAAGTTATTTAGCAAGGACGCCGCGGGCATCATGCACACCGCCACCGTGTTCGTGTCCCCTGAGGACGACGTTTCAAAGGCCGCCGACTACATGGTGGAGTTCAAGCTGCGCAGCGTTCCCGTGCTGGAGAAAGGAGTCCTAAAGGGAATGGTCTCCCGGCAGGATATCATTCGCTGTCTGAAGGTCGAGTGAGCTTGGAACCCTTCCTCCGGTTATAGAGGAAGTACAGGACAAGGATCGCGCCAAGCCCACCCAGCATAAGGATGTCCAGATGAAGGCTGTCCGTCTTCTCCCAGAACTTGACCCATTCCCCTCCCAGCAAGTAACCAGCCGTCACCAGCACGGTGTTCCATACCAGAGCCCCGGAGAATGTGAACGCCACGAACTTCTTACGGTCCATCTTGGACAGTCCGGCAGGGAAGGAAATGACCGAACGGATTCCAGGAAGTGAGTGGCCGATCAATATGCCCCAGACGCCCCAGCGCTTGAACCAGCGCTCGGCGGAGGCCATCTTTTCCCCGTCCAACCCGAAGAACACCCCGAAACGGTCGATGAGCGGGCGTCCCAGCCACAAGGCTAGCATATATGCTACCGTGGAACCGACCACTGCCCCTATGCTTCCGATCAATATCACCAGGAAGTAGTTCAGTTCGCCCGTGGACGCCACGTAACCGGCGAAGGGCATTATGAGCTCGCTGGGAATCGGTGTGAATATCCCCTCTATGAGCATGGCTAAAAATATACCCAAATACCCAGTGGCCTCGATAAGGTCGATGATGATCTGGTTGAGCGTCTCTATGATCATTACAACTCACGTGCCGGCCTTTTCGGTTATCGTTCCCCAGTATTAATAAACTGCAGGGAACCGCTCAATACGCCGATCTCACGACCGTAACATAGCAATGACTATATGCTCTGTGAACAGAGTATAATCGATGAGTGATACGAACTTGTTGAGCTCCTTGGGGCACGCGTCCGTAGTGCGCGTTCTGGAGAAGACGGCCGGTTTCAACGGTCCGGTGGCGGATGAGGTGGCGTTACGCGTATTGAACTACTTTGGATATCTGGACGAGATCATTGACAACGCTCTTGATCATGACGACCGCCGACTTTTCTACTTCCTGCAGGACATGAAGATACTCAGGACCCGCTGGGAGGAGACGCAACTGGCTAGCGGCCGCAACTGGAGAATATTTTACTGGTCCTTCAACTGGGAGAGCATCAGCCAAATATTGGAGGATAAACCTCCCACTAACGAAACAGTGGACATCTACCGTAGCCTGCCCGATTCGGCCTGGTGCCGCGAAAAGCAAGAAGGCACGGCCCGAGGGAAAACGATTATTCCCAGTAACCGGATGACCGTTACATGAAGTTCTGCTATTGCCCCGACTGCAAGGACCTGCAGCCCACCGCCTGGTACAGGCGTAAATCATGCAAGCTGTGCGGCGGGGATTGCCGGATCATCTCCGTGCCGATGTATTACTACGGGGTGGCGATGTACGCGCTGAGCGCGGTCGGGGCCTTCCTGGTAGGAGCTGAGATACTTCGTTACGACCTTGGTCTGGGAGACCTGAGGCTATACCTGATGTTCGGAAGCCTGATAGTGGCCATGATCTTCGCTTCCCTGGAGACCGCCCGGGCGGTCGAGATCGCCCAGAAGAAGGTCGGCAAGGTCCTCTAGACCGTCAGGAACATGGTGGAGACGACCGAACCGTCCCCCAGCTCCCGCCGATCGGCGTATACGTCTCCGACCTCAGCGGAAGGATCAGAACCGAAATGCAGAACTGCCGAACCTAGGTCGATGACCAGCCACGTATTTCCAAAGGTCATCTCCAGCTCGGTGATGGTCCCGTTGACCATCTTTTCGATGAGCAGTACCTGTTCCTCCTCCGGAGCCCCGATGATCGAAAGGGCTATCAGATATTCCGCCAGGGTAACGACGGACATGGAACTTCCCTCGTTTGCAGAAACCTCCCCGGCCAGCATCACAGAGTGATAGGACCTCAGCCTTTCCGTTCTATCTTCGGACATCTTTCCGGGAGAGGCCGAGTAGATAACGGCGATCAACAACGTCAGGACCACCAGGAATATCAAGGCGTCCACCAGGACGGCCATCCCTCTACGGTCCTTCCTCAGCGCCATACCCGCACCTCCATCACTCCGGGGAACTTAGTCCCGTTCAATTCGATGAGCAAAGGACGTTGAAAGGCCAGGACGTCCCCGGTTGACTGTTCAGCCTGATTCAGAACAAAAAGGGGCGTGGAGTTCCCCGAAGCACGATAGACGATGGTCATTCCGGAGATCCCCTCCGGAAGACCAGTTAACCTCGGACCTACGCCCGGTCCGTCAAGGGAAACGACCTCGTCCTCGAAGTATAGGTCATTGGAAATCAGCCAGGACATCACTTCCTCCTGGTCGATCTCCTCTTCCACCTGCACCGTCCCGGAGGCCAACACCACCAGGAATATCGAGGAGGCGGTTATCACCACCATCACTGCCAGTATCGATTCCAAGAATCCGCCTACACCTTCACGGTCCATGCACCTCCTTGCCACACGCACGGACCTTCAGCGATCCGGGGGGTATAGGCGGACACCTTTAACTGTAGGCTAACTCAGAACACGCCCTTGCGATAATGGCCTAGGCTACTACGCCCGCATTTCCGCCGCAGCTCCTCCAGGTTGGCCATGTCCAGTTCCTTGAAGCTCTTTCCGACGAAGGCCGCCAGGTCGGGGTGCCGCCTTCTGACGTCGATCCCCAGCGAGTCCACGCCCATTGTGCGAAGCTCAGGCACCTTGTCCAGCATGAGAAGGTCCGTACTGTGCAGGATGTGCACGAACCCTTCGGGATCGCGGTGCACCGGATAGCGCACGCCCCGGTCGTCCACTAACGTGCCTTCGGGCAGCGTGGGGTCCCGGCTCAGCATCAACTCCAGGCGGCCGAAGGCCATCACCTCGCAACGTCCCTCGGTTCGAGAGAGCACGTGAATGAGCTCCTCCTGGTTCAGCTCCGGCGATAATGTGCATTGGTGCAGCTTCGGCAAGGTGTAGCTGTTGAAGAAGTTCATGTGGTATGAGCCGTAGACGGTACGCCCCTTGTTCAGCTCATACTGGTCGATGGTATTCACCATCACCCGGTCGTGGTCCGAAGCGGATTCCTTCAAAGAGAGACGGGGAAGCATCTTCACGAACTCCTTGCCCTCGCTCGCGCATATCTCCTCCGCTTCCGCGTCCACCTTCGCCCCGTCAAAATAGACCCGGTCCGCGTACGGCAGAACCGACCTCAGCACGGCCAGGCTGGAGACGTAGAACGAAAGCTCGCTCACCGTCTCGCCGCGGCGCCTGCGCTTGGGTGGCAGCTCCACTGTCTTTCGAACCGCTTCCCGCTCCTGTAACCCGATCTTCGATATCAGGTCCTCGATGACCGGGAGCTCCCGGTCCTTGGTCTTGTAGACGGTGTAATCCCCGTCCTTCAGAAGGAAGGGCGGAGAGGCGATGACGTTCGTGCCATCCAGGTCGGAACCTTTCAGGTCGAAGCCGCCTACTTTTTCGTTACCTTGGTAAAGACTGATGCCGTCCCCTGCGCCTAAAGCACCTCGGGGCATCCTCAGACGGCCCTTTTCGACCTGGGCCGGCCCCAGAGGCCTTCCGCGGGATTCCGGGTGGGCGGTCTGCATGACCTCTTGGTCGGTAAGATAACCGCCCGAGAAACCGCGGTTGAAAACGACCTCCAGCATCTCCCGTTCCCGGTCGGTGATGAGCGGCGTCTCCCCGTTCTTGGCCCTCTCGATGGCCTTCTTGTATATCTTGGACGTCAGATAGACATACTGAGGGGAGCGCATTCGGCCCTCGATCTTGAGGGAGGTGACCCCGCAACGCATAAGTTCGGGAATGGACCCGATCCCGAAGGTGTCAGCGGTGCTCAGCAGGTATCCTTCCTTCTTTCCGAGCGTGTACGATTTGCGGCAGGGCTGGGCGCACATGCCGCGATTGCCGGAACGGCCGCCCAGAAAGCTGGAGAAGAGGCATTGTCCGGAGAAGCAGTAACATAGCGCCCCGTGGATGAACACCTCGATACCGATGTTGGAGCTCTCGGCGATCTCCTTGACCTGTTCCAAACCCAGTTCTCGGGCCAGGATGACCCTTTCGATCCCCTGTTTCTGAGCCCAACTGACCCCGGCCGAAGTATGGACGGCCATCTGGGTGGAGGCGTGCACCGGTATAGAGAAGCGCTCCTTGATCAACGGCAGAAGGCCGCGGTCCTGGACGATCACTGCGTCCGCTCCCGCGTCGTCCAGCATCCCTACGAAGGACAGAGCGTCGGCCATCTCCCCTTCCTTGATGAGAGTGTTCACCGTGACGTAGGTGCGCATTCCGCGGTCGTGAGTGAGCTTTATCGCCCCTGCCAGCAGTTCATCCGAAAAGTTGCTGGCGAAGTGCCGGGCCCCGAAGCTCTTGCCCCCCAAGTAAACAGCGTCCGCCCCTCCGGCGATGGCCGCCTTGAGCGCTTCCTCCGTCCCGACCGGCGCTAGCAGTTCCATGACCTGGAATCACCTGCCCTGGTATTAATTCCCTAGGCGTGTAGCGTACAATTAGCCGTCATATCGAACCTCCCCTCCGCCGTTCGACCGTCAGGGAAGAGAATGGCGAAGGTGGTCATGATGCCAAAGAGGGGCGACGCCTGGCCGGCGATGCGCCCAAACCAGGAAGGATGTAAATTTCAATTGCTAGGGAGGATGATCGAGCTTGATTGCTCTGTTTGTCCGCATGCCGACGAGGCTCCATCGGAAAGGTGCCTGGGAGCGATCCGTGACTCCCTGAACGCGCACCGGGAGGCCACCGGGATCGTGATGAGCGGCGCGCAGGACGTGTGGGTCCGCGAGAGCGGTGTCAACTCGCTTCGAACACTGATTGCCGCTGAAACGGCCTGGAAAGGACTGCGTGACATATTGGCTTCCTTGCCCTGCCCCCGGCCGATCTCTCCAGAGAGGATTAATCGCTACCTGGACCGCATACGGGCAGGTTCGTCCGATATGTTCTGTTCGGGCGAGGGTGCCACTTGCCCTTCATGCCTGGAAAGGCAGCGTGAGGCGTTGGACGCCTTGCGTTCCGACGGCAGGAGGGCCAAGAAGACGCTCGCCGCGGACCGTTTCCGCATCATCGAGGTCCCAGGAGGGAGCGACAGATGACGAAAGGTCCGATGGAACTTTCCGACGCTCTGCCCGGGCTGCGCCGCAGTCGCATGGTCAAACCATCGCTGTCCGGTTACTGGATAGAACGAGAGGCTCCTGCCGGATGGCAGCTTGTGGACCGCAAGGAAATTCCGGGCGGGACCATCGAGATCGTTGCCGACCCTATGGGCGTGCGGCAAAGATACTGCGTGCTTCCCTGGGAACACACCGCCGATCGTGATTCCTCCAGGCTTCTGGCGCAGGCGGTGGCCAAGGTCCGATCGGTCCCCCCGGCATCGCTGGGAGGAGAGGAGTCCGAGCTCCGTTCTCACGTTCGATCCCTGGTCCGCTCCCTGAACCCTCCGGCAGATATTGAGAAGGACCTGCTGGACGCGGTGATGCGCAACACCCTGGGGCTCGGGGTGCTGGACATAATCCTCCGGGACCCCCGGGTGGAGGACATCTATGTGGACGCCCCGTGCCAGGACACCCGGGCCTATCTCACCCTCAACCAGGCGGGCGGAAGGAATATCTTCGGAAGGTGCGAGACCAACGTGATCGTTTCCGAGAAGGAGATGGTAGGGTTGGTCGGCCGCCTGAAGTACCGCTCCGGGCGCCCGTTCTCCCGTTCCAGCCCGGTGCTGGAGACGGATATCGCTGACGCGGGCGTCCGAGCTACCGCCCTGTGCCCGCCGCTAAGCCCGGACGGCCTTGCCCTGGCCCTGCGAAGACGTTCCGATGTCCCTTGGACATTACTGCGTCTGGCGGAGCGCGGTTCATTGGACGAGGTGGCCGCCGGACTTCTCTCCTTCCTCATGGACGGCAGGGCGTCCATATTGGTCTGCGGTGCCCGCGGTTCCGGAAAATCGTCCCTATTGTCCGCCCTTCTTTTCGAGTTCCCCGTGGACCAGAGGATATTGGTCATCGAGGATACCCGGGAGGTGCCGGTGAAGGCCCTGCAATCGTTAGGTTTCAAGGTGCAGTCCATGCTGGTGGACCCGTCGCTGAGCGGCGATCGAACGTCATCGGCGGAGGAAGCGCTGCGCGTCTCTCTGCGCCTGGGGGAATCGGCCATAGTGGTCGGTGAGGTTCGCGGTAGGGAAGCCATGACCCTCTACGAGAGCATGCGAACCGGAAAGGCCGGTTCGTCCGTGCTGGGAACCATTCATGGCGACGGGGCCAAGGAGGTGCACGACCGGGTAGTGAACGAGCTGGGGATCCCGGAGGCCTCCTTCGCCTCCACCGACGTCATCGTGACCATGGGCCTGGTCCGTCCCGGCGGGGGGCTCGGCCAGGTTCGCCGCATAACCGAGGTGGCCGAGGTGGTCCGCACTCCGGAAGGCCTTAGCTTCCTCCCCATGCTCACCTACGATGGCAGATATCACCTCAGCGAACGGCATATGCCAATTCTGGCCAGGATCGCGGCCGGATGGGGAATGGACTACCAACAGGGATTGGAGAACCTGCGTCGCAGGATCGCCTTGCGGGGATCGCTTTTAGAGATGGGGCGGGAGGACCCGGCCTACCTTTCACCGGCCTATTCCCTTCAAGCCAACGAATATCTATGGCAGGGCGGAAAGGAGACCGGCCAGGAGTTCATCGATCACCTGAGGGGGCGTTGACCGGAATGCTTGGAACCACGGGCCTGCCCAAGATCGCTGGAACGGTACCCGCCGGCTTCGCAAAGATATTCTCACCCAAGCTAAGGCCGGGGATGCAGGAATCGATGTCTCGGAGGGAGGAATCGGTGGAGGACGTTTCGCTCGCCGCCTACAACGCATTCCTCTGGTCCCTCCTGGTCTTCGTTCCAGCGATCGTCATCGTCCTATTGTTCATGCCCTACCCCCTGGTGATGATGGCCGCCGGACTGGTCGTCGCTCCCTTCCTGCTCCCCGCCCTTATCATCGCTGGTCCTTCCAGCAGGTACGCCGCCGAACAGCGGTCCTTCCTAATAGACACCCCGGCGGTCATCGGGGCCATGGGCATGAGCATGAGCCGGTCGCCCTCCCTGGAAAGGGCGGTGGAGATGGGCACCAGGTCCGGTGACGGGGGATTGCAGAAGGCCATCGCCTCCGTGGCCTGGAAGGCCTTGACCGGCGAGGCCGCCGACCTCCGGCGAGGGCTGTCCGCTTGGACCTCCGGGCTGGATAAGATGAACGACGGGTTGCGGCGGGCCTTGCACCTGATAATGGCCGCCGAGGAGAGCGAGGGCGAAGGTCGCGAACGACTGCTCGATAGGGCCAACTCGATCGCCCTTGAAGGACTGAAGGAGGTCTGCGAGCGGTATATCGGTTCCCTTTCGTTTCCAGTGATGCTGGTGTTCGCCTTTGGAGTGCTGGCCCCGGTGATGCTGTTCTCCCTGATCCCTTTACTGGGAATGGAGAACGGGCTGGTGGGCGGGGACCTCAACCTGGGCATGCTGGGACTGGTCCTTCTGCTCCTGGTACCGGCGTTCACCCTGGGATACATCCGATCCATGATGGCCCGCAACCCCCTGCGCGGTCCACGAAGGAAATTGGACCTCGACAAGAGCAGGTTGGCGATCGTGCTGTCCTCGGTCCCGGCGGCATTTCTGGCCTATGTCATCGCCGGTTCCATCCTTGTTTCCGCCCTGGCCGGACTGGGAGTTCTGTTGGCCGCGTTGATCGGCCTAGGAGCACCAGAGAAGAAGGGGGAGCAGGACACCGAACGGTCCTTCGTCGATGCCCTCTACCGCCTGGGGAACGCCATGCTGGGAGGGCAGGACCTGGAGCGGGCGTTCGAAGAGGTCGCCATGACCGATCATGGCGAGTTCAGGCTATGGGGGCTGAGGTTGGTACACGCCACCCGTACCGACCGTGTCTCTCTGGCCGAGGCCATTCGAGCCGACCGGGAGCTAGCTTCAAGATACCCAGCCCTGCACCAGAACTACCTGACGGTCATGGCCTGCGCCGAGGAGGACCATCTGGGAGCCGGCAAGCTGGCCGTGAACTTGGCCCAATCGCAGGGTGATGTCGCCCGGGCCCAGGCCAAGGTCCGGGAGAACCTCAGGCCGGTGGTGGACATGATGAGCACCACCAGCACGCTCTTCGCTCCAGCGATAATCGGGCTTACCGGCGGGATCATGGGCCTGATCGGTGGCGGAACCGTTGCCTTGACCGCTCTGGCCTCCATCTACGTCGTCGAGCTGGCGTTCATCGTCAATCACTTCCTCGGAGGACTGGACGGCTGGAGCTCCAGGCAAAGGGGGATGAGAAGCTATGGGACGCGGGGGGCGATCGCCCTCGGAGTCTATCTCACAGCTTCACTATGCGGTCAGACGCTTCTCTTCCACCTTCTCTGACCAATAGAAGTTCGAGGTCAGAGAGCTGGTGAAGCTCCAGGGATAGTTTCTCCCCCGCCTCGTAAGAGTTGACCGTGTCGATCCTTCTCTGAACGGCGTCCAGGGGAGACATTTCGAGAGAGCGTATCCCGTCGTAGAAGCGCGCGTTCGGACGACCGCCCTCCTTGACCGCCAGATTTCCCTTTCCCAGCGTACAGCGGGAGGAGAACTGCACTCCGTCAATTAGGCACGATATCGGCGGTTCGGTACCAGTGAACAGAGTGGCGTAGAACTTCCCGGGAAAATACTTTCTGGCGACCAGGCCCATCCGGTATCCCAGCAGTACGTAGGCTCCGAGGTGCCCATGGAAATCGGCAAGCCTTCTGAGGTCGTCCGGAAGTTCGGCCATGCTTATGCGTGAACCGTTCAGGATATAAAAAATTCCCGTTCCCGCTCAATGCCTTAATAATCAGGAGGCATAGCAGGAGCTAATGAAGGTCCCGGTCGCCAAGCGATACATGCTCATCATCGGAGCGGTCCTGTCGGCAATCCTATTGGCCATGATCATCGCCCCGCTCACCATTCCAGAAGGTACGGTCGGCGGACTCGATGGAAGCATCGGGAGCCTGGACCATGAGGATGACCTTGAGTTCGTCCCATGGCCGCAACGGGCCGTCTACCTCCTGGGCGATATAAACTGCCATCAACAGGCCGACCGTTCCTTCGAACTGAACGATAACCAGATGCCCTTCTGCGCCAGGGACCTAGGGCTGCTTGCCGGAGCGATCGTCGGCCTGGCGGCGTTCGTTCTCCTAGGCAGGAAGGTGGAGTGGGCCTGGTTATTGGTCCTCCTGGTCCCGATGGCCGTGGATGGGGTGGTGCAGGCGGTGACCGATTACGAATCCAGCAACGCCTTGCGATCCATCACCGGCCTACTGGCCGGTATCGCCGCCGGTTACGGGGCGGGGATGCTAATAAAAAATTTCTTCCAAGGTCCGGAGGTTGAAAATGGACCTAGCCAGCAGTGAACTCGATTAACGTTGAACGCTGGGAAAACAGTTATATATAATATTGATGATTGGACCTACCAGTCATTCCATATCATTCGTTTTTACACGGTCTTGGAGGACTTGATTCATATGGACAACATGAAGACTGGTACTACCACTATAGGTATAGTCAACGCTGACGGAGTGGTCCTGGCGACCGAGCACAGAGCCACCATGGGCAACTTCATCGCCCACAAGGAGACCCAAAAGGTCTTCAAGATCGATGATAACGTCGGCCTTACCACCGCTGGTCTGGTCGGCGACGCGCAGGTCATGGCCCGGTATCTCCGGGCTGAGGTGGAGCTCTACAAGTTGAAGAGGACCGCCCCCATGTCCGTAAAGGCCGCTGCCACCCTGACCTCCAACATCCTGAGGAGGGGCGGAGGCGCTTACGGCTACTATTACGTCGGTCTGATCGTCGGCGGCTACGACAAGGAAGGCGGACACGTCTATTCCTTGGACGCCGCCGGTGGATCGATACCTGACCATTACATCAGCGTCGGTTCCGGCTCTCCCTACGCCTACGGCGTGCTGGAGGACCACTACAAGAGGGACATAACCCTGGATGACTCCATCAACCTGGCCATCCGCGCTTTGAACGCGGCCATGAAGAGGGATTCCGCCAGCGGCGACGGGATGGACATAGTCACCATCACCAAGGACGGCTACATCGAGGTGTCTCAGGAAGAGATCCTGAAGCGCGCCTCTCGCATGGGCATCAACGTTCCCCGACCATACTGAAACCCCTTTCCAAACGCCTTCCCTGTTATAATTCCAGTAAGTGAAAGTCATGAGCGCAGAAACAATTCTTGAGGATGCCCGAGAGCAGGTTCGGAAGATCGTTCCCTCAACCGTCGATATAACATCCATCGATTTCGAAGGGCCCCTAGTGGTCATCTACACCAAGGACATGGAGGCCTTCGCCTCCGGGAACGACATGGTCCGCCAGATCGCCCAAGGCCTAAGACGCCGAGTGGACGTGAGACCGGACCCCAAGACCCTCAAGGACTCCGCGGATGTGGAGAAGAGGCTGCGGGAGATCATCCCTGAGGAAGCACAGATCCAGAACATCTATTTCGAGGATGATACCGGAGAGGTCTACATTGAGGCACTGGCGCCGGGGATTGCCATAGGCAAGCAGGGCGCGGTGCTCAACGAGATCAAGAAGGAGATCGGCTGGGCCCCCAAGGTCATTCGAGCGCCGCCCATACAGTCCAAGACGGTTTACGAGACCAGGGCCTACCTGCGAGAAATTCACGATGATCGTAAGGATTTCCTCAGAAAGGTGGGAAGACGCCTGGCGCAGCCCAAGACCGAAGGTGACAACTGGATACGCATGACCTGCCTGGGCGGGTATCTGGAGGTCGGCCGTTCGGCGACGTTGCTGCACACCCGGGACAGCAAGATCCTGATAGACTGTGGCATGTGGCCCTCCAAGGCCGAGCCCCAGCCGAAACCTTACTTCAATGCAC
>Ga0209099_1003662_pt1 | contig 12308 bp, 9 predicted proteins | sample AD_JPNHW2_MetaG_FD_184430 | JGI IMG/M metagenome (GOLD analysis project Ga0209099, IMG submission 184430) | Active sludge microbial communities of municipal wastewater-treating anaerobic digesters from Japan - AD_JPNHW2_MetaG (SPAdes) (version 2) | ecosystem: Engineered > Bioreactor > Anaerobic >...
CCTTTTAGCGCTGATATCACGAAGATACCGCCAATTCACTATTAGAAAGGGTAATATTATTTTCTGGCACTGGCGCCTGCCATTATTGATTCAATAAGCTCCTCACCTTCAGTTCTGAATTCTTTAGGGTTTTCAGGCTGGATAATATAAACGAGCTGTTTCGGTTTAAGCCCTTTCTCGATGATGATATTCTTGTCGTTGGCCTCGCCCGTTACGACTATCTGTTTTGTTTTGTTCTTGGTATAAACATAGGGAATTCTATCAGCGCCTGCATGAACGCACTCTGTTGGAATGTGCACCACATCATTGTATGTGTTTATAATGACTTTATTGCTTGTTGTCATCGCCGGCCTCAGTGCTGCATCGGCGCCCTCAATCTTTACCATTACCTCAAATACCTTCGAATCGGTGTTCTCGAGCTTTTCACCGATATTTGCCACAGTATATATTTTCCCTCTGAAAATTTTATCAGGGAAGGCATCCACGCGGATTTCAACATCAAGACCCGGTTTAACTTTCCTTATTTCTATTTCGCTCACATAAATCTTTGAAAGGAGGGTTGAAAGATCAGGCAAAGTTGCGACTATCCTGTCAAAAGAATTGACCGATGACCCTGTCTTGATCTTGTTACCGCGTCTGTCTCTTTTATAAACGACCATACCTGATGCCGGGGCGGTTACCGTAAAACCCGAGAGAACTTCCTGAAGGCTCTCTACCCTTCGTTCAATTCTGTTGGTCCAGATAGTCTGGTTCCTGATGTCTCTTTTGGCCTGTGCCACCCTAAGCTCATAACCTCTTTCACGTTGTTCAAGGACTCTCTTTTGTTTATCAACATTGATCTCAGCCTGTCTGATAGTTGTCGGAGGTTCGTATTTTGAGTTTCTTAATGTGATCTCAGCTTCCTCGACATTATGCCTTTGGTTCCTTATTGCATCCCTGAGATTGTTAAGGGTCACTGCAGTGTCGAGTTTTTTCATTTCAAGATTGTTCCTGAAGGTCGACAATCTCTCCGTCTCATCCTTAAGCATGTTATTATATTGAGTTCTGTCGAGGGTTGCAATGAAGTCGCCTTCCTTTACAATTGTGCCTTCCGGAATCATATCTGTAATTTTGAGATCAGAGCCATGGAAATCCCTTCCCCTGTTTACTTCCGGAGCTTTTATGTCGATCGAATTCTCGGGAACTATTTCACCGGCAGCCGAGATTGAAATCTCAAAATTTCCCTTCACAGCCTCAGCAAAAAGATAATCGCTGCCCTTCCGTGAAGCGATTTTATTAAAAGCGTACAACGCTGCAAGAGCAGCGATTATAACCGCAAAGGTGATAATGATGGTTCGCTTCATAATAAAATATTTATACTTTTCATTATTATTCTCAGGCCGAAAATATGAAATATTGCTGCTTCATCCGTTTGATTTAAACTTATTTAACATATTTAACAATTATTTAATCAAACCGTTCGGAAATAGTATTTCCCAATCTGTCTAAAAATGCATTTTCCCATACAACTATTTGAGTGCTCTTACCTTAAAATTTATACAAAAAAAGTGTCTTAAAACTTAGCTTTTAAGACACCTTTTTTCACTATCTTATGATTTTAAAGTTATTGTTTGCGGAACAAACCGCCGAGAATGGAGCCAAGGACTCCCTTACCTTTTGTAGCCTGGCCGGCGCCGCCCTTAAGAATAAATCCTGCTACATCGTCGATAATGCTTCCGTCGCCGTCGGCATCCAGGAGAGAACCTATTCCGCCAATTCCTCCGCTTGTATCACGTTTTTTTGATAATGCCCCAAGGATCAGCGGAGCAAGAGCCGGGATCATTTTCATAATCTTCGATGCATCGATGTTAAGCGATTTTCCAAGGGCCTGAGCTGCCTGAATACCGCCTGCGTCACCCAGCAAACCTCCCAGATTGGCATCTGCTGTAGGGTCATTGGCCTTGTTTGAGATAAGATCTTTTATGTTATCAAGAACCGACTGATCACCATATTTATTAAGAATATGATCAACACGGGCATCGCCGCCCCTGTCATCCTTCTGACGTTTAAGTCCGCCAAGGATAAGCGGGGCAAGCTGAGGTATCAGCTTCTGTACTGTGCCATGGTCGAGACCGTAAGTTGCCGACATGTTCTTCGTTACCTCAGAACCATAGGTCTTCATAAATTCATCAACGAAATTTGCCATTTCATATTGATTTAGGTTAATATTTGAATAAGATGATTTGATTTTCAGAAATCATCATGTTTAGCACAAAGTATATTCATTGTCTATTTTTCTCAAATTTAATATTTAGAAGTTTATGATGAAAATTTTTAATGGCTGAAGACATAATTGAAATTGAAATTAATTCAGAAAAATTGGTTTTATTTGGACAAAAATGGATTTCAATGAAGATATCTCTGCTTGCCATATTATTGTCAACTATTCATTATGTTACGTTTGCTGCTTTTCAGGAATCATCTTCTGTTCAGGATACTCTTTTATCAGGATCTTTCCCTGAAGTGGTTGTGACTGCGAGCAGATACAACACTCTTGCAATAAACACCCCTGAAGCCATACGTGTCCTCAATATAAAGCCGGTAGGCGAATATCAGCTGCGTACTGCCCCCGAAGCATTAATGCTTACCCCTGGAGTTTTTGTACAGAAGACAAACCACGGAGGAGGATCTCCGTTCATCCGCGGACTTACAGGTAACCAGACATTGCTACTACTCGATGGCATAAGGCTCAGCAATTCCACAATGCGTTACGGTCCAAACCAGTATTTTAACACCATTGATGTTTTCAGCCTCGACAGGATGGAAGTTCTCAGGGGAAGCGGATCGGTACAATATGGTTCAGATGCCCTGGGTGGTACTATTAATGCTTTTAGTCAAGAACTTTCACTAACTGATGAAAATGAATGGGGTGGAAGCATCCTGGGGAGGATTGCCACCGGCAATATGGAAAAAAGCCTTAATTCATCGGTAAGGTATTCCTGTAACAAAGGAGCCTTCAGAACAGGTTTAACACTCAGGGATTTTGGCGACATAACCGGAGGCGATACGACCGGACGGCAGTCTCCGACGGGTTACAGTGAGATAGATTATGACATAAAGGGAAGCCTGCAACTTTCGTCTAAGACTACAATCACCGCTTTGTTTCAGAATGTCAGACAGAAGGATGTTCCTGTCTATCATAAGATAATGCTTGAAAACTATGCCGTAAACCGTACCGATCCTCAGAAGCGCCGTCTTGCCTATGTAAAGCTCAATCAGCAGATTAACTCAAGTTTCATAAAATCGGCCGTTGTAACGGCTTCCGTTCAGAATACCATGGAGGGCAGGGAGAGCCGAAAGAATGGTTCCGATATCCTCAGAAAGGAAAAGGATGAGGTACGTACTCTTGGATTTTCCGCCGAGGCAATATTTTCAGGGAAAAAAACCTGGTCGGGCACCGCGGGAATCGACGTGTACAACGATTTTATACACAGCAGCCGGACAGATCTTGATCTTGTATCGGATATTGAAACTGTTAAAAGAGGTTTGTATCCCGAAGGATCATCGATGACAAGCATGGCTTTCTTTACAATACATTCATTTGACCTTCAACGCTGGAATATTACTGCCGGAGGCAGGTACAATTTCTTTTCAATTAATGTTGAGGACAATGAGCTGGGAAATGTAAGGCTAACCCCGGCCGCCCTTGTCGGGAATCTGGCTGTGATGAGAAAACTCGATTCAAAATCGAATTTGTTCATCTCTGTCAATTCCGGTTTCAGGGCCCCGAATATTGACGATCTGGGTACATTGGGAATCGTTGATTTCAGGTATGAAATACCAAACTATAGCCTGCGACCCGAAAGCTCTGTACAATACCAGGCGGGATACAAGTTTCTGAGTTCAAAACTGAGAGGCGATTTTTTTATTTTCAGGAATGAATTGTATAACCTCATTACCAGGATCCGTATTGAAGACCAGACATTGGAAGGCTATCCGTTATATATAAAGGAAAACAACGAGCGTGCATATATTCAGGGAATTGAGACTGCATGGGACTATCGCTTAACTACCTCAGCAACTCTTTATGGATCTCTTGCATACACTTATGGACAGAATATCTCAAAAAATGAGCCTGTACGCCGGATTCCGCCATTGTTCGGACGCCTTGCTGCAGAATACAGCAAAGATAAGTGGTTTCTGTGCCTCGAATGGCTGGCTGCCGGGAAACAATCGCGACTGGCACAGGGGGATAAGGATGATAATCGTATACCTGAAGGTGGCACCCCGGGATGGAATGTTGTCAACATAAATTCGGGGATTACATGGAAATTCATTTCGTTCGACCTGAGTTTGCAAAACCTGTTCAACGCCGACTACAGATACCACGGTTCAGGAATCAACAGTTATGGACGCTCATTGTTCCTTACAGCGTCTGCAAATTTTTAGTTGCCTGCTTATGGCAGACTTCAGGATGTGTATTCTGATGGTCATTGTATATCGGAAATGAAAAAAAAGAAACATAAGAGGAAGAATAATTCACATGTTTTATTTTTTGCAGCTCTCGCAGGCTTCATAATTTTTATCCTTATAGCATGTGGTGGAATTGCCGGAGATCTCAGGAACAGTGAGGAACTGCTTAACTACCGGAACGCGGAGGCTTCAATAGTGTACTCTGAGGATGGGAAGATCCTTGGAAGGTACTTTTATGAAAACCGGACAAATATTCCTCTTGACAAAATCCCGGATCATCTTGTTAAAGCCCTGATTGCCACTGAAGATGTAAGGTTCTATGAACATAAAGGATACGATGCAAGAAGTTTCTTCAGAGTCCTCGTAAAAACTGTGCTCATGAACAAAAAAAGTTCCGGTGGAGGCAGTACAATTACGCAGCAGCTTGCAAAAAACATGTTCGGCAGAAGAAGAAGCGGATTGTTTCCTGTATTAAGAAACAAAATAACAGAAGTCATTATGGCCCGACGGCTTGAGAAAGTCTTCACCAAGGATGAGATACTAAACCTTTATCTCAATACAGTCTCATTCGGAGAAAATGTTTACGGTATTGAAGCCGCTACGGGCAGGTTTTTCAATAAAAGCGCCCAATCCCTCCTTGTTGAAGAATCGGCTGTGCTTGTGGGAATGCTGAAAGCCAACACATATTACAATCCACGGCTTCATCCTGATAACTCAGAGGAACGGCGAAACGTTGTACTGAAGCAGATGGAAAAATATGGTTATCTCGATAAAGCAGTTGCTGATTCCCTTATAAAGCTGCCTCTTGTAATTCATTATAACAGGTCGGGAACCTCGGGATCGGCCGACTACTTTCTTGTTCAGGTAAAAAATGAATTATCCGGAATACTTGAAGAAATCGGGCAAAGCAACGGGAAGCTTTGGGATCCCGAACGCGACGGGCTCGTAATTACCACAACACTTAATGCAACGCTCCAGCGTTATGCCCTGTCGGCATTCAGGGAACATCTTGCAAAAATGCAGGGACTTCTTGATGCACAATATAATAATCCTTCGGGCAGGAAAATCCTTGACCAGCTTACACAGCGCGAACTCGAACGACTGAACCTGAAAGAAAGGGCCGGCAACAGGATTCTTCAGGAGGTCTTCAGCTGGAAAGGTATTTTTGTCGATTCGCTCAGCGTTTCAGACAGTCTGAAGAATTCGCTTAAGCTGCTTCATGCCGGTTTGCTCGCCATGGATCCTTCAACAGGCGCTGTAAAAGCCTGGGTGGGAGGGATTGACTTCAAGACTCAGCCTTATGACCAGATCCTGGCACGCAGGCAGATGGCATCAATCTTCAAACCTGTAATTTATGCGGCCGCCCTTGAAGATGGAATGGAACCATGTCAGTACCTCGACAATGATTCGGTGACGCTTTCCGGATTTAACGACTGGAGTCCGGAAAACTACGACCATTCCTACGGAGGGAAATACTCATTGTCGGGAGCTCTTGCCCATTCGATGAATATACCAACCTTCAGCCTTTTCCTAAGTCTTGGTTTTGAAAAAATTGACTCGATGTGGAACAGGCTTGGATTTTCATATCCTCTCGACAACACACCCTCGCTTGCAATGGGTACCGCCGAGGCAAATCTTAAAGAAGTGGCGGCTGCCTATGCAACCTTTGCAAACGGGGGATACAATGTCAGTCCTTATTATATCAGCTCGGTGCAAACAGCAGCCGGTGATCCGATTTACAAGGCAGTTGCTCAGGGTGAAAAGCAGAGAGTAATTTCCGAACGGTCCTGTCTTCTTATGAATGCCATGCTTCAGAAGGCAATAAGGGAAGGTACAGGAGTCACAATGAAAACAGTTTATGGCGTTGACATCCCACTTGCCGGGAAAACCGGTACATCACAGGATTATTCCGATGCCTGGTTCGCTGCCTTCAATCCGGGAATTGTAATAGTAACGCGGGTGGGCGCCTCATCGCGGGCCGTTCATTTCAACAGCGGCTCCCTGGGCTCGGGAAGCGCTCTTGCCCTTCCCCTTGTGGCACTTACATTGAAAAGCGTGCAGCAGAATCCTTCGCTCAGGGATCAGATGTTTATTGAATTTCCCCGGCTGCCCGACGAACTGGCAGGTATGATGGACTGCCCCGATTTCAAAGAAAAAAACCTGTTTGATAAAATAATTGATATTTTTGATAATGACAAAAGGACCTACAATGGGAAAGAACGGGAGGTTGAAAACAGGATCAGGAATTTTGTCAGAAGAATATTCAAAAAAAGATAATTATGTCCATGAAAACCAATCTGAAGACTTTTGCATTGCTTTTGTTGATGCTGCCGTTTATGAAAATATCATTGGCGCAGAACTCCGACTGGACCCATTTCAGGGGCAGCAGGCTCAACGCCATTGCAGCCGGCGAAAGCATCCCTCTCAAATGGGATGCTTCCACCACTAAATGGAAAACAGAGATACATGGAAGAGGCCATTCCTCACCGGTAGTTTTTGGCGGCCAGATCTGGGTCACAACAGCTACTTTGGACGGGAAGGAACTATATGCTGTATGTATCGACTTCCAGACAGGCAAAATAATTCATGATATAAAAGTCTTTACTTCGGAACAGGAAATCGGCAAGCATGGAATAAATACATATGCAAGTCCGACCCCCTGCATTGAAAAGGGATTTGTCTACGTCCATTTTGGAAGTCTGGGAACAGCATGTTTAAGGACCACCGACGGATCGGTAGTCTGGAAGCGGACCGATCTGAAGTGTAATCATGTCCAGGGACCAGGTTCCTCTCCTGTACTTTACAAAAACCTTCTCATCCTGCATTTTGAAGGTACAGATGTAAGATATATTGTGGCACTTGATAAGACGACAGGGAAAGAGGTTTGGCGTACCGACAGACCTGAGGATCCTTACAAACCCTTGCCGGCAATCGGTAAAAAGGCATATATTACTCCTTTGATAATCAATATAAAAGGTAGGGATATGCTGATTTCAAACGGATCGGCTGTATGCTGTGCATACGATCCCATGAACGGAAAGGAGATATGGAGAGTTGTAAGAGGCGCAGAATCGACGGTGCCTATGCCATTTTCTGAAAATGGAATAGTATATTTCTACACAGGTTCAATGGAAGATCCGGCTCCCACTTATACTGAGATGCTGGCAATAAGTCCCGAAGGCAGGGGCGATATCACCAACTCAGGAGTCATCTGGAAAAGACGCGATGACATTACCCATACACAGATGCTTACGCCGGTAATAAAGGATGGCCTCATTTATACCGTAAATACAAAGAATTTACTGATGTGTCTCGATGCTTCAAACGGAAAGGAAATATGGTCGGAGCGTCAGAGATCGGATCATAATGCATCCCCGGTTTATGTAAACGGCAATGTCTGGTTCTTTTCAGTTAAAGGGGAAGTGCTGGCAGTCAAAGCAGGAAGGACACATGAAACAGTGGCAAGGAACCAGATGGACTCAGGTATCTGGGCGACACCTGCATTTATAAGGAATTCAGTCATACTCAGGACTGAAAAGTATATTTGCAGGATAGCTGCTGAATGATAACCAGGGTATTAAATATTATAGAAAAACAAAGTGAGCTGGTTTAATAATCTTCTCTGGGGCGAATCGGCTGCTCAGACAATATTTCTTTACAGTATTGTTATCGCGGCAGGAGTTTTCCTTGGTAAACGCAAAATCCGGGGAGTATCCCTCGGTATCACATTCGTCCTTTTTGCCGGTATACTAATGGGCCACTTCGGATTCAGGATCAATCGTGTTGTTGCTGAATTCATAAGGGATTTCGGACTGATCCTTTTTGTATTTTCAATCGGCCTCCAGGTAGGACCAGGCTTTTTTTCTTCCTTCAGAAAAGGAGGAGCCATGCTTAATCTGCTTGCAACAGCAATCGTTCTGCTGGGAGTTCTAACCACATTAATAATTCATTTTGTAACAGGCACTCCTGTACCCATACTCACCGGTATAATGTCAGGCGCCGTGACTAACACACCGGGCCTTGGAGCTGCCCAGAATGCCCTGGCTCAGACAGGCGGAGCTGCAGGCGGATCAATTCCGGATATAGGGCTGGGCTATGCAGTTGCCTATCCTTTTGGTGTCCTTGGAATAATTCTGACAATGATCATCCTGCGAAAGGTCATGAAGATTGATGTGGGGAAAGAGACCGATATCCTTATCAGTGAGCAGCATCCTGCAGATACTTTTCCGGAAAAGATTAATATTCTCGTAAACAATCCCCTTGCTTTCAACAAGTCGGTGGAGGATATATCCAGACATTTCGGCACCGGGATTGTCATATCCAGGGTGTTGCATAAGGGCGAACTTAAGCCGGCGACTTCCGGAACAATGATCAGTGAAAACGATATTATACTTGTTGTGGCCCAAAAAGGCCTTATACCAGCTTTCCTCGAAAACACCGGTGTCATAAGTGATATGGACCTTTCGGCAAGCCCCGGAAGTCTGATTTCCCGCAGGCTCATTGTTACAAACAAAGAGATCAGCGGAAAAACCCTCGGATCGCTTAAACTGAGGTCACGGTTCAATATCAATATTACAAGGGTTTACAGGTCGGGTATTGAGTTTGTTCCGTCGCCGGGACTGCATATTCAGATGGGCGACAGATTCACTGTTGTCGGGGATGAGAAGTCGGTCGCCTCTGTCACAACAGTACTTGGCAACTCAATGAAACGACTCGAGGAGCCTGATATCATACCCATATTTGTGGGTATTATGGCCGGGGTTCTGATCGGGAGCATACCTTTTAAAATCCCCGGGCTGGTTCACCCCATCAAGCTCGGATTAGCGGGCGGTCCGCTTATAATAGCAATCCTTCTCAGCCGTTTCGGACATAAGTTTTCTCTCGTGTCGTATACAACGGCCAGCGCCAACCTGATGCTTCGCGAAATAGGCATTGTTTTGTTTCTTGCGAGCGTGGGAATAATGTCGGGAGAACAATTTATCCCGTCACTTGTAAACGGCGACGGCTTTGTCTGGATGGCTTACGGGGCTCTTATCACCCTGATCCCTCTTATTGTCACAGGATTCTTTTCCAGAATTGTATTGAAGCGTAACTATCTGGAGATCTGCGGCCTTCTTTCGGGTAGCATGACTGATCCACCGGCCCTGGCTTTTGCCAACAGCATCGCAAAATCGGAGGCCCCTGCAATCGCATATGCATCTGTTTATCCTCTTGTAATGTTCCTGAGGATCTTTATGGCCCAACTGCTGATACTTCTTTTCCTTTGACTTTAATTTGAAACCATGCATCCATCAACAGACAATAAGAAAGTTGGCAGTTGGCAGTTGGCAAACAAACCAGCATCCAGCACCCAGCAACACATAACACCAAACATACAACCAAATGAAAACACCGTTAAGAACCTTTTTTGCCATAGCTGCAATGTCAGCTTTAGTGACGGACCTTAATTGCCAGACCTCGATATCCGCTTCCGGGATGACAGCCTCAGCAGTTATCTCAAGGATAATTGAAAAAACAGGCGCCCCCGTAATAAAGAATACCGTCGATGTGATCAAGGAAGGAGATCCCGGAACTACTGTCACCGGAATTGTCACTACCATGTTTGCCACGATGCCTGTCCTGAAAAAAGCTGCGGAGATGAACTGTAACCTGGTGATTGTACACGAACCTTTATATTATAACCATACCGACCAGACCTCACAGTTTGCAAATGATCCGGTATTTCTTGAAAAACAGAAATTTATCAGGGATCACAAGCTTGTTATCTGGAGGTTTCACGACTATATCCACAGCATCAGGCCCGACGGTATTTTAACAGGGATGGTGTCGAAACTTGGATGGAAGTCCTATTTGTCAAATGACAGGCTTGATGAGTACTCTCTTCCTGAAACGACACTGGAAAACCTTCTTAAGGATCTTAAAAAGACATTTCCTGAGAATGCGTTCTATGTAATTGGAGATCCGAAAATGAAATTTACAAAGGTAAGACTCGCTCCCGGTGCTCCGGGGAGCAGTTATCATATGAGGATTCTTGGACAGACTGATACGGAGGTGTTGATCGCAGGCGAAGTTCCCCAATGGGAAACTTACGAATATATGCGCGATGCCGTTGATCAGGGCAGGAAAAAAGCCGTGGTTTTCATTGGTCATATCAATTCAGAAGAAGCTGGAATGGAATACTGTGCTGAATGGCTAAAAAGTTTTATAAACGGTGTTCCGGTAAGCTTTGTCAGAAGCGGACCTTCATACTGGTCGTATTGAGATAAACTCAGTTTTGGAACGGACCGGCTGCCCATTTAATCTGATATCAGCTCAACCATTTGAATCTTAAAGTTTTGTTAAAACTTTTCTGCTTCAAAATCTCTTCAGAATTCACTTTTATTTTTGGTTCGAATATTAACCATAATACTATTGAATTATGAAAAAGTTGATTTTATCATTGGTTTGTCTGACCGGATCGATTTTCCCGCTTCTGTCGCAGGTCGATCACGATCAGCGTGAAAACGAAGAAGTCCCAATCGAGAGTCTGGTTCTTAAAAAAGACCAGATACCTGCTCCCATTATATCGGCGGTTGCCAAAGATTTTAAGGAAGGCCTTGCATTCAAATACGGCAAATTCCCGTATGTTCTGGAAAAATACGGATGGGTTGTTTCGAAAGAAGGCGCAAATCAGAAGCCCGACAGGTATGAAGTCTATATCAAGGCAAAAGACGGAAGTGATGTTTTTGCAATCTATAATCCCGACGGTACAATCCTTCAGTCGAAGGTAATCAGGAAAAATGCTGCTCTGCCTCAATCTGTACTTAAAGCCCTTGAAAAAAGCCAGTATAATGGCTGGAGTGTCGTAGGCGACAAGGAAATTATAAAGTATTTCAATTCACCGGGCAATGTTGAGGAGCATTTCAGGATTACAGTTGAGAAAAACAATGTTAAGAAAACAATATCATTCAACTTCAATGAACCTGCTGCAGGTTAGGGATCAGACAGACTTGTTTACGATCAGGTGAGTTTCAGACTCACCTGATTTTTTTTACCTGATGTTCAGAAAATAACTGATTTGCATTTTCAGTAGTCTCCGGAATTACTCATTCAAAGAATTAGTAATTTTGTTAAAAACTGCAGGATTGAAACTCCTTATAGTTGAGGACGATTCCTCACTCAGTACAGCAATTGATGACTATCTCAGGATGGAAGGACATCTCTGTGAGTTTGCACGGAATTACAGGCAGGCCCTTTTTAAAGTTGCAGACAACAGGTATGACTGTATAATCCTTGATATCGGACTGCCTGATGGAAGCGGTCTTGATATAATTAAAGAACTGAAAGCAAACAAGGCTGCAGACGGGATACTGATACTCTCTGCCAGGAGTTCTCTCGACGATAAACTAACAGGTCTCAAAATGGGTGCTGATGATTATCTTACAAAACCATTCCACCTTGCAGAATTAAGTGCCAGGATCACTTCCATCTACCGGAGGAATAACCTGCTTGGCCAGAACGAAATCGAGTTTGAAGAGCTGAAGATTAATACAGCAGCAAGCCAGGCATATGTCAACTCGAAACAACTTATCCTGACACGTAAGGAGTACGACCTGCTACTGTTCTTTCTGACAAACAGGAACAGGATAATAACCAAGGAATCGATTGTTGAACATCTCTGGGGCGATGAAGTCATACTTACAGATTCATTTGATTTTGTCTATACGCATGTGAAGAACCTGCGTAAAAAAATAACACACGAGGGAGGCAGGGATTATATTAAGTGTATATACAGATTCGGATACAAATTCGGCGACAGTTGAAATTACTGAATAAGACTATATTTTATTTTCTGTTTTTTTCAAGTGTAATAATTT
>Ga0209099_1003663_pt1 | contig 12307 bp, 10 predicted proteins | sample AD_JPNHW2_MetaG_FD_184430 | JGI IMG/M metagenome (GOLD analysis project Ga0209099, IMG submission 184430) | Active sludge microbial communities of municipal wastewater-treating anaerobic digesters from Japan - AD_JPNHW2_MetaG (SPAdes) (version 2) | ecosystem: Engineered > Bioreactor > Anaerobic...
ACCATAATATCGGTTAATAAACTAGATGTCGGTGATAACCTACAACTTTAAACCAAATGTGTCAAATTTTTGTTGGAAATAATCTACAACAGAAAGTTTTATAAATACTCTATTTTAGTCCCTTGCTACTACAGATTTCGAGCGGAACAACTTCTATTTTATCGCTCAGTGAACTGACACTTCTGACTAAATGATTAGTCGTGCTGCATCTTATTGATTATACTAACAATTATCATCAAACTTAAAAATCCAACTATTTGTGCTGAATTTTCGATTTGGCGGTTTTTATCAATTATCTTTTTTATTCCTTACACAGATCGGGTCAGTATATTCATTAGAAAGCAGGCTGCTCCGGCCCTGATTGTTAATGCGGTTATAACAGAAATCTACTTTAAAATTAGGGTTGTTTCCGAATTCAACTGAAACTCCGCTGAATGTGCATTCCGATCCAACTGGAGTGCTGGAAAACATTGTACAACCGGACTTTTCAGGATCATTTTTATGTATCAGAGAAGTGTCATCTGAAATTGACTGATCTTCACCGTTATTATCTACACAATCGCATTCTGTAAGGCAGTTATTGTCATGAGTAATTCCACAACTTCCATCAATCATAAGAGACGGACAATCAGTCACAATACTTCTTAGATCATCAATATCTGCCCATTCCCAACCGCCACCGTCAAAATCAAGATTTTCACAAAACTCACCCATTTCACTTAATAGAACCAGACCATTAGGAACTTCGTAATAGTATTCAACTTCTGTTTCAGGATGCACAAAAATTTTGGGGTTGCCATGGCGTTCTTTGTCTTCGGGTTTTTCAAGGATGCACGATGTAAAACTGATAATGATTAACACTATGAGGAGCAGCTTCATATTCACCTCCATTATTATCTTTATGCGACTTCCTGATTTTTGTAACAAATTTTGTTAATTTTTATTTTAATTTAAAAAGAAAATAAATTTGTCAGATCTCTTCCCTGACTTTAGAAACAAATTTTGAAAACTCTTTTCTTAAATTCTCTTCATCGATTGTGAGAATTCGTCCGTTTTCTACGACTTTTCTGCCGTTGACGAATACTGCTTCGATGTCGGAATGTCCAGAGGCGTAAAGTAATGCCGATGCCGGTTCATAGACCGGGCTTATTTCGTAACTGTCTGTTTTTATTAACACAAGGTCTGCAGGAGCACCAACTTTTATGATGCCACGATCTTTACCGAGAGGTTTCCCGGGGTTTGAGGTGACAGATTTCAAAGCATCGATTGACTTGAATGCTGTCGGATCTCTTTGAATCACTTTCTGGAGTTTTGCGGCAAGTTCCGCTTCTTGCAATAAATTCAAATTGTTATTGCTTGCACTTCCGTCAGTTGCAACCCCAACATTGACACCCGCTTTCAGCATTTCAGTAACTCTTGCAACTCCGCTTCCAAGCTTCATATTGCTTGACGGGCAGTGTGCAACCGTCACTTTATTGCGGGCCATTATTTCAAGCTCTTTATCCGTAAGATTTACACAGTGCGCACCTATGAAACGGTCACTTAGCAGTCCAAGCTCTTCAAATCTTTCAAACTCATCTTTACCGCAGGTCTTTTTATAATTTGTCACTTCAAATTGACTTTCCGCCATGTGAATGTGGAAAGGGATCTGATACTTATCCGATATTTCTTTAAGTTTCAGCAGATATTTTTCTTCAGTAAGATATGGCGAATGTGGCGCCGCTGCGACACCTATCAAAGGATCGTTTTTATACTTTTTTGCAAGTTCTTCAGTATATTCAATGGTTTGTTCTGCATTTTTTCCATTTGGAGCTGGGAAATTTATAACGCCTTCACCAAGAACTGCCTTGATATTGATCTCCATTGCGGCTTTTGCCACAGATTCTTCAAAAAAATACATGTCTGAAAATGTTGTTACGCCGCTTCTTAAAAGCTCCGCCATTCCCCACATTCCGCAAATATAGACCATTTCAGGGCTTATGAACTTTGCTTCAAGAGGAAAGATCCTTTCAAGCCATTTTTCAAGCGGAAGATCTTCGCTCACTCCTTTAAAAAGTGTCATCGGAATATGTGTATGAAGGTTTATCATTCCCGGCATTAAAATGTAATCACCAGATATTGCTTCATATTCATCAGATAATATTACACCGATATCTCCGGCAGACACTTTTTCAATCATAGAACCTGAAACAACTACAGTCCCTCTGAAAAATTTCTCACCATCAAAAATATCAATATTTTTAAATATTTTTTTATTCATTATCACCATCCGTAGTATCAGTCTGATGAATTTTGTCAGTATTTTGGATTACATAGTCAGGATATTCAACTTTTACACAGGAAATAAAAAGGAATGATAACAGAAATAAAAGTAAGATCTTTTGCAATAAATTACCTAAGATGCCATCATAATTCCGCCGACAAGGGCAAAAAGTGCAAAAGACTCAACGATACCGGGAGCAGCAAAGCTCATACCGAATACGCTCGGTTTTTTTGCAACTGCCAGAATTGCACTTGAACATGCTTTTCCCTGATAAATTGCACTAAGCATTTCAGCAAGACCGCAGGCAAAACCGATTGCAAAGATCATGGAAGTGTCCTGCCCGGCAGCAATAAGTGTTTTAAGTTTATTGTTAAGAATAATCATCAATGCAAATGAATAAATTGACTGAGAAGCAGGCATTGCGGCAAGTGCAACAAATTTTGCATGACCTTCATCAACTTTAGACATTACACCATGAGATGTCATACCGGCAACACCGCATCCTATTGCGCTTCCTGCAGCACCGAGACCAAGACACAAAATAGGTCCGAAATTTCCAAGATCCATCTTCATCTCCCTAAAAAAAGTTATTAATTCTCGCTTTTTACATATGTTTTCAGCAGATCTTTAAACGGAGTGAACCTCTTCCCGTTCCCGTCAAAAGACCACCTGTACCATTCAAGAAAATTCAAACGCAAACCGTGTATCACGCCGCTCATTATACACAAAGCAATGTTCAAAGTATGCCCGAGCAGAAAAATAAACGGAGCAAGCAGAGCTCCTGCAATACCGCCATTCCACAGGTCAAAAGAAAGATTATTGAAAGTCTGTGCAAGAAGTGCTCCGGAAAGTCCCAGAGCAAAAATTCTTATATAACTCAGAACATCGCTGAAAAACTGAACTCCGTTGTAAAGCCCGAAAAAACTCGACATAAATATTTTCAGAGGATTATACGATTTTGCAGAAATACCGTAAAAAACAACAAGCAGTCCGCCGCAAATTTTCATAGCGAGCATACCATTCTGTGTGAGGTATTCAGAACCTGCAACTCCGTCATATTTATACCAGAAATAAAATGCCCAGATAGCTGCGATCCAAACCGTGTTAATTATCGGAGTTATGAAATCATGATTATCGACAAAAGATCTGACACTTTTCAGAACTAATGAAATACAGATGTGAACCATTCCTATTATGATGGAAACAAGCATCATTGTAGCATTATCACTTGTATTTATGTTTCTCAGATATTTAAGAAAAGTAGTAAGAGGCTCAAGGACCGCAAATGCCGGAGTATCTATATTTATTCCGAAAAAACCGCCTGACAGAAGTCCGTAAACCATCGTGGTTCCTGAAAGTATAAGCGAAAGACTGATGAACCTCTTCATTCCGGGAGCTGGCTTTTTCAACTTAAATTTAAGGTAGACCATAAAACTGAAAAGCAACAGTCCGTAACCGCCGTCCGCCATTATCATCGCAAAAAAGAAAACAAACGAGAAGAACAGCCACGAACTCGGATCCCAGTCTGTATAAGCCGGAGTATCATAAATATTTACAAGATCGCCGCCGAGTTCAGATGATATTGAATCAGGACGCATAAGTGTTGGAATTCTTTCATCTTTTTCAGGATCGACAGGTATCATTGTGACATTTTCATTTTGGAAAGCTTTTTTAAGGTTGTCAAGCTCATTTACCGGGCACCATGCCTGAAGAAAGAAAAGAGAATCGTCAAGCACATGTGCCGCACCTTTTGCCGCCCTATTAAAATTAACTTCATTCAGCTTTTTAAGATAAAGCCTGAAAAGATCATCTCTGACTGATGAAATATCAACAAGTTTCTTAAGGAGACTAATTTCCTGAGCTGCGAGATCTTCAATTTTCTTTTTAAGTTCAATCAGATCTGTGTCATAATTGACTTCGATACACTGCCTCAGTTTCAGCGGTCTTTTGCTGAAAGTTATAAAATACTTTCTTTCATTATCACTGAATACGACTATCTCGGCAATTGCTCCTTCCACCTTGACCTGCGGAGCTGTTTTCTGTGAAACATCCCAGAACTGGATACGGAGATTTCCCTGTTTTTCAATTTCTTTAATATCTGAAATAGAGAAAACACCCCAAGGCTCAAGAAATTTCATTTTATTAGATGTATGTACCTGCTCTTCCTTGATTTTTTTGTATTCAGAATCAAGAAGGGGAATCTCATAAGCAAGTTTTTCAACATCACCGCTATACTGCTCTTTTATTATTCCCGACCTTTCTCCGATAACTGCATATCTGTCAATTATCTTTACGGCGGAAAGTGTCATATCCGATTCTGAAGTTGAAACGGATCTGCCGTCAACAGTATAATTCTTTCCATTAAAAGGCTGAGTTTCAACTATCCCTGCATTCTGAAGCGCAATAAGAGCCGAGTCCTTGCTCTTCCTCGGACCCGCCAGAAGCAGTTTCTGCATTTTACTTATCACTTATACCGCCTCCGCATGCTGGATCAATTCCTTTCGTTTAAGTTTGTCTTTTGCTATCTTTGCGTTGCATATCGCAGCAATTTCCTGATCACCGAGGAATATTTTGATCTTTTTTATATTTTCCCTGCACTGAGGAATCATTCTCTTTTCAAACAGATTGACCTTTATACTTGTCTGTCTGAGCTCTTCTGAAAGCAGATCAAGCCTTTCACGGATGATCCTGAGCCTCTCTCTGTCAACAACAAGAGCTCTGAGCTCTTCGTATGCCCTGTCAACCCACACAGGTTTGATAAAAAATGAATATTCGAACGGTTTAAACGACAGATCTTTGAAAACTTTCACATCGACACCGGCAACATTCTCTGTTTCAGTGAATATTTGATCGATCTCTACCATCTGATACACATTGATAGTGAGCTTCTGACTCAGCACAACTGCCCATGTTTTCATATAATTTCTTCTTTTATCAATAGCCGTAAGTATTGCTGTTTCCATATTTCTGGAATTTTCCACTTCAGCCTGAAGCTGCTGCTTTTTCAACTGTAAAGTGGGCAGATATTTCACAAGCTGCGCGAGAAGATTTTTCTGTGTTTTCAGCTCGGTCTTGTTAAGTTTTATAACAGACATTATTTATCCCATTTACCGTATTTTTCTATCCATGCGTTCTTGATACCTGTCTCGTTCCTGTCAAAACACTTTGCAAGTATATCCCATCCGAGATCAAGCTGTTCTTCGATATCAAGGTTGACCTGAAGATTCATCATTTTCTCTTCGAAAAGATATGCGTAGCTCAACAGTTTCTTATCCCATGTGGAAAGCCTGAAACCCATTGATTCCCTGTCACGGGCTTTCTTTGCATCGGCATAAAGTCTTATCATTGCGTTTGCAAGGTCGCCGTGGTCTTTTCTTGTAACCTTTCCCATGACCTGCTGTTTCAGACGGCTGAGAGATCCAAAAGGATCGATTCTTCCATTGTGCAGATAAAACTGACCTTCGGTAATATATCCCGTGTTGTCTGGAACCGGATGTGTTACATCGTCTCCAGGCATCGTTGTGACGGCAATGATTGTGATCGAACCGGCACTGTCAATATCAACAGCCTTTTCGTATCTTGCTGCAAGATCGCTGTACAATGATCCCGGATAGCCTCTGTTAGAAGGAACCATATCCATTGAAATTGAGATTTCCTTCAATGAATCACTGAAAGAGGTCATATCTGTCAGGAGAACAAGCACATTCTTATTTTCTATAGCAAACTTCTCAGCAGCGGCAAGCGCCATATCAGGAACGAGAATACATTCAACAACCGGGTCGGAAGCAAGATGAATGAACATCGAAGTCTTTTCCATAGCTCCGGTTTTTGTGAAATATTCCTTGAAAAACTGATAGTCATCAAATTTCAGACCCATTCCGCCAAGTATTATGATATCGGCATCTGTCTGACTTGCTATTCTTGCGAGAAGTTCGTTGTAAGGTTCGCCGGGAATTGAAAATATAGGAATTTTCTGGCTTATTACAAGCGAATTGAACATATCGATCATCGGAATATTGGTTTTTACAAATCTTTTTGGAACAATTCTTTTTGAAGGATTGAACGACGGACCGCCTATGTCAACTTTCTCTTCCATGAGTTCGGGACCGTTATCAATAGGCTCACCGCTGCCGTTAAATACTCTTCCGAGCATACTTTTGCCGCAGCTTACCTGCATCGGCTTTCCGAGGAATCTCACCTGATCACCGGTGCTGACACCCTTTGTTCCCGCATAAACCTGCAAGCTGACCATATCTTTATTAAAGCTTATCGCTTCGCCCAGAGTCTGCCTGCCGTCACCCATTTTTATCTGGGCAAGTTCACCAAGCATTACGCCTTCAGCCTTGACCTGTGCGATACTGCCTTTTATTCTCTCGATTCTGTTATATGTCTTTACCATTTTACTCACCCTCTATTATGTTGAGTATTGCTTCCCTGCTCTCTTTGTAGCAGAAATCATCTTTCGGCGTGTAATTCAGCTGGATAACTTTATCGGTCAGATCAAGAAAGAAGTTCCTTGCATTTTCACTGCTGTCAAACTTGAACTTTCTGTCAAGAACTTTCGAAACAACTTCAAGCTGTTCGTTCTGTCTTTCCATCGCTACCGCAGTATCAACCGGATCAAAAGCATTCTGCTGAAGGTATACGGCATCATAAAATTCGCCTTTCAGATAAGTCACGAAATCATCAATACTGATGCCTTCTTCACCTACGACAGACATTTTCTTTCCTATTTCATCACTCTGAACAACCATTTTCTGAGCAGCTGCTATCTTTTGAATTCTTTCAGCGATCTGATCTGAACCGTATTCCGAAAATCTGTCATTATATTTAGACCAGCTGATGAGCGGATCTATCGCGGGGTATCTTCTTGCATCACTGCGCTGACGACTGAGACCGAGAAAACATCCTACAACAGAAAGCGTTGACAATGTAACCGGCTCTTCAAAATTTCCACCTGCGGGGCTTACAGATCCGCCTATTGTCAAAGACCCTTCAGTTCCGTTATAAAGCTTCAGAACACCGGCTCTTTCATAAAGTTCTGCAATTCTTGAAGCAAGATACGCCGGAAATGCCTCTTCGCCGGGAATCTCTTCAAGTCTTCCTGACATTTCTCTGAGCGCCTGTGCCCATCTTGAAGTGGAGTCAGCAAGAAGAAGACAGTCGACACCCATCTGTCTGTAATATTCACCTATTGTAACTCCCATATAGACCGAACTTTCTCTTGCCGCAACCGGCATTGAAGAAGTATTACAGATGATGCAAGTCCTATCCATGAGCTTCTTTCCAGTCTGCGGATCATCAAGTTCCGGGAATTCTCTGAGTATTTCAACGACTTCACCTGCTCTTTCACCGCAGGCAACGATGATAACGATCTGTGTGGTCGCATATTTTGACAATGAATGCTGAAGAACGGTCTTTCCAGCGCCAAATGGCCCAGGAGTGCAGAATGTTCCGCCTTTTGCGACAGGGAAAGGTCCGTCAATAACCCTCATTGCAGTTATAAGCTGTTCTTTCGGCAGAAGTCTTTCACCGAATCTGAGAGCAAATTTTGCAGGCCACATCTGGATCATATTCACAGAGTGTATTACGCCTTTTTCGTCCTCTATCTTTGCAATTTCACTATCAACAGTATAGTCACCGGGTTTTGCGATATCTTTCACAACACCTTTTCCGGGAAAATTAAACGGCACCATTATCTTGTGCTGAATATTTTCTTCAGGAACCCAGCCGAGAAAATGACTTTTCATAACTGTGTCGCCGACTTTTACAAGCGGAGTCCAGTTCCATTTTATATTTCTTGGAAGAGGATCGAGATAAACTCCTCTGGGAAGGAAATATCCAGCCTGCTCCGCAATATCTTCAAGCGGATTCTGAAGTCCGTCAAAAACTCTTTTCAGCAGACCAGGTCCAAGTTCAACTGAAAGAAGGTCTGAATCAAAAATGACAGCATCTCCGAGCCTTACACCTTTTGTCGGCTCAAAAACCTGCACTTTCGCTTCATTACCGTTGATTTCAATAACCTCGCCCTTAAGTGACTGCCCGCCGGTTTTGACAAATACGACTTCATTCTGTCTCACATTGCCTTCAAACTGAACTGTCATCAAGTTGCCCTGAGCGGCAACTATTTTTCCTCTGGTTTTTTCGTTTACTGCAACCATTATTTAAACTCCATCAGTAATTTCCTTCAATGATGTTTTCGAGAATGTGCTGTCCTTTCTCATTGTTAAGCGACATCCATCTGTTCCTTACCTGAAAACCGATAATATATGAATAGATTATATGATCTGCAAAAGGAGTTTCTCTTCCGACTTCCTCCATCAACTCGAATCTGATCCTGTCAAGATCTCTCTCAACCTCGATAGGGTCTCTTTCCCTGTCAAACAGCGCAATAACATCAGCAACTTCAGGAAAAATGGTTTTCAAACCGAGATCTGCATTGTTTCTGTTTTCCAGAATAGTATGAACAATATACGGATCACCTTTCAGATGTTTTTCAAGATCGAGACCTCTTTTAATTATTCTCATAGCAGAAAGAACTGTTCTGGTCGTTGTCGCAATACGACCGTAATATCTTATAAACCCGTCCTTTCTTGTCTGCATGTAGACAAAATAATTGATATAAAGCTCTTCAATATTTTCATGTCTTTCTTCATCGGTCTTATATTTGGTGAAATAATCACACATGAATTCAGGATAATTCTCATCAGGTTTATTTATAAACGGATCTTCCATAAACTCGATAAGTTCATCCGGCTCAACCACCCTTGCTCTGTAATAATCTATAGCACCCGTTTCTGTATTGCCTTTGAATATATCACCGACATTGACATCAAGCCTTGATTTCAATATGAGCTCAAGGTTTTTGACATCATTGAGAAGAAGAATATCGCTGATACCGTCCATCAAAGGTTCGAGCTGTATACTGAAATCTTCAAGAAATTCCGAAATAGTGCAGGGAAGTTCGCTGTCCCATGTCAGTGTCGGCAGAGCACCGACGGTATAATGATTAAAATTCGCCATAGTAACGGTCTCTCCAGGCTATTTAGAAAAAAGAGATTTCCTCAGTTCCGGCCTTAAATATTCAATAAGCAGTTCAATGACAGATTCTTCAGTAAAATCATATCTGAGCACACCGTTTTGAGCAATCACGGAAAAACCTGACGGCAGAATTTCTTTTGAAAGTGTTATCTTCGATCCTGCATGAGCCGCTATCTGACTTTCAATATATGATGACATGTTTTTTTTCATATTGTCGCTAATTGCGATTGAAAATGAGCCTGTTGAATACTGCTTTATTACTTCTGAAATGAATTCTTTTATAAGCTGTTCGCTTTTAAGCGCCGATTTAACAGGTTCTGTGACTGAAAATGCCAGCACTTCCTTTTCCAGAGCCATTTTCAACTTGTCGACAGACTGTTTCGCCGCGATCTTGAGAGCGGATTCTGTGTTGAGTTTAACAGCTTCAGATTCCTTTTTCGCATTTTTCAGTATCGAAGCGGCTTCATTCTTCGCCTTTTCAATTATGCCGGCAGCTTCATTCTTAGCCTCTGAAATAATTGCACTTTTCTGTTCGTTAGCAGGATCAAGAACCGATGACTTCAAATAATCGGAAATATCCTTTATCTTTGAATCCAGCGAATTGATCTTTACGGTCTGAGCATCACTCATCTTTATCCTCCGGCAGTCACAGTAATTTTAAAAAACCACAAAACAGGGCTATTATTATAAACACAAACCTAAAAGTCAAATTGATATCTTTATTTCGTAACTTGAATTTATAATCACACACAATATAATGGTTCGAGATTTTTACTAACCATGAAGGAGACCGCAATGAAAAGACATCAGCTTGCTTCAGAAATTATCGCAGAAACATCATTAAAGAACCGTTTTCTTGCCTATGTAAAAGAAGATACTCAGTCTGTCAACGGAAGTGAAACATTCCCGTCATCACCCAAAGAAAAAAATCTGGGTGAGAAACTTGTTGCAGAGCTTAAGGGACTCGGAATAGCAAATGCTGAAATGGATAGCAACGGTTATGTGTATGCAAAAATCGCTTCGAACTGCGGTGTGACAAAAAAAGTTGCTTTCATTGCACATATGGATGTTGCAACGGACTGTGCAGGCGAAGGCGTAAAACCTGTACTTCACGAAAAATATGACGGTTCTGTCATCAAACTTAACGGCGGAACAGTTATTGATCCCGAAGATTCAACCGACCTCAAAGAATGTATCGGCGACACAATCATCACTTCCGACGGCACGACACTTCTTGGTGCAGATGACAAAGCCGGAATCGCCGCAATAATGTCGATGATCGAATATGTCGTGAAACATCCCGAGATCAAAAGACCTGAACTGAGAATATGCTTCACTCCGGATGAAGAGATCGGTCGCGGTGTTGATTTTATCGACCTGAAAAAAGTCGATGCAGACTTTGCATACACTCTTGACGGCGGATTTCCGTATGAGATAAATTATGAAAACTTCAATGCATACAGCGCAAAAGTTACAATAAAAGGCATTTCTATACATCCCGGATACGCAAAAGACAAAATGATCAATGCGATCAGATATGCCGGAAAATTTGTTGATATGCTTCCAAAAACAATGTCACCTGAAAGAACTCACAACCGTGAACCTTTCATTCATCCGGTAAACATCACAGGCGGAAGCGAAGAAGTGACAGTTGCTATGATCCTCAGAAGTTTCGTACTTGATGACATCGAAAGAGAGAAGCAGATAATCCTTAATATTATTGAAGTTTTAAAAGCTGAGGAGCCAAAACTTCAGATAACATCGGCATTCAACCAGAGTTATTTAAACATGTATGAAATCATGAAAGACAAAATGTTTGTTTATGATTATGTGAAAAAAGCGGTTGAAGACCTTGGTGCAACACCGGACATTCACCCCATCAGAGGCGGAACAGACGGTGCAAGACTCTCTTTCATGGGACTTCCCTGCCCCAATATCTTTGCAGGCGGCGTTAATTTCCATTCACAGAAAGAATGGGTCGCCCTTGAAAATATCGGCCTTGCAGCCGCAGTCGCAGTCAAGATCGTCGAAAATGTGAAATAATGCCCCTGACATAAGCATATTATTGCGGACTTTTTAAATTTCAGAGGAAAACAGATCATGAAAAAACTTTCAGAAGTAATTTTTGTTTTGATTTTCACTTTTTTGTCATGTACCGGTGAAAAATCTTTACCTGAAAATGATCTTGATGAAGTTGGTACAGACTTCGATATTTCAGACGAAGATATTGAAGACAGCGAACATAATGATCCTGAATCTGATGGAAGCACTGATACTGACGAAGAAGCTGATAATGATGTTTCAGGGGTTATAACAATTTCAAAAATACCATCTGATGTAGTTCCGGACAAACCCTCTTATCCTTATTCTTTTGCAAAAACTAAAAACGGAATTCTTTTTTTTGCCGCTAACGACGCAACAGGAATTGAGCCATGGATATCTGACGGAACCGAAACGGGAACAAAATTACTATTTGATACATGTCCGGGAAAAATGGATTCAAATTCAAAATTAATACATAGCGACAGCATTCAGGCGATCTTCTATGCCTGCGGTTTATTCTGGATATCTGACGGGACGATTGAAGGAACAACCGTAATAAGCAATTCTGAGGATAAATCTCTTTCATTTTTTGCCCGCAACGAACCTGAACTTCTTCCCGAAGGTATACAGATTGGAGAAACAGTGCTTGTTTTGTTTCCTATGTATGAAATTTCTATTTACGATGACCTCGTTTGGGAAATAATTTTAATAGATAAAAAATCAAAAACTTTTAAAAAAGTTGCAAAGATTGATATGTTTCAAAAGATACTTGGAATAAAAGACAGTAAGGTTTTCTTTTTGGCTGGAAATAATGATGCTAAACTTCATTTATGGTCAAGTGACGGAACTGAAGAAAATACTGCTCCTGTAGTTGAAATTTCACCTTTTAACGAAAACGAATCATGGTATTTGGTGGATTTGACCATGAAAGAGAAATTTGTTTTTATGTTAAGCGACGGT
>Ga0209099_1003664_pt1 | contig 12305 bp, 9 predicted proteins | sample AD_JPNHW2_MetaG_FD_184430 | JGI IMG/M metagenome (GOLD analysis project Ga0209099, IMG submission 184430) | Active sludge microbial communities of municipal wastewater-treating anaerobic digesters from Japan - AD_JPNHW2_MetaG (SPAdes) (version 2) | ecosystem: Engineered > Bioreactor > Anaerobic >...
TTATAGGTTGTGAAACCCCAGCGCGATTATCAGGTAATTACAAAAGGAATTGCTCCAAGCTAATGGTACAGAACAGGGTTGGATCATGGAAGAACGGTATCTCCTCGGAAATGAAGCGATCGCCCATGCGTGCCTTGAAGTGCCCGTGGATTTTGTGACCGGGTATCCCGGTACCCCGTCATCGGAAGTCATCGACGTGCTCCGGTCGCGGGAGAACCGGCCTTCGCATGTCGAATGGTCGGTCAACGAGAAGGTGGCACTGGAGAATGCGCTTGCCGCAGCATGGTGCGGCCTTCGTGCGCTCTGCACGATGAAGCATGTCGGGCTGAACGTCGCAGCCGATCCGCTCATGACCAGTGCCTATACCGGCGTGACCGGTGGCTTTGTCATCATGAGTGCCGACGATCCGTTTGCCCACAGTTCCCAGAACGAACAGGACAGCCGGTGTTACGCCCATTTCGCGAAGGTTCCCTGCCTTGATCCATCCACCATCCAGGAGGCGCACGATATGGCCCGCGATGCGTTCTCCCTGTCCGAGGAGTTCGGCCTCCCTGTGATCCTGCGGCCGACAACCCGTATCTGCCACTCGAAGGGGGACGTAGCGCTTGGCCCGGTTGCCGTCCCGGACCGCAAGGGGGAGTTCAGAAAAGATCCCCGGCAGTATGTCGTGATCCCGGCCCATACCCGGATCCTGCACAAGAAACTGAACGAAAAGCAGCCGGCGATCAAAAAGCGGCTGGTTGCCCTTGGGTACAATACCTGTTCGGTGAAGGGAAAACGGCTGGTTGTCGCAAGCGGGATTGCTGCAACCTATGTTCAGGAGATGCTCCCTGAGGGAGTATCGTTCATGAAGATCGGGGCATACCCGATCGATGAATCGTGGATGAGGGATTTTGTCCGGCGGCACGAATCCGTTCTTGTCATCGAGGAGCTCGCACCCGAGGTCGAGGAACAGGTCCGGCAGGTTGCCGGGGATATTCCGGTGCACGGCAAGAAGGACGGGTATGTCCCGTACGAAGGGGAGTTCTCGCTCCCAATCGTCGCGGGAATCATGACAAAGGCAGGGATCCTTGCGAAAAATCCCTGTCGCGAGGCTGCGCCGGTCCAGAACCTGCCGCCGCGCCCGCCCATCCTCTGCGCCGGCTGCCTGCACCGGGCGACGTTCTATGCCATCCGGCGGGTGTTCAGGGACGCCATCTACCCCAGCGATATCGGGTGTTACACGCTCGGGCTCCAGCTGGGTGTCGTGGATACCACCATCTGCATGGGTGCGTCGATCACGGTAGCGAGCGGGATTGCCAAGAGCGGTGAACCCCGGGACGTTGTCTGCACGATCGGGGATTCGACATTCCTCCATACCGGGATCCAGGGGTTGCTGAATGCCGTCTACAACGGCGGGGACATCACCGTTGTGATCCTTGATAACCGGATTACCGCGATGACAGGCCACCAGCCGAACCCGAATACCGGGATTACCGCCTGCGGAGATGCAAGCGTCCCGGTCTCCCTCGATGCGATCTGCCGGGCCTGCGGCGTAACATTCGTTGAAACGGTCGATCCGTACGACCTGACCAGCATGCTGCAGGTACTCGGGGAGGCGAAGTCCCGCAAGGGGGTGAAGGTGATCATCGCAAAACAGCAGTGCGTGATTACCGCGAAGCGCACCGGAATAAAACGCGGCAGGTATACCGTTGATGCCGGTGCATGCACGGCCTGCGGCACCTGTATACGGTTCGGCTGCCCTGCCATCGAGAAAGGGGAAGAAGACAAGGCCCGGATCAGCGACCTGTGCAGCGGGTGCGGGGTCTGTGCCCAGATCTGCCCGACAGGGGCGATTGTAAAGGGGGGAAAGCGATGAGCGGGCCGGGTTTTAATGTCCTGATCGTCGGCATTGGCGGCCAGGGGACAATCCTTGCATCCAATATTCTTGGCGAAGCCTGCCTGATCGAGCACCGGCATGTCAAGGGTGCCGAGACCCATGGCATGGCCCAGAGAGGCGGATCGGTCGAGAGCCACATCCGGATCGATGGCATCTACGGCCCCCTGATCGCGCCGGCACATGCCGACCTGCTCATATCGTTCGATCTCCTCGAATCCCTGCGGTATTCCCATTACCTCAAAAGCGACGGGATCATCGTCGCGAACCGGCACCTTGTCCTGCCAACCTCGGTCTATACGCAGGATCTCGAAGCTCCTGCGGAGAGCGGGATCGTTGACGCGCTGAAAAAGTACCGGCTCTGTCTCCTCGATGCGGACAGGATTGCCCAGGAAGCGGGAAGCCCCCTCTCCGCAAATGTCATCATGCTGGGCGCGGCGTCCCATACCCTGCCGCTTGCACCGGAATCCCTTGTCGAAGCGGTGAGAAGGCTGGTTCCGAAAAAGACCATTGAGGTCAATGTCAGGGCATTCGAGATGGGGCGGGCAGCGGGCGATTCCTGCCGGTGAGGTTTCTGCCTGAAAAACGATCCCGTCCGTCGGGATTTTGTAAAGGACGCTGAGGGGGGGAATTGAACCCCCGAGGCACTTTCGCACCACAGGCTTTCCAGGCCTGCGCCCTACCGCTAGACTACCTCAGCAGAAAATGTATCCCATAGTTTGGATGGTGTTTTTTTTAATGCTATCCCTTACATGTCCTGCGGAATCCGGATCCTGATTGTATCGCCGATATATTTCTGATCTGCAATTCCGGGGTTCCCCCACCGGCATGTGCAGATCTCACGGGTTGCCTGTCAGCAGTCAGCGATGGGTTTTCCATCCTTTCGGGTAGGTGCCGGGTTTCATGAAGACCGTCACCGGGGCGGCTACAATGCCGGTATCGCCCGGTTTGAATTCCGTTGAGGAAACTTTCCCCGTTGCAATGCAGACAAATTCCCCGGCCTGCGAGAGCACAGCCACCATGTCCCCTTTCCGGAACGGATCGCACCGGGTGATACCAACGCCGGCGAGCTGCGCCCCGTGACAGATCGCGTCGACTGCCGAGTCCCGTATCACGATTCCCGGGAGATCCGGCACGATCTCATCGACCGGAAGGATCATTGCCCCGAGTGTGGCGGGATCGCCCTCGTTTGCCCTTGTGCAGGCATCGGCAAGTTCCTGGAGGCTGTGGACCCGCGTATCGTCGAACGGGCCGGACCGGGTGCGCCGCAGTTCCTGCATATGGGCACCCGTGCCGAGAGCAAGGCCGATGTGGTGGCAGAGTGAACGGATGTAGGTTCCAGCATCGCACCTGACCCTGAACAGGACAAGCCGCCCTTCAATGGACAGGAGGTCGATACCGTGGATGGTCCGGATCCGCAGGTTCCGCTTGACAGCGCTCTTTCTGGGAGGGCGCTGGTAGATCCTGCCGGTGAATTCCTTAATTATGGTCTCCAGCCGGTCCCTGCTGACATCGCCCCGGAGGCGCATGAGGCAGACATACTCCTTCTCGTGCCTGAGAAGCAGCGGGGCGAGCCGCACGGCATTCCCGAGCATGACGAGGAGGACCCCCGAAACCTGCGGATCCAGCGTTCCGGAATGCCCGGTATGGCATCCGAGCATCGAGCCGACCCATGCCGTAACCTGGTGGCTGGACGGTCCCCTCGGTTTGTCAATCACAATCAGCCCGGATCCCGACCAGATTCCCGTATCTCCCATCCTTCCTCCCTCCTACGTATGTCCTGCTGCGAGGAATGTGTTCAGTGCTGCGAGCGTCCCCGCAAGCGAACCGTCGCCGACAACAGCGGGACTGACGCCTCCGGCGCGCATCTTCTCTGCCGTGACGTCCCCGATTGCCAGAACGAGGAGGCCGGGGCGGGAAGACCACACCGCCTTTTCAAACGACATGGCGCTTGTGAAGAGGAGGGCATCGGCCGGGGCAAGATCGAGGGGTTCATCGGTCGGTATGAGGCCGTAGCACCGGAACTCGGCAGCAACGCCCCCGGCGGCACGGATAGCTTCAAGGAGTGCCGGGTTTGGAACGTCCGCCCGTGGGATCCCGATCCGTTTTCCGGCGATCCAGTTGCCAAGGAACGGGACAAATTCCCTCGAATAATAGTTCTTCAGCGTCTCGCATGCAATCCCGTGCGTTTGCAGGATCGCTGCGGTCTGCGGGCCGATTGCGATGACCCGGGGCACGTGCTTAAGACGGGGTGCGAGGATTGCGGCGGGAAGGGCGCTTGTGAAGAAGATGCATTCGAATTCGTTGCGGCTGACTGCATCGATACATGCATCCACAACATCCTGACGGATCTCCGACCGGAGCGGATGGACGCTGTAACATTCATGCCCGAACCGTTCGCAGATAGAAGAATCCCGGCTCTCTTTTCCGGCGAGCCGGGTGATTGCGATTCTCATCTGTTGATCATTCTTCTGGCGAGGATATGACGGTTTGCATTCCGCGCGATAGAGAAACCAACATAGAAACCAAAAAAATCCGGGAGGTCACCGGAAGAAGAACGATGTTCCGCAGGGAGGATATGGCTTAAGAGGACGGATCACCGGGGATTCCACGCGAAACGCAACTCCCGCAGATGAACCCGGATGCGGGTACCCCCTCATCAGTCTGTGAGCGGGGGGTGCCACCCTCAGTACGGCCGACCCTGCGCAGAGGGTCGTGGGGGGTAATCGATCCAAGGGGTGGGGGGGCAGCTGATCGGTCATGGGTGGGGTACCCACCCGTTCTGCACGCGAAATAACGGTTGCCGGCATGGGCTCTTCGTCGGACGTTGCGAGTTTGAACCGTGGGGGGTACCCCCGCCTTTGCACACAAGAGGGGGTACCCACCCTCAGCACGGCCGACCCCATGCGGGGGATCGCGATGGGTAATCGATCGGAGGGGTGGGGGTGGCCGGTTGCGCACGCTGGTGGGGGGTGCCACCCGCTCTCCGACGGAATGCTGCGAAAAATTCCCGGGTTTCCGGGGATTTGAGTGGGGGTAAATGTTGATCAGGGTGGGGGGGCAGGCTGAGGGAATGAAGAGGGGGTCCCCCCTTTCCGGCTGTGTGGGTGTTTCGTTTGGATGAGCGGCCGTAAAAAAAACTCTCACACGACAAAGATGGAGACCGGATATCCCGGCCGTTTCATCAGAGCCGCATTTCGGTTCCTTTATCCATCCTTGTCCGGAACTTCTTGTAATGATCGAGATCCTGACCGGGGTTTTTATCGGCGTCGTTCTCGGGACCGTGAGCGGGCTTCTCCCGGGCATCCACGCGAACACCCTTGCCGGGATCCTGATCGGCATCCAGGGCATCCTTCTTGCGCTCATCGGGCCGCTCGCCCTTGGATCTGCCCTCTTTGCGGCACTGATCACCCATACGTTCGTTGACAGCATCCCCAGCACGTTCCTCGGGGTTCCCGACGCCGATACCGCACTCTCGGTCCTCCCGGCGCATGCGCTCTGCCTGGAAGGGAACGGGGAAGAGGCCGTCCGGATCTCCGCGCTCGGGAGCGCATGTGCGATCGTGCTCGCCGTCCCCCTCTCCGTTCTCTGCTACCTGCTCCTTCCCGCACTCCAGCCGTTCATAGACTGGGGGATCGGGATTCTCATCGTTGCGGTCGTCGGCTACATGATCGTGACAAGCGAAGCCCCGGGCTGGGCGCTCGCGCTGTTCCTGACTTCAGGGATTCTCGGCATCTTTACCATGCACTACGGGTACCTGAGCTGGCATGGCATCGGCGGGGAGAGCGCGCTTCTCATGCCGCTTCTCTCCGGCCTCTTTGGCATATCCGTGCTTGCAACCGCATCGCAGGGAAAAGTTCCCGCCCAGAGTTACAGCGGGATTTCCCTTGACACCCGGTCGATCGCGAAGGGCTCTGTCGTCGGGACTGCGGCAGGGCTCGCTGTCGGCTGGCTTCCCGGGCTCTCGAACGCAACCGCAAACGGCGTGCTTGCATCGGTGATCGGGTACATGAAAGACCGGCGGATGTACATCCTTGCGACCAGTGCGGCGAACACGGCAAACGCGTTTATCGGGCTTGCCGCGCTCTTTGCCCTCTCAAGGATGCGGAACGGGGTCATGGTCGCGCTCTCGTCGATCCCGATCCCGTCCCCGACCGGACTTTTTGTCGCAGGTGTCCTTGCCGCATGCGCCGCCTATCTCATCACGGTCGGGCTCTCGACATCGGCGCACCGTATCGGGGGTATTGACGGCAGGTGGCTGAACGGGATTGTGATTGTTTTTGTCATCGCAACAAGCTTTGTCATTACCGGGCCGTTCGGCGGTTTTGTGCTCCTGCTTGCAACCCTTCTGGGGCTCGTCCCCCCGCTTGTCAATGTGCCGAGGATGTACTGCATGGGCGCGGTGATGGTGCCGGTCATCCTCTTCTCGCTGGGAATTACCGGGATCTGATCCAAAGCCCATTGGTTTATACTTAAACCCGCTGAGATTCCTATGATGCAGTCGTACTGGTTCGGGGATGTCAGTGACGGAGTATGCAGCCCTTTTACCGGTGATGCCGCTGCGGTTGCCGACCGTGTGCGGGCGATCCGGACAAATCCGGACGATTTTGTCCCACCTGACTGGAGATCTGCCGTTGAATGCGGGGTGTGCAGGGATCGCGGGGAGTATATCCGGAAACTGCGGGATGCCTGCATGCTGCTCGCAGAGCGCGGGATTGAAGAGGAATACCGGCAGAAGGATGTCGCGCTGCTCCAGATGGTACGAACCCTTGACGAGATGGATACGGTCATCAACCTGCTATCCGGGCGTGCCATCGACTGGTACCAGGTCACCCGGCCCGGGTATTCCCGCAAATACCTCCGGACCCCGTCCAAGGCACTTATCCGGACCATCGGGCGGAAGAGCAGGGGCTCGCTCTCCCGGATCTCTGCCGACGTTGAACGCCTTTCGGAAACCCGTACGGCACTTGCCCGCGAGGTCTCGGATACGGCGAACGGGATCATGCCCAACTGCAGTACACTGCTCGGCGGGCTCGTTGCGGCCCGGCTCATGTACCATGCAGGCGGTCTCTCCTCTCTTGCGCGGCTCCCGGGAAGCGCGATCCAGGTGCTCGGGGCACGGACCGCGCTCTTCTCCCACCTACGGGGTAAAACTCCCCCGCCCAAGCACGGGATCATCTTCCAGCACCGCCGCGTCCATAACGCCCCGGCCGAGGTGCGGGGGAGGGTTGCCCGGGTCCTCGCCGCCAAGCTTGCCATTGCCGCCCGGCTCGACTGGTACCGCGGAGAACCAGATCCGGAATTTCTGGACTCTGCACAGGCACGGATCGATGCAGCGGGGAATATGCCATGATCTGGATCGACGGGGTGCTGGTCTCTCATGGGGAAGGCGGCGTCTATGGCGAACGGATGCTTGCCGGTGCCCGGGTCTGGGACCCGTACCGGAGCAAATTTGCTGCGCTCTGTTACAAGGGAACTGCGCCCGAGCTGACGCCGGAGATGCGGGTATTGTATCTTGGTGCGGCGCACGGGACGACCGCCTCGCATGTCGCCGACTATACGGAAACGGTGTATGCGGTCGAAGTGGCGCCCCGCCCGATGCAGGATTTGCTGGAGGTAGCAAGGCGGAGGGGAAACATCGTCCCGATCATGGCAGATGCCGCGAGGCCGGAGATGTATGCTCCGCTTATCGAACTGGTTGATCTTGTGTACCAGGATGTCGCCCAGCCGGACCAGGTTGCAATCGCGCTGCGGAACTGCATCTTCCTGAAAACCGGGGGGACGCTCATCCTGATGCTCAAGACCCGGAGCGTGGATGTCCGGCGGGATCCGGCCGATGTGCTCTCCGAAGCGGCAGCCGGGCTTACAGGATCCGGCATGGATATTGTGGCGCAGATGTGGCTCGAACCATATCACCGGGACCATGCTGCTATCGTATGTACCAGGGGAAAACCGGATCGGGATGATCGCTGATGGCCAGAATCTTCAGGATCAACGGAACGGGAGCGCTGCCGGTCCTTCTCATCGCCCTGTTTGTGATCCTTCTCGTTCTCCTGATCCCGCTTCTCATCCTTGGCGTTGCCGGAGCTGCATTCGCCCGGCTGGGATTCTCATGGCCTGAAGCGATCGCGGTCATCATCCTGATGATCGTCGGATATTTCATCAATATCCCGGTCTGGACCTTCCGGAATTCCGGACCGGATGCCGGAAGCGGGGATGCGGCAGTCTTCGACGCATTTACCGGGGAACCGGTCGGTGACGGACAGGAACCGGCCGTTCTCTCCATCAACATCGGCGGGGCTGTCATTCCTGTCGCGGTATCCGGCTATCTCCTGTACGTGGCAGACACGGTGAGTGCCGGCACCCTCTTTGTCCCGATCGGTATCTGCTTTGCAGTTATTGCGCTGATCGTCGCTGCAACGACCCGCTTTTCCCCCGGTTGGGGGGCTGGTGCCCCGCTCTTTGTTCCGGCGATTGCGGCAGTTGCCTGCGGGCTCCTCCTGAACGGGGGAACCGGGCTGGAGGCGGCGGTTACCGCGTTCGTGGGAGGGATCCTCGGGATCCTGTTCGGGACGGGTGCAGTCCTGCTCATGAAAGGAAAACAGGCCGGGATCCGGCAGATCAGCATCGGGGGATCGGGGATGTTTGGCCCGATCTTCCTCTGTGCGCTGGTCTCTGCACTGATTGCATAAAAGAGACTCGTGCAATGAAAACAACCAGAAAATTATAGCCCGGAGCAGATTCGAACTGCTGTCGCGAGATCCAGAGCCTCGCATGATTGACCGCTACACTACCGGGCTTCTGTGCCTTCTTATTTTTACCGTTGTTGCCTAATTAAGGTGACGGATTTTACGATCCGCAGGAGCGCACCAAGGGTCAGGCGGTATCCGCCCTGCCGCATCCCCTGCACGCACGGCAGACTTCAGGTATTGGCCGGATGAGCTGCCCCTGCCCGCAGAATGGTTTGATGTCGTCCATATCCCTGAGGTAATAGATGTGGGGGACAAGGGAGATATGGGTGTATGTTCCGCACGGGACGCCGAGCTGGTCTGCAATGGATTTCTGGAGCCGGACCAGCGCGTACATGTTGGCGCCTGCGGCAGTCAGCATGTCGTTGCTCCGGAAGATAACCCGCATATGGAGCCGGTTGTCCCGGAGGATGCACTGGACGAGCTGGAGGCAGGGGCAGTCGTCAAGGTTTTCATCGATGACCGGGTTCCACGTGATCGCGATCGCCCGCCGGCTGTTTTTGGACTGTTTCAGTTTCCTGACAATGTACGCGATCTGGTCGATATGGACATTCTGCTCTGAAGTCGAAAGCCGCTCCCCCCAGTCAAAGAGCCTGCCGTGGTAATCGTACTCGAAGGATGCTGTTGAACCCTCAAGGAGATCATACGCATATTTTTCGAGGAACTTCTGCTGGAACCGGGAGTGCGGGCTTGCAAGCGGTTCTGAAAGCGGCGTGTCCACCTGGAGCGCGATCTCCTCGAACTCGACAGTCGCCTCGTTATCCTCCGTCTCAAGTACCCATCCTTTCTCAAGGATCATCTGCACGACCAGTTCGTGCGCCCTGCCGATTGAAGGCGCCCGGATCACCCGCATGATCAATCATGGGGAACAACCGGCATGTAAATGTGCCGGAATGATTGTTTTGCGGGGGTGGGCCCGGGTTTTCTTCCTCATGGGGGATCGTTATGTGCCAGAAGATGCCGGGGATCCCAGGGTACTGATGGGAAACTCTCCGGTGCAATCGTCAGGGTTGCCCCGGCAGGCAGATTCCCAGGAGCAATGTACCTGAAAGGGGGGTAAATACAGATCGGTCTACCCCCCCTAGGGGGTGGGCAGGGGGTTACCCGATCCCGTGGGTACTCCTTCGGCTCCCCAAAAATCGCTGAGATCCCGCTCTGCAGTGCCATGGTATTACAACAAAGAATACCGGTGCGGGCAGGCATGGAAGGGGTCATGGGGTCTGAAGGCAGTGGGTTCCGCCCTGGCTATGGCGGGGAAGGTGATAACCAGTTCCATGAAAGTTTTTGGCAGGGAAAAACAGGGATACTGAACCAACCCGGGATTCTCTTGGGGCGACGAACTGCCGATTCCCGGTAAGGGAGGTAAAAATCCGGGATCTCCTCTGCATTCTGTCCGGACTGGTGAAACCAGCCTCTCTTCCGGTTGCTCCAGGGGACTTTTCCCTATAGCCGGATTTTTCAGGTTTCCTCTGGCACATAGTGCCTGAAGATTTCCATACTATGGCGATCTTGAACCTGCCTGTGGTTTATTGCATGATTATCTCAGACTAGTATGCACTTGAAATTCTGACGATAAGCCGGCCATATGTCTTGTGATTCTTATAAGATCCGGGCAGGATAGCGGAATTTAAAAAAAAAAGTGATTGCTCAATACAAGCCACCTGGCTAGATGATGGTGGTAGAAGGTTTGAACCGTCTGCCCGCCACGCGGCCCGACGAGGCGCCGCGTTGGGCGGGGATTCTCGTATTGAGATGAGGAAGAGATAAAACCTCACATGAATTTCTAAAGATCACGCTTATTGAAAAGTGTGTTGGTGGTTCAAATTATGCCATCACTAAAAAAAAGACGTCCGTATATTTATGTATATATGTACTGTACAAAAATTACGGAATGCAGGTCTTGCACATACATACTATATGCTCTGAACAATGGTGCCTGAAATTTTCCGGGCATTCTGCCATATCCCAAGGGGGATTAGGAACAATCTTTAACCGGATCCCTGACAGATTTTCTCATGGACAAATCGGTACATTGAGAAAACTATTATGCGCGTATGGTGTAATTTTCCTGTATCCGGCAAACTCCCGTATGACTCCCTGAATTTGTCCCGATCTGCAATCAAAGCAATTCAAAAAATCGCAAAAATGCGCGAAACAGCGGAACTGGCTTAAAATCTGGCTCCGTTCAACCTCCGGATTCAACCACAAAAGATATATGAGCTCTTTTACAAATATTGGGTCATATTCCGTTGCAAACGGAGTATCTGGCTTGCAGAACCGTTATTCGGCAACTGTCGAACGGTCTGCGGCTTGTGAATGTATGATGTTAGATTTGGAGGAAAGAACACATGACTAAGCGATTAACGATTGCACTGATCGCCCTCGCCGTCTTTGTCGTTTTCGCCGCACTGCCGGTATCGGCAGCGTCGACTGCGAACACCGCGTGGAAGTACATTAACGCGAGCGACACGGTATTCGTTGGCGAATCAGGGCTTGACATTACAACCGCCATGGCTGGCAACGGCTATCTGGCATGGTGGGCACCCGGCGAAGCCGTTACGAGCACTCCGGGAAAGTCATTCAATGTAACAGCAGCACAGATGCAGAGTTTCACGATCAGCCAGGATATCTTTGAATCCCGTACCGGGACATGGTACGCATCGGCTGATGGTACGACTGCAACTGTTGTGGCATTCTATGTCGACACCCCGAAGATCGAACTGAGCATCTGGGATCTCACCCAGAACAAGGATATCTCCGGCAAGTCCGTAACCGCCGGCGAGAACCTGACCTTCATGCTCAAGTCGAACTTCGCTTCGATCGCCACCCGTCAGAACATGTCGACCCATGTTCCGACCTGGGAGTACGATTCCCCCGGCGCAGGTAATACCAACAGTTTCTATGGTCTTGACGGTACCACTAAGACTGTCTACGGGTTTGTCGATATCAAGGTGAAGACCTCGAACGGTGCGACACTGACCAACCTGTACAACAAGTCCTATGCGACAGACCAGGCCGCAATCCCCCTGAAGGGCATGTTCGTCAACAAGAACGAATGGTTCTGGGGCAATGCAACAGCCTCTGTCAGCGGCTATGCACCCTCGACTGGCACCAACCATGGCGCCTTCTGGGCCACCGATGCAAAGGATGTCAGCAGTTCGCGCATTTACCCGGCAGGAACCTACACGGTCACCGCTGAGATCTACCTGAACTACATCCAGGACTTCTTCACGAACGACGGCGCAGTTTACACCGGTAAGACGGTTTCCGCATCAAAGACGGTCACCATCACCACGGACACCGTGAAGATCGAAGCCAACAAGGACACGGTTGTCCGCAGCAACGACTTCTCGGTTACCGTTACCGGCAAGCCGAACACCTTCTACTACCTCTGGGTCAAGGGTGTCTCCAATCTGGCAGCGACCGGCAGCGACGACATGCCTCCGACACTTATCCGGAATCAGGATGGCGTCAATATGGATGCTGCAGCTGGCCCGTACACCTATGGTCTGGAATACACGCCTGAGAACAAACAGACAACCCTTTACACACTCGTTCCGCATGGGTCTGCCACCGGACCGGCTGAGGGAGGTACTGTATTCTACGCCAAGGTCAAGACCAACGATGCAGGTGTCAGGACCATCCAGTGGCACACCTACAACGACACCAAGGCACAGAAG